>Ga0214543_1000793_pt1 | contig 57013 bp, 32 predicted proteins | sample CNSS2metaG_FD_160094 | JGI IMG/M metagenome (GOLD analysis project Ga0214543, IMG submission 160094) | Root nodule microbial communities from cowpea collected in UCLA plant growth center, Los Angeles, California, USA - CNSS2 | ecosystem: Host-associated > Plants > Roots > Nodule | place: USA...
GGAGGAAGGGTTGACGGCTGCTGCGTTTCTGGGAGAATGAAAGTGAGAGTGGGATTAGGGCAGACCTTAGGACCTTATACGTTGGGCCGGCCTTAGGCCCACTAACTTTAGGGCAGAAAAGTTAACATATTTTAAATGGGCCTTACATACATCATGTGATACATTAATTAAAGACAAAACTACCCCTCTAAGTAACTATTTTAGGGATTTCTATTCGTATCTTGGGCCATTTGTATAACTTAGCATTCAATGTTATTGGAGAAATTACAATGGCATCCCTTATCTCCTTGGTTTATAAGTGGTCACTGTAGATTTGAGTCATAGATGAGAATCCTTTTATTTTAAGGAACATTGACCAAGTGTGCTCCTACAAGTGACTCTTAATGATCCACATGTCTTTTTCACATAACCCTCTTTGCAGTAAATGACATTTTTATGCTTTAGTTAGTGGAAAAGAGATTTTACTAATCCACTCTCTTCCAACCCGTGGGAGTTTGGCACACCAAACATTTATTCTTTTTCTCTGTTGTGTTTTTAAAATATGATCATTAATTTTAAAATTTTAAAATATAATAAAATTATGTTTAAAATATCAAAACAGTGTGTGTTTAACGTTCATCAGACCGACAATTCATAAAAGAAATCGGTAGATTTATCTCACTTATAATCCTTTCACCATTTTCACTCTCGATATCCAATATTCCTTAATTACTTGTGAGGGCCCTCTTGAAGATTCTCACCACTCAAATACGGTTGTGAATTATTCTATTATTATGTTGAGAACATGATTTGAAACTTCTAACATCAAACTAAGCACACGCATTGGCTTAACTAGGTGGGGACCTGTACCAGAAAGAGAAAAAAAGTAAAATAGGAATCCTGTGCCAAAATGCAAAATGAATCGTAAAACGTATGGATTAGGAAACAGATATGTTACCTTTGAGAACAGAAATGACAATTAGCATCACATTGGAGCAGAAAGGTTGGGAATAGACGACAATTATTTTGTAACGTAAATCTTGTCGTTTTATTCATCTTATCTAATGGCCAGATTTCAACCTCCAATCCCAATTCCTCTGCAGCATCGTGCAAAGCAAGCCACTTACTTAGGACCATGCCAGGCTTCTCATTTGTCCTATTTTTCCCACTTTCTTTGCTTTTCTTCATTCAATCTCTATCTTAAAGGATCCAAATCAATGATCCATAACTCAGATTCATGTTACCTTCACCTCCCTATACTGCTTTGGGACCAAACCCAACAAAAAAAAAAAAGATCACTCTCACTCTCACTGTTCAAGCAAACTCTCGTGCCTCCTTGTTTGCATTTAGTTTATTAATAATTTTATCTGACTGATTCTTCCACAGCAATAGTACGAGCCTCTTCCTTTTACCCATCATCATACTTCCGACTTTTCAAAGAAGATTAAGTTTCCCATAATAAAACAAAAATATACTTATCCCTATTCCTCAGAAATTCAAGGGAGTTTAAAAATCTTCCCTGTTATCTCTGAAACCCCAAAAGCACCACAACACACAGAAATAAATAAACAAATGCACTCTACAGTTCTATTATATTCTAACTCCCTCTTTGGAATCATTGCTTTCACGTTTCACGCCAAGTCCTCAATACAAGCACAAAAGAATGCAAAATTGAAGCCCGTATTTAAAAAGAAAGAAAAAGAACCGATTTATTTATTTATTCCAACCAAAAGTGCAAGCTGGAAGGACAGAACAGAACCACAGCATTAAAACAGAACTGCTGCGGCGCTTTAGTACTTGAAAGGCCAGAGTTATTGGTCCACAACCACATCACAAATTTGCATTGAAACTATGTTTAAGATTAGTAGTACCATGAACCAAGTTGTGTACAATCCAATAAAATACACCTGTTAACTAGTAATTCACCATGTGTAAGTTATAACTAACTCTGTTCATACAAACAAAAGTGAAAAAAAAAAGGAAGAAGAACAAACACATAACTTATACTCAGGCCACCATTGTAGAATCAAAAGCATTTGATCTATGAATAAACATAAGGAAATATTCTCAGCCACTTTTATATAAAAAACAAAAAAAATCACTCTAGCAGCAGGAACTAAACATTAAACAATTAAAGATATGAAAATCAGGCATCAGAGACAACACTAAGGTCATCCTCTTCCGGCTGCGCCGGCATGTTGAGATCTATGAAAGTCTGTTTGAATTTAAGGGAATCGTTAACGGTTGAAGATGATGAAGGGATTAGGTGAGATCTCTTGTGTCCACCCAGAGCTTGACCAGAGCCGAAAACCTTGTAACAAAAGGGACATTCGAAAACCTTAATACTATTGTTGTTGTTGTTTTGATTCTGAGTTTGAGTTTGAGGTTGAGCTTCCTCTTGACGGCAACAAATGGTTCTGTGACTCCCCAGGGCTCGAGAGGATCGAAAGGCTTTGCCGCAAGTGTGACAGAGACACTTGCCGCGGAGTTTCTTGAGCTTGGACTCTGATCCCGTGCAGCGCCTCTTTGATCTCTGCGGTGGACCTGCATTGGTGACTACGTTCCACGTGTCGCGGGAGAGCATCATGAGGCTCATGGCGACGTCTTCCTCTGGGGAGGTGTCGGAGACTGAACTGACAGGTTCGGGTTCGGTGATGAGAGGCGTGGAGACGACGAAGCTGAGCTTGAGCATGGCGGATTTCCGGTTCCTCTTGGATCGCTGGCGAGTTGGGTTCTTTGACTCGGTCTCGCTCTCTCTGTCTTCAGGATCCGTTACTCTGAAGGTCTTCTTAGGATTCTCCCTGAGCGCGTAACTAAGAGAATCTTGTTCTTTGAGGTGTTCTTGTTCAGAGTCCGAGGAAGAGGAATAAGTGAAGGAGGAGTGAGTTAAAGTTTGAGGCTTTGGGGGAAGAGGGAGAGAAGCGAGATGAGCCTTCATGTGACCACCGAGGGCTCTGCCATTGCTGAAAGACCTTGAACAAAGCTTGCATTTGTGTCTATTGTCCATGAGGAGCAACCACCACTGCTACTTCTACTACTACTTCTACTTCTTCTTCTAACGTTGTTGTTATTGTTATCGGTTGTTGTTCTTGTTGTGGTGTCTCACACAAGAGTGTTTTTGGAGGAATTGGGAACTTAAAAGGAGTAGGTGACAAGCATTCCTCCACCAAAAGACACACCCCAAAACTATGATTTTTTTTTTCTTTGGCCTACCATAAAATATGACTTGTGTGTGCGAGCTAAAATGTCAAAACACATTATAACAGTGGCATTAATTATCCAGCGCCCAAAATTAAGAAAGTGTGATCCTCAACAGAGAAAGAGCCATAAGTAACATGCAAACCTTGCTGCCCAATTCCATTAACCTTTTTCCATTTATTGCTTCCAGGGCTCTCCAAACCACAACTTTAAAACTGCTTTCGCAAACTCTTAACTCAATAAACCCACAGATTACCATTATTAATCATTTTCATTAATTTCATCCTACTGCTATGTAGTAAAACTGTGTATTTCAGACTTTATTTCCAAATTATTAAATAAAATAAATTTATCTTACATGGGAAAAAAAAAAAAACCTATGGGACCCTGAAATATATTCATTATTCATTGGAATGGAAGGTGTGATAATGGATCATTATTTGGTTGTGATGTGCAACTCACTAATGTGAATGATTGGTGGTTCTATTAAATTCTGATTGCAAGATGTAACCAAAATGTAACATTGAATACAATATGACGCTACTGAAACAAATTCCCAAATTTTCCTATCATGTGATATAACTTCTCTACATGTAAAAAATAAGATTGGATTCTCCCTTATATAATAACAATAATAAAATAAAAAAACTCCTTCAACTCCAATTTTTTCTAATTTAGTTTATTTAGAACCGAACTAATATGTATTTTAAAGGATAAAATGCGCTTACTATGATTACAATTAATTTTAATTTTTGAATATAAATATATAAACATTGGTTAAGAGAAATTTGATGAATGTGCTTAGGTTAAGTGAAGTTAACTTGTGTCTGAGACTTAAATCCAACAACCGGTAATTGGAAAGAAGAAGAAATGTGAGGACACTGATGATGATGATGCTCCTCAACAAACCCAGACTAATTGCGAGAGCAACAAACTCTTACTAATTCTTATTTTACAAAATCTTTCACATTACGAAAATAAACAAATAAAGTATCTACTTGGTCCAAATTTTCTCCTCCACTATATATACCACTAACTTCTTTCAGCCACCACTCGTACCAAGAATCACCATCAAAGCACAAATGCTTCATGCCACTCCAAACCTCGCCAAACTAAAGCAACAATGCACTGTTCTATTAATATTTTTATTTTTTTCATCTCTTTTATAAAGCCATGATTTTGAAAGGTTAATAATACCAATTACTAGCATGTTGAAAATAAATTGACAGGTGCGCCTTGGCAATTTGTTGTTACCTAACATGTGGCAATCATATTTGGAAAATGTCATGCTGCTCAATAGTTACAACTTGGAGGCTAAATAGACTATGCACTAACTCCATTTTCATTTTAAACGAATAACTGAGAACTCATAAAACAAGTTATAATGGCTGCTCGATTTATCATATAAAATATAAAAAGAACTAAATATCTTTTATTTTTTTTAATTTTTCTTATCCATAGTGTTGATCGCTAGTAGTTAATAATGGAGAAAGTTGAATCAACAATCTTCTTCCACTTTCTTTCTTCAACTTTACCGTTAAATCATTCTTATATTTCTTATTAACGGTCTCGGGTGTAGGGGTTAAGCACCTACTATCAACACTCAAATTATCCCCAAGTCCTTCCGCTCTGTGTTCTCCTTAGCTACCTGATTCAATCCTCTGTTTAGTTCAGTCCTTTTCTCGCTCCGTTCAGTCAGTCGAGCGATCGAGATACCTGTCTAAAGGCTCCGATGCTTAAGTTAGTTCAAGGTCGATCGGCTAGTAGCAATAAATGTTGTAATAAATGCAAGTTAAAGATCCTTCCTTACCAACCTACCTTGAACCTCTATTTATAGTTTCCGGTATGGCCTGTGATTAGGGTTTCTTAATCATGGCCCAATTGCTTTTTAAACTTGATTACTGACTTGTATTATCTTAATTCACCCTGAACTTATTGATCGAGGTTTTGTTGTGGCCACCCGACTGATGGTCCGGCGGTGGGCCATACAGTACATTAACTAAATGATACACGTTTAATTTTTTTTCTTATTTTCAATGTATAAGTGAAATCAAACTAATTTGGGTACATTTTGATGAATATGTACGAGGGAGAAATTTAACCCACTTCAAATGGAAGGGAATAACATGGTTTCTGGTTTGTTCATCTTAGTCCTACATTTTGTAGTAAAAAATCACATTGATTAATACATGTATTGAAAAAAAATTTATATTCTATCTTCCGTTTATATCAAGCTAAGATAGTTTCCCATCTATTACGTTTAACGTGTTTGTTTGTTTTCATTTTATAGGTATCATGTTATCATTATATATGTACAAAAAATTACTCTAATGCTAAGATTATTAATGTGAATTTACTTTTGCAAATCTTCCCATTAATCTATATACATGGAATATTTTCTTCATTCATATCTTATCATTACATTGTAAAATCTTTTTCAGCAAAGAATAGTCTACATAATTAGCTGTGCTTGCATAAACCATCTTTCATGTAACTGTTTGGTTTTTATGTAATTGTAAAATCATTAAGTTCTTCAAACATGAGTAGTTACATTATTATAATAATAAATTATATAAACAAAAATATAATAAAATTATGTATTTAAGTGTTTAGTTGGTGAGTTTAATTGTTATAGATCGTCTGCTACAATCCATATACATTGATTTAAAATTTTAGTCTAAAAATATCACCAGTTAATTTTCTACTTCAATGTTAACAATATTTTTAAACATCAATTAAATAGATTTTTTTAGCAGTGACATTATCAATCAATTCTTTTTGTCAAATAATAAATAAAAAGTTAATAAGAAAAAGGGGAAAAACATTTAATATCGTCAAATTTCAATCATTTTCAACCATTTTAACTACCGCAGAAGTTTCCTTATTAACCATCATTTGGTGAGGTTTAAGGCATTTACAACCACTTTATGACAGAAGCTTCCAATTCTAAAATCAAGTCCTCATATTTAACTTCAAGTTACACCTACTTTGCAGTTGGATACAGTAAAAGTTGATATTGCAGTTGCTTGTAACATCAACTATTCGAATCTACTTCGTCAAAATAGATTAAAAAACTTCAAGCTACTGGTCACGCACATCATTGATTTTGTTTCAGTGTACCTTGCTTCGGTCAAGGATGCTTCAATTCATTTTTCTATGATGTTCTTTTTCTTGTCCTAGATTCTTCACATTAATACTCAAGTTTATGGTTGTTATGGTAAAAGAAAGTTAAAACAAATTTTAATCGTGGAAAGTTTAGTCATCAAATTTGTTCTACGCATCAAGCTCACTGCTCACGCAATGATGCAAACAAGGTCAATACGACACTACAAACAGTTAGAAGCATTCCAAATCCAGACATGTCACATTTATAGAAACCAAGACTAAATAACGTTCTAAAGACAAATTCTTATACCAAAATTCTTCAAAATCTGTGGCTATAATTGCCTCTTTACACTGTTCACTCGTTTTAACTCTCTTTACTTACTTCAACATTCAACAAAGCATGCAACTGCTACTGGAAAAGATATAATTGGAACTCTGCATACGCCTAAAGTGAAAAGGGAACGTATTTTAAATTTTAAACAGAACATGGCTTTTAACTTAAGCAATCTCACTAACTAAGCAATTTCTTTTTTTTTTTTCAAAGTTTCCATAGAACAAAACTAGTTGAGTTTAATTGTTACAGAAGGTCATGTCACATACCTTGATGAAGATGACGTTTAGACCAAATCTGAGCTTGAATGAGTGAAACTGCTATATAAAGATAGTTACGGAAAATTGTGAATAGATAACTAATTAATCAATGTGGAAAAAAATGTTGTGAAAAATTTAAAGAAGCATCTGACAAATGAGAAAAAAGTTGTAATTATTGTGCGTATTAAATGATTTGCGTAAAATCACTAAAAAGTAAAAGGTATAGGTAAGAGAGAACATCAAAGTCTGCTAGCATCCATGAGTAGTAGTTGGTTTAGCCCAGTATAAATTCTGTGACAGTGATAAATACCAGCCTTGTGTTTACCATATTAATTAACATGCAGGGATTTCAAATTACAAGAAGGTACTGCTTTAAATCACTCATGTCTTGTGACAGAAAATAAATAATTAGATGAAATTGCTACTGCATTCAAACTGAACACCAAATAGTAAATGCTGTCCGAACAACAAACATAAAGTGGTAAATCTTTTTTCTTTTTCTCTTTTTGTTGATTCTGCTTTTTGCAAGCAGAGTGGTGGTAGCAGCAGTGGGTAGAGTCTAGTTAGAAAACTATTTGCTTGCACTTGAGTTCTTGCAAATTTTGATCCTTGAGGAGTTTGACTTCAGTAGGGAATGAAATGAATGTAGGGTCGGGTCACATAAGAGGAAGACATGGTTAGAAAAATGAAAAATGTGGTGCACTTTGAGACTTGGTTTGCTCCAAAAAAGAACCAACCTAGCTTTAAGTCTTACCTATCAAATGTTTGTTTTTAGCTTCCAAGTCAAGCATATTATGACAGGCATGATGACAACGATGAGGCATTGCTTTTGCATTCGAACAAGAGATGAATCACGAGGGACCACACTTCGGTGCAACAGGAATAGACCAAACATGAGAGACATGTGTCAAGATTATGGAATGGCCTACAACACTGGACCTCTTCTTCCCTTTTGTTCCCCTTGTCTGCTGGAACTGCAACCAACCTATACAAACTCCTATGCCTACAAAACACAAAACCCAAAAATAAAACAACAACCACAACATCTTCAAAAATTACATTATTATTTTAATTCTAACTTAATTTTACAAAACTGACTCGTAAAGTGATATTTGTATTATTATAAACTTATCTTTAATCAATGCAGGTTCTCCAACACATTTCTCTCACGCCGAGATTCTAAACTATGATTCTGATACCATAAACTTTAAACCTAATTCAACTTACAAAATCGATTTTAGTAAAATTGAGTTAAACGGAAAGCTCGGTTCAACTTTAATATATACACTTTTGAATTAAACATTTGAACTATGCAATACTTATGTTGATAATCACTTTACCTATATAGTACAAGCATAGAGTGAGAGTGCAAAAAGGAAGAAACAGTGATAAAAATTCCTGGTTATGTACTTTAATCATTTATCATCTGACTAATTACCGTTTCGCACTTTTATCGGTGTTCACAGATGATGCTGAGATAATAAGAGGGTGGATTCTACGGTGGAATAGCCTCTCATATGCTCCACCATTCAACCATTGATCATCACCGTCAGATTCATTGCATTAAAAAAATTGATTATGAGTTAAAAGAGTATCCAAGATGGTGCTTTGGTGGGTGAATGGGAAATTGATGTTGCATGGAATGCACAACTTGCATTAGTATTTATTAATTTGATGCCATGTTACCGAATCCCGAGTAATTGCTTGATCAACGCCGGCAAATGCAATTAATAAATAAATGGTGGAGAAAAGAAATAGCTATGGGGTTTGTTGAATTGCATTAAACACAACAGAGATCCAACCTGTAAAAAAATTCTTGGTTTTTCTAAAACGATAAACCAATGGTGGTGGTTTTGAGTTGAAAAGTTAGGCAGAACTCAGCACCTTATCTCTTGCGGCTGTTGTAAAAATTCAAAATTAAAATATGATGAAACTTTTAGAGTGGGGTGATAAGTCAAATCCAAATTTTCTGGATAGGTAAGTGGCATGGACACTTCATCCATGCGAGAGTTCAGAATAGACTTTCAAGAAACTTTTTTGACGAACAGGGAAATGATCATCCAAATTTTAAAAGTGATTTTTCGTTTTTTTTTTTTTTTACTGTATTTGAAAATCAATTAAAAAATGTTATCTCAAGTCGTAAAAGAAAGATGTCAAAATATTGTCTAGAAAAAAAAATAGTAATAATGGTAGAAAATGATGTGAGTTTAGAAAGTTCCTTGTGAGAATTTGATTGTGTGGCCTTCTGAAGAGGAATGAGAATAGATTAATGTTGTGTAACACAGCACATGGAGTGTCCGATTCTGAAAATTGTGTTTTCCGTAGCCTAACTTTTGTGACTTGTGATTGAACATTGAAGACACTACAAAAGAGAAGCACGTCTTAAAGGTATATTACAATGGGCAAAGCAAAATTCATGTTTAAATGCCCAGGTCATATTGGAAATCCAAAAAAAGAAAAATGAGAAATGACATCAATTGGCGAGAAAGTTGACACATTGTGGCCATTAACTCAGATCCGTTTTGGGTACTTTTTAATGGAACCAAAGTGATTCTCATAAGAATTGTTGAACATTTATGATGATATTATTGGGGGGTCTTTTAAAAAGATTTATTAGGAGATCAAAGAGGCGTAAGTTTAATATATAGCATTTTTTAATCTAACATCGTAAACTTGCTTACATTCAAAATAATAAAGAAAATATATCAATCGAATATGTACAAATTTATCCAAAATTATATTCATTTATATTTCAATATTATTTAATACTCTCTACTCTGACCTGAGTCAAAATCAATGCTATAACAAGTTTGGTTTTGAAGAAGTTAATTCAATACTGAGAAATATGTGGGAAAAACAGTTGACATGTCTATTTTTAATGTCAAATAGAATTGAACAATAGAGGGATTAAAAATGGATAACTCTCTTCGATATTTTTGAGAATGTTTACACAAATTTACACAGATTTACATGTAATTTTTACGCGAATCACTTCATATATAAGTTTTGTCATATATAATATAGGATTAAATATGTTTTTTTTCTTTCAACTTTTAATGAAAAAGGGAATTGGTCCATATTGAAAACCTTGAATCTTTATAAATATGTAAGTAAATTTAGTTCTTTTAATAAAATTTTATTAAGTTTGACATTTCAGATACATTTTATGATAGTATATTAGTTTTTTTATACGGTTTGACCCATGTTCAATTTAATGTTAGTTGAGACTTGAGCCTAACCTTGACACCACTCTCAACCCAATGTAGGACTTACCTGGAACTCTCGTCTGAACCGATTTTAACCATCGGCTCTGATACCACTTGTTAGGTTTTACAAGGAGGGGGTTTCACTAGGGAGAACAAACACCAATAAGACTTGAGCCTAACCACATAAGATATTGACACCACTCTCAACCCAAAACATTAAGGCAATGGGTTTATGGGTCTTTATTCTTATATAGTGCTCTACTTTCTCATTTCTAGCCAATGTGGGACTTAGAATCACACTTGGATTCCTAACATAAATTCACGTATTTCTAAAGATAATTGACTAAATTGATTCAATGTTTTTAAAAGAGACTAATTTCAATTTTCACTCAAAGTTAAAGGACAAAAACATATTTAACTCTATAATATATAATCATTTATAAAAATAAAGATAAGCTAAAAATTTAGATATATCCATTTCATGTAAAGAAATGGATACCTTGTATATTATTTTTTAACTATTTTTAACCAGAATTAAGTTTCGAATTTCACGTTTCTTTTAAAGCCAATAAAAATAGAGTATTTTGTTTATCAAATTTGCACATGGTTTATCCTCTAAATTAACAATTGTTTTAAAGGTTAAGGATTTTGCATGTGAAACTCTTATATCAACCAGACAATTACGTTCTAAAAACTTACCAATTATACAATAAAAAAAACCATATAATACCACAACACTAAAATAAACTTGAAAAAAAAAACAGAAATAGGTAAAGTAATTTAAGTAAAAAAATCATAAAATATGGAAAAAAAAAATTAGGGATGAGAATAAGAGATTTGATGAAGTGGGTGATAGTTGTGTTTTCTCTTTGAACGAAGGAGAAAGCAATGATACTCTCGAAAAGTAAAAGGAATACACAAGAAGATACTTGTATTTATTGGCTGAGCTTAAAAACGGACTCTAGAATCTCTAATGTCTCGCCGCAAAAATAGTAAACCTTCAACATTTATTGGTGGCAAAAAAGTAGGAAACTTGCACCATTAAAATTTGCTACTTGTTTGATTAATATTCTGTGACTCTTTCATTTCACAAAAAAAGTGGCTTTACCACTTTTGATATCCACCACTTAAGTTATTTTAGTGAACTTTCGAAACCTCCCTTAGTAGTAGCTTCATGTTATTTATGTATATCTCAAAGGCCACAAAAAATATACACCATATATAAACTCGTTAGTATTCATTGATACCATCATGGCGTTTACTGTGTTCTCAATCTTTTTGCATGTCCATTTTCTTTCTTCTACACTTCTTTAACAAAATCATGTTAAATAAAAAGTGTTAATTCTTCAAAATGGTGGTCCCAAAAATGGCATCACAAGATCCTGTGCTGCTACACCGAGTTGCTTTAGTTGCATCCTATGCCATGTCTAGCTAGCTCAACAGTTAAAAGAGGTGAAAAATCTTAGTTGTCAATAGGCTTCTACCTTCTTTCAGAGTACTCGAGAAATTTAAAAAGCTGTTTTTTCACCAACATTGGTTCTGCCAAAAAGTTAAATTCTGGTAGAACACTTTGTTAGAGCTTACTTTGTCATGTGACATAAGATCATTGGTGTGAGTATTGTTTCATAGTACTATTTACCACTTCTGATATTTCAAAATGTATTATTACGCTTTAATCTAATTGCATCGCGTATTTGATTAGAACTTAGAAGTAAGATTTGTGAATAAAGTTCTATTTCATTTACTCTGTTTCTATGGATAAAATAAGTACATACTACATGATACTACTTTTGACATATGAAAAGAATGTTAACTTAAAAGAGGCTTCTCTGCATCATATTCACTCTCAAAGCAACCTTCTTTCCCTTTGGCCCAAAGCACAAAGTAGAGCCCAGTGAACATCAGGAACATACCTGCTAAGCTGCAATACAGTGTACTCAACAATAAGATACTGTACTTGAGAAATCATATGAAACATCGAAAAAAAAAAATGTACATAGGTAGCTAGAATATTATGAAAGTACCTTCCAATGTTGGTGGTGTGTCCTAGAGTAACAACTGAGAAAATGACTGAGCAGACTGTGCCAATAGGGCTGAACATGGACACCAACACTGGACCTTTTTTTTTAAGTGCCCAACAATTCACAGTCAGGCATATTCCACTCACTACACCTGCCTGGGCATTACAATATAACAAAATGTTACTTATACAGTACATTTGTATACGAAACTAAAAAATGAACTTTAAACCTAATTCAATTTTATAAAACAGGCTTGTAAAGTGAGGTTTTTACTCACTTGTACATTGTAAATTGACCTGATCTCTATTTGATGTGAGATGTTTAACCCACTCCCCTCATATCGAGACATATACATCTCAAGTGTGAGATTAGATATTAATGTGTAGTTCGATGATAATGAATGAACTAGATCCAGCAAACAACAAATTTCACTAGGATAAACTAACTAGAGATTAGGCCAATTTATATAAGTAGGTGTAAATTTTACCTAGCCGATTTTTTTTGTAAGATTGAATTAGGCTTAATTTCAGTTTTTGAGAGAAACCTTAGTTGAAAGGCTCCAAAAGCTGCATTATACAATCACATGCTACCTCTTTTTCAATGTCTCTTCATGTTGGGGTTTTAAAATTGTCAAAACGAAATATAACAATGTTATCTGTATATTGAAATTACCAGAAGAGAATATCCAATCATGTCTGAGACACTCACACCAGGCCAACCAGTTTTGAATTGGTGATCTTCAATTAATTGAACTGCGATAGTCATGAATGTCCCAAAAAAGCAAGTTATTGAACACAAGGACATCGGTGCAGGAAAATCTTCTAGAGTAAAGGCCTACAAGAATCACAATTTTCGGTAATAGCATGTTTGAAAACATGACAAATAAGAAATGAAAATTGTTTGATGTAAAAGCATCACAATGTATGTTACCTGTAGGACAATGTTGCTTGACAATATGAGGATTGCGACCAAAAGATAGAGACAACCGATTAACTTGTGTCTGTCAAATGTTACATGTGTTGGTGGAGATGGTGATTGAATTGTTCCCACTTTAGTGGACTTAGGAGGTGCAGAGATGCTTTGCATCATGCTCAGTGTGAGAGCTCCTAAGACACAAAGCAATGTGCCAATTATTTTTACTCTACTGTATGTGCAGCTTAACTTCACTTTTTCCAACCTGCCTAACATCAAAATTTTCATTAATTAGCATTGAAATTATATAGATACTAGCGAAATCCTACACCTTTTTAATTAACTAAACATATACATATATAAGAGAAATACTGAAATTATAAAGTTCATGAAAAATAGATCATATTACCGAAAAATCCATGCCATGATGAAGATGAGACCTGGTGCAAGATTTGGCATGGCTGTTCCCATTGCTGGTGAGGTTAGATTGATTCCTTTAAGGAATAGAGACTGGAACAGTGTTACCCTGCATACCATGATACCAACCCTATATGAATAGCTACCAAGAGAAAGAAAAAGGAATAAAGGAAAAGGTAAAAATAACATAATAGCCCTTTGGGTAAGGTAATTAGAAAATGGAGTAATGATATTGATTTGTCATTTTTTGTTAAATCCAAAACGCTAATGGTTCATGAGCTACACAACAATTTATGTCCTTTTACAGTCATCAAATTCCTTAAAATAGTACCCACCTTTCATTATAAAGGTAAGCCTTTGCAATCCGTAGGGAAAATTATAAGATAAGGGTTCCTAAAATAAAGGGATTAATTAGCTCAAACCACGGTGTTTTTGCACTTAATAGTTGGAAAATAAAGATTCTGGTGCATGACACAAGCAAGATTGTGTTAGAGAGATTCTAGGGTTCAGATTATCAGATATTCCCAAAAATCCATGATGATGTTTCTATCACCCTTCAACAATCCCCTAAAATAATTATCCTCCAATTAAATCTCTACCCATAACTGGGATTCAAAAGTCAAAACCCAGCATGCTCTATGCAACTTTTTTGTTGGATTAATATTCAAAAACAACTTCGCTCCCCGAATTTAAAAAGAAAATGGAATTAATTAAGAAAAAATGTATAGTTTTACACCAGAAAAGAAAACATGAATTCAAATTGAGATGAAAATTTAATATAGAAATTGAGAAGTTGGTCATAAGATTTGCGTACCCTCCTAGTGCAAGCAAGAAAAGCTGTGCAAGCAACTTGAAACCAACTTTGGTGGGCCATTTACACCTGCAAAAGGTGTTTATGATGAAATTGCATCCCAAAAGAAGAAAAATGCAGAGAGAGAAGGAGATGAACCTTTCGAAATAGAAGGCAAAGGGTAAGAGAATAAGGAACGTAGCAAAGGAAGTAAAAGTGACAATGGTAAGAGATTCGAGGCCCAAAGACATAAGATAACTGAGCAACAAAGCGTTTCCTGCGTAAACAAATTGCACCCCTATCAACCCTCCGATCACTGCAACATCTTCCACCAACCCTCCATTCACCATTCTCGTCGTAACTTTCCTCTCTGCAAATCAAATTCAAACTGACACCAAGAGAGGACATGTACGTTACCACCTATCCTCTCTTCATTCTCGTTTTCCAACTTCCTTTATTGCATGTTGGTTATGGTTGCAGACAACGACAGAAGCAAAAATAGAAATGTTGTTTTTTGTGGAAACTTGTTGCATGTGAAATCTGAGTTAGATTATAGAACTGAGCTGGCTACCCTCCACGTTCTTCTACCAACCTTTCTTTCTCTCTTGTCAACCCTTCTTCCCAGAATTTCTTTTGTCATCCCTCAGATAAGATATTTTCAGTTGATTTTTTTTTTTTTTTCAGACATAAATAGAGGGAGTTGTTTTACGTTCAAATGTTGATTGCTAAATCTAAATCTAGATTTTGTTTTCCTTGGATATAGGGGGGATTGTCCGTTCCTTTCTGTTCTTACAATATGTTATGAGAAAATAACTTTATTACATGACAACTGTTTTGTTTAATCAATGTTTCATTTAGTTGTTAGCAAAAGTATATATTTTTCATACTGAAATTTTATGTCAGCATATTATAATTATAACTAGAAAGTTTAGAATGTCTATTTAAGTTTATTTTTTATCATAAAATCACGATGTTACCTTCACTAAAAAAAAGAGAAAAATAATTAATATATATATATATATATATATATATATATTAAAAATAAAATAAAATGACATTATACATATATAAAAAAATAAAATAATTTAAAAAATAAAAAGAATTGTGATATTTATTCTTTTTTTTACCTCATCTCTTTCGTATTTATGTGAATCTAAAAAATTATATTTTAGAAGTGATATTATTTTAAAATAATGAGACCGAATTATTTTAATAATAAAATATTTAATTATAAATAGAAATTTAATAAAATATTTTTTCTCTCTAAAAATTGCTTTCTAAAAATTCTTATTAATATTAGTCATACAATAATAATAATTATTATTATTATTATCTATAACAATATATAAAGATGATTCCCTCTCTTGTGTTCACATTTCTAAATTTCGCTTTTACCCTTTAAAATATAATTATTTATTAATTTTTTTAAAATTGTCCGTTACTTTTACAAGTTTTTTATAAAATCATTTATTTCTGTTTCTTCACTTTTTTTTATATTTATTAACTGTTATTCTTTTATCTTTTCTGATATAGTTTACTTTATTTTTAATAAATATAATTTTATTTTATATATTAATTTAATAATACGTATATTTAAAAAATGCCTACACACGAGCGTGATATCGCGACTGTGTTTCCACTAGTTATTATTATTATTATTAGTAGAAACATATAATTTTTATATCATAAATTTACTAACCATACCAAAAAAAAAAAGACAAGCTAAAATATTTTATTTAATATAATACTTGATTACAAAGTTTAATTCAAAAATTTAATGTTATCATTAAACGTCACTAATCATTCATTATATTAATTTTATAGTTTAGTACAAATAAATTCATATTCAAGTCTTATTTTTTAACATTAATATTTATTATTAAAAAATAATAATATATGATTTCATAGGTAAATATATTTTAATATATATTTATTTATTTATATTCGCATGTGATTTTATTGATAACTTTTAACATCGTTTACTATTATATATTTCATAGTGTACATACATTACTTTAACAATGTATATATTTATTTCGTTTTAATATAATATATAACTAACTTAAATTGTAAATTTTAATTATATAACTATATTATTTTATTACTTATCATTAATCAATTATTATTTTATAATTTAATACAAACAAATTTATATTTCAATATTATTTTTTATTTTTATTATTATTATTTGTATATTATTATTATTATACTATTATTAATAATATTTATATTCTTATTATTATTATAATTCATTTGTTGTTATTAGTATTGATATTACTCGTTGTAATTATTCCATTATTATATAAATCTTATGATTTAACACAGACAAAATCATATCCAAATATTAGTTTTTAATCTTATTATTATTATTATTATTTATATTGTTATTATTATTAGTATAATTCATTATTGTAATTAGTATTTATATTATTAATTTCTATAATTCATTTTTTTAGCTATCCATTAATGTCAACATCAATTTTGTGTTATATTTATTTTATGTAGAATTATATTACAAAATATAATAACGACATGTGCATACACTTTTTATTTTAATATATTATATAATTAAAAAAATTTAGTTATAAATTTTAATCATATAACCATCATATAACCATCATATTTGTAAGACCCATTTTATGTCTTAAAAATGTTTTGGACCTGGTGTTATTAAAAGATCTAGGGTCAGTCTACTTATTATCCCCAAGACCTCCTTTCAGCCACTAACTCCCTATTTTGTATTCTTTTTCCAAACAATTCACTTTCATTTTCTCCCTCATAAAATAGAAGTTTTGTTAGGGCTTGAACTATGACCTCCTCCGAGCTTATTGAATGCTCATCTCCCTTGTAAGTCGAACTAAACCTCTGTCCCATTTTCTGTTTTGTTTTTGTTTCGAAGTTTTGGCCTGATTATGTTTGTGCTCATGGCCTCACTGTTCCTTTCTTGATCTTGGTTGTCAGCTCCTTAAGTAGTAGTAGTGTTGTGTTACTCTCTTGTTGAAGCTTGTTTGGCAGAGTTAATCTCTGTTTAAGGTAAGGCAAGCTAGGACTTTAAAACTTTTTTTTTAAGTGTCTTGCATGTTTTTGGTTTTTAATCATGCTTAAAATGTTGGTTTGATGTTCGTGGTTGTGTTTTTAGTTTTGTTGTTTGGTATTTTTGGTTTTTGCATGTTGAAACTAGTGAAATATGTTATTTTAGCTTAAACTAGAATTTTTAGCTTAAGCGAAAACACTCTAGTTTAAGCGAGAATTTCTAGCTTAAGCGAGATCAGTCTAGCTTAAGCGAGAATAGGAGAATTCCACTTTGCTCTCTGTTCAAATTTTAGCTTAAGTAAGAATTTCTAACTTAAGCCAGACCAGTCTAGCTTAAGCGAGAATTGCTGTAGAATTTTAATTCCTTATTTTAACTTATGATTGACTGAGTTAATGTTCAAAATATGATGTATGAAGCTATGCATGAATGATGTGAAATTTTTTTTATACCTGTACTTGATGTGTGTAACATGAGATGACAATTATTATGAGATAACATGTGGAATGTTGATGATGAAAGAGTTTTGAGGGAAATTCTTGGTGATGGTGTGGGTAGTGTATGCCTTGATATAGGAGATGTCTAGATAAAGGAAGGTATTCTGAACTCTGATAATCATTCACACTCATATAGAGTAGAATGAATTGTGTGGTGGTGGAGTGGCAGGAGATCCTAGTCTTGGGAAGTGTTTGAGCCCAATGCATAATGGGATTAACCTTGTGTGTGGTTGGGTGATAATCCTTGTGTCTAGACTCTCCAGAATATAGAAACCAGCACATGTGCACACTTGCTTTAGAATTCTATATCAAGTGCATAATCCAGATAATTGAGTTTGAGGGTCTTGCTTTGTTTGTCTTCACATGCCTTGTGTGCTTACTAAAATGTCTATTTAAAGATATGTCTATATACATATATGATGAAATTTTTTTTTATTTCTAGCTTACACTTTCTCTCTGTGTTTGTGTTCTCTGTTTGACTTTTCTTTTTGATAAAGATATTATATATCTTCTGCTTTTATTTATATTGATAGAGATATCATATATTTGATTCTCTTTTATTATTATAAAATATTCTATTTTATTTTGTTTTTTACTTTTCCCTCTATATGATGGGACATTGTACTCTATATATTGAACAAAGGTTCTAATAAATCAAATAGCAAACTCTCTTGAGTTGGTTTTTACCTAAACTTTTCTTGTGCGTTTTTTGTACGCATCCTTTCTTCTTTCTCTCATGGCTTATATATTTCTAACATGGTATCAGATTTAAATCGCCTTCCGCATTTTTTTTCCTTTGCTGTTGATTTCCTGCCATGGCCAATACTCATAGTAAAAATTTTCGCAGTGGTTTCTCTAGTAATCGTGGACGAGGCCGCTTTCCTCGGTTTGGTGGCTGCAATCCTAGATATTGTGACCATTGTCACCGAACCAATCATACCTCTGATTCTGGTTGGATTAAGCTAGGTGTGCCTCAAGATTCTAACCTCCACACTAAAGTTCAACCTCCTCCTTTGAAGCCATCTACTCATGCTAGTATGGTTGATATTGTCTCCTCTACTGCCAATCTTCGTGTCGGAAAGGATGACAAAGATGAAGCTCAGTTTGATTTCTCTAGAGAGCAGTATGAAGCTCTTCTCGCCTTGATTCAGCAGTCTCCCAATGATTCTTCTTCCACAGCTACTGATGTTCATCAATGTACTACCAAATCCACATGTTTTGTTTTTCCCTTTTCTTCTTGGATTTTAGATAGTGGTGCTACTGACCATATTTGTCCTTTTAAATCTTTATTTCAAAATCTCAAACCTATTTCTCCTATTTCTATACAATTACCCAACCAAAACTCTATCATTGCTAAATTCTCGAGTACCATTGTCTTGGGCAATCTTATCCTTCACAACCTTCTTTTTGTCCCTAAATTTTCTATTCAACTCATCTCTATTCCAAAATTTCTTAATTCTACTAATTGTCTTATGGTTTTCTCCCAAAATACTTGTCTTATTGTGCAAACAGATACCTTCCAAACAATTGGAGCAGCTAGAAAACATCAAGGCCTGTTTTATCTCTTAGATAGTTCTCAAGACAAACGTAACTTGAGTATATCTAACACAAATATTTCTTTACCACATTCTACTCTCATTAATAATGTTACTCCTTGTAACTTGTGGCATATGAAACTTGGTCATCCATTTGATAAAATTTTACAGTTTCTTATTTCCGATCATTCTGATATTTTTTTCTCCTTCTATTATTGCTTGTGATGCTTGTGCTTTTGCGAAACAAAGACGTCTGAAATATTCTTCCAACACGAGTAAATCTCTTCAATTTTTTGAACTTATCCATGTTGATATTTGGGGCCCGATTTCTATCTCTTTCTTTGATGGATACAAGTATTTTTTTTGACTATAGTTGATGATTATAACAGATTTACTTAGATTCTTTTTCTTAAAAATAAAACAGAAGTCAGATCTCTTCTTCAAGACTTTATTATTTTGACAGAAAATCAATTTTCCTGCAAGCTTAAGAAAATATGTTTTGATAATGGCAAAGAGTTTCTTCTTAATGATTTTTATAATAGCAAGGGTATTTTTCATGAAACTTCTCGTGCTGCAACTCCTCAACAAAATGGGATTGTTGAGAGGAAGCATCAACATCTCCTTAATGTGTGTCGTGCTCTTCTTTTTCAAGTAAAAATACTCAACATTTTCTGGTCCTATTCCCTTGAATTGGTTGTTCATCTAATTAATAGGTTACCTACTCCTTTTCTTAGTAATCAATCTCCTTATGAATTGGTCTATTCTACTAAACCCGACTTTTCTAATCTAAAAGTTTTTTGTTGTCTGGCTTACACTAGTTCTACCAATACTGGAAGAACTAAATTGGATTCTCGAAGCTTAAAATGTGTTTTCCTTGGTTATAAATCTGGAACAAAGGGATATGTTTTGTATGATCTTCACTCCAAGTCTATTTTTTTGACTAGAAATGTTATCTTTCATGAAAATATTTTTCCTTACTCATTCTCTTTACCTTCTGATAACTCTATTGCTTCAATTGATGATTCTCATAATTGTGATATTAGCATGTATGATTTTCCAGCTTTACCTGTTTCACATGCCACTGACCTTACTACGGACCCTATTACTATACTAGTATTGTTTCTGATAATGCTGAAGTTACTGATCTTGATCTTATAACATCTCATAGAGTGAAGAACAGGCATCGATACTTAGATCAATATTATTGTGGTGTTGCTTCCACTTCATGCTCTACTTTTTCCACACCTTATCCAATGCATTCTTTTGTTTTTTATGATAATTGTTCTTCTGACTATACTACTTTTTGTCATAATATTTCTGCCCAAGCTGAACCTTTCTCCTTTAAAGAAGTTGTTCAACATGACTGCTAGAAACATGTTATGGATGCTGAGTTATATGCTCTTGACAGAAACCAGACTTGGACTTTAGTTCCTCATCCTTCTGACATCAAGCCAATTGGTTGCCGCTGGGTTTACAAACTCAAACATAAACCAGATGGCACAGTCGATAGGTTTAAAGCACGATTGGTGGCTAAGGGTTTTACTCAAACTGAGGGGATTGATTATTTTGAAATTTTCTCTCCTATTGTTAAACTTACTACTGTCTACATCCTTTTAGCCTTGGCCTCTGCTAGTGATTGGTTTATTCATCAATTGGATATTGACAATGCTTTCCTCCATGGAGACTTACGTGAAGAGATCTATATGAAGTCTCCACTTGGTCTTTCACTTCCCCAGCCAAATCTTGTTTGTAAGCTTAACAAGTCTCTATATGGTTTGAAACAAGCCAGTCGTAATTGGAATCAAAAATTAACTTCAAAGCTACTTCTTTTTTGTTACACACAAAGCTCTGCTGATCACTCTCTCTTTGTGAAGAGAAGAAATTTGCCTCTGATTTTACTGCTTTATTGGTTTATGTCGATGATGTGGTTCTCATTGGCAATAGCATTGCTGAAATTATTGTTGTAAAAGCTCATCTTCATTCTAGATTTCATATTAAAGATCTTGGCCCTATCAAGTATTTTTTGGGTCTTGAAGTTTCTCGTTCTCTTGATGGATTAGTTTTGAATCAAAGAAAATATTGTTTGGACCTCATTTCAGAGACAGGGATGCTTGGATGTAAACCTACACCAACACCATTTGATCCTTCTATCAAACTTCATGTCGACGAGGGAGCTCTTCTACCAAATCCTTCTTCCTTTCGGCGTCTGATTGGACGATTACTTTACTTGACTAACACCAGGCCTGATATTAGTTTTGTTGTCCAACAACTCAGCCAGTTTGTTTCTTCTCTGCGTGAACCACATATGCAACAGGCTTTACGGATCATTCGGTACTTGAAAAATGCTCCTGGATATGGCCTTTTGTATAAATCCAACACGTCTTTTCAAATTCAGGCGTTTTCTGATTCTGATTGGGCAACATGTGCCACTACCCGACGCTTTATTTCTGGATATTGTGTTTTCTTAGGCACCTCTTTAGTTGCTTGGAAGTCTAAGAAACAAACCACTGCTTCACGGTCTTCTTCTGAGGTTGAGTATCGCACCTTGGCATTCCTGGCATGTGAACTACAATGGATTCAATACCTTTTTCAGGATTTGCATTTTTCTATTCCCACTCCCTACACTGCCTTTTGTGACAACAATTCTGCTATTCACATTGCCAAGAATCCCACTTTTCATGAGAGAACCAAGCACATAGAACTTGATTGCCACATTATTCGACGAAAGCTTGTTGATGGTCTTTCCGGGTTGCTACTTCAAAGTTAGGCCTTTACAATCTTCATGCCCACCTTGAGAAGGGTGATAAAGATATTATATATCTCCTGCTTTTATTTATATTGATAGAGATATCATATATTTGATTCTCTTTATTATTATAAAATATTCTATTTTATTTTGTTTTTTACTTTTCCCTCTATATGATGGAACATTGTACTCTATATATTGAACAAATGTTCTAATAAATCAAATAGCAAACTCTCTTGAGTTGGTTTTTGTCCAAACTTTTTTTATGCGTTTTTTGTACGCATCTTTTTTTCTTTTTCTCATGACTTATATATTTCTAACACTTTTTTTGCAATGATCACTAAAGACTTTGTGTGAGCAGACATGAAAATTCCTAAAGATGGTTCATATGTAGTAATGTTGCTGTCTATAATAAAATTCTCCTCATTAGACAACCCATAAAAAATGTGTTACTTATAGAGATGATAATACGAGCCAGTTCGCATAACCCACGGTCTGGGTAGTACTTATGAAACATAAATATAAAGGTTATACTGAAAATGCTTATATCTGATATATTTTACCATTCAGAAGGGTACTGAGATTTCTCTCAACAGTTTCAAACATGAACATCAAATGCTTAGGAACATAAAGGGTATACTGAAATCTCCCGGGAGGAAGCATTTGCAACTTACCTAGAGCAATATAACCTCTGTATTAACCAATTTTATCAGACACACATGTATTTAGCAATTTTATACCTCTATTTCCACTCCAAGTTTGGTTTCTCATCTTTTATGCGTCCATGGAGAGCTTGAAATAGATTATCATTTGGCATGTACTCAAACAGTAAAAGGTTGGATCCTCCTTTAAGTAAAGAAGCATAGAGTTATGCCTAATTTAATTACAAAAATAATTAAATTCAGATGTTATTGATCCTCTCATCTATTACATTAACTAATTTTGACCCTTATTACTTTACTTTTACTTTTGATGTAGTGGTACAAGGGAAACTGAGAAAATGTTGTAATATCAATTGATGTATTTTTTTATGTCACAACTTAATTTCAAATTCATTTTTTATTTTTATAATTATTTTTTTAAAGTTATAAAGAATCAAATTTCAATGATTGGCAACGTAAAATTATTTATACATTCCTAGTAAACTCTAAACTCATAAATATTTGCTTTAATAATTTAATTTTGATTAAATTAAAATATAAAAATAATAATTTCAAATACTTATTTACTAGAAAATTAATTGCGACAACATTTATGATAAAATCATGTTGTTAAAGAAAAATAATTAGGAAAATGATATTATGACTTTCAATTTTTAACTCTCATCCTTTGTTCTTTAATGTGATTTTTTGTGTGTCATTGATTAATGTACTACTATTTTTTTCTTCGAAAGAATCATAGATGGTCTTGTTCCTTAATGTAATTTAGTGTGTCATTGACTAATGTACTACTGTTTTTTTTCTTCGAAAGAATAATCGATGGTCCACACTAAGTTACGTGAGATAATAAAGATAAGAGTTAAAAAGTGGGAGATAGTAACATTTTCCAAATAATTAATGTAATATAAATAGTAAGAAATAAATAAAATATAATATATATAGTGAAAAAAGAAAATATTTTAAAAATTAAGAATTATGATATTTATGTTTATCTTTTTAACTTTTATCTCGTTTCTTCTGTATTCATCTCTAATAAAATAATTTTAAGTTTTACTTTATTACTTATTCATTTTAACATTATCAACTTGTTTTTTAATCTTATTTTACTCATTTTTCTTTTATCAAACAGATCACAGAAGTTTATTACCCTTCTTCCCGTACAAAATGGATGCTGAGTCCATTAAGTAGGTGGTAGATTCACCCACACTTGAATGTGACAAGTGCATTAAGAAATTGTCGTTTGTTGATTATTTTACGGACCAGTTTATATATAGACATTGAATTTTAACACGATATATTTAAGTAAGAAAGACTCGTACAAGAGACTTGACATATTTTCAACATTAAATTTTAAATTTTAAAATTTTATTTTTTTATATATTATTCAACTTTTTTTATTTATATAAATGTGAATTGAGTTTTCTTTATGGATAATGGTTTTATCATAATTCATGAATTGATCACATAAGAGATCTTACACTACTTCAGGTATAAAACTTTAAGATATTTGTGGGTATTGTTTTTCTTATATAACACTCAATTTTTTTCATTTCTACTCAGTAAGACTTTTAATTTATATTTAGATTTTTAACAATAATATATTTAAACTAAGAGTACTTTTAATAATTAACATTCATTTGCCACAGGAGGATAAAGTAAGTCAATGTGTCCCGTTTTATTTTGTCCTATATTAGGCTTGCAAAAAATGGATATGATCAACTCTGCAAACTAATTTTGTTAACTTGTCTCGTATAAAGTTTTGACCCACAAGTTTGAAAATCGGTTTGTGACTCGCACAAAAAATTATTTACTTTATAATTTTTTTTTCATTTGTATAATAAAAAGGTGTAGGATTTTAATAATTTTATTTTTATTTAATTAAATTAGTTGAAATAATAAATTCTATAAACTCATTCCTTAAAATAAACAATATTCACAATTTTATAATTTCTAATTTTTAAATACAAGTCTCTTAAAAATAGAACTAACTTTAAATGGACTACTAAAAAAAATTTCCTATTAGCAACCGACTTTAGTGACTAAACATTGTAAATCATTATAAAATAAATAAAAATATTGATTACTAAAATAGTCACTATTGTAATAAAAAATTATAATTAATCTTTAAAATTTAGCTACTAAAATTTTAACTAAAAAATTAATTTATAAATTCATCACTAAATATTAGCTTGTAAAATTTAGACTAAAATAGTTTCAAAATTAAATTCTAATTAATTAGTGACCAATTTAGTGATCAATTATATTTTTTTATTCAAAATATTAATTGTTTTAGTAACTAATATTTTTTATTTTTTAAATTAATTTCTAAATTAATCATAGTGACTAACATTTTTTGTTACTAAAATTGATTATTATTTAAAAGTTTTGTCGAAATAAAAAAAAAAACACGGATAAGTAAATTACTGAACCAAAGAAAAAAGCCGAATGAGAAGTAGATTTGAACAAACACATGACATTATATTGGTACTACTAAATTTTGGGAATTTAAGTCAACACACTAAAATACTCCTCCCTAATTTATCATATGCTACAAGATAATATGAGTACGAGCTTTTATTTCCTTCACATAAGTATTATATCACTTTCATCTTGCACATAAACAAATAATATATTATGTACTTCTATCTTTAATGACAAAGGAAACATTGAAAACAATAAACTCAGCTATGAAAAGATGACGCGAAGGGAGAAAACGAAAATCAATCAATAATTTAAAAATGAAGAAAAAAGTCTTACCTCGAGCAGGTGTTTACACACGGTAGAAAACTTTGTGAGGCAATTCCCGCTACCTTATCTCCATTCCTGGACTCCAGTAATTTCAAAGTCAAAGAATTATTGCATCGTAACTCTGTGTTGGCTCCGGTCCTGGAAAATGATTCCTGAGACAACAGATTTTGGGAGAGCGCAGAGCCGTTGGAAAAAGATAGTTAATGCACTAAAATGTCCGGAAGACATAAGCATGATGGTTGCTGAAGTCTCCAAGCCTAAGATACAGAGGGTTCCAGATTGCATGGGAGGACGTTTAGAGTTCCAAAATCTATACTTGCCCAACCTTATCTCAATTGGTCCAATACATTTTTTAAAACCCTACGTTGAGGAAGGAGAGTTGCACAAGGTTGTGTGGACGGCAACGTATCTCAAAAACACCGGCCAAACCTACCATGATTTACTAGAAAAAACTGGCAATTCATTTCACCAACAGTTAGCGAGCATGTTCGCAGAAGAGTGCTGGAAATACGACGAGAGCCAGGATCTGCGACGGTCCATGCGAGTGGAAGAAATGTTAGTGGTGGATGGGTGTTCGGTGCTTCACGTGTTGGAGAAATCCGTGGATTCGGATTATCCAGAAAAAGACCTGAAGATTAGCATTGGGCAGCTGACGCAGGCGCATCACGATATGGTCCTCTTGGAGAACCAAATCCCTTACCAATTGCTGAAGCTGTTATGCAATGACAAAGCGAGGTTAAAGAGATGCATGCACAATTTCCTATTAGTGAATGGTATCGGGCAGGAATCAGACGGGAGAGTGTCAGAGGAGCACTTCATAACAATAGAAGAAGATGAGCAAGACAAAGAGGAACCGGTTCATCTTCTAGACTATTTGCGAAGGGCGGTATTGGGAAGGGGGCGAGTCCAAAGCTGTAGGGAAATAAAGATGGCGAATAGATGCCTGCACCTCAGAAAGTATAGGATTGGGAGCGTTCGGGAGCTAAAGGTGGCAGGGATTCGAATAACTAAATCTTCAAATTCTTTCTACCCAAGTTTCATGGATGGAGATCTACAACTTCCTCCTGTAGTGGTGGATGGTTCAATGGCTCTTATTTCCATGAACCTTGTAGCGTACGAGATGTGCCTAGGGTTTCGGAACGATTTGGAGATCACCTCACTTCTTGTCCTTCTCTGCTCTCTCATTCAACAACCAGAGGATGTGAAGGAGCTAAGGCGTATGGGAGTGCTTCGTAACCGACTTTCCAGTGATAAAGAGGTGGCGGACGTCTTCAACAAGTTGGATGTGTTGCAGTTGCCGGAGACTGCTGCCTTTGCTCATTTGAGACAGCAGATTCAAGTTCATCTTAAGGCCAAACGTGGTAGGATCAGAGTGTTGCGTTGGATGGGAGAGGCGTACCATACCTACTTCCGATCTCCCTGGACCGTCACCGCCTTGTTAGCTACCATGCTAGGCCTTTCCCTCACCTTAATCCAGACCTTCTATGCTGTCCGCTGTAAAGGTTCCTGACCATCCATATTATTATTATCCACCCAAATCACTCATTTACAAACTATTTCATACGTTTCCAAACTTATGTTCAAATCCTACATAGTTTCTAATTCCGCTATTTCCAACTTAGCTATTTGCTATTTAGTTTCTAATTTCCAAATTTCTAAGATTCAATCTTATCCGTTCAATAAAAATTGTCTTTTTGAAAATTCTGAGTGCTTTGGCCAACTTAAGTTTTTCAAACCCATACGCATTTTGTCTCTTCATTCATTGTGGTATTCATGACTGAGGCTTACCAATGTGGCCTAACAAATCTCTGTCCAGTAACCATTCTTTACAAAATATAATTTACCTTTTCTTTTGGAATATGACTTTTTTAAGACATTTGTTTGGTTTCGTTTCTAAAAGACAACTTAAACTAATGATATTATAGAGGTTATTGTTAATAAAATTGGCCGGAGTATTACGAGTTTTTTTTCTACAGCTTCTTAACTTGGCCCCAATCTTGATCTACTGGAATTCGGATCCACACTGACGGATGCAGGGTGACTGTGGCTGTGGATAAGAGGTTTTACTGGCAGTAGGCAATGATTTTATAAAAAGGGTTTATTTGGACAAGTCAACACCGACTTTCAAAATAGAAAATGAAAAATTGGCATTTATTCTAATTTACAAAAAACTAGTAACTTTTTTTTCCAAATTTTCTTTCTTAAAAATCCTTTATAAAAAATCATACTTAGAATGTGTTTTGGGGTTTATTAATTGCAATAATGGTAAGAACTGAAGAACTCGGGCTTAATAACACGAGTGGAGAAAGCAAGTGAATGAATGTAAAAATCAACGCGAGAATCATTTATTCAGCAAATATCCATTTTCTCTGACTGAAAGAATCACAGTGTATACAGCCGCTTACTGCGTATTAGTGTTAATCATCTAGATATCCTCACAAACACAAGGCTTTCTTCATTCTCGCTTGTAGCAGGTCTCACCTTGGCACTGATAAACCAAGCTCTAAAATAAAATAAAGACACGGTTAGTAACATGCTTGAGTAAAAAACTCTAAATAAATCAAAGGTCCATAAGAGCAGTGGCAATGATGTCAAGGTCAATAAGGGCTAAAATCGTTAATGAAATTAATAAGCGCTGTTCATATGGCATTAACACAATTTGCTTTGGTCTTGACAATGTCTAAACAAACATAAGTTTTAAGCACAAATTGTTAGCCATGCTAATAGAGAAGATGGTTCTCCAAACAATTCGGACAGCAAAGACAAAAGACCACACCTTACAAAAACAGCATGAATGTCTCACGTCCCATCAATTCCATCTGATGAAAGTAGCAGTTATGTTATCGTGTTATATTTATTTACTATAAAGGGAAAAGTCAAAATATCATAAGCTTTTTAAGACAAATATTTGCATTCAAGAGTCTGGTTGGCTATCATAACAGTCCTTTAATTATCCATTGCACCATGCCCAATTCACTGCCTAATTTCAATTTCCCTATCATAAGGCCTTTCATTTGTTTTTCAAATATCTCCCACCACTGCAACCACTGATGAAAACTTAATCCAACAACTCATTGTTAACACAAAAACATGTTAAACAAGTCTACTCATTCTCACCAACTGTTGTATACTTAAATTTTAGGACATGCATTGATTACAACGAGATTAGTTAGGGAGTGGTATTTCCAGCTCAAGTGCTAATGCGCTGGAGTCCTGGCTGTGGGTAACTTTCTTCCAAAATTTCATGAATCTCAATAACACCCAACAGGAAACATTTGAGTACTCATATGTTTAATTGTTGAAATTCGTCGCGCTCATCACCCTAGCAATGAAGGTTACATAGAGTACAACAGATCGAGGTAGTGATTGAAATCATTAACAAAAGCTTTATATGTAAATGTAATGCAGTGAGACATCAAATCAAAATATATCATTAATAGAATGCTCATCCAATTTGCGGCTTTAGCATAGAGGGGGAAATTCTTTAGGATTTTCTAAAAGAAATCACCATAAAACAAAAATGATCGATTGATTATATAGACAAGTGGGCATCATTATTTCCTTTGCTAAGGAAACATTAAGAGAGAGGAGGAGTATGAGAAATGAAAACGGTCAATGAATATAGACTTTATAGTATTATACAAGATCTGTTCACCAATTTCATCCACTAACTTCTTTCTCCCTCCCATTTTCATTTCCCACACAAAAAGGAAAACGAGGGCACTATCAAACTTCAAATATGTGCAGAAGCCGCCAACATATTTTGTTTTAAAAATAGCAGAAATCGAAGCTCTATTCTAATATTGGTTGAAGAGATTACACTATGTTAAACAAACACTAATTTTTTCATACTTGATAATGAAGCAGTACGCCATAATTGGCTTGTCCCGCAAAATCCAAATTACTATGTGCCTGCAGGAACCAAATTTTACAGTTAGTTAACGACAAAACTCCTGGTTAAAGGACTATTACTTCTTACTCAGCCTCCAATTGTTTTCCATAAACCCATCTACTAACCCGTAACACCCCAACTCTATAAACTATAAGTTACTAAGCTACACAACGCCGTCTGACGGACTAAAAAAATTTACATTCTTCATTAGACACGGCATGTTGAAATTATGCTATCGTCAGAACAAATTTTCTAGCTTAGTATCTATAACGGCTGGCTTAATTATCTATAGCTTCCTAATTCTAAAGGTTCCCTGCACCCTCTTTTTTGGCTAAAATATCTATATTGCATTTTTTTTTGGTTCATTCCCTATACATCATTTAGTATCAACTATCCACATTTGATGCAACAGTATCATGAAGAGGCCAAATGTTGCTAAAATTTAACAAGCAGTAGCAAAAAGACTACAGCCTTTTGATTAAGTTTGGAAACTGAAACTCTCCAATTAAACTCCAATGAAATACTTTCAATTACATAAGAGAAATACCAGAGCATGGGTCCTAATTAAACAAAGAAACAGAATAAACGTATTAGGTTTTGTAATGTTTGTTGTAGTTTGCTCAAAACGATTTATTCAGAAACGGAAAGAGAAAGAAAATCCAAAGAATAACACAATCGGAGAAGCAAAGAAGCTACTCACACTTTGCGTATAATTTTGAAAAAGAAAGTATTAGAGGCCGGGAGAGGTGCAGCAGAGAGTACCCTGAGAAAGCGCTCGGCAGCTTCTGGAAGTTACGCTCAAGCAAGAAGTCATTCTAGCCGCCGCCACCGCACTGTGCAGCGGCAACAGCGACTGTGCGCATCTCAGTTCCGGCGAGATCCTGCCACAGACCAACCACAAAAAAGACACGAATTATTTCAGAGGTTTTTGTGATTAGGAACAGAACGAAAGTCGTAGATGGAAGGGAAACCTGGTCAACAAGGACTGTCGAAGAGGAACGGAGGTTAAAGTTGGTTTGGAAGAAGCGCGAACATTGGACTTAATGACGGATTTTGCAGACGAAATTAACGTTCGTTGCGCGATTCTGCTGCAAGCGGAAGCCATTGACGATAGATCAGATCGGAAGAGGACACAGAACAGCGCAAAAAGGGTTTAGGGTTTTGCTTCTTATTTTTTTTTTACGAGATTATTTTAATTTTCTCTATTTTCTTCTAAATTAAAAGTATTGGGCCTTTTGATAGGCTGGGCCTGACCTCTCCCACACTTTATTTCCCTTTTATTTTATTTTCGGTGTGCGAATTATTGATTTTGTAAATGTAGATAATTGATTAGTTGTTAATTCATCGTTTATTTTTAGATTTTTTTTTTATTTTTAACAACAAGACGCATCTTTATTTTATTGTATTCTATACATTTCATTACTTGATTAATTAGTAAAAAATATTTTTACATAAAGTATAAAAAAACGCTAAAAAAAAGTTAAATATTTGTATTAATATAAGGGTTGAGTATAGCTCTCAATTAGTTATGACTAACAGAATATTTTCTAATTTATTAAATGTTGTAGGATAAAATGTTAAAAATGACTTAAAAGTTTACATTTTAAACTTTCTTATATTCTAGAAAAATAGATATGGAAATAGAATAATTAACTTAGATGTTGACAATAGGTTGGATTTTTTTTAAGCAATATGAGTTGCAAAGCTTTGTGTGTAGCCAAAAGAAGTAAATCTGAAGTTAATTTTTTTCTTCAATTACGACTGGCTTGTTTTAAATCATATAGAGACTTGTTAAGCTCACAAACAAGATTTGGCTAGGGAAGAGAAAGACCGGATGGAGGCTTCATATAGATCTCTTTGTGTAAATCTCCATGGAGGAAAGCATTGTCAACATCCAACCATCCAACTGATGAATAAACCAATCACTAGAAGTAGCCAAGGCTAAAAAAATGCATACAATAGTAGGTTTGACAACAAGAGAGAAGGTTTCGAAATAATCAAGCCTCTTTAAGTAAAAATCTTAGACGCCAACTGTGCTTTAAACCTATCAATAGTGCCATTTGAGTTTGTAAACCCAGCGACAACTAATTGGCTTGATGCCAAAAGAAGGAGAAACTAAAGTTCGAGTCTGGTTTTTGTCAAAAGCATTTAATCCAATACCCATAGTGTGTTTCCAAGAGTCATGTTGAGACACTTCTTTGAAGGATAAAGGTTCATTTTGGGCATAAATATTATGACAAAAGGCAGTATAGTTTGGAGAACAATTATCATGAGAAACAAATAAATGCATTGGATAAGGTGTGGAAAAAGTAGAGCATGAAGTGAAAGCAACACTACAATAATATTGATCTAAGTATCAAAGCCTAGTCTTGTTTTCACTGTATGAGAAGTTCTAAGATCAGGATCAATAACTTCATCATTATCAAAAACAAGACTAGGAGCAGGGTCTATAGTAAGGTCAATGACATGTTCAACAGGTAAAGTTAGAAAATCATACATGTTAATATCATAGGAATGAGAATCATCATTTGAATCAATATAGTTATCAGATGGCGAAGAAAATGTTTAAGAAAAAATATTTTCAAGAAAGATAACATTCTTAGTCACAAAAATAAGCTTGGAGTGAAGATCATACAAAATATATCCTTTTGTTCTGGATTTATAACCAAGGAAAAACACATTTTCAGTTTCGGGAATCCAATTTAGTTCTTCCAATACTGGTAGAGCTGGCATAAGCCAAACAACTAAAAACTTTTAGATTAGAAAAATCGGGTTTAATAGAATAGACAAATTCATAACGAGATTGATTATCAAGAAAAGGACTGGGTAACCTATTAAGAAGATGAACAACCAGTTTAAGTGAATAGGACCAGAAAATGTTTGTTGTTTCTTCTTGAAAAAAAAGATCATGACACACATTGAAAAGAGAAGATGTTGATGCTTCCTCTCAACAATTTCGTTTTGTTAAGGGGTTGCGACACATAAAGTTTCATGAAAATACCCTTACTATTATAGAAATCATTAAAAAGAAACTATTTGTCATTATCCGAACATATTTTCTTAAGTTTGCAAGAAAACTGATTTTTTGTTTGAGTAATAAATCTTGAAAAAAAGGGTTTGACTTGAGTTTTATTTCTAAGAAGAAACTTTTTGCCATTATCTAAAAGTATTTTCTTAAGCTTGCAAGAAAACTAATTTTCTATTAAAGTAATAAAATCTTGAAAGAAGAGGTCTAACTTCAATTCTATTTTTAAGAAAAAGAATCCAAGTAAATATGCAGTAGTCATCAACTATAGTTAAGTTAAGAAATACTTGTATCCATTAATGAAAGAGACTAAAATCGGGTCCCAAATATCAACATGGATGAGTTAAAAAAATTTAAGAGATTTACTAGTGCTTGAAGAATATTTCAGATGTTTTTGTTGGGCAAAAACACAAACATCACGAACAATAATAGAAGGACAAAAAATATCATTATGATAAAAAAAAAAGCATGTTATTAGATGGATGACCAATTTCATATGTCACAAGTTACAAGGACTAGCATTATTAATAAGAGCAGAATGTGGTAAGAAAATATTTGTGTCATATATACTCAATTGTCTTGAGAATTATCTAAGAGATAAAATAGGCCTTGATATGTTTCCTCACCGCTGCTCCAATCGTCTGGAAGGTATTGGGCTTCACAATAAGACAAGTATTTTGGGAGAAAACCATAAAACAATTAGTAAAATTAAGCAATTTAGGAATAGAAATGAGTTGAACAGAAAATTCAATAATAAAAAGGGTGTTATGAACAGTGGTAGATCTTTAGGTAATATTTTAGGGGTGCATGTTGGTTGAATTACTGTTTGGTCCATTTTTTCATCTAAAAATATCATGTTGATCCTCTGTAAGGCCCATTAAAAATCTTTTAGCTTTTCTGCCCTAATTTAGTGGGCTGCCCTTGTAAGTGGGCCTAAGGCCGACCCAACGTATAAAATCCTTAGGTCTGCCCTAATTTCCACTCTCACTCTCACTCTCACAGAAACGCAGCAACTGTCACCTTTCCCTTCCACGCTAGAGCTCTGCTAGGGTTTGGGGACCACCGTGAGCACGCCAGTTCGAACTCGTTTCCCCTTCTTACGTAAGTACTCCTTCCGTTAGTGTCTGTTTTCCCCACTGTTACTCTAGTAGCTAATGTTTTCGCTGTTGGTCATGGTTTCCAGCTCTGGGAGTCACCTCTTGAGGACTGTGTTCCGCTGTTTAGGGTCAAGCTCGTGTCGAGTCTTTTGCTAGCTTATTCCCAGGTAAGGGAAGCTAGAACCCTCCTGTTGGCTTGGTCTGAGTTGCTATTTTATGTGGTTGGTGATTTCTTTGTGGTTGCCTGTTAATATGGATGCATGATGCGATGGGATTATTGTTTGTGGTATGTATTCACATCTGTTGCAGGGAAAACAATGGCGGGCTCTGATAAACTCGCCCAAGCGAGCTAGTCTCGCCTAAGCGAGATTAACAGAGGCTCGCCTAAGCCTTTTCTCCACGAATGGTCGCCCAGGCGACCTGCTGTGGCTTTTGAGCGAGCAGGCAACTCGCCCAGGCGAGAGGGATCTCGCTTAAGCGAGATCCCGCGTTGCCCACACACTTGTTCTTGTGCCCTCGCCTAGGCGGAGGGGGTGGCTCGCCTGAGCAAGACCCCTCAGCCCGAGCGAACTGCTGGGCGAGTCTGTGCTGTATTTGAATGTCTACCAGCCCCTGAATGATCTGTTTTGGTTGAGTATGATTGTATGATGATTGACCTGTATATAACGGAGCATGAAGTATATTTTTGGGTATGATTCATGAATTGTGAATGAATGGGTTGGTATGAGACTTAGCATGTGAAATGAATGTGAGGTTTGAAATTAAAGGAACATGGTATTGACATGAGATGAGACACTAGACCCATGGGATGGCGAGGATCAGAGGTATTGATTCAAAATGCGATGCGTATGAGGAATAAATTTCATGGATGGGTATGGAATTGTAAACATGCTTTTGATGTTCTCCTAATATTGTTTGATGAATGTTGGTCCGTGTCAGCGTGTAATTCCTCGGGGTCTCTAGGTGAGACCTCCGGGGCTACGCTTCAGTGGTCGGGACGTAATCCCATGGCCTCTGTTAGTGGGTGTCCATGGTGGTGCCCCATCTGTATAACTAGGTAAGGATTCAAGGTAAGGTTGCATTCTGACACTCTGAGGAGCTAGTTAGTCTCACCTAGAGCGGACTGACTCCTGTAGTGAGAGTAGTAGGAGGCCTGAAATCCAGTAAGGGCTAACCTTGTGGTGAGGGAGACTTGATTTATCGTAACACTTGAAACACTTAGCTCAGGATCGAGCAGCTCAGGGTCGAGCAGAGGTATCCACCACAAGTGCAAGCATCCGCTGAATCCGACCAAGTTATACGTATCCGGATGAGTCGAGTCGAGTCGTAGTGTATTGAATGAAGAGTCATGACATGCTTGATTGCTATATGGATATGGGATGATGATAATGTAATTGACTGTATGATAAGAATGTGTTGGCTCTAGCTTACCCTGTTTGTTGTATGGTTGCCTTGTATGTGGTTCTTCTTTCTTGCGATGATCATCGACTTGGTTGATGGGAGCAGATGGGCGAGATTCTCGTGGTCAGCAAGGGAATGGCGATTCAGCAGCTTAGCCATCTGGGCTGGAGTCATTTTATTCATGTTTGCTTTAGGGCTACGGCCCCTGTATTACCTTATGATTTCTTACTCTACACTCTTTGTTAGATTGGTATCTGCTTTATGTCGGCATCGTGGTGTGCCAGGTTGTAGGGGTTGCGTTAAGGACCCCAAGACTACGCTGCTATACTTTATCACGTGACGTTTTCTTTAATTTTGTTTAATAATTAAAAGGGACGTTACATCCTCTAGTGTTTTTTAGTTTCAATTTAGCCTCGATTTTATAACAATCAATGCAATTTTATCTTTTTCGTTAAATTTTTTGAAGTAGAGCAAGAATTTTTCGTCAAAGTTGACACTACGATTATGCTAATTACATCAACAAAGCAAATCACTCTTATTCACAACTTCAATTTTGATGGAAAATTCTTGATTTTATTCAATAAATTTAACGAAAAAATGACAAAATTACATAATCTTTCAAAAGTCTGACCAAATTGAGATTAAAAAAAACTAGAGGACCAACTTAATATTTTTTTAACGAAAAAATGAACCAAAAGAGTAATCCTAAAATTTTTATGTAAACTAGTCAAAATATTGTATTATTTTTATGATAATAAAAAATAATAAAATTACAATTATTGTTATTATTATAATTATAAAATTAGATATAAATAATTTTTATAATTTTAGTATAACTAATTTTCATTTATAATGATTAAATTTAAAAAAATAAAAAATGATTAAATTAAACAAAAAACCATTTAAAAGGTAATATTAATAAAATAATTATTTTTATTTAAAAAGTGTTTAAAGATAAAATTGAAAAAAAAAATATATGAAAAAAAAACTTTTCCTTATATATAAATATAAATGTGTAAAAGTTTATTAGAATAAAATATATTAAAAATATTAAATTTGAAAAAAATCATTTAAAATCATATATTAAATTATAATAATTTAAAAAAAAAAAAAAAATTGGGGGGCCATGGCCCCCCTTGGTCCAAACGACTGTCCGCCACTGGTTATGAAGGATAAGATTGCCCAAGACAATGATATCTGAGAATTTAGCAATTACAAAGTTTTTGTTGTTAGTAACTATACAGGAATAGGAGAAATAAGTTTGAAATTTGAAATAAAGATTTAAAAGGACAAATATAGTCATTAACACCACTATCTAAAATCAAAGAAGGAAAGGAAAAAACAAAACATGTGGGTTTGGTAGTACATTGATGAACAACAGTTGTGGGAGAAGAATCATTTTGAGATTGTTGGATAAATGCGAGAAGAGTTTCATACTGCTCTCTAGAGAAACCAAATTGAGCTTCAGCTTTACTATCCTTCCCAACACAAAGATTCATGAGAGATGAGACAGTATCAACCATACTAGCAGAGGAGTGGGAAGGAGAAGGGTCGACTTTGGTGTTTTAGTGATAGCCTTGAGGCAGACCATACTTAATCCAACAGCAACCAGAGACAGATACGAATATTTTTGTCATCTTAATATAATGTACGATTTATATATTTAAATATAATAGCTTAACTGTGAATTTTAATTATAAAACGGTTTCAATGCTAGAAAACAATTATTTATTACAATATTTAAAGTATATAGGAAACACGTTTATCATAAGTAATTCCCGTGCTACAATACTAATTTTCATTTTAATTATAAACGAATAGAGTGAAGATTGTCATGCCATGATCATGAAGCTTATCTCGAAAAAAATCTCTAATATTGATAATAGCCCTTGAATAAATTCAAATACACTTGCGTTAAGTTACTAATATTCCCGTTTTGGTGATTAAAAGCTTTGAAACATGACATGTATTGAAATGTGTCTACGTAAATCTCAAATTGGAATAACTCATGAGCTTGTATTTGTAAAATATTCGTTCAGTAAACATTTATTTAAGTATGCATTTTCATCTTGAGATTAAATGTCATATTACAATATAAAATATTAGGTGTCATATAATTACAATATAAAATATTATGAGTGTTAAAAATTTATAGAGAAGATAAAAAATAAGAGATATAAGATATATATGATAGGTGGAAAAATATACTAAAGGATAAATTTGTTATTTCATATTATATATATATATATATATATATATATATATATTATTTATGTATAAAATAAAATATAACAAAATATAAAGTCAAATGACTTTACCTAAATTTTTGTGAAAATAAAGTCACAAAATTATTAATTCGAAAAATTTATCCTTTTAAGTGTAGATTTATATTGAATATAAACTTAAATGAGTGTGAACTTAAATAAATATTTACTCTATACTCATCAAATTGAGTGTAAGTGCATTGACTACAGAATATTTATTTGAGAAACTATGCCAACTAAATAAAAAAATGCTTAAAAATAATTATATTATCAGTAAATATAATTTCAAAAACTTGTTTTATAGTATATAGTAAAAAATATTTTTTGCTTGTATATTTTTAGATGGCTTAATTACTCTATTTTTTTATCAAGAAGTGATATATTAGTCTTCCAATTTTACTTTTTCGTCTCATTTTGGTCCTAATTTTATTAATCTGATTTAATTTGATCGTGATTTTTTTAAAAGTGCTTCGACTTGGTGTTAAATTTTCCACAAACATTGTTAAATTCAGTGTTACGTGTCAATTTGTTACTTTTTATAAATTTTGTTTTTAAATTTTCATTTTGTTTTACATGTGTCATTTCACATTTATACCATGTGCCACAGTCAATATGACATGACAATAGCAGTGTGGTGTGACAATGTCACATAGTTAGAGTCTCAATTTGGTCTCTACATTTCGTTTTTAGATTCAATTTATTTCCAATTTATGTAAAAAGGAAACAATATTGTTCATCTCTAAATTGAGTCTTAATTTATTTTTTTATAAATTTAATTTCAATATTCTTACTAAAATTGACATTTTATTAAATATTTTCAAAATGTTTTTAAACTAACATTAATATATATATATATATATATATATATATATATTTAAATAATGTTAGTTAGAATTTGAGTGTGATTATTAAATCTGATGTGAAAGAGAGCACAAATCATATAACAGAAAAAAAATGAACAAATTGAAATTAATAAGTTGAATAGTATAATTTTTTAAAATTCAAGTATTAACTCTATATCAATTCACTTATGTAAGTTGTCATAAATATTTCATATAAATTTTAAAGTTAATTTAAAAATATTTAAATAAATATTTAATAAAAATGTTAATTTTAATAAAAACACTCGCATAAGATTTATACAAAAAATAAATTGTCTCAAAAAAAAATATTGCTCAACTTTTATAAAAAAATTGAACGATAATAAATCTAAAAAGCTGAGACTGTCTATATGACATTGTCACATCACAATGTTATTGTTTGGTCACATCAACTAAGAAGTGACACGTGTAAAAATATAAAAATTCAAAATAAATTTTAAAATTAAAATATTAAAAAAAGTTTAAATAAAAAAATCACGAATTAAACTTATTATTTACTTTAATACTTTTGTAAAAAACTAATGATAAAAGATAAAATTGAATCACTTTTAAAAAATTTGAACAACTCAAATTGAATCAAATTACAAAAGTCATGACCACATTGAATTTAAAAATCTGACTTGAGAAAAACGATGACCAATTAAGTAATTAAATTTATATTAATTTTTTTAAATATGAATAATTAAAAGTAGTCTTAGGCCACAATATAAATTATCTATGTAATTTATTTATTTATTTAAAAAATTCTTCTCCCTCAAATTTAATTATAATATAATTTAAATATTTAATTTCTTTTAAACGTCGCACGCGCGAAAATTGTAGCAATCATTAAACTGATCAAATTCAAGATATTAGGACAGATCAAACAAATATAAAACATTACTTACATAATTTCTAAAAAAACATTATATATATATAAATCAAGAAAGGAGATTCATCATTTTCAGTATCCTCATTTGTTTTTCACATAATAGTATTTATTGAAGATTTGAATATTTATAAACAATTAAAAATGGTAATCAATATTAAATTGTGTTTAAAGCTCAATCTGTTCGAAATTAATCAGGAAGTATTATTTAATACACTGAAATTTGTTATAAATTTAATACAGTGAAATTAATTAAGGAAGGATCATAAAATTTTAGGAATTTCACTTTTAACTTTTAATCATCGACAAAAGAAGGGTTTAAATATCATAGACTTATAGTATAAAACAGTTTTAGTAATACTATATCATGTAAGCATGAGCTACATAGCATGTGCCATTTCTTTAGTGTGTAGTGTGTCATATGATATATTATGCAAATTATTGACATTTACCTGGTTTTTGACATGCGAATTGTACCTATGCATCATGGAGACACACACACTAGAATCTATAATGGTGTTTTCCTTTTTTTCCTCTGTCTTAACTAATAAAACCACTTCAGACATTATTTCTCCCCTCATCTTTCTAATAATAACCGAATCTAGGTAAACCAACACAACCCAAACTAAATCACTCATAAAATCTAAACATCACACACATTTTCATTTTGGGAAAGCAAACAAAGAAAGAATCTTTCTTCATCTTTTTTTCTTCATCTTCTTCTTCTTCATCTTCTTATTCCCATACACACTCTCCCATTCACATTTCTGCAAAACCCTAAATCAGGGTTTTTCGTTGCCTCGGCTCTTCTATTACTCGGAATGAGGAACCGGTGTTGGTTTTGGTGACGGAAATGGAAAACGGTGTGTGGACGGGTCGGTGGTTTTGGACCAACCTGGCTCTGTTGCACCGTAATGGCAAGCACGTGTCTTGGTCGATGGTTTGTGGGGTAATGCTATTCGGGTTGGGCCTGATTTCCCTATTGACGGGCCACGTCGCTTCTGATCTCGAATGGTACTCTCACCGACTCCACCGCCGCACTCTCTCCACACTGGTTCGTAACAACATTACATAATTCCATGTTTGATGATGCTACTGATAGTGATGATGCTAACCGTGTTTTAATTGAATGTTTGTAGGATGGAGGCGAGGATGAGCCAATTGATATTTGGAAATCGCAGTATTCTAAATACTATTATGGATGCAAAGAGAGGGGGCGGCATTTTGGTCGTGAGTGAAGTCTTCTTGCTTTCTTGAGTTATGTTGCTGTTGTCTTCTTGTTGTTGTTTTGATGTGGTGGTTGCTTATTATGGATGAAGGTTTATGAAGCCTAACGGCAATTTTGGAATTTTTGGATTTGAGATTGTCGTGATTTTCCTTCTCGATAGGTGGGGGATTAGATACTCCTTGTCTTTGCTGCTTTGTTGGGTTGTATGATGTGATATCCGTAGCTTAATTAGAGATTGTTGCAATTTTTACGTGATCTTCAAACTTCAGAGTCCTTTTTTACCTTGTTGTCTCTGACACTAAACCTCGGGAGAAAAGAAGGAAATATGTTTCATTTGGGATATTTTAGCAAGATTAGGACAGTACATGATACTTTAGGCCAAGAAGGAAGGAGAATTTTACTGGGTGCAGTGTGTGAGCTTTCCAGTGATTTGACGGATTTCCATCACGCTAGCCAATGTCTTGTATGCTTCTGGTGTTTACCTTGTGTTGTTCTAGTGTTCAGTAGCCTCTTTTACTCTAGAATAATAGGTTTGTACCAGTAGAAGCGATTCTAGTTTGACAGTTCTAGGCTAGCATTTTAAGCATGGTGTTTTACTGCTTTTGTATATGGTATAGTTTTACTTCCATGTTACATATGACAGCTGAATGGTTTACAAAACTTTAAATGATTTCCCCTTTTTATTTAAAACAGTTTACTAAGTCATCGTCTTCATTTATGTGCTTTGGGTACAAATCTAAGGGTTGTTGTCTTATGCTTTCGTTTTTCTTTTAAGCAAATGCTTATGCATTCCTTGTGATTTGGCTGAACCATCTGATTTTTCTACATGACACTTTCTATCTTTTTTGGTTATTGGATAATATAGCTGCTGTACGTGAGCGCAAGTCCAATGGCTACTTGCTGATTGCTACAAGTGGAGGACTTAACCAACAAAGAACTGGGGTAAGTAGGACTTAAGTTTTATGATATGGAATATCTTTGTTGAAACATCAGAAGAATTTTCTGTAAGATCTGATGCTCACTGGTGGTGATTAGCTCTACCTGTATGAATGGAAAATATTAGGCCATTTGGTGGTCTCTCCTATTCATTAAATCATGAAAACGAGGCACAGATTCTCTTTGTTTTGTCATGATCATAGTTTGTCTTTCTTTTTTTTCTCAATTAAAGTGATTCGTAAGCCCTTGTGGAAATGACAATGGTATTCTTGCCTCCAGATAACAGACGCAGTTGTGGTTGCAAGAATTCTTAATGCCACACTAGTTATTCCTGAGTTGGATCATCAATCTTTTTGGAAGGATGACAGGTAAACTGCACATCTAACAAGCATTCAATATTCTGATTACAGTGAAAAACAATTTTTTCTTTTAATAACAACATGTTTGGTTGAATACAGTGACTTTGCCAATATTTTTGATGTGAATTGGTTCATTACGTATCTTGCAAAAGATATTACAATTATTAAAAGAGTTCCTGATAAGATCATGCGGTCTATGGAAAAGCCCCCTTATACAATGCGTGTCCCAAGGAAATCAGAACCTGAATATTATCTTGATCAAGTTTTGCCAATACTCTTGAGAAGACGGGTAATGGCACTTTTTATTATGATTTGTATATGTTTGAAGTTTCTTAATTGTCTCCCTTGAAAATGTGTTGATTCTGTAAACGACTTGCATACTGAATTGTTAGTTTTGCTTAATATCAGTGTTGATCATTCCCTTTAACTTGGGCTGTGGTTGTAACTGACTTCTTGGATTTTTTCAGGTTCTACAATTGACTAAATTTGACTATAGACTTGCAAATAATCTTGATGATGAGCTGCAAAAATTACGCTGCCGTGTTAATTATCATGCTTTGAGGTTTACAAAACCTATACGACAACTTGGTCAAAGAGTTGTAATGAAAATGCGTAAGATGGCAAGCCGTTATGTAGCAGTCCATTTGAGGTTTGCCCAATGAAACTGATGTGTAAATTTCAAATTCAACTTCCATCTAAAGCATCGTTGTTTGCTCTGGCATGCAATCACTTAAATTTTGTAGATCTTAGAACCGGTTTTCTTTTCTTTGATCTCTTGCTCTCCCAATCATTCATTTTCCACTCTTATCTTTTTTAATATTTTGAGCTGTTTTAATCTGGTTGATTTAACTTTCCCCTTTTCACAATTCTTATACGATTTTCTGAAATTGGTTGGTTTGCGCTGAACAATTTTAAATTGTCAAATCTCCAACACAGTTTAATAATAGCAATGTGGCAGGTTTGAACTGTGGCCATTGCCTTCATAAAAGGTTAAGGATCTCATTCATAATTATTCATTGCAGGTTTGAGCCAGATATGCTAGCATTTTCAGGTTGCTATTTTGGTGGGGGTGAGAGAGAAAGACATGAGCTCGGTGAAATCAGGAAAAGGTGGACAACATTGCCTGTAAGACTAATCCTGACTTCTAATAACAAAATCTTATCACAATGGCAAGATGACAAGTTAATGGCAATTTTTCTTTTCTCTCCTGTGCTGAAGTATCGAAGCACTTAGAACTAGTTATTTCTTTGCTGATATTGATGAACCCCTTGTGGTATTACAGGATTTGAGCCCTGATGGAGAGAGAAAGCGTGGGAAATGCCCTCTTACTCCTCATGAAGTAGGTTTAATGCTGCGAGCGCTGGGTTTTACAAATGACACATACCTATATGTTGCATCAGGAGAGATATATGGTGGCGATGAAACCATGCAGCCTCTCAAAGATCTCTTCCCTAACATTTATACAAAGGATATGCTTGCTGAAGAAGAGCTGAAACCTTTTCATCCATTCTCTTCCCGCCTTGCTGCTATTGACTACATCGTTTGTGATGAAAGTAATGTGTTTGTCACTAACAATAATGGTAACATGGCCAAAATCCTAGCTGGACGTAGGTAAGAACACATGGTGTCACCCTTTTGTTCTTCCTTTATGTTCCAAAAGTAATACGATGAACATGTTTGTTGCATATGTGCGAATCAGGAGGTATATGGGTCACAAAAGAACCATCAGACCAAATGCAAAGAAGCTTAGTGCACTATTCACATCAAGGCACGAGATGGACTGGTATACATTTGCGAGTAAGGTTAAAGCATGCCAAAGAGGATTCATGGGAGAGCCAGATGAGATGAGAGCTGGACGAGGAGAGTTTCACGAATACCCAAGCACATGTGTGTGTGAGAAACCGTTTATGAATGATCTGAGCCAAGATGGAACCCGTCCGCCTAGACTCGCAGCCAACATCGTTACAATGAAAGCAGACAATGTAATGGTTGCCGGCCAAGAACGAGTTAAATAAACATGAGTAAATTTGGTACAGCCTCCTTAATCGGATAGAGAAGACCTCGTTAATGGCAAGAAATTATCTTCGGCTACTCCTCCATTTTGAAGTCTGATTTGGCAACTATCAAATTAGTGGTAATTTATTTAGTCATTGGCCATGATCAAAATCTCCTCTTTATTTATATTGTGAATGGCTCAATTCAGATTCATGTATAGGGCTAAACGTAAGAGACATTAACGCGTTGCAAATGTTAATAATAGATGTCTTATAGGTAATTTTATTTTGCAACATAATTAGTTTTTCCCTCATCAGGCATTCTGAAATTTCTCGAAAATTTTTCTTTGGTAAGCTTATGATCAATGTTATTGTATAGATTCACCTATGATTCTGCCTACCATCTCTGAATAAGTACTCATTTATCCGTTTCATTTTTCCAAATTATCGTTCTTGCAGATAAGATTGAAAAAAGAGATAACAAACTACCACAGGAGACGAACGCAAGTTGATATTCAAAGAGGAACATCACTTTACCATTTGATCATATCAACAAACCTTTCTATAAACAAGTCAACATGGATAAATTCCATATACAGCCTACAGGATCAAATTAAATCATTCTGTAAACAACATAAAATCAATATTAACATCTACTGGACTAGTCTGCCTAAAACAAAGGAAACAAGAATTTCCCATCCTATGTTCCCTATTATAAATAAATATACACATCTATGCTGAGTGTATCGTTCTTTCAACTAAACCGCACATAGCAACTTCTCGTTTAACCTTGGTTACCTGTGGCAGTAAAAAAGTTGAAATGTTAATATATTCATAAGGTACTCAAAAGCAGTCGACGCACTTGAAGAATTATACATGTACACAAATTCTCACCCCCTAGAAACATTCCGATTCTGGTTTTTGTGACCCTTTTCATGTGAAGCAGAAGGAATCTTTGAGATAATCAAAGAGCTCTGCAATCCTTCTAATAGCTGCCAACGCAAAGTCAAAACCATCAGACTCAACAAAAGACAACAATATAAAAAAAGTTTTTTACAGGTCAGATAATAAAAATGGCTTTATTGTAGACGCATAATAGAACAACCAATTTCAGTTAATGTCAGGCATGATCTTACTCTGGAAGTTGGCTGTATTCTGCGATTGGATCTACGAGGCTCAGCGATATCAGATGTTGACTTCACAGGATTTCCATTGAAGGCTTTTTCCTCATCAATCTTAGCCAACCTTCCACCACCAGCAGGTGCAAGTTTTCCTTTACTTGCCCTTGATGTTGATGTCTTTTTAGTGGGATGAGAATCAGTTAAAGATTCAAGGGACGAATACAAGATTGGTCCAACCCCAGCTCCAATGTTCCCAGAATAGGACGCTCTTTCCACCTGATTTTCACTCTGAGATACATTCTTAAAATTACTTGAAGAATCCTTGATCCTTTCTGCACGATTTGTCATATCATTAGTACGAGAGGTTGATAAAGTGTTTTCTTTCGGTGGGATCACTCTACCCGAAACACTCTGCTGTTTTCCAGACTTAAAAGCAGGCCTGGAGCCAGCTCCATGTTTTTCCTTGGTATCATTTTTTGAGGTATTTTTCAACCCACGTGATCCACCGGTACCTTGAGGTATCAGGAAATTTGAAAGTTTAACCGAATCATTTCCATCGTTGATCTTACTTGTCCCATCAGCAACGTAATGCTTGCTTACTTCCATAAATTTCCTTTTCTTCCCAGGTTTAGGAATACCAAAAATCCCTCTTGATCCTTCTTTCGGAAGACCAGTCCTTACCATTCTGTGTGCATCAGATTTATTTTCATTCTTGCTGTTCTTCCCAATATTGAACACTTTTTCGTTTTCAGTCAAGTCCAGTAACCTCAACTCGCCAGGATTTGCTGACTCCACGGCAGTAGTTCCTTTCAGAATCCTGTCCTTACCCTTTACCTCTACTGCAGGACTACCTAACTTGACTCGTTTTTCATGAGGTGTATCACCCTGCATACCAAACATACAACTCAGTGCAGGCATGCATAAAATTAAAGCATCAGAAAGGTTGCAAACGAAGTACCTCATGTGTAGAACTGTCATTTGCACCAGCTTTGGGAGCCTCAACCCATTTCCCATCCTTCCAAATAAAAGACTGACGTAGATGCCAAGCTCTGAAAAGTGATGTTTTTCCACTAACTGCAGCAAATCAATTAGACAGTGTTTCAAAGGGGCCGAATATACACAATTGTAAGCACAATATCCATTAAAGTTTAATCAAATAATGCACATACCTGGGAAGTGAACAGTTATTGTTTTATCGTTCTTGTTCTGACCAGTGATAACACCCTCCTGCCAGCTGATAAAAAACAATAAAATGAGATAGCTACAGTAAAATATAGGAGTATATATAGAACTATGGCCCTGTTTAGATAAGCTGAGATGATACATTGATTTTAACTTATGGAATAAGCTTAATTTGTTTTATTTTATTTTCTTCGCCTAAAAGTGTAACGAAGTTTATCTAACCAGAACCTATGCCTGAAATATTAATTAAAAGTGCTTCAGCTTTACAAAATTGCAACAATAAAAGAAATTATGCTTCCGTTCAAAACACTAAGGCTTTGCAACTTTGAAGCTTCTACAAGACAGGCTAATATCAGGATGAGTTGAATCTGATCTTTTCCTGCACACTTAATCCTTAAAAAACCCAATGAGTCTATTTATTGGTATTATATCCCAAAAGCACTCGCTAGAATGGTGCAATACTGATTATTCTGTGAAATAAATCCATTTTCTTTTGCAAATGTCTTGATCGCATCTTAACTACAATTAATAAAGTTATAGAAACTTTACATTCTCAACAATCAAACATATCAGATTACAATCAATGGTCGACAGAATTATTAGTTAAAAAAATGTGATGTTTCATTTATGTTGAAAAAGTAATAGGAACTAAATCTTCCTCTAATTCTGTTGATTAGTGTCAAACAAATAAACTTTAAAGGCACTAGAAAGTGTAAAACTATACCTGTCTTCTACCCATGCATCAACCCTATCCCCAACAGACCAATTATAATCTACCATAGCTGCCCTCTGTCTCTTCCTTGTCCCTTCGTTACGCAAACCAGTTATATTACTAGCAATGCGTATTCTGGGAGGCTTGTATTCTTCACCTTCAAGTGAAACCCATTCCTTCAAAGGCCCTGCACCTGTAAAACAATATTTTTCTCAATTTTCCGACCTAAATTGAGAATGTGTATTAAAGCTATGGCAGACACCACAAAAATATCAAGGTCCATTGGCTCTTGCGAGTAGTACAAAAGTTGAAAAAGAAACTTATAGTTTGTCTCACATGTCAAGTAATTAAGGTATTTTGTTCTCAAAAACTAACCTTCATCATCTACAGGAAAATCGTAGCTTACATAAGCTTTACCATCCTTCACACTTAATACTTTGGCTTTGTACCATGCTGCCTTAAATCCTTCTCCATCTTTGAAAACCTGAAACATATGATTGCTTCAGATAACCAGGAAAAGATATAATTCAAAACCAGTCCCAAAATTGGAAACGTTGCATCTAATTTTAATTAACTATGACATAATAATCGCCAAAGATGTTATGGTCACAATGAAATCAAATGGCTATTATCTAGTTACTCTAATCAAATTCACTATTGATGAAATCAACCTCTACAAGTGAGCCCTCCTTTATGCTATCTTCCTCCACATCTTCTGGTCTATTGCCAGCTGTGGAAGCAACCTGCATTTCAATCTCAGATTCAGGAAGCACGTCAATGGGATTGACTAGGTTTGGTCCTTTTGAACTCTTTTCATTGACATTAATAGAAGAAATGCCACCAATGCCTTTCATATGGTCCTGAGATATCTCACTCTGCGCTGTATGAAAAGGTGACTTCTCTCTTGCAGCAGTCTTCTTCCCCTTTTCATCAGATGAAATATCTCTATTACGTATCTGGGAAGCTTCAGGTCTGTCTCCAATATTGCCAGCGCTAAACAGACCACTGGTCATGTCTTTTAACAAGCCAACTTGCTGACTTGATTCTCGGGCTGCATTCCAACAACCCTCTGGACCCGCTTCTATCAAGTCATTTAATGCCAAAGGATCACCCATAGTTACAATCTTTCCAGCCTGGGATACAGCTTCTGCTGCCAGCTCAGCAGCCTTCACAATAGCATCCATATTTTCAGCTCGTATTCTAGCAGCTGAAGCAGCTTCCACTCTCTTCCTTGCAGCCTCCTTCGCAGCTCCGATGATAGAACTAGAGCTATTGGTTCCAATAGTACCCTTCAAGATGGACGCAGGGGTTGCTTTTACGTTATTCATACCCTCTGAACAAGAAATTTGGCAAGAACTCTCATAACCAGATGAAACTAATGCTTCATCAGCCATTAATTTTGCATGCAGTGCAGCATTTGATGCAACATTGGCGGCAGCAGCAGCTGCCTTTGCAACAGCAGCAGCAGCAGCAACTGCTACTGCAGCAGATGCTAATTTGGCCTCAATATCTGACACCAGTCCAGAATTTTTTTGTTTATCCAACTGTTTCCATATCTCCAGGCTATGATTCACAGCAGCCACAGAAAGAGCAGAAGCTTCCTCAGCATTCTCTCTAGCCTCCTTAATTTTTGTAAGAGACTCATCTGACAAAATCCTCATCTTAACATTCCACTCACCTGTGAGGTGTTCAGCAAGAGATAGAGGAGTTACAGATACAACTGATTTTTCAACAGTAGTTATGGGCACACTCCCAACAGGGGTTGCAGTGGCAACAGAAGTAGATATATGGCTGCTTACAACAGGAGTTGGTACTAGTTGAGACTGCAAATGCATGGCTTTCAGCCCAAGATCCTCGGACACCATACTTTTTTTTCTTTTTATGGGTTTTGGATCTGAAGAATGCTGAGCATTCAATACCATCACGTTGTTTGTATCATGCAAAGGGGTAGTTGCCATAAAGAGACTTTGTACGCCTGCACTAGAAGCTGGCAGACCAAGAGGAGCATTTTTAATACTTGGAGGAACAGAAGATCCTTTGACAGAATTGAACTGAATTGTATCTGTGAGAGGTAATGCAGAAATATGTGAAGTGTTGTTATCAGAGGCAGGAATTGGAGTCCATGATCCACGAAGGGGGGATTGGGATAACCAAGATGTGTTGTGTCCGAGAAAGTTTCTGAAAGGTGGGGTTTGGTATTGCGAAGAAGCAAGTGCCTGTGAATAATCCACAACAGAACCTCTTGCAAGGGCATTTTGAAGGGAATCACAGGAAGGAGTTTGTAAACTCCAAAGGGGCGATGAAAGGGGTACTAATGGGTTGCCAATTGTCGGAGTAGCCTTGTTGCCGGTTACGCCAAGAGGTGAAGAGATACCTTGAAGTGCATTTTGCTTAACCGCTACATCAGTGGTTCTTGCACCTGCAGATCTCAAATCTATATAGTTATACAATAAAATTACAGAAAAAAATTAAACAAGTTAATGTATTTATGTATGTATGCATATAGGATACCGGATCTTGATTGCAGAGGTGTTTCCGGGTTAATGGGATGAGATTTTTTACCATGCTGCCTCTCCATGCAGGAAGACCAGGCATTCTGCCAAATACTCCTTCCACCATCTAAAAAGCACAATGATACTCAATACTTTGTACAAACAAATAAGAGAAATGAGCATGAAAAAGGAACATGATTTAGAAAAAGACCTGGCCCCCCAAAAGCTGATATCATATAGGCCTCATCAGGTACCATGCCTTGACTGCAGCAACATCAATCAATATGAGAAATAACAGGCATTGTTGACTATTACAGAAGAGAGTACAGACATATCAAGCCACCTAAACAGATTATTATCTCATGAAGTTACTTTGCTTTAATGTAGTATATTGTTTGAACGAGCATAAAATAGGTGTTAGGCTCAACAAATCAATTAAATCTGAAATCCCTAAAAGAAAATCAGATCCCATTTTTAATTAACCATGGGAGTTTAGGAGAGACAGGTACAGAATACTTGTGGGGAATGGATGAAGAAATACAATTCATAGGCATGCATGCACATCACGTTCCATGTAGCCTCCACGACAACGAAGAAACTAAAATATATATAGCTAAGATTTAAACTCACATCAACGCTCCATAGACAAAGATCTGTGCACGCAATTGTATTTGCTGAATATCCATGAAAGGCTGTTGAAACAGAACAGGTGGAGAAGCAGAAGAGTTCAAATCTGGAAGGCTAGAAGTGGAAGCATTTAAAATAGCAAATTGCTTTGTACTGACATAATCAACATGCCCGTACTGCTGCACCTCATTCAATTGCATCACTTGGAAACCAGGTGATGGGCTCAAAGACAAGCTAGTTGATCGATCCACTCTTTCTGAATGTTTTCCTGGACTTTTTCCTTTATTTCCTTTCCTAGAAGTTTCCTTTCCAGCTGTCTTATTAGAGGATCGCCTAGGTTTGCGTTCAGGTGTTCCTTGAGAAACAGTGAGTGCCATGACACCATCAGATATTTGTGGACTCCCACGGGACATATTTCCAGCCACTTTGGTTTTGGAAGTACCTACTACAGAAGCCAGTTCCTCTCCAACCTTCAATAATAAGAACAGAAGAAAAAAGGAAAAAAAAATTAGTGCATTGGAATTTGGAATAAAAAACGAAGAATTTATTGTATAATGAATTTTTCAAGATATAAATATTACAGAGAATAGATTTCGGGTAGTAGAGCTTTTAGACTTAGATCATGAACCACAACAGGGATTACCATCGAATCTTGGTTGGCTGCAGCTCGTTGCCTCTTGCCAGAATTTGTTCCTTTGGAGGTCTTTCCTGAAACACTTTTTTTGGGCAAATTTGCCACAGGAGCTAAGCTTATCTCGTCATTAGATGCATCATTCCCCTTAGGATCATGACCCATCGACGTGTTCAATGCATCCTTATTTACGCATTCAGAAATTGAAGGGTTTAGATGACCGGAAGCCTTAACTCGATTCACATCTTTTTCAGTTTCAGGTTGGCTTCGAAAAGTAACAGAGGTACCACGAGCATTATCAGTATGGTTGGCAGGACTGCTTCCCGTTTCATGCAATTTGGTGCAAGAATCAGGCAAAGAAGAAGATTTGGAACCTTCATTTCCAGATAAATCTTCACCTACAAAATTAATTATTCATAGGTGCAGAAGCCAAAAGAACTTCAGTAAAATGTTAAACAGGAAGGGATGCATGTTACAACTATAAAACAACTAACACATAATTTGCATATGTTATAGTCAACATTCTATCATCATATGATTGGATAACTTTAGAACAGGACAGGAGAAACAGGTACACAATTACCAAACATTTACAACGTTCACCAGAAGTTCACTACTGGCTTTGCTGTGCAAGGAAACTGCGAGCAAAAAAGAAATACAGGGCAGGCCCAATAAACATTTTAAAGGTAGACAACTAACAAGGAATAAGAATGCCACCATATGCAACAAGCAGAGACCATCACTCTCAAAGGCACACACGACAAAATAAAGAGATGAGGTGATGCGGAGAGAAATATGGTCATTGTAAGCATGGTAAGTCAACATTTTGACAACACAAAAAAATACTTGTGACTTGTTGTAACGTGAGTATATGCTATAGAAATGACATGAGAGTCCCAGAACAGTCATCTCTTAGGTTCAACCCTCTCTAGTACATTTTTTCATCTCATTCTTTTCAAATGGGAGATTTGCTCCTGATTTTGCTTTGGAAGGATGTCTTACTATGGACCTTCTTTCGTGACCCCTTCTTCTCATATATGAACAGGGTCCCAAGCTCCCAGTTCATAACAGGCATCATCCATGACCTTGGTCTAAAAAGTATTTGAAACCTAGCCAGAGCCCTTTTGATTGCCCATTAATCAATATTGCCATTATTGTTTGTTGCATCAGGATCATATATTTTACACTCGGCACATTCTAAATTGTATAGGTTTCAAACTTCAATTCTTAATTTTTCCTATTAACAACTCTCCCCCAAAAAAATTAAAAAAGAAAGCTTAGGTAATAGAAGAATTATATATGCGGGTAAAACAACTCAACGGCCTTTTTTACTTTTTTGTTTCCCTACTATTAGTAAGAAAAAAGGAGTATTCAAGAATGTATCCAAATAACTAAACCAATCCAAAGAAATAGACAACCAAAAAGAACTGCATTAATTCATCTGGTGCGGCTCAATTTTTACTTCTCATGTTCAAACTTCAAACTAAACAGAATCAAACCAAACCACAAGGACACTATATTAAATTAGCTTTCCGACTTAATATTAAATAAACCCAAACCTAATAAGTCTATGAACAATCGATTATGAATATGTAATTTTATCTTTAGAAACTTGAGATTATTTCGACAAGTGATTTATAATTTTTGGTTAAGTTGTGATTTAGGATGAAACTTGATACTTTGAATAAGTCTTTAATAATTACAATGTATTCAACTTGTTATTGAATAAGAGCTAATCGCTAAATGAAAAATTAACTGCAAGAAATATTGATGCATGTATCATTTCAGGCCTTTACTCTTACTAATGAAGTTTCATTTGTCCATTTGATCAAGAGAGTGTGTTATTACCTTACGAAAATAGACAAAAACTGAAATGAAATAATTTGATCCAAACCAAAAAAAATTAGATTGACTTGGTTTGAATTTGATACACTAAACCAAACTTTTTTAATAATTGGAACAAATTATTTTTTCACTAACATATTAAAATTGAACCACAAACACCCCTCAAAAGTGGAAACAAGAGGGCAAGTATTTCGTTTTCACTTTTAGTCGAAAAACAGTCCTTAGTTCAATCAAAAGCATTTTCTATAAATTAACAAATGTTTTAGGGTGGTAATAATATAACCATTTTCAACAAGTCTTCCATTTTCACTTTTAGTGGCAAAACAGTCCTTGTTTGCTTTTCTCCACTAATTTAACTTTCACTTTTCCTTGCCTTCATCATTTCTGCTCAATCAATCACACATGTATATCACGAGTAAATGTATTACTTTCTAGTTTCTTAGGGAGAAAAAAACTGACAAGTCATATAAGCCAATGTTGAATTTAAGATCAGTTATCAAACCAGAAATTCAATCCACAATGAAGCCAAAAAAAGGCTACACTGTAACTTTAATTCTAGATATACTGCAGAGGCTTCCCTTACTCCAGATATTTTTTTATTTGGTGCAGAAAAATTCTCCCAAAGAGATGAAATGATTAAGAATCACTTGTAGTTTAGAATTAGTTCGACATCTAAGAAGCCACAAAATGACTATTTTAAAATAAAATTGTCAAGCATTCTTCAACAACACAACACTGAGTTTTTTTGGCTAAAACTTTATTAAGTGCACCAAAAAATAATAAGAGGAAAAATACAGCAGGAACAACGTTTCTCATTGTGTGAAATAATAAATAAACTGAAGAATAATGAGATACTCATGATATCATATTTCATGAATGTAGATAATAACAATGCTTTGCTTTAGGTTACATGATGTAATCAACAGTCAAGACCGGCGAGAACATAAGCATAGATCATTCAATTAGAAAAAAGTAGATAAATGATCATAATCGTTGTTGTATGCTATATTATTTTTTCCATTGTTCTATTAGGATGATCACATGAATCTCATGCAACAGGATTTTAAAGAATACCTGTTATTTTTGAGGATGACTTGTCATGGAACTCTTGTATTGCCTCCTTGTCATCTTTGGTAAAAGATAGGGAAACTTCATCACCCTGCTTCTCTATCGATTCATGGAGAACTAGACCCACACCAGCCTCTTTTGCGCATTCCTGATCAGCCTTATCACTTGGCGCCTCTTGAGGTTTATCCATCTTTCCAGAAGCAGTTGTCACACAACTGCTTATTGTCTCGTTCAACGGTTGTCTTGATGTATCAGAAAAATGTAATTTTTCAGTTCCAGTATCAAGACAAGAAGCAGTTTCCTGTTCAGAAGACCCAACAGGAAGAGCTGAACTTGCTTCATATGCTATTTTAGCTTCAGAGCTTACGTCATTAACTATTTTAGCTTCAGAGCTTACGTCATTAACTATTTTAGCTTCAGAGCTACATTCATTGGCTCTTTTACCTTCAGAGCATAATTCAATGCATATTTTAGCTTCAGCGCTTGCTTCATTGGTTACAGTGGCTTCAGTGCTTGCTTCATTGGTTACTGTGGCTTCAGCGCTTGCTTCATTGGCTAAGGTAGTTTCAGCGCTTGCTTCATTGGCTATGGTAGCTTCTGTGTAGTCCTTTTCATTAATAGAAGCAGACCCAACAAGCATCCCTCCTTGAACTTCAAAGTGATCTGTAACTCCATGTGTGGATATAACTCTGTTAGGTAGTGTAACATCTGCCATTTCACAGGATGTTAAACTAATATTTTCTAATATATATTGTGAGTCTGAAAAATAAGACAAAAGAAAAACATGTAGTTAAACCATATAATGGCTTTGGTCATATCCTTGTGTTTAATCAACTCTATTTTATTAGTATACCTGAATTATTGACAGGCTCAACATCTGATACTGTGGCAGTAGTCAACTTAGTTTCCATGTTATCTGTACTAAGAGATGATGAACTAACTCCACAATCAACATGATGCGGTTGGTCAACATTGCAATTCATTACGCTGGAATCAGTAGTGGCATTTTTATTTGCCAGGTCAACACCAGAAATATCTCGACAAAAGTTTCCATGGTCACCCTGCTTGTCAGGCTCATTGTTTTCACATACTTGTGTTTCCTGAACCAAAATACATGATGTTGTAGAATTCACTGAACTTAAACTTGCGAAACCACCTGCTTTGATATCATCATCACTTTTATTAATAGTAGAAGTGTTATCATTCCCAACCGCAAAAATAGATGCCTCTGACTTACTGAATGAAAGCTCCACGTCCATCTGGTTACCAATGTTTGCTAACTCATTTTCCTTAGAATCACTGCTTTTGCTATGTGTAGGGGCAACAGTATTATTCTTCTGAAAATTAGGATAAGTACTATGGTCAGATTTGCTGACCCCAATTATTTGCCCCTCAGAACTGGAATCATCTTTAATTGCAACAATTGGTGAATCACATGTATTTACAGCAGATAGATTATCCACAATTGTATCTTCGTTTGCATTGGCTGGAGACAAATCTCTGAAACATGCATCTTCATTGCAACTTCCTGTGTTCTGCAAGCGAGAAATATCATCAGATACCATGCCCAAGGAGCCCCCTAAACTACTATCAGAAGTGTCGAGGCCTTCAACTACATTGCCACTTTCCAATGCTTCTTCCATAGGAATTGAACAAAGAGGTTTATCAGAATGATGTTTTTCACCCCCAACTGCATTTAAATTCGAAGTTCGAATGTCAACATCAGAATCTTTGTTAATCGCCAAAGAATCCAAATCTTGTTCATTAGATTGCATCTGTAAAGAACTTTGATCCTCGTGATCCATGTCAACTACATGATTCTGCACATTTTGAATCTTTAATACGTCACAAGTAGAAGAGATATTTTGTATAGAAGTTACAGTAATACTATTCTTTGGCCAGGACGCAGCTGAGTCCTCTTGAGTTTTTTCTTCAAGAGAACCATCAGCCACAATTTCAACTTTTTGTTGATTTGCATCATCACTGTTGTCATCGGTAATGGGAATCCCCCTAGCCACAGGCAAGTCAACATTTCCCAGTAAATCATGTGGTTGCAGATTACCTAAACCCCCATCAATGGACAGTTCACCTTGGGAAACTACAGCCAGAGACTGCTCTCTTTCTTCTTCCTTTAATCCAACCAAGTTTTCATGTATAAACCCTGGTGGCTGTAAATCAGTAACGTTATCTTTATATTCATTTGTATCGTCAGGCTTTGGATCAGGCTCCATTTGCTTAGCTAAGCATGCCAGTTCATCAAAGGCATCAGACTCCTGTATATCAGTTTCTCTAGGGATAAATTCCTCCTGTCCAACAGATTTTAATAGCATTTCAACAGATTCTGAAGAAGTGGCCTCAGACCAAACATTATTGTGCCTAGAAATAGAGCAAGATTCAGCAGCAGTTGAACCAAACTCTATTCCACTACTCCCACGAGAGTAGGCGTCAATCCACTGGTTATCTTCGTTACTTTCAATACCAAGGAAAACTTCAGTTTCAACCAAACTGTCAAATCTTAAATGCCCTTGAAGGCTTTCGTCCAGATCAAACTTAGGAAGAGCATAAGGCCTTAAAACAGGAGGAAATTTTGTGCTCCCTTCACCAGGTATATGGAGATTCTGGCTTTGAAAATCATTGTCATCATAATCCATGGATGTATCCCTGAAACAAATAAGCATATTAGAATAAGAGAAATAATTCAAATAACTATAAATACACGCTTAAATTTGATATACTAACATTCATAAAAAAATATGCACATACAGACAAAAGAATGCTTCCCTAAGCAGCTTCCATTAAAATAGAGCAGAACAGCCAGATTAGCACAACATTAAATACTAGAAATGGGACTTTTGGTTATGGATGCTCAATGGGTTCCCTGATCTAGATCTAGAAACTAAAGTGAACTTTGTCCAACCAGATCTAATACAGAAACCCCAAAAGTAACTGCTTATGTCCACCACCCATGTTTCTGAGGTGCCAAAACTGAGATGCACCACATCAATATACTAAAAACAGAGACACATGCATCTGGGAGCTGCAAACTCCGCCCAACTAGCCCCACTCCAGCTGCTATTGATTACTTAGGAACAACCACTCCCATGAAGCAGGTATCATATAGCCTCAATTTACCCAACAGCAGAAAACAACTTCATCATGAAACATTTGGCAATTTCATAAGTTAACATATCATGCCAATTCAAGAATTCCCTAAAATATCATAATTAAAGAAAAAAAAAAGTCTTACTAAAAAATTATCTAGTCACTAATCTGGATTAAATGATTAATATTTATGAATATATATTCCACACAACTAATACACTTAGAAAGCCACTGAACATTGAGGGTAGGGGAGCAGTGGCAAACGGCTTAATGACTGTCAAGTGGTCGGGAATGTTGTTTAAGAGTATAAAATGTGGCAAAAGGGTGTGGATGATAAAAACAGCTAATTGAAGACATCCATGTGGTTTCCATTCATTCACCACAGAAATTGGTTAACACAAGCATCACGCAGTAAGACTAAGGAAGCTTCTTCTTCGTAGTGCCGTAGTAACACTCAAGTTAGCCTCTATTCATAAATCTACTGAATAAAAATAGCACCGTTATACGTCGTGAGACTTTCACGTGAAATCATTCATGAATGGCTTGTATAATTAGCTTTCTCACAAAAATTGTTTCATGGCCTATATCATCCACTTTGCCAATTGTGTGATCAGTTTAGACTTTAACACACAGCAGCAACCGTTCCAACGAACTGACAAACAGTACTTCTTAACAATATATCCTTAAAAACCTTCCCAATTAATTTACTGAGATTGGCCACCTTGTTTGAGGAATTAAAAGCAGTCAGTCTCCACGTCAATTAAATTAGTCAAACCCAATCAGAAATTAAAAAATTCCACTTCGCCCCATAAAGAAAATCCAAACAAAAACAAACCTATATCTTTACTGGAAA
>Ga0214543_1000794_pt1 | contig 56985 bp, 35 predicted proteins | sample CNSS2metaG_FD_160094 | JGI IMG/M metagenome (GOLD analysis project Ga0214543, IMG submission 160094) | Root nodule microbial communities from cowpea collected in UCLA plant growth center, Los Angeles, California, USA - CNSS2 | ecosystem: Host-associated > Plants > Roots > Nodule | place: USA...
AAGGGTTATGTAATTATGAACTGTCGTATTTAATTTTTTTAACTAATTATGATTTTATTTTTAAAATTATCTTAGAAATAGAAATAAAAAAATGGCAGTTAGAGATTATTGAGATAAATTATTTTAAATCATATATGAGATGTAATTCTAAAAGAGAGATAGGGAGAGAAAGAAATAGTCATAATATTTAATTGAAAATAAAGGGATAGTAAGTAATTTTTTTGTAATTTTACTCATGAATTTTATTTTACGATATAATAATACATGAAAGATTGAAATTTTCTTAAGCTATGATATTTTCACAAATAAAATTTTCACAATTTTGACAAACTACTTTATTTTTAAAAAGATAAAAAAAAGTACTATTTTATTATTTTATTTTGATTAAAAAATAAAAAAAATTAATTAATTTAATTTTTTATGTAAATACTTTGTCAAGTTTGTAAAAAAAAAATTGTCAAAAATTTATTTTTCATTTTCTTAAAAGGTGTAAGAACAAATTGAAAGACCACAAAACTTTATTTCATACACATATTTATTTTGAATAATGGATATGAAAAGAAATTGTTTTTGTCTCATTGTTACCAAAATCAGATAAGTCATAGCTTTTAGAGACTTAGGAAGAACTAGTGGAATTATGAATAATACAAAGAAGAAAAAATTATGGGTGACAACACAGGTTTGTCTAGCCTGTTTTCACTGTCCAACCCAATTTAATCTGTTCTATTCTTCACTTGCCAAAAATTGATTGGACCAAGCTAGTTTGCCAGTGGAAGACGGGTTAGAATCTGCAGCTTGCCGCGCCATAGGACAGGCTAGCGGGATGACCTGCCATTTTTGTAAAAAAATTTAATATTTTTATTTTTTTTAGATTACTTTCAAATTTTTATATATATTATGTTTTTAATATATATATTTATACATATACTAGTAAATAAATATTTAGAGCATATTTAATTGTTTAAGTATTTTTTAAGTTTCTAATTTATCAATTAATATCTTTAATTGGATAAATTAAAATAATTATTAGATTTACATGTTAAATTACTCTATTATTAAATTAATGTCATGCATCTTGCATGTTATCATGTTAATGACATGATTGCATGTTATAAATAAGTCATGCTTAATTGCAAAGCTACTACAATTTTTACGTACCAATTTTCTGTGCACAACATACACCATAATTGGCAACTCTAAGCGGGCGGCATCATGAAACGACATGTAGTAGAACTCATTGAAAAAAAAATTGAGAATCTCTGCAATGCAGGGCATAAAACTGAAAGTTTCTCGGTGCATATTCCCACAACCCAAGAACAAGGGGGTCCTTCAAGTCATACAATTGGACAACGTCGAACCAGGAAACCACTCTCCGTGGATGAGGTAAAAACTCTTGTGCGTACGATTGAGATAAGTTTTCAAGGTCAAAAAAAATTAGTTAGCCATTGTTTTAGTGACTCAAAATCAGCCACTTAGTCATTAAAAAAATGATAAAAATTAACAAAACAGTGGGACTTTTTGAATTTAAAAAGTGCTATTATTGGTATGATAGATATATGATAATCATTCTTTCCTCTAGTATTGCCACCGCCAAACACAATGGGATAAGTTTCGAGGCAAAAAAAAATTACTTTGGTATTCTTGAAGTGACTCAAAAACAACAACTTAGTCTAAAAAAGGGTTAAAATTAACACAACAGTACGACTTTTTCAATATTAATATTGCTATTATTGGTAATGATGATGCATATGAGTTGTGATGTTGTAAATTTAAGTATATGAAATATATGAATGCGTATTTTGGTTTCTGGATGTTTGAAAATTGAATTGTTGGATGCTAAGAACTGAATTAGAGTACCTAAAATCAGTAGTGTCACATTACTGGTGTAGCGCCTGACAATGCAGAGTGAACCGTCAGACGATAGCAAGAGATAGGGAAGCCTTGTTGTCGTGACGCCCGACGGTGTTGTAGAATCGTTAAGCATGCCATTTCGCCTGGTGGTTTCATTGTGACCAACGACTCCCCTAAAGTTTTTTAATTTAATTTTTTTATATATATTATAAAATTATATTTGTATTTTAAAATTTTGTATATATTAATATATTATTTATATTAATCCATGAAAAAAATTCTCCAACTTTTTTTATTTTTTTCTTTCGTTTTTCTCTTTTCATATTTCCATTTCTTTATCACTTTTCTTTTCTATCTTAATTTTCATTCTCAATCTTTTTTAAAATTAAATTGCACCATGATGAAATTGAAAAGTTAAGTAACATTTTGCACCTATCAAGTTCTTTTTATAAATAAGTTCATTTTCTATCTTTTTTTATTTTTTAAGCAATTTGTTTTTTCTCTTTTATGTAATAAATTTGTCTATTATGTATTACTGGACGATAATAAATCTATCATCTTCTAAATAGGTAAGGGTAATAATTTTGTATTAGAAAAATTACAATAAACCATAAAATGATTGAATTTTTTTCAAAAGAAAGACTTATGATTAAAAAAAAAAGATACATCTACATTAATTAAACTTGAATATATATATATATATATATATATATATATATATATATATATATATAATATAATTTTCGTCATTCCTAAATTTTTTGTACAAATTTCGTTATTAAATATACTTTTTTTCTCTGAATAGTTTTTTTATTTCAAAGGTTCTTTTTCCTTCTATCAATTTTTATTCCAATAGGTTTTTATCTAATAAAGTTTTATCGAGACATTAATTATTTAAACCCATCATTTTGTATTTATACATAAAACTTTTCCTCTTTACAATGATGTATAATGGAAAACATACATATTTTTTTATTTCTTTTTCTTTTTTATTGTTATCTTTATTTTATAATATTTAATTGAATTTTTGTAATTGTTGGATGAATCACTCGTGGTTTCTAATAATTTGGTCAGGTTATTATTAATAGAAAAGAATTATTAATAGAAAAGAAAAGGTCGTGCATGTTGAGTGTGAGTGTGAGAATCTCTCTCCACGGCTCCCTCTAACTAACTCATTTCATTAGTCATTCCTCTCTCTCTTGACTTTTCATTATTTGGTGACTTTTCATCATTTGGTTTGTTTGTTCAATTCTCTCTGAGAACTCAGAAGAAATTAGGAAAATGAGTTGGGAGACGGTTGATGAGTTCCTGGTGCAGTGCAAGCCATCTAGTGACGCTGCCTACGCCTCATTGCGATCGCTGCTGGAGCGCCTAGATAATCCCGAGACCCGTTCTCAGGCTCGGATCTTTCTTTCCCACCTTCAGAAGCGTTTTCCCACCAAGGACTCCTGCGATCAATGCTTTCAAACCTACCATTTTCGCATCGAAGATGTTTCCTTGGGTCAATACGAGGGTATTTATTTTTACCTTTACCAATTATTACTGTCATTGTTATTGTTGATTACTAAACCAATGCGTTGGTTGCATTGCAGGCCACCAAGGCAGAAACAAACTGACTACGATGGTCATTCCTAGCATTTTTCTCCCCGAAGACTGGTCCTTCACTTTTTATGAAGGGATTAATAGACATCCAGACTCCATTTTCAAGGATAGGACTGTTGCCGAGTTAGGTTGCGGAAATGGGTGGATTTCTATTGCCATTGCCGAGAAATGGTTGCCTTCCAAGGTTTCCTTCATCACTTTTCTCATCTCCTAACATTTCCCCCCTCTTCCTGCCTCCATCCCACAACACTTGCCATTAATTTCTGCAGGTCTATGGTCTTGATATCAATCCTAGAGCGGTCAAGATTTCCTGGATAAACTTATATTTGAATGCTTTGGATGAAAATGGCCAGCCCATCTATGACCGGGAGAAGAAAACGTTGCTGGACAGGGTAGAGTTCCACGAATCTGATCTTTTATCATATTGCAGGGAAAACGACATCCAACTTGAAAGAATTGTCGGATGCATACCTCAGGTCATTCCACAACCATTAGCTGTACACGTACATTATATTCATCGTCCAACTTTCATTAAGATGCAACCACCCATCTCTGAATCTTGAGCTGTAAAAGAAAGTTCATGGATGTTTTCTTAAACCCAAATTGCCTCATACTCCAGAGGGTTTTTTTTTTTTTCGCGGCAAAATATATTTATAGTATAAGACTTGTGGTGCTCTAGCCCTTCTGCAGAAAATTTACAAGAGATAAACAAAGTTCTTCCCCTACTTTTGAATTTACTTTGTAGGATTTCAAAAACTTTGGGCAAAAGGTGTGATGCAAGACTGATATTTTTAAGCTTACAAGACTAATTTTTTTAATAGATAATGGATTGAACTTCGGATGCTTTTTACCTTTACTTTCGATGTACCAAAGTAATAATCATGGTGTTTGATTTGAAACCTTCGATTCATGGCTTATCTCGTTATTTTACTGTTTTTCTGGAAGCAGATAAAGATGGTTGATAGTTTTATTGAAAGATAAGGTCTTCGATTGTACTGTAGCTTTTTCCAGAACTTTGTAAACTAAATTATTCAATATTTCGCTACTAACAATTGTGCTACTAACAATTGTGACGGTTGGATTCACTTCCTTGAATTTCGATATGAACCTTGATTATGGACCGCTATGAATGATATAGACTTTGGCAACTAGTTCTTTTAGCAGTCATGACTTTAGTCGTGTTAGCATATAATGTTTTCTGTTAAAATCTCTTTTGTTAAGTTATTATTGTAGACCATATCTTTTCTGCTTTGATTTAATGTTGGGTAGTTAGTGTTTCTTATAGGCTGTATTTTTGCGTTTATTGTTTTATGTTTTATCCTTATATAAAGGATACTGTACAAAATGTTGGTCATACAGAAAATATAACATTTTCAATTCCTTTGTCATACACTTTCTCTCTCAGTAGATTAGGTTTCTCAACAAATCGCAATGAATTTAATTTATCCCAGGATGTCTAGGCATCATCATTTGACTAATATTGGTTGACTCCCTGCAGATTCTTAATCCAAACCCAGATGCAATGTCAAAGGTGATAACAGAAAATGCAAGCGAGGAATTCCTTCATTCATTGAGTAATTATTGTGCACTTCAGGTAAATAAGATCCTTTTGTATTGGTCACCTGCTATATACTTGGAATGTCATTCATGTCCTGCATGTCAACATGCGGAACGCCAGATCTGAGCTTCCCCATTCCCAATTTAGAGGGTAAACAGAATAGATTTTTTTTTTTTTTTTACATTACTTTCTTTAACTATCTACCTACCTAGATATGATAGTTACCTCAGAGCAACTTTTATGTATATGTTCCAGTGATAGCTGACGTATTAAACTATTCCATTATGTGAAGCTACGAGAATCTCCTTTTTCTTTAGACACCTTTTACTCACAAAAGTTGTCCCTAATTCAACTGACGATAGTGATCTTTTGGAACTTTAGAAATCCTTCGAGTTGATGTACTAGCGGCTTATTTATAACAAGAATGCATCATTCTCACTTTTATTTCGTCTTTTGTTGCGTCTAGGGATTTATGGAGGACCAATTTGGCTTAGGTTTAATTGCTAGAGCAGTTGAAGAGGGAATAGCAGTAATCAAACCAACTGGAATTATGATCTTTAATATGGGGGGCCGCCCAGGTCATGGTGTTTGTGAACGATTGTTTGAGCGTCGGGGTTTTCGCATTACAAAGCTTTGGCAAACTAAAATCATTCAGGTTAGGAACTACTCCTTCTACCCTATAATAATTGCACTTTCAAGTTTCTTCATACGAACAATAATAAATATTTGAGAATTAAGTTGAGCACAATTTAGAAATAAAAATATTATTGTTTCATTGAAAACCGAAAACATCAATCGATTTGAAAATTTTCCATTGCTAAAATTACTTTGAGCCAAACTTTTTATAAAGCTGCAACTAGTCACTTTGAGCGGGATGGGTATATGCTTTACTAGATGTCATTTCTCCAATGGAAGTATTATCTTATTGAGACGTATTGGTAAAGGCTGGTGACACAGATATTGCAGCCTTAGTTGAGATTGAGAAGAACAGTCCACACCGTTTTGAGTTTTTCATGGGACTTTCTGGGGATCAGCCAATTTGCGCACGAACTGCATGGGCTTATGGAAAGTCTGGTGGCAGAATTTCTCATGCTTTATCAGTGTACAGTTGTGAACTTCATCGCCCTAATCAGGTGCGGTACTTCAGGAAAGCTTGCTAATTCACTACAAGAATATTTATTGCCCTGGAGGAAATTTGAAGCACAATGCCATTTGTATACTGACAGGTTAAGGTTATTTTTGATTTTCTAAAACATGGATTTCAAGAGATCAGCAGCTCCTTAGATTTGTCATTTGGGGAAGATTCTGTTGCTGATGAGAAGATTCCATTCCTCGCTTATCTTGCAAGCACACTAAAAAGTAATTCTTATTTTCCGTATGAGCCACCTGCCGGAAGCATACATTTCCGCAATCTCATCGCTGGGTTTTTGAAGACTTATCACCATATTCCACTCACTGCCGAAGTAAGAATAGAGTGCTATTTTAATCATATAGGCTTACTGCTGCATGCATATACATTGCCACATTTAGTCTGAGATGATGCCTCATTAGATTACAACTGTATACTAACCTCTATTGTTATTTGTAGATATCTCGTCTCTGTAATGAAAAGTAAAAAAAAAAAAATGCAGTACTCTGCATAAGCTGTTCAGTTTTTTTGATCACATGTGCACCCTTATACTTGAGTCTGTAATTGGGAACTGCGTGTCCTACAGTATATATGTTTGGTCCGTAGAATGAAGTACAGTATTGTTTATTAAAAATAAAAATGTAATACAATATTGACTTCTTTTTCAATCTTGTGCAAGAATGTTGTCATTTTTCCTTCAAGGACTGCAGCAATTGAGAATGCTCTTCGCTTGTTCTCACCTCGCCTTGCAGTTGTCGATGAACATCTGACCCGGCATTTACCAAGGCTGTGGTTAACATCTTCGGCACTTGAGGTATGGAATAGACATGCCTTAGTATTTTTGAACTTGATTGACATTTTGTTCTGTATTATTATCCCAATGTGTTGAAATACAATTATGTGAACCGTTGTTGTCCTTGCTGTGAAAATTTTTCTAAATCAAGAATCGTTTCTAGAAAAAGTTCCTTTGTCGAGGAACACGTCTTTGAAAGAAATGCAACCCCATGCATGTTTGACTTTTCCGTGAAATTTTGTCCTGATTAGAATAACTTCTTAAAAGGCGCCCCTTGCGGAAGGGGGGCATTGGCTTGTTTGAGTGGGAAAATCTTTTCGTTGGCAATATAGTCCATGTATCCACATACGGATCCAAATTGTGCCATTGTTCCATTTAGACCGATTGTCAGAAGGATAGCTTTGACAGATGTATTGTAAGCTATAATTCTGACATCTGTAGCCACTTTATACATATTTTTCTTCTATCAGAATAAATTAACTTGCTGCCATTTAAGCAATTTTAGGTGATGATCTAATATTTTCTGAATTATTGAGGGTTCGTTACATCTCATTATTCACCTTTTTTTAAAGTAGAGTAGGATTTGTTGTATTCAGCTGTATTACTTGATGTTATTTGACTGTCTTCGAGACTCATGCCCTTCCTTTTCTTTGTTGTAACTTTAAAACTCTAATGTGATCTTGAAAGACATGGATCCAGTTGTAAAACTTTTTACTATTAGTAGTGTGAGCTTCTAAAACCTTGAGGATTCCTTACACTGAAAATATGTCAAATGATTTTTTTATTTTCATCGATTGATAAGGATTTGGTTTAATTATTGCATTTTTTTCATGACAATTTTTATCTTTCTGGTAGAGCACAGGAGCTATGGACTCTTCAGATGATACCATTATGGTAATTGAAGCTCCCCGGCAATCGGACTTAATGATAGAACTAATAAAGAAGTTGAAGCCTAAAGTGGTGGTGACTGGGATTGCTCATTTTGAGGCTGTTACTAGTTCAGCTTTTGTGCACCTTTTAGATACAACACGAGACATTGGATCTCGTCTTTTCTTGGACATATCAGATCACTTTGAGCTATCCAGCATTCCTGGATCGAATGGGGTCCTGAAGTATCTTTCAGGAACTCCTCTGCCCTCTCATGCAGCAATTATATGTGGGCTAGTAAAGAATAAGGTAATATTCCCTATTCCCTGTTAACTTGGCTCACTTGGTCCAATTGGTAGACTTGTGTTTTGGCTTGACATCATCGATTTCTTATTGATAGCACCGACATAAGTTCATGTTTTACAGGTTTATCCTGATTTAGAAGTAGCTTTCGTCATTTCAGAAGAAGAATCCCTCTTTAACGCCCTGTCCAAAACCGTTGAATTACTGGAGGGCAATACTGCATTAATTAGTCAGTACTATTATGGCTGTATCTTTCACGAGCTTCTTGCTTTTCAGCTTGCTGGCCGGCATGCACCTGCTGAGGTCCGTCTCTTCTTTTTTACTTGTCTGTAAGTTTAAAAGTTGAGGTTGCTTTGTCTCTTCCTGCATTCAAACTGAAAATTGTGTTTTGAGTCTATTACGAATATCAGTGTCTGAATTTAACTGATGGAAGACCAAACATACTGTTATAATGCTAATGTCTGCTTCAACACGAAAAAAGGACAACCCAGATTCCATACCAAACTAATTTCATTCTCCAAGACATTAGAAATTTCTGGATACTTGAGCCAAACCTTATCTGCAGCATACATGATATGTGTTGATGCTTTGCTAATGACTTTCTTAAAATTGATTATTGTGTCAGAGCAATGTGTTAGGTTGACGTCACAAAACAGAATATTCCTCTTTAAACATTCTTGTTCTTTGTGTTTTTGAAAACTGTTATTTGCAAGTTCCTTGTCGCTTATAAGGAGAGTATACGTTGAAAATCAATGCTAATATATTTCTTCTATATTCATGACTTGCAGTTGTCAGTTCATAAATTAGTCAATTCCCATATTTAGTTTTCTTATCCCATCAACACTAACTGCTGTCCTTTTCAGAGAAACTGTGAGAATGTCAAGTCAGTTGATATGATAGGATTTGCTAGATCAGCCTCGTTGGTCCTTAAAAACGATGAGTTATCTATTGATGGGGTAGAGAATGGGTCCCTGATTCACATGGACGTCGATCAAATCTTCTTGCCTGTTCCATCTCCTGTTAAGGCAGCTATTTTTGAAAGTTTTGCTAGACAAAACATGTCTGAGTCTGAAATTGATGTAACATCAAGCATCAAAAGATTTGTCAAGAGCAGCTATGGTTTTCCAACAGATAACGGCACCGAGTTTATATACGCCGACAGTTCGAAAGCCCTTTTCAACAAGCTGGTCCTCTGCTGCATCAACGAAGGTGGCACCCTCTGTTTTCCAGCTGGTTCAAATGGAAATTATGTTTCTTCTGCAAGATTTTTGAAAGCTGACATAGTGACAGCACCTACAGATGTCAAAGTAGGTTTTAAGTTCACTGAAAAGACACTCACCGGAGTCCTTGGGACCGTGAAAAACCCATGGGTGTATATTTCCGGTCCTACAGTCAATCCAACTGGCTTGATTTATAGCAACAATGAGATGGTAGAAATTTTAAGCACCTGTGCTAGATTTGGCGCAAGAGTTATAATTGATACTGCAGCCTCTGGTTTGGAATTTGACTGTGAAGGTTGGGGTGGCTGGGATATAGAGGGGTGTTTGTCTAAGCTGGATTCTTCAATCAAGCCATCGTTTTGTGTGTCTCTTCTTGGAGGACTGTCTCTGAAGATGCTAAATGGTGTTCTCAGATTTGGCTTTCTTATTCTAAATCAGCCTGTTTTGGTTGACACATTTTACAGTTATCCAGGATTAAGCAAACCTCATACTACTGTTAGATACGCTACAAAAAAATTGCTGGAGCTTAGAGAGCAAAAACCATCAAATCTATCAGATGCTGTTGTTGAACACACCGAGATATTGAGAACTAGATCCAAGCTCTTGAAACAGGTAATATAGGAATGCGAACTTTTTTTTGCTTGAATTTTATGATCTGTTTCTTCAAGTGATTGTGATCCTCTTTTTTTGTTCAAAGATTGCTAAATATGTTATTGGCGGTTATTACCCTAGGTTCTTGAGGAAAGTGGGTGGGATGTGCTTGAATCATGTGCTGGTGTGTCTGTTGTGGCTAAGCCCTCTGCCTATCTCAACAAGAATATTAAGCTGAAACTTTCACCAAAAGGCGAAGGAGACCATGGAAGTGCCACTGAGGAAGTAAAACTCGACGACTGTAATATTAGGACTGTCATTCTCAAAGCCACTGGATTATGCATCAATAGCGGGTCATGGACTGGAATTCCTGGATACTGTCGGTTCAATATTGCGCTTGAAGAAAATGATTTCAAAAAAGCTTTGGACTGCATTCTAAAATTTAGAGAAGTCGCGCTGGGTTAAAACTTCTGTCATTGGTACACGTTATTAAATATTCGGCCTCGGTTCACGTCATTCTTTTTGTCTTTCAGTTTCACTTTTCTGAGGGTAAGTTTTTTATTCCTTGTATTTTTCACGGTCTAACATGATTGATCTTTCATTGTCCGCTGTAATGTTTGCAATGTAAACTTTCTCAGTTCAAGTTATGATGATGGGATTATTTTCTTTACAGTGCCCCGTTTTTAACAACCATCCATGTTGAACAACCAAATTCCCAATTAAATTAAACTCACCAAGACATCACCTTTGAATTTAACTGAAGTTTAAATAGTTTGAACAATAATAACTTATTCCAGCGCCCTCATGAATGTTCGGCCTTTCACGGTTCGTTCCGTGCAAATTCACGTGAGTTCTCCTTATTGGACTCGATACAAATCAGTGATCTAGTTTATATTTAGTATAAATAAATTATATTTTCTATTTCCGCGAGAAAAATAAGTCATTGTAATGATGAACAATAAATTAAGTGTTAAATATTTATTTTATTTTTTAGAATAACACAAAAAGTGAGACCAAACTTTCCTTGCATGTATGAGATGATTTCAAAGACAAACATAATATGCATTAATATTATTTTTATCATTCTATTTTACATATAAATAATTGAAATAAAGAATATTAAAATAATCAATAAAATAATTTTTTTATTTAAATTTAAAATTCTTTAAGGTAATTTATTTTACATATTACTATTTTATTATTTTAAAATAACTAATTTTGTAAAAATGCATGTGAAATGTAACTTATATTTTTAAAAATTATTTGTACATCAAATCATTTTTAAAAATTTATTTTATTAATTATTATCTAATATAACATACAAAAAAATTATTTTATCCATCAATATTTTTACTCATTTTCTTTCACTTTTTGTAACATCGCTCTCCTCTTTTTCCTTTTCTTTCCTTTTACTTTTTTCCTTTCATTATAATTAGGAATGAGAAGGAATTATAGTTTATCTTGTTTTGACACGTCTTATTATTGGCTCACCACCAAAAATGAGATGGAACCTTTCTTAAAAAAATATTGGATTAAATTTATTTTTTTCTTAAATTTTATAATTAATTTATTTTAAAATTTTAGATCAATTTAGTTTTTTTATCCCATCAACACTATATATATATATGGACAAAATTTTACGAATTTTATTTTTTAGTCATTTTTTTATCATTTTTTTATATCACCATTTTTTTTAATTTAAAATAACTATCTATAATAAAAAAGTTTTCCTACAAAATTATAAAAATAACTGAATTTATTTTTATCTATTAGTAAAGGAAATTCTTTATTTTGATTTACATATTTTTTTCTAATTTTATCCTTTAACTAATAACTTTTTTAAACATTTTGATTTAAATTAAAATAATTATCTTATTATTTTACTCTATTAAGTTTCTGTTTATTTAAATTTGACCATATTTTAAAACTAAATTAACTATTTACAATAAAAAAAAAGGACAAACATGTTTCCATTAGTTATATATAATATCAATTCTTTTATTTTCTCTTTTCGCTGTTAAAATGTTTACTATTATATTAACATTCTCTTATTTTAAACTATATATTTGATTTAATATATTATTTTTATCTTCTCTCCTTAATATATCTGTAAAGTCAACCTACATAATGTCACACATAATATTACAGGAGAAATTAATTATTATCTAAATGAGGGAGTTGAGAAAAATCCATCGAAGAATAAAAATAATAATACCATCCTCTGGAGTAAAGGCACTTATTTTATTAATGAAATAACATCTGCATTCTTTATTTTATTTAAATTTATTCTTATATTAAAATTATATAATAAATTTAATCATATATTCTATACTTATTTATTTTATTTTTATATTAAAATATTTATATTTGTAAGATAATTTATGGGATTAAACATTTATTTATTTTTAGTAAAAAGTGAAATTAATTTCTCATTTAAATTTTAAACTAATTTATTTTGTAATTTTTAAAAATATGTTTCATAATATTAAAGAAAAAAATCATATTTAATCATAATTTATACTGTAATAACAATATAATTTACTTTTTACATATTTTCAATATATAATTAATTATTTTATTTATTTATGAAAAATATTTTTTATATTTGAACAAAAACGACCCGTTCCCAATTCCTCTCTCTCTCACACACACCTTCTAGTCTCAGTCAGGTTCAGGGCTAAGGTTCGTTTGGTTCTCTTTCTTAAATATATATTATTGGCTCACAAAAATGCATTATTCTTTCTTTCTTTTTTTCTAAAGAAGCCCTTGACTCCTCAATCTCAAAGCGCCCTACAGAGTGTTTAGCCGATAAAGACTGACATAAAGCATCCATCCCCTCTTCCTGTGTCATTTTTTGTGGTCGGGATGGACCAAAACGAATCCCTAACCCTGACCGCTGAAGCAGAGCTCATGCAAGACCAAGCTATAGCTGATTCCAACGAGAAGATGGAGGAAAACCAACCTCTGACCGCAGAAGACGAGCGCCACAAAGACAAATCCATGTCTGATTCCGACGATTCTGATTCAGAGGACGAAGCTCAGCAGAACCTCTTACTAGAATCTCTCCAGACCGAGCTTGCTGCTAACCCCTCTAATTATGATGCTCATTTACAAGTATTTTCTTTCTTCGTCAACTCAACTCTATTCTATTATTTCCTTTTTTCTTCTTAAGTTTATTTCAAACTATTTTTGTTTTGTTCAGTATATAACGCTTCTGAGGAGAACCGGTGATGTTGATAAACTGATAAGAGCCAGGGAAGCTATGAGTGAAATCTTTCCATTGAGCCCTGCAATGTGGCACCAATGGATCAAAGATGAGCTTTCTCTCAGCACTGCTTCTCGGTCCTTTTCTCTTCCTTCGACTCCATTTATATTGATTTTCTTTCCTCCCTCCTGTTAGGGTTTATTGACGTACTTTTTGTTACACTCCCCTTTTACCATGCAGGCCCGAGACTTTCTCTAGAATTCTGAAGCTTTACCAACGGGGGGTGTTTGATTATCTGGTTGGTTATTATATTTCAATATGCTGCCTGCTTTAGATAACTAATCTCTGCTTGAGCAATTCATTTGTTTGCCTTTTCCTAGTTAAGAGGAGTACTTCTTCAAAACTGTAGCTCCTTTCTAGGATACTTAAGGATATAGATATTGTCTGAGAATGGAAAGACACTTGTTTTCTTTCAACATTTATAATTAAATTATATTACTTTAAAGGTTTTTCTCAACTGTTGCTTTATGCTCTGATGTTTCAGTCTATCTCTCTTTGGTGTGACTACATTAATTTTGTCCAAGAGTTTGATCCAATGGTACGCCAATGTACACCAGCTGGTATTTCCAAGACGAGGGATATGTTTGAGAGTGCCCTTACTGCAGCTGGTTTGCATGTTGCTGAAGGCAGTAAAATATGGGAAGCCTACAGGCAATATGAGCAGGCTATACTTTTAACCACCGATGATACTGATGCACAGGTCTGAACATTTTCAATTTTACCATAGTTCTATGTTGATGGTACTAGACAACATGCTAGTTTTAGTTTAGCTACATGTGAATGTTTTATGTTAATGCATGTTTTATTTTGTGCCCCAAGTATTGCATTAGTCAAGTACTTTTGTACACAATTATTTGTCAGAAGAAAGTTTTAAATTTTTTTCATTGTTTAGAAACCAGAGGTTTTACTTTGATGATAATATTTAGGGCATAGCAACATAGGTGCAGATAAAATTAGTTTTGTTCTGGAGTTAGAGCCTCGAATGCACAAATATGGACTGAGGTAATTATGAAAATTCAATTGATAGCATATTTTAATTTTGGTTTGTTGAAGTGATTTAAAGGACAAAGGAGATTCTGCTGTCAAAGAAAAATTTGATTTGAGATTAACTTTTGCTATTTACCACAAATTTTTTGTTCGGCTTTTTAACTTGGCAGATACAGTTGAGTACAGAATAGTAAAGATTGAAGTGTGGGGAAAGAGTGGTATTGCTGAGGTGGTGCCTTGAATGCACAAAATGGCCTTGGCTAAATGTGAAGATTCAATTGAGAGAGTAATTTAATTTGTCTCTTGAAGTCCTAGAAAGAGTTATAGAACAAAGAAAATCCAACAGCAGCCAAAGAAAAACCTGATTTGGAGATTAAATTTTAACATTTAAAAAAGAATTTGGCTTTTGGTGGCAGGCATCGTAGGTTGTTGTTTTAGTGGTACATTAAGTTTTCTTCTGCTTTTACAGGCCAAAGAAAAGCAAGTTCAACGCATTCGTAGTTTATTTCACCGCCAGTTGTCTGTTCCCCTTGCTGACATGAGTTCAACACTTGCTGCCTATAAGGCTTGGGAGGCCGAACAGAGAAATATTGAAGATGTTGAAACCATTGACTTGGTTGATATTTATCCTCATGTTGCGTCTTCATACCAGAAGGCCTTGGAGATGTACAATGTTCGTTTTCATCATGAAGAACAAATTTTGAGCCTAAATGTTTCTGATTCAGAAAAACTACAACACTACATGGTATGTTTCCAAGTCAAAACATGACTATTTACTTGTTAGAGGTAGAATCCTAGAATTGTATTCATTGTTCTTTAGCATGTGTAACCTATTTTAATAAGAGATTTGTATTGCAGAACTATTTGAAATTTGAGCAATCTTATGGAATGCCAGCCAGAATTCAAGTTCTATATGAACGAGCTATTACTGACTTTCCCATATCACCTGATCTTTGGCTTGATTATACTCGCTATTTGGACAACACTTTGAAGGTTTTAAAATTTCCCTTCTTCATACTATCTTTGTCACATTTTATGGTAAATAATACCCCTGAATGTCTTCAAACAAAGCAAATTGCATCATGTGATCTATGAGACAACCCCACGTAGTGGAATATGGATTTTGTTGGTCTATTATCTTTTTCACTTCACATAATCCATTTCCCATGTCCGTTTTCTAATTTGGAGTTTCTCCCGCTTGCTTCTTTTCTAGGTTGGTAATATTGTCAGCAATGTTTATTGTAGGGCAACTAAGAACTGCCCTTGGGTTGGAGAACTTTGGATTCGATATATGCTTTCCTTGGAGCGTGGTCATACTTCTGAGAAAGACTTGTCTGAAGTATGCTCTTGATGTAAATTAAATATTTGAAATCGAATTCATATTTCATATTTCTTTGAACCTCAATAGGTTGAATGGATTATTAATGAGTAAATAATATTGTTTCTGGTTTATTAAGGACTAAGGCAAGTTCTTGGTAAAAAATATGCTCTTGTCTTTCTAATACTTCCTCATTGATTTGAATGTTATTCTATTTCAATATTCTAATGATTACAAAACTGACATATATGACCTTTGGTTTTTGTTCTGATATATATGTGTATAGATTCTTTCAGTGTATAGTTATATCTCAAAAAGTTAATTTTTTATCAAGAAAAGGCAGAGCAGTGTGTGATATAATCCATCTGGGCATCTTATGTTGTCTAATTACAAGGCTGTGGAGTTAACTTGTCCATAATCTGCTTCTTTAGATTTCTCCTTGAATGTTAAACTGTTTACTTTAAACTTTTTTCAATGGTGGAGGTTGATGTTCCTTCATTTTTATACATAATATTGATTGTGAGCCTTCATTAGTATAGCTATTGCCATATGGTCAATCTGGGAAATGGCCCAAGATTGAATTGGTGGATGGCACTGAGACTGCTTTCATATTAATTCTTTCAAGTAAATTTTTTGTTGTTCTTGAATTGCTCAACAGTTCCCTTTCTTTGAAATAGCTTGTTTGGAGTTCTGGGTGAACATTGAGTTCGCTCCTACAGTCTTCAATTGTTTAAGCATGTCCATGTTAGATATGGTACTGGTAGAGATGCTGAAAAAAGGATATAACAGTGTTGCAACTTATAGTTCTTTGGTGTTGGTTGGTCACGAATGCCAGAGCCTGGTGGTTGTTGGTTTGGTTATCTAGTTCACTTGAGATCAAGGAACTTACCTATATTCTGTGGTGTTCTGCTCATTATCATTTTGAAGAGGGTGTTATTGTTGGATTGATTGGCAAAGATTGCCATGCTTTGTAGAGCTTTTTGTTACGGTGGAGGACAATTGGCAGAAGAATGCGGTTAGGCATAGCAAATGTGTAGTTCAATTTCCCTTACGGTTTAGGGACAATTAATAATAATATAAGTGTAGTGGGAAGTGTGTGATATTGTGGTTAACTCCTTTTTCTACTGTGAACTCCTGATTCTCGCCGTTGCTTTGTTTGTATATCTTCCATATTATAATAATAATTCCTGTGCTCAGTATTGTATTTTCTGAATTTGGTACGATTTCTCACACCAGACTTATAAAAGTCATTACTCTTTTCTTGTTTTAATTTTTTTCCTTTTATTCCTGATCTTGTTTTTTGTTTGCTTAGAATATCTTCTCCTTTTGAATATGTACTCTTCTCAGTAAATTCTTTGATTATAGAAAAAGTATGGTAGAGTTTTTTTATATTTGCTTGAGTTATTTAGGAAATTTTGCCAATGTTTTCAGATCTTTGAGAAGTCCGTGCAATGTACCTTTTCAACTATTGATGAGGTATTTCCAATACTCGATTTAGATTTGTTGCATCTTTTTCCAGAGTGCTTGTAATGTTATCGTTTTCTAATTCCATCTCCCACTTCCCTTAACTTTAAACATATTGCATATTTACAAACTTCTTTTTTATAATTTTTTTTCAGTATCTTGACTTGTTTCTTACTCGGGTAGATGGCTTAAGGCGAAGAATGACATCCAGCAGTGAAGAGGATTTGGAATATAAAATAATTAGGGAGACCTTTCAGGTTGGTTACATTTATTTCCAGTAAATCTATGTTGGAGTTGCATTTGATAGACAGGGAAACTATGATTGCCATGTTTGGTTTACTTTTTAAAATAAAACATTTCCAGGAAACAAATTATTTTTTGACAAGTCTCTCACGAAAATATTCCCATGAGGGATTGTGGGAATCTAATTTTCCTACTTGAAATTGAAAATTTTAATGACAACGCAATCTTGGTTTTATTAAAGCATGTAATATAACAATAAATTAAAAGTTTTTATAAAAGTAATATATTACCTTTCTTTCCTTTCCAGAAAACTTATATTAATATTTCCAGGATTATTTTTGACTAACCAAACAAGATTTAGTCATAATTCCAGGATTCATGATTCCCATATATGAAAAAATTTATCTTCTATCAAATGCCCCTTTGTCTTTTCTCCAACATAAAATTAAGTGTGTAATGTGTTGCTACACCAGTTTGCACCAACTAATCAACTCGCCACTTTTGTGTTATATCCTAACTCTTTACTATTTTAGCGAGCATCAGATTGTCTGTCACCACACTTGAAGAACACAGAAGGTTTACTACATTTATACATGTATTGGGCTCGTTTAGAAACAAAACTTGGGAAAGATGTAACCGCAGCTCGGGGAGTGTGGGAGAATTGTCTTAAGATATGGTTTGATGACTTTTATTTGATTGATTTTAAATCAAATACTTTGTTTTGGTCTTTTTCATTAAATTAATTATAAACTACTTTTGTCTTTTGTAGTGGTTCAATGTTAGAGTCATGGACTGGTTATATAGCAATGGAAGTGGAACTGGGTCACATAAATGAAGCAAGGTCCATATACAAGAGATGCTATAGTAAAAGACTTTCTGGGACTGGTTCAGAGGTACAATAAGCTTTATGTTATTTCATGAAAATATTGAAACTATTTTAGTTGTAGTTAAAGTTGATTTGGTAGTTGCCTTGCTTAAAAAGTTTGGTTGGGTGGAAGTGTTGGGTTTTTAATAAACTTAAATGTATTAGTCATTATGGGTAACTAGTCGTTGTAAGAAATTAGTCGTTGTGGGTAGTTAATGCACTAGCCGTTGGAGTATAGGTAGTTAATAAGTTAGCCGTTTATAGCCGTTGAGAGTACAACGGTCAGGAAATGTGGGTCTATAAATTGTATTATGTATTGTATGAATGAACAACACAAAAGGTGAATAAAGTTTTTTCACAAGATTATAGTGTTTGTTGTCTACAAAGTAGTATCAAAGCCAGTTAGCTTGAGTGTCTGAGAAGAAAAATAGAGAGCTAGAGAGCTTGAGTGTTTGAAAAAAGAGAGGTAAGTGTTTGAGAAAAAAAAAAAAAGAGTGCGATGTGCCAGTCTTACAAACAGTGTTTCCCTGCCCAAGTTGACAAAGGCTGTCAACTATGACAATTGGAGTCTAAAAATGAAGGCTCTTCTTGGCTCACAAAAATTGGTAGGTGGTTGAAGATGGTTTCGATGAACCAGCCAACACTACAGGTTGGTCAAATGCCCAGTTGAAAGTGCTGAAAGAAGCACGTGTGAAGGACAAGGCAGCTTTGTACATTCTGTACCAAGTTGTGGACGAGTTCGGCTTTGAAAAGATTGCAAGTGCTAAATCTTCAAAAGAAGCGTGGGACATATTGGAGAAGGCGTATAAGGGAGATGACCGAGTGAAGCAGGTGCAGCTTTAAACACTTAGGGGTGAGTTAGAGAGCATGGGGATGAAAGAGACCAAAGGAGTAGCGAGTACATTACTCGAGTTGAAACTGTAGCGAACCAACTTGCTAGAAACGGAGAGACGTTACCTGCTAGTCGAGTTGTGGAGAAGATCTTGAGGTCATTGACAAACAACTTCGAGAATGTGATGTGCGCGATTGAGGAGTCCAAGGACCTATCAAAGCTCACGGTTGAAGAGCTTGCAGGATCTCTTGAAGCACACGAACAACGAAAGAAGAAGTGGGAGCCACTTGTCAATTACTCCAAACGAAGATGTCAATTAAAGATGAGAAAGCTCAGAACACTCAAGGTAGAGGACGATACCGAGGAGGTATAAGAAGCGGTCCTGGTGGTAGAAGCCGAGGACAAGAAGAGAAAGAACAATTCGTTCAACAAAATTGGCACGAAAGAGAACGAGGTCCATGGAGAGGAGGTCAATCAAGCAACTCAAATGTTGAGTGCTTCAAGTGTGGCAAGTATGGTCATTATGCACATGAGTGCTACTCGGGCAAGTGTTTCAGTTGTGGTAAGTCCGGACATTTTGCCAAAGATTGTAGATCTGAAAGTAGAAAGGAAGAGACGATCAACCTTACAAAAGGTGTTGAAGAAGAAGCGACATTGTTGAAGATGGCGTGTAGCTCGGGAGCCGAGCATAAGCAAGTGGTGAACTTGGCAAGAAGACCGAGTAGCATGGAGAATTCAGCAAGAAGGCTCAGTATAGTTGATAAATCGACAAGACAGTCAAGTAGTGTGGATAGCTCGGTAAGACTACTGAGTAGGTTGCATAGGATGGTGAGACATGCAGATAGCCCACACAGTGTGGTGGAGCATGTAGATACCTTGGACACCATGGTGGAGCATGAGGCCAACTCAGTTAACTTGGTGGAACGCCTACATAGCTCGGATAAGTTGGTGGAGCAAGTGGATTACTCAGATAGCTTGATGGAGCATGTGAAAAGCTTGAGTAGCTCAAAATTTGAAGAAGAGCTTCTAATCCAAAGGTTAGAGATTGCAAAAAGAGAGAGTATTGAAAAGGAGGTTAGAACAATTTAATTCTACAAGCAAGCTTAGAGAAAAGGAAACATGCTTTGCAAAAGCGGTGCTTGGAATTTGAAGATGTTTCAAGTTTGCAAGAACAAGTTAAGAAGGACCTGAGAGCTGCATTGGAGGTGCAAGATGAGAAGTGGCGACTTGAAATGAATGAGGAGATTGAGCACAACAATACGTGGGTGTGGTCTGATCTTTCAAAAGGAAGTCAGCCTATTGACAAGAACTCAGTTAACGACAAGTCGGTCAAAGAGAAGAACAAGTTTGCTAATAAGAATGCAAAAACTGAGAGAGCAGAGAACAAGTTAGCCACAGGGAAAGCGAAGTACAGGTCGACGACCATAGATAAAGTGAAAGGGAAGTCAGTCATGAAGAAAGCGAAGAACTTAACTATTTATGAAAGGGACAAACACAATGTGAGACGAGTTATAGTACGTTGGATTTCATGATGAATAATAAAAGAACAAAGATGGAGAATAAAAGAAGCATTTAAGTTTACTGGGGAGTTTTGTTGGGTTTTTAATAAACTTAAATGTATTAAGTGGAGCAAAATCGAAGAGGGAGAAGAAGATCGTAAACTTGTACAATCTTACACTTTTGATCATGATTTTTAGTACCATGGAAGGCTGTCATGCAGTTCCATGCAATACACTCGGCTAACAAAATATATATTTGAACTCTTATCAGAACTATCTAGTATCATTAATCTCTTAATAACAGAAACTTTCTCTAAGCTTGAAGGAGGGAGAATAAATAAAGGGAAAAGAACATAAACCGAGTGAAAATAAGAGTGGTATGGTTTGATTGAAACAGTGGAAATAGAGGGAAATTAAAAGATAAAATTATTGTTTTGCCCTTATATTGTTATTGTTGTTTAAACAGTAAACATCCCCTTTGACATGCACCTTGCTACCACCATTACATCCAAGTACCTCATGGGTGTCCTGGTCCAAGTACCTTTGACATTCATACCCTGCCTGAATCTGGTAGCACATCGCAAACTGCAGCAATGATTCATGAGACATGAATGGATTTTATCCGCCTTGTGGTGGTAGCTTCAAGCACTGTTATAGTGCATCAAGGGTGACATTGCTCTCTGTGGTAGTGGTCGAAGTTGTAGTCGTTGATTCCTGCAACCATGATTCCGAACAATCCCCGTCTATCTTCCTTCGCCTTCACTCACTAAGGGGTTTTTGTTTCACATGATTTTCATTCCCATGACTGCCACGGTGATCATAGATATTCCCATGCATATTAGGAGGTTTTGGAAATATATTATTGGGTGTGTTTATTCCCAGAAAAGTTACGCTTTGTTTTAAGTGGTTTCTATTCCAAGAGGGGTGGGTATCTCATTCCCGTGAGAATAAAAGTTATTGTCTACTTTAACTTTCTATTTCCACTACATTCTTCTCTACCCTTTATTACTTTTATTTTTTAATTAGATAATTTTTTTCTGTAAAATTACTAAATACTAACCAAAAATTTCTTGGGTATAATATTCTGGGGAATATGAATCTTGGGAATGCAAAATTATGTTAAATTAATGCTCCCTAGCATATATTTCCTTTTTATTTTATTGACTGTTTGATGCTATTTTCTTTATTACCTTAGTTATCAATAGTGTTTGTCACAGCCACTATCGCATCATTGCATCACATGAGAGGCACAATGGAATATCTATTGCCCCTTCTTAGCCTACATTTAATCTATTTTGACAATCTTTTTAGGGAATATGTACATAATATTTCCCCCATGAACAAGGAGGTTGTTTTTGCAACTGGAACCCATGATCACATTGTCACAAGCAGCAGCCATATTGTACCAAGGCTGATGCTCAAATAATGGTAGATAGTTTGAGGGAAAATGCAGCAGTATAGTCAATTAAAATAGGAATAAAACTATTGATTAAATGATCATATCGTTGTGCTCAAGCTTCCAAGGTAGTCATAGTACTTCCATTTTATATTTTTTCATTGAGACGACTATTAATGTGTTAGCAACATGTGTGGGTGATTTTACTTGTCACGCAATACTTTTTGAATTAGATTATACTTTCTGTTTCTAAATAACAGAATAATTCAGGACATATGCCATTCGTGGTTACGCTTTGAGAGGGAATTTGGCACGTTGGAAGATTTTGATCTTGCATTTCTCAAGGTACGCATTTCTTTTTAAATTCATTTTCATTATTTCTGAACTCTCCATTATATTTATTCTTGTAAAATATCTTTTGGATATAAGAGTAACCTCTACCAAATAGCCCAAGCTTTTAGAAGATATTGTGCGCAACTACTGTATTGCATGTATCGAGGTGTAGGGCCTGACCTGTCTTGTTTACTAAGGTCAGGCTAAATCTTTCTGAAAAACCTATTGATAAAAGCCAAGCTTAGGCCATAAAAAATGTCTACTAGGCCTGTCCATTTATTTTGTGGACTTTTGTCCCTTATGGATGTGTTCTCTAGTTATTCTGTGGATGAGTATTGACTTATTAAAAATAGTTTGGTTACCTCATTTGATGGGCAATGTCTGTTTATATTTCTATTTCTAATTAATAGTGGTTCTGAGTCTTCAGATATTATTTTGTGGCAATGATCTCTTAATAAATTTTAATTATTTAGTTTGTGCAGAGGACCACTTCCCACTTATTGTTCATTTTTTATGTTAATATTAGTCTTTACAAAAATTGAAATAATTTAGGTGATAAAGAATGTCTGCATGCCTTTTATAGAGTTGGCCAGGACAAACTTTAAGCAGGTTAGATCAAGACTTAAAAAAATAGCCTGTAATAAGTGAATAGGTAAGGGGCGCAGGCTAAGTAATTATGGTGTTGGCCAAGATGAGGCCCATCAAATCCTGGCCTGACCTGGCTTGTTTCCACCCCTAATTGCATGTCAGGTGAGAACTGCCACGCCGAACCCTCTGCAACCTCCATTGTGTCACCATTAACTTTTCATTTCCTATCATAGAAGTTTCAGTTTGAGAGGCTGCGCTAGCTAATATGGGTCATTAGGGTTCTATGTTGATGCTTCTGTTCTGTTTCCTTATTTGTTACGTCTAAGGCCTCAATTTGAGTAAAATATTTTTATCATATTACATGGGTCACATTTTACTTCTAACTAACTGTGAACAATTGTTTACTGGATAATCTATAACAATATATAGTGGCGACTCTCACCATTAAGTGTACATAATTTTTTCTAAATTACCACGTATAAGACACATAATCGCTATTTTTTCCTGCAGCCGCTCCATTCAACTTTTATTTTCAACATCTCTTAGATTGAATAAACAGGGAAGACAATGTAGTATATATTTTAAAGAATTCGTTTGTTTATAACTTATTAATTGCAATATTTGATAATGGCTTATATTATTTTTTAAAATTTTAAAAAATGCAAACACAAGCAATCATATAATTAGTAGTAACAATTGCTCATAATAATAACTAATAACATTAAAAAAATATATAAAAATTATTTAAATCATTACATAAGCAAAAACTAAATTAAACATAAGGTATAATATGTTCCCATTTGTTAAATGTTTCTTTGTGTTCTCTATACATATGTTTGTAATCTTTTGTCTTACACACACATGTGTGCCTGCATGTATGTATGCTATGTTTTTTTATTGAACATGAATCTTATTAATTATACAATTTGACTCATGATTCAGAAAATTGGCTTTGTGATTCATGAATTGTATCCCTATTCAACTACCTTGAATGTGTGTTATACCCACACGCATGATGTTTATTTATAATCAAGATAGGAAACAATTAAGGATACGAAGAATAAATCAATACCTGACTTTTAGCAATTGAAACTTTACGTATTTCCATAGATTTAACACCCAACCTTAGCGTCTAGCTTTTGGGTATGGTTGTCTGAAGGTTTGTATCAGTTATCTGGAATACAAGGAATGCCCTATCAAGGAATGCCCTGTATGAAGCATTCGGCTGACTTAATCCCTGTCAATTAGATTTCCTTGTTGCCCACCTTTAAAAGGGACAACTAGGTACATACCCTCTCAGCTAAAGGAGTATCCGAAAGGTAGATGAAGATAGCTTTGCTCCATTTAGGGAAGAGAGTACTGTAGGATTTGAACTTGTGATCTCCCGGTCACAAGGCAACAAATTTACCATTGTGCCCTTTTCTTGGCTGCGTTGGTTTTATTAAGATCGAAATGTTCATATTACAGATTCTAGTATCAGCATGTGTCATTTAAACGTTAATGACATGATCAACCTTACTCCATAAACTGCCTTTTCTTAGGTAACCCCTCGGCTGGAAGAGCTACAGTTATTTAGGATACATCAGGAATCCAAGTCTGCAGAGGAAAGTGAAAAGAATCTTAAGAGAAATGCTCGTGAAAAGAGAAAGCTGGGGTCAGATATAACTGAAGAACCGACTCCATCAAAGCGACTTAGAGATATTGGAAATACAAAGAAAGCACCCGAGGAGAACAAATACCACCAGCAGAACACTTCTCAGGTGTCAAAACTGGAAGGGGTCAATTGGAGGAATAATAAAACTGACGATAACCCAAGTGGGCAACAGTTCAATCACGAAAAGAACAGGGCATACTCTGACAAGTGCACCGCGTTTATATCAAATCTTCATCCTACGGTATACAGTATTCTTAGTCTCTTTATCTTTATTGCTGTGCATATTACTGTGACTGATATGTTGTGTTATTGCAGGCAAATTATGAGCATATTCGTAATTTGTTCAGTGATGTTGGTGGAATTGTTGCCATCCGCATCCTACATGACAAATTTACAGGAAAGTCAAGGGTATCAAATTACTTCTTCTTTATCTTTTTTCTTTATTTCACTTACTCTTATTAGATTTTAATTGGCTGTCTTAGCACCCAACATGCATGTATTGTATTGTATAATTTCCTTTTTATTTGTGTGATTGATTTATAGTAGGATATTAACGTGTCTGCTTGGGAACTTAGTTAGCATGACTCTATAAATAGATGAGTCAGCACTCTTTAAAATTACCTTTTTTCTTTTCAGAGAATAAGACAGATCAAGAGTTTTCTCTCAAAAGTCTCAAATCTGTTATGGTATCAGAGCTATGATTGTTGCATAGCATCAATTGTTCCGTGAAAGAAGTTAAGTAGGTTAAGTCACCATGATACTTGGACTGCTATGCTTTTAAATATAAAGAGGTGAGCCTTGATTATTAGGTGAAAATTTTGGCCTGGAAATAAGCATTTGATCAAACAAGGATTCAATCCTCTTTCTTGGGCATTGGATACTGTCTCTTCTAAGGTTTGATTCTCCCAATTTTTTTATGTTTAGCTTCTCTTCTAAGGAGGGAGAGCGAGGAAGAAAGAGAGTGGAAGAGTATGGAAGATATTGGTTTGGAGGAATGGAAAGGAGAAGACAGTCTCTTTATTCCTCGAGGATAGGGCCCATTATATTTTCACACGAAAAGGAGAAAGCCCTGTTAATTTTGCTGGATATGCAACATATTTGATTATGGTGCAAAGAGATATTCTGTTTGAAAATAGAGCCCCATAACCGATTATGGCATCCTTTTATTTACAGTTTTATTTTATTTCTTTACTTTTTTTCAATAGTAAAATCTCCGTTTTCATTTTCTTTCTGACAAACTACCTCTATTTCTATCAATTGCTCACCACTTTCACTCCCTCGACTCTTACTTCCCTGCCAAACACATTAGAAATTAAACTGCCTGGTGACCATAAAACTTGCAGTGGATTCAATATAGCGAAGTTTCCCTAGTTGGGTTCATGGGCTGGAATGTTGCTTTTTTTTTTCTGTATTTTAGGTACTTTGCCTTACATTTTTATTATCATTTATTTGGAATAAAATACATGGTTCAGGGGGAGCAGAAAAACAGTAGAAAGTTCTCATTCCATGGGTATTGTGAGTACCAAACTTACGGAGTTGACACCATACCTGATTAAGTTACTTGAGAAAGATCCGGAGGAATTAGAATGAATTTGAGAGTGCATGTTTCTCTCTCTTAGGATGTCATATTTACAATAACTTTGGATGCATAAGATACAATGTATGAGAGGAAAAGGAAGAGAATTTGAAAAGATGCATCTAGGAATTAGGTCCAGCATAAAGCACACAACATCTTATACTATAAATCCTATTAAAGACTATTTATTCCGACAAAGTTCATTTTTAGCACTTACATGATCCTTGTCCTCGTTTAGTTCATTTTTTTCATGTGGAACTTTTTTCATTTATTGGAATTCCTGACTAGTAGTAATACATACATTAATTTCTGGTTTGGCTGAAACAGTTATCTTGTACTCTTTTTTCTTACCAACTTACCAAACTGGTGAGAAGGTCTTGTTGCATCACCGCAAATGAGTGCTATATGCCTATTTATTGACTGTACCACTAGTTACAAATTTTTATCTTCATATTGATGAAGGGATTAGCATATGTGGACTTCTTGGATGATGAACACCTTGCTGCTGCATTAGCTAAGAACAAGCAAAAGTTAATTGGAAAGAAGTTAAGTATTGCTCGGTCTGACCCAAAGCGAGGTGGACGGGAATCTTCTAATCCCAAAACATTGACAGAACATGGTATGTATAGTGAATTTTGAATATTTTTTACTGACGCAAGTACATGCATGAATATACTTGCTCATGCAATACTCCCTGGCTTGGATATCGATGTATACTTTATAAATAGAAAGTTGCTGTTTATTTAATATATAATAATTCTATGTGGAGCACGTTATAGGGTTCCAACATTGATACCTACCTAAGACATGTCAGACACTTCTCATAATATCTTTTACCTTCTTCCCTTGAAACCAATATCAAAGAAAAAGGTAGTTGGTTTAAGAAGGTAAATATACCTTTCTTAAGGATATAACTTCATTTTCTTATTTATGGATTTTTTTTTTTGTAAAGAAACCAAGTTATTACAGTAATAGTTTTTCATATTTTCTTGTGAGTCTTATCATCACAAAAAGGTGAATTTACAAGAAAATTTAAATATTTATTAATTTAGATATTTTGTTATGTTATGTTACTCGTGTTCTTTTTTAATAAGACTATATGTGTGTGTTGTCCTCGTGCTGTATATTCCGGACATTAATCGTGTTAGTGTCTTCCTCATTTTTGGTGTTCTTGTTTTTGTTGCATATTCCAATTAACCAAGTTAGGGTATAACTTGAATTCAAAGATGACTATCGGAAATCTGTTGAAGTTGATAGACATTTTGTCTTGTAATTTAGTTTTGTTTAGGGAAGTTTCACGTGCTTCCTTTCCTTTTCTTTTCTGGCTGATATTCTTACCGTTGGCTTTTTTTAATGTCAATATCATTTAATATTGTTTCTCACTTTCTCTATCAATTGAACTTGAATTTTCAGCACACGCCTCTAATCATTCTGGTAAAAAAGGTTCCGAAGAAATTGATGATGCTTACAAGGGAGATGTAAAGGATGCAAAGTTCTCTTCTAGAAAACCAGAAAATGATAACATCCAGCTTAGAGGGAAGAATATTTTTGCTGTGCCTAGAAATGTCAGACCACTTGGTTTTACTGCAAATAAACCAAAAGCGGAAGAGGGGGATGAAAAGCCAAAATCAAATGAAGAATTTAGAAAGATGTTCATTCGGTAAGGATTTTGTGCGTCTAATCTGTTACTCCGAAGATGGCGGTTATCTTTAAAATATTTGGCTCCGGAGTATGGCTGTGTTGTGATTTGCATGATTAATTACATCAGTCTACCTAGATTAACCTTCAGGCAGTCTTCTACTTTTTACAATTGACACAATCTGTTTTGGTTGCGATTCTGTATAGTGTTACGTAGATAAACTTTCGCAGTACTTGACCCGTCGTTAGATGTTAGATATTTGGCAGCTGCTTTTGTACCCTCAAGATTTTTTCTTGCAATCCATTTATTTCAAGATAACGACTTCATTCTTTCTGGATTATAATAATCATAATTTTTCAAGTTTTTTTAAGATGGAATTATAGGAAACAATGCATAGTAGAAAATTATTTAATCTATCCTAATTACAAATTGTGTAAATGGATGCATTTAAGATTATAGAATTCGTAGTAGTGGATAGTAAAATCTGGGACGAATATTCCCATTTCAAGTGTTTCAGATTCTGCCTCTAGAATTGGAATTTGTACAAGTGATTATAAAATTCATAATCTATTTTTGTGGACTCATAACACTAACATTTTGGGTTATGTAATTTAAATATAGAATATAATTTTTGAATTGTCAAAAGTATGTATTTAGCTTCCAATCTTCTTCTGGTCCCTTCGTCACTAGGATCTTTTATTTCCAACGAACAGAATTGTAGCGAAGGACTGAAATGGCAAAAGGGGGTTTTTTCCTGCACCCCAACCTTTATCCTGTACTTCAAATAATTACGTTTTTCTCTCTTATAAATTTATATGCCGTGGTGGTCGAAAATATTGAAATCAAAATTTACAGTGTTACCAGTAACTTTTTTTTTATCTCTGCTTCAGCCCGCACTCCCAACTTTCCTCTTATGTTTTATTTTTTTCACTCTCTCTGTTTCGTTTCACCCTCTTTGTTTCATTAATCTTTCAAAGCTCTTTTCTTCCAGGTAAGTATCCATTCCCATTTTAATCATATTCCATTGTTGTTATCATTGAAGTTTAGTTTTGTAGTTTTATATACATTACGGATGTCGACATCCACTTCAAAAAAAATGTGAAATGGATGTTGATATTCGTTTCGTTATTTTTTGTTGGTTTTGTTCACAATAACTCTTTCTTTTCTCTTTTACTTTATTTCTTTTACTTTTTTAACTGCGAGAGCAAAATAGAAATTTTGGGGTACAAGAGAAATGTTTGAAGGTGAGAAGTCCTCAAATTTTGTTAAGTAGAGTTGAAGTTTGGCAATGACTTCATGCACCCTATATATATATATATATATATATTTAATTATATTTCTACCTTTTTTTCTTTTATTTGAAGTTGTCTCCTTCGTGGAGATATTAGTTTGCATTTGGTGTGGTTTCTAATTCATAGAAAGTAGACAGGTGGTTGTAAGGATCCTCTGCAAACTGGCTAGATGCAATTAAAGATAGCAAAGCTTGTTTTATTTCTATCACTTTTGTAAGTCCTTGCTACATTGCATAGTCCCCAGTACTTCTCTGCTGATTTCCTTGTCATGCTATTTGAGAAGTTTTGAGGAATTAAATCTGGATTCGATATACCTTCTTACTGCTGTAATTTTGCTGCCTGCCTTTGCTTTCTAATCCTACTGTTATTTCTTCTTGCTGTTTTTTTGATTTATAAATCAGAAAGTAAGATTTGATCTGCTCCTTTCTTTGGCATACAAAGCAAACTTAATCGCAGAGAGAGAGAGGGCAGTTTTAAACTGTTTCGAATTATTCTATTGTCTTGTCTAAATATTGGTTGAATTTTTTAGAATAACTATTTATTACCAATTAATTCCAGCACCAATTACCAATATTTATACTACAATGATACTAATGATACTTTTGTTGTATTTGACCACACTTTAATTTAGAAAAGTTATTGAAATTAATAATAGATACAAGTAGTGTTGTTAAATCAAGTCACTCGGTACAGCCCACTGTAAGTTGGTGGGTTAAATGGGTTAGCTCACTAGCTCATTTAATTAAAAAAATATTATTTATTTTCTTTCATCTAAAAAAAATTAAATTATAATTGTGATTAAAATCTAAATAAATTTAAATACAACCCAAAATAATGTTCATCATCAAATATAAACCAAAACCAAAAAAATATTAGGTTTGTATTTGACAATCCAATATGTTCATCATCAAATATAAAAAAATAGTCTAACTCAATCCAAATACAAAAAAATTGTGTAACTTTTTTTTATCGGTAAAAATATATAAATAATATGACAACTTGGGGTGTCCTAACCCATATACAAAAATTTACATAGCTCTTCTATACATAAAACTCTTTTGATATCGCAAAGAGTTTATATTATAACAATCATAATCTATTCATATCATCTTATGCTAACAAATCATTTTGATTAAAAATAACACTTTTTTTCTATTTCAAAAGTTGATCTTTCTTTCTGGCCAATGTGTTTCCATCTTTCCACCTGATTATGTGTTTAGACTTTGTCCCTTCAAAATTGTGTAATGGGTAGGTGAGCTAACCCGGCTCATCACAGGTTCCACCGGGGTTAGCCAGGTTTTTTGTGGACCAGGTAAAAAATTAATTCATACTAAAATTTATAAAAAAATTTCAATCCAACCCGACCCGAACCCGTGGTAGGTCAGGTTGGTCCACATGTTCTCACCCACTTTAAGAGTTTTAGACACAAGTGACAAGTTTGGACGTTCTTTCCCTTTCCTAAATTCTATTTTAATTTTTCCTCATTTACCTAGAATTTGTCAAGAATCATTACTCTGGAAGTATTCTTATAGATAGATCTAGATGCAACCCTGCATTCTAGAACCTAGGGAAATTTATATCTGATTCCTTTACACCTGCTAGAATAAATTTCTGCTTTAATGTTCAGTACTTTTTTGCCAAACATCCCCTCTAGCTACCATTAAGGCACCCCAAGTTTACACCTGTCCCTCAATAATCCCTAAAGATTTTTATATAAGGAAGGAGCCTATTCTATCTAGATTTCTGGTGATCTATTCAGAGGAGAGGATATTGTTTTATAGAGTGATGTGGGTGGTATTCAGTCAAGTGTTCTGGGCTTAGTCACATAGACTTCTTTTCTAGTTTTTCTGTTTTTGTACTCTGATATTCTGAGGTTTGAGGTTTCCCTTCACTATTAGTTCTATGTAAACACCTCTTCACTGGTTCAAGCTCCAGTGTAGCTTAACAACATTTGTTAGGCTCAGCCAAATGAGTCCTTGTGATTATTCTGGATTTTCAAATGTCATGATTGAGCTCCTTAATAATAACATAGTTGTGCATCTGATTTCTTTCTCTTTTTCCCAGCAAAACAACGTGATTTTCTTAGTTTCTTTGTTTTTCATTTATCAAAAGAGAACGTTCATTAAAGTAGGTAAAGAGGGTCTTTTTCTTTAATGAAAACAAATTAAGTTCTTGATAAGTATCTAAATTATTATGTTTTATGATGTCATAGAGACAATTATCAGTAGTTAAATTATAAAAAGATAAAACAAACTCAACTTTTTAACCTTTAAACTATTAATTTAAGTTAGATTCTAAAAAAAAAAAGTGAATGATAAACTAGTAGAAGAGATAAAAGGAAAAAAGTAAGAAAAAATAAACTAAAATCTAAATGATAAATACAAACATGGATATCTAAGAGTGAAAAACTAATTTATTTGGGGAGATGAATAAAAAATCTCTCAGTGTAGAGGATGTATGTTAAGATAATAAGTTTATAACTATAAAAAAAAATCATAATAATAAAAAGTGATATAAATAAAATATGTGAACAAGATTAGCATAATTTGTATCAAATATTACGATTTTTTATATGATAAATTTAAATTAAAAAATTAGTTGATTGAACTAAGCAAATGTTAAAACACGAAATTTAGTTTTTTGGTACAGAAACAAAACTAAAAATTTAAATAAACCCACAATCACAAGAGGTATACATAATGCATAGCACTAGTTAGTGTGACATAATAATTCTTAAGAATTTATTTTTTTCATTAAATAATTTAATGAAAATAATATCAGATTTTTTAAAACTTTTTATTTCAATTAGAAAAAAAAAAGGATTTTTACTTTCACTTTTATGAGAATTTTTACCAATTTTTTTAAAATATTATTTACAAGAATGTTATTTTTAAAAGACTAACAAAATATAATTTCTCAATTATAATTTTTTTAAAACTAAAAACTTGTTTTCATGACAGTCTCATCACAATTCACGAAACTAATAATTTCTATATGTGAAATAAAAATTTATTTCGCGTCAAATCCCGTTAATTTTTTCTCTTACTAATAAATAAGGCCCGAGAGTAGTAGTAGTAATAGTATCGTGTGGTGCAGTGTATTGTATCGAATTAGAAAGAGGTTGGTGTCGGCTTGAACCAAACACGACCATATCGGCGATTGAATTTCGATCTGTGCGTGCTTTTCAGTTCGTTAGCCCTACCCACTGCCTTCTGCAATCGGGTGGACTGGATCCATCCACCCTCACCATTTTCGTTCTTCCTCGTCGCAATTATCATCTCATCGAATAGTTAGGGCACACAATACTGCAACAGTTCATCTCTCCTCTTCTCGACATGGCTTCCGCTGCACCAGGTTCCCTCTATTCTGTTACTGATTTCATTGCTAACTGCTTGCTATTCTTATTCATATTTGCTCACTGTTGCTATGCTCTTCTGCGTGTTTCCTCCTTTTCCTTATAATAGTTAATAATTAATTCACATTGAATGCAAATGCTGTTTCTCATAATTTCTCATTCATTAATCCCTCATTCACTACTCTGCTTTTTCTACTCTCTGCCTCTTCTACTCAACCGTCATATATGTGTGTGTGCGCGCGCGCATGCTTGCTCTGCTACCGTATATTAAATATAATAATATGTTTTGAGTTGCATAGGACGTAATAGGGTTTTCCTTGCTGTGAGCTGCATTTTGCCCTGCAAAAGCCTCCCTTCACCGTTATATGTTTCTTCATAAAATTGTTGATGCCACCTATTGCTACAGCTTCAATAAAATGATATAATCTAATAAGTGATAGTTTTAGCATTTTTTTTTTAATTTCAAGAAGCATTTATAACCTTTCAGTGGTTGTCCAATGATATATTTCTCCTTTTTTGGCAATTTGGGTCATCCATGACCTATTCATGTGTTGTCATTGTTTTATAGGTGCAACCAATGATGCTTTATACAAGGAATTGTGGCATGCCTGTGCTGGACCCCTTGTCACCCTTCCGCGTGAAGGGGAGAGAGTTTATTACTTCCCCCAAGGTCATATGGAACAGGTACAAGTTGCCCGGGCATCTGCTCTTAATTTCTGACTTTTATTGAAGTGATATGCATGCGCCACTACTTTTTTTCGTCCTTGCTCCGGACCATGTTTTTGCTTACTTGTTTTGTTTCTATTTAGGATCTTATTCGTGCTGACATCGTTCACCTTTCAATGTTTCCTTATAACAATATTTTGTGCATATTATTTGTGTATCGTATGCTGCTTGTTGAGTTTTAAACCTGCACAAGTTGTGTCTAGTCACATTTCTTCTGCATGCATCACATAAGTTTGTACTCGTTTGATTTGTTTACGTTTGTGCTTTTGATTATTACATAGTCAGGAACCAGTTTCTTTCGTGAATAGCATTTCAAATTATAATTTAGTAGTAACTTTTTATCCATCATTCCAGACTCTTTTAAATGCTTTTTGTTGTTTTATCTTACACGTGCTTTTTATTTTATAGCTCGAGGCATCTATGAATCAGGGATTGGAGCAGCAAATGCCTTCCTTTAATCTGCCTTCTAAAATATTATGTAAAGTGGTCAATGTTCATCTTCGAGTGAGTCATTATTTTCTTATGCAATCTTACCATACACTTTTTTTTTTATGATTTTGAATTTTGTTCTTTACTATGAACATTACTCTGATTAAATTCATGCTGGTCATGTAGGCTGAACCTGAAACAGATGAAGTATACGCACAAATAACTTTGCTTCCTGACGCAGATGTGAGTGCGCACTTATACTTTGCTTGACATGGTTGTTATATTTAAACATGTTATGTTGTTTTTGACTATCGCTCAACACATTTTCCATTCATTTTTTTTTTCACGCCCATTCAGTGTTCTTTTATTCCCATTGTTTATTTCTTATTTTCTGTCTTTTTGGTTTAGCAAAGTGAGGTGACAAGCCCTAACAATCCTCTACCAGAACCTCCAAGATGTAGTGTTCATTCATTTTGCAAGACTCTCACTGCATCTGACACTAGCACTCATGGAGGTTTCTCTGTTCTTCGAAGACATGCAGATGATTGTCTGCCACCACTGGTTAGTAATTTTTGCCTTTCTAAAAGTCATTGGACACACTTGATCGTTGTGATCATCTGCAGTTTTCCTTTACTATATATTTTGCGTGTTTTGTTTAGGATATGACGCAGCAGCCACCTTGGCAAGAATTGGTTGCAACTGATCTGCATGGCAATGAATGGCATTTTAGACATATTTTTCGAGGTAAATAGGTTACAACTCCCCCCACCTAGGGATGACAAAAAAATCCGTACCCATGGGTATCCACAACAGGTAGGAAATAGATATTGTAAATGGATACCTATGGGTACGAGTATTCGCATGTTAACAGAGCGGGTACGGGTATGTGTATACTCGTACCTGCTATACTCTAATTTAAATAAAACAATAAATAAACATGATTAAAATATTAAAATATTGATTTTAAATGAGTTATTTTTTATTGAATTAGTTTTAAAAAAAATCATTTCTTTGTAAAATGTCATTCAACACTATTTAAATGGGTTATTTGGACTTTGTTTGAAATGTATGAATGTTATGTATTGTATTTTATTTGAATTTATGATTAAAATATGTTAAATATTTATTTTTATTTTTTTGTAAATACCTGCGGGTACCCGTGGATATTAAAAAGTTATGCGGGTACCCGCATAATGGATACCCGATGAATATGGGTATGGGTACGAAGCAGATATTTATCATCCAGCGGGTAGGTTACGTGGGAGCTACCCGCCTTGTTGACATCCCTATCCCCACCCCAATCTCTGGGCTGTTTTATCATGAAAACCCATTAAAGGGCGTGGGCATTGCATATTACTGTAGGTTGAATATAATGACTGCACCTAGGCAAGCATTATGCCTATGTTAGGGGGTTGAGTGTTGGATAATCCCTGCACCTAGTTATAGCTATGATGATTAATCAGTCTTTTGTATCTGCGTTTCATATCTATAAATATGAGGAACATGAGAAAGCTCTCTTAAGCCCTCAAATATATTTTCACTGTTTAATCTCAAGTACAACAAAACTTAAAAATAAAAATTGGGACGTTTGCGTGCTTATTACAAAATTTGTTGTAGAGTTGTACTTAGAAAGGGATTTGTTTCCTGTATATATGGTATCACTTTTTTCTGTAATACTTGTGGTATCACTTTTTCCCAGTGTAGTAAGTATCGTACGTTTCGTATCGTGAATCGTACGATACGAAACGATTCAGGTCTTTGGTGATACGAATCGTGAGTTGTATCGTTTTTACTCCTGTATTGTACTTGTATCGTACGATACGAGTCTGAATCATGTGAATCATGATTCGATTCACGATACGAATTTATCCCAATTTGAAAACCTAGTTTTTCCCTCTATTGATTTACCCCCAAATTGAAACCCTAATTTTTCCCCCTTTATTTTTCGCACATTGAAACTGATTAACCTTACTTATTAAGGTTAGTGTGCTCGAAAACATGTTCTTCTCCTTGCCTCTCGTGATCACGTCATCTCTGTTTGTTGCGGTGGTCGCACAATGGTGCAGTGTTGGTTACGTGATGTTGCAGTGGTGGTTCCATGTCATCTGTGCATGCCTTTGTTCGTTTGTTCAGTGGGTTTGAGCTTGTGCGTTTGTAGTACAGTGGTCACATGGTGGTAAATCTTAGAGAGGATGAGGATGAACAATGAATGATTAGAATAGAATATTTTTTAGGTTGTTTAGGATACAAGGAGCAAACACTTATTTTTTGGATGGTTATAATGCATAATTTGTTTAGTAGCATATAAGTATAGTTGAAGGAATCTTATGCAGCAATCACATTGTTTTTTGAAGGCCATGTTGCTGAAATTGTGAAACTCTGTGGTAGATACACATAGATACAACCACTCTATTTGATTATGAGATTGTTTTGTTATTAATTTTCTCTTTACATATTTATCTATCTTATATATTTAAGTATAAACTGCATTCTTTTAATGTTTATAAAATGTTTATGAATCGTACGATTCACGATACGATTCCTGATTCAAAATTTAAGTTTTCTGATACACGATACGATTCACGATTCAATTACCATGTTTTTTCCTATTGCTAGCTGACCTATAGGCTAGATAGAGCTTCATCTTTCTCTAACTGACAATATAGAGTTTCTCTCGGGTTTTGCTTTTTGGGGTGTATATTTTACTTTAATGATAACGTTTCACATGGTCTGTTATATTCAATTTTACAGTGAATGGATTTTACTCAGTAGTGGATTTTCTAAGAAAGATTCTGTTTCATAAATCTGGATGACATCATTACTTTGTGGGTTTTCACTGGAACACCCTGATATTATGTTATCCACCTGTATAATATGAGATGATGAAATTAGCTTTGATGTTCATAATGTCAGTAAGTTCCTGACTGTGCTGAGTAATCTGCAGGGCAACCCAGGCGCCACTTACTGACTACTGGGTGGAGTGTCTTTGTCAGTTCCAAAAAGTTAGTGGCTGGTGATGCATTTATATTCTTAAGGCAAGTTGTTTACTTGAAGTTTTGTAAATTTTTCATTGGTTTTTTCCCCCTTTGTTAATGGTTATGGTTTTTTACTTTCCTTGTATGCAATTCTAGGGGTGAAAATGGAGAGCTGCGTGTTGGAGTTAGGAGGCTCATGAGACAGCAAGGCAACATGCCATCTTCTGTTATATCTAGTCATAGTATGCATCTGGGTGTTCTTGCCACTGCATCTCATGCCATTGCCACTGGAACCTTGTTTTCTGTTTTTTACAAGCCCAGGTATCGTATTTAATGCTATGAATTTATTAGTTATCTGATAAGTCTTATCAGTGATGGTGTTCTTGCCCAACTCATTATGTCCTGCTAACGTTGATGATACCTTGAACTAACATATAATTGTGTTTTCTTGTATTTGTACATTTGTATGCCCGCCTTCATACAATTAGTGGACTATTTTCTTTATTGATGAAATAATTTTACCCGGATGATATTTAAGTTTGCTTTTGTTGCTTTACTTTAATATTTATTTTTGTAGAACTAGCCGGTCTGAGTTTATTGTGAGTGTCAACAAGTATCTTGAAGCTCAAAGTCATAAACTTTCTGTTGGAATGAGATTCAAAATGAGATTTGAGGGTGATGAAGTTCCTGAAAGAAGGTGAACTACCTGGTTGTTTTGAAAATTTATATTTTGATTTTAGACAATCTGTCAATTCAACTCCCTCCCCCCTCTTCAGGTTCAGTGGTACGATTGTGGGTGTCGGAGATAATAAATCGTCAGTCTGGACTAATTCTGAGTGGCGATCATTAAAGGTTAGTATGGGTTTACACTTCAATTTATTTATTTTTTCTTTTTTTATCTTTTGTAGTTTGTATCTGGTGGAATTCAATACTTTAAAAGCTTTCCGAGTATGTTTTAATTTTGGTTAGTCAAAAAACAGAAATTATTCTTCCTTCTCTTTAAATTGGTCAATAGAGGTAAGTAAAGGTGATGCTTTGTGTATGGAACAATCTAGTAATAATGATATTTCCTTGACGGTTGGACACTGACCCATGGGGAAAGAGATGTTATTTAAAAACTGAATTTAGATGCCATAAACTGGCTCAGATTCATGATGAGTGAAGACAACATGCTGATACCTCAATAAATTACTAGGATTTTAAATTTACCTAGCAGCTTTGGGTTCATTAGTCTGATGATCCATCTGTATTTCAGGTTCAATGGGATGAACCATCTTCTATTTTGCGTCCTGATAGAGTTTCTCCATGGGAATTGGAGCCACTTGTGTCTACCCCTCCCACAAATTCCCAGCCTTCCCAAAGAAACAAGAGATCACGGCCTCCCATTCTTCCTTCAATGGCTGATTCTTCTCTGCAAGGTGGCTTGACCACACATAATTTCTCCATAAAGTTGTTTTATTTGTGTTTGGTTTGACTCAAATTTTCTTATTTCGTGTGGATCAGGTGTACGGAAATCACCACTTGATTCTGCACCATTCTCTTATCGTGACCATCAACACGGACGAGACATCTATCCGTCAGCCAAATTCAATTCTACTGCAACTGGCTTCCTTGGTTTTGGTGGGAACTGTTCTGCTTCCAACAAATCAATATATTGGTCTAATAGGACAGAAAACTCTACAGAATCTTTTTCACCTGTAGCACTTAAAGAATCTGGAGAGAAGAGGCATGGGACTGCAAATGGCTGTAGGCTCTTTGGGATTCAGTTACTTGACAATTGTAATGGGGAAGAAAGCCTACCAATGGTCACTTTGTCAGGAAGGGTGGGTGATGATGGCCCTCTTCCATCTTTGGATGCTGAGTCTGACCAGCATTCCGAACCATCAAATATTAATCGATCTGATATTCCTTCGGTAAGTTGTGATGCCGAAAAATCATGCCTGCGGTCTCCCCAGGAGTCTCAGAGCAGGCAAATAAGAAGCTGCACAAAGGTAGTACTATTTATTTGTGTTGGTGTTGGCATAATTTTCTGATTTTCAAATTCAGTTTACAATCCTGTAATATTCTTGGCAGTTGGCATAATTTTGTTTTGTTCAAATTTAGTTGTCTGTATGTGAAGTAATATATATTGCATATTAGCATCTTCACTTTACAGATCTGTATGATTACTTTTACCTCCTGATAGTAATAAAACTATTTATAATACACGTTTCATATTATTCCAGGTTCACATGCAAGGTATGGCAGTTGGAAGGGCTGTGGATTTAACACGGTTTGATGGATATGAGGATCTGCTAAGGAAATTGGAAGAAATGTTTGACATCAAAGATGAACTCTGTGGATCCACAAAAAAATGGCAGGTTGTGTACACTGATAATGAAGACGATATGATGATGGTTGGGGATGACCCGTGGCTGTAAGATTATTTGAGACTAGCATATATTTACTTGGACACTTTATTTGTGGCATCACATTTTACAATTTTTTGTGTATATTAAATTATGTCTTGCATTTTTACTGCAGTGAGTTTTGTAGCATTGTGAGGAAAATTTTCATCTATACTGCTGAGGAGGTGAAGAAGCTTTCACCCAAAATAGGACTTCCAATCAATGAGGAAGTTAAACCCAGCAAAATGGACTCTGAAGCAGTTGTCAATCCTGAGGACCAGTCATCTATTGTGGGGTCCGGTTGTTAACGTCTTAGGTCTTCCAATATTTCAGTTGTTATACAGTAGATATTTGCATGAAAGTTGGAAGTAGAACGTGAAAGAAACGAGTATGAACCTGACAAGCACTTCATCATGGCCTATAGGAGAAGAGACATGAACCTGGCAAACATTTCCTCATTGCCTGTAAGGAGGATGTCGTTGGTGTATTCTGCATGTCTACAAGAACAGCATGACAGCACCCAAGCAGAGGGTTGATGTGATATTATGCTGTTTACCCAACCTTGAGAGATAAGGCTAGGGGTGTTGTGGCTTTTCTATTTCTTTCATAGCTCCGTTTTCTGAGTCTCGAGGCCATTGCTTGCTCAGTTTTGTATTGGGCTGCGAGCTTGAAGAAATGTCTTTTGGTTGAGTATCTTACTATGCATGCATTTGTTTATTTTGGTTCTTTTTAATTTACTTGATGCGATGCATATCATTTCTGTATATATAACTTTCTATAAATATACATACTATTTAATGTATGTATATCGAGCCAATTTTTACCCTGCAGAGCTGTACACAATCTGATCTAAACTTTTTTTATACTAATAATTTCCTCTGGTAAGCAGTTTCATTTTATTTTTGTGGATAAGTTTCATCTGAATATTATGACAGCTGATTAGGTTAGATGTCTGATGAGTTCTTGCAATGACTCGGTACTCTGCAGAAAAATCTGTTACCTGTTACGGCATTGTACCTTTCTGATGCCTGTTAACTTCTGTTTTATTTATTTTTTTAGATTTTTAATTAATTATAATACTATATGTTAGTATTTGGTAATATTTCCTTAGTATTAGAAAGTGGGATTCCAATGTATTTATTTCGAGATTAGAACCGAGATCTCTGCCATTCTTTACTGCCAGGGTTTGTACTTAACCCAGCTCGTTGAATTTTACGCTTTTCGTTTTTAAGTGTTCTTTAAAGTCTTTTCTAAAGAAATTAGGAAATACAAGTGTTCTAGCTACGGATTATTAAGATTTTTTACCAGAGTATTCAGTGTTTTTTTTTTTTTTTTGTCACTTTTATTTAACCTAATGTCTGATCTTTGTTTCTTATATAAAGGATTTTGTTTGTAGTCTTTATTACTTGATATTAATATGGTTTTTGGTTATATTCAGTATGACTTTAATTCTACGATTGTAATTCCTGACTTTAGTGTAATTTTCTCATTTTGGTTCAATGGTTTATAATATTTACTAAGATGTTTCGACCAACCTGATATATTATGCAATCATTATAATAGCTATACTATTATTTTATTTTAAAAGAAGATAGTGGATGTGAAATTATTCTTTTTTTCAATGTTAACTATGACTTTGAGATAAACCTAATTATGTGGCAAGGACAATATTTTAATAATTTTTTTATAACATGAAATAATATTTTTTGAATAATTTTGGAATATAGAAAAATTAAAAAATTAAAAAAATAGAAAGTTAATTAGAAGATGGCTTGGGTTATAAAAAAAATTATCAAAATTTAGTTGTTAAAAAGTTAATTTTGTTATCTTTTGGGTATTTACTTTCTGCAGTCTCACAATTTTTTCGTGTATCTTCACAATTTTATTTTATGGAAAAGTACTTCTGATTACATATTCCAGAAATATTCCGGAAATGACTTTCTAGAATTTCTGAAATAAGAATTTTGAAACAAATTCTAGAATAGAATTTTTAAGATGAGATTTTCATAATGAAATTTTTAGGACAACACTTCTTGAATGCATGATATGTATTCTACAATAAAATTTTTGAAATACGTATATCTTAGAGAATGAGTTTTCCCAAAACATCTTACATACATGAAATGGTGGGAAAAACTATCCTTTGAATTAGTAATGTCAACATATATAATATAACTAACACTTTCTATTTACTTCAATGGGTGTTTTTGAAATAATATTTTAGTTTGTAGCATTGTTAATAAAATTAACTTACTTTACTATTCTCTAATTCAAATCATTATTTGTTTCTCGTATTTTTAGTTTGTAGCACCAAATTTGTAATATTTTTAAAACAATATTTAATTTAATATTAAAATAGTATAATTTGATATAACTAATACATTTGTTCTATATGAAACAGAATCTTAAGGACACTGGTTAAGAGAATCTTAAAATAACCAGATTTATTATGTACTGTGTCCTCTAAAGGTCTTGAATTTTCTGGTTCATAATGATATATAAGTAAGTTCTCAGTACCAAAATAAAATGATGAGTATATATTAACCCTGATAATGTGGCATCTGATATGAAGTGCAGTGTCAGATGCACTTTTCTAATTAAAATTCTAGAATGATTCCGTCTAATTATACAAGAACCAAAAAACATGAAAACATAATGCAAAGCATGACTTGCAGTAGAGAAGTTAGAGCTTCATTGACATATGCAGATCAAACATAACACAAAATCCTTTATGGAAGATTTCTCCATCCCTCCTGCAGGAAAAAGACAAAAATAGAAAAATCACAGTAACAATTTATTTTAACAATCACTAACTGAGTCAATATTTTTAAGCTCTTGCTGCCGCAATCTCAAACACTTTGAAGGTCATGACAATTAGGCTGCAACATAGATCCATAAGCCAAGACTTGGATAACCCCTGACAACTACGTACGGTTAAGGACCATGAACATGGAAATTATTAGAGTATGAAATATGGGAAGTTTATATCATATGAAGAAGTGCGTGGATTTTGGATGATGAAAAATGAATTAAGGATATAAAACGAAGCAAATGTGATGTTTTAATCATCAATATGAATTTTTGTTGGTCAGTGATAGTAACGGTAGGTCCTGATCGTTCTTGTGTTGTTCTTAGGTATAGATAGAGCGTCCTGTGGAGCAGAAGGTGTTTTGGTGTTCCTTGAGTCTGTTGAGCTGTTTGGGCCGATCGAGCCGCTTTGTCAGGTAAGGGAAGCTAGTATTATTTTACTTTGCAATGTTTTTCTAAATTAATAATTGCATGTTGATGAATTTGATCTGTGATGAGTATGATTGTTTTGCTTGTATGGTTTGATATATACTTCTCGTAGCTGAATCCAGAAGTTGTGGAAATATCCACTAGTTACCTGCAGAATTCACTGTTTGAATTATACTTCTCGGAGTTGAATCCACAGGTTGTGGAAATATCCACCGGTTACCTGTGGGATACGTTGGTGTAAATTATGCATCCTGGAGCCAAACCCACGGATTGGGGGAAAATCTCTAGGTTACTTGTGGAACCTTCTGTTTGTTTCTTCACCTTTAACATAATTGTCATCTCCCCTCTATCATATGTAACATAACTTTTGTTAGTAACAAAACCTTTAGTTATCAGAACCTTTAGTTATCAGAGCTATTGTGGGTCTCGGTATCAATCTTATATTTCATAGATAGAATTTGTAAGAATCAGATCAATATTTACTGGTGTGCATAGTAAAACTGTCAAGGGTTATGTAATCATGAATTGTAGTATTTAAATTTTTTAACTAATTATGTTTTTATTTTTAAAATTATCTTAGAAATAGAAATAAAAAGAATGGAAGTTGGAGATGATTGGGATATATTATTTAAATCATATATGAAATGTAAATCTAAACGAGAGATGGAGAGAGAAATAACCATAATATTTAATTGAAAATAAAGGGATAGTAAGTAATTTTGTGTAATTTTACTCATGAATTTTATTTTACGATATAAAAAAATATGAAAGATTGAAATTTTCTTAGGGTATGATATTTTCACAGACAAAATTTTAACAATTTGACAAACTACTTTATTTTTAAAAAGATAAAAAAGAGTACTACTTTATATTTTTATTTTGATTAAAAAATAAAAAAATTAATTAATTTAATTTTACATATAAAAACTTTGTCAAGTTTGTAAAAAAAAATTACTTTTCATTTTTTTAAAAGGTGTAAAACAAAATTGAAAGACAGTAAAACTTTATTTCATACACATATTTATTTTGAATAATGGATATGAAAAGAAATTGTTTTTGTCTCATTGTTACCAAAATAAGATAAGTCATGGCTTTTAGAGACTTAGGAGAACTAGTGAAATTATGAATAATACAAAGAGGAAAAAATTATGGGTGACAAAACGGGTTTGTCTAGTCTGTTTTGACTGTCCAACCCAATTTAACTCGTTTCATTTTTCACTTGCCAAAACATGATTGGACCAAGTTAGTTTGTCAGTGGAAAATGAGTTAGAATCTGCAACTTGTCGTGCCATAGGACGGGCTAGCGGGCTAACCTGCCATTTTTTTTTAAATTTTTAATATTTTTATTTTTTTAGATTACTTTCAAATTTTTTTTATAAATTTTTTTATATAATATATATGTACACATACACTTATAAATAAATATTTAGAGCATATTTAATTGTATAAGTATTTTTTAAGCTTTTAATTTATCAATTAATATCTTTAATTGGATAAATTAAAATAATTATAATATTTACATGTTAAATTACTCTATTATTAAATTAATGTCATGCATCTTGCATGTTATCATCTTAATGACATGATTGCATGTTATAAATAATACATGCTTAATTGCAAAGCTACTATATTTCTTACTTAGCAATTTCTTGCACAACATACACAATCATTGAAAATTCTGAGCGGGCAACACCATGAAACAACATGTAGCAGAACTCAGACAAAATTGAAAAACTCTACAATGAAGGGCATCAAACTGAAAGTGTCTCGGTGCCTATTCCTTCAACCCAAGAACAAGAGGGTCTTTCGAGTCAAACAATTGGGCAACGTCAGGAGATCATTCTCAGTGGATGAGGTAACAGCTCTTGTGCGCATGGTTGAATTACTTAGAGTTAGGAGGTATGATGTTATCAATAATATCAGTATCAGTTTACCTGTATTTAACTGACATTCTAATGACGTTTATACCATCATGAAGGTGGCGCGAGGTTAAGCTACAAGCTTTCTCAGATGCAGACCACAGGACTCCTAGAGATCTAAAGGTGTGATATATCTTTGTCTTGTTTTTTCTTACTATAATTTTTATTAATTCTAATTTGATGTAATTCTAATTTGATATGCACAGGATAAATACAACACATTAGTGCACACAGTAAGAATTTCCCTTGAACAAAGGAGGGGTAAGTCCATACCTCAGAAGCTCTTGGATAAAGTCTTAATTGCTCATACTCTTGGATAAAGTCTAGACGGATAGAGTTTAGAAGACTACCTGGTATGTAGGTATATTTGTTAAAATAAAAATAATTTATCTTATTCTAACTTTTGAATAATGATAGTGAAGTATCTGCTAAAAAATTTCTTTGCATTTATAATTAAATATGGAAAATAATTTATAATTAACCATGCAAACTAATATTGAATACTAACCGTAATTATGATCACGACTTAAAATAATATTTTACTTTCTCGAGGATTAAATGAAATCTTAAATTGATCTTCATATCCATACCTCTATATATATAGTTACTTGAATGTGTGATAAAATGTAGTTCTTATCAATTATGGAGATATTTGAACAATTACTTTATTGGCCGTCAGCCTGTTCTATCATTATGAACATATAGACTTAATAATATATATTATTTTATAACTCTTCATTGATGCTAAGGGATTAAAGGTAACAAGCAGTTTTTGTATTTCTGTTCTGACCTTTATCTAAATATGATGTATTTTATGAATATGTTTCTGCAGGTATTTAGATGGAGGTGTTATTATGTTTGATATAAGCATTAACGACAAGAAGGTTATCTGAATTTTATGAGCTAACTGAGTGCTTTAAACTTATGGAAATTGTGATGTGTAATCAAAACTTTTGTTATTAATAGAACCTTTAGTTATCAGGGCTATTGTGGGTCTAGGTATCAATGTTATATTTCATATATAGAATGTGTAAGAATCAGCATAATATCTCCTGATGTGCATAGCAAAACTGTCAAGGGTTATGTAATTATGAATTGTAGTATTTAAATTTTATAACTAATTATGTTTTTATTTTTAAAATTATCTTAGAAATAGAATTAAAAAAATGGCAATTGGAGATGATTGGGATAGGTTATTTTAAATCATGTATGAAATGTAATTCTAAAAGAGAGAGAGGGAGAGAGAGAAATAACCCTAATATTTAATTGAAAATAAAAGGATAGTAAGTAATTTTTGTGTAATTTTACTCATGAATTTTATTTTACGATATAATAATACATGAAAGATTGAAATTTTCTTACGCTATGATATTTTCACAAAAAAAAATTAATAATTTGACAAACTACTATATTTTTAAAAAGTTAAAAATAGTACTATTTTATTATTTTATTTTTGATTAAAAAATAAAAAAATTAACTAATTTAATTTTAAATATGAAAACTTTGTCAAGTTTGTGAAAAAAAAATTGTCAAAATATTATTTTTCATTTTCTTAAAATTTGTAAAACAAAATTGAAAGATAGTAAAACTTTATTTCATACACATATTTATTTTGAGTAATGGATATGAAAAGAAATTGTTTTTGTCTCATTGTTACCAAAATCAGATAAGTCATGGCTTTTAGAGACTTAGGAAGAACTGGTGGAATTATGAATAATACAAAGAGGAAACAATTATGGGTGACAAAACGGCTTTGTCGAGCCTGTTTTGACTGTCCAACCTAATTTAACTCGTTTTATTCTCCACCTGCCAAAACATGATTGGACCAAGCTAGTTTGCCAATGGAAAACGGGTTAGAATCTGCAACTTGCCGCACCATAGGACGGGCTAGCGGGCTAACCCGCCATTTTTTTAAAATTTATTAATATTTTTATTTTTTTAGATTACTGTCAAATTTTTTTTATAAATTTTCTTTATATATATATATTGATTCATATATTTATAAATAAATATTTAGAGCATATTTAATTGTTTAAGTATTTTTTAAGCTTCTAATTTATCAATTAATATCTTTAATTGGATAAATTAAAATAATTAGTAGATTTACATGTTAAATTACTCTATTATTAAATTAATGTCATGCATCTTGCATGTCATCATGTTAACGACATAATTGCTTGTTATAAACAAGTCATGCTTAATTGCAAAGCTACTACAATTTTTACTTAGCAATTTTATGTGCACAATATACACCATAATTGGCAACTCTAAGCGGGCGACACCATGAAACCAAATGTAGCAGAACTCATTGACAAAATTGAGAAACTTTGCAATGATGGGCATCAAATTGAAAGTGTCTCGGTGCTTAATTCTTCAACCCAAGAACAAGAGGGTCCTTCAAGTCATACAATTGGGCAACATCGAACCAGGAGACCATTCTCCGTGGATGAGGTAGAAGCTCTTGTGCGGACGATTGAATTACTTGGAGTTGGGAGGTATGATGTTATCAATCATATCAGTATCAATTTACCTGTATGTGGATAATTGACTTTCTAATAACATTTATACCATCATGAAGGTGGTGCGAGGTTAACCTACGAACTTTCTCGGATGCAGACCACATGACTCTTGGAGATCTAAAGGTATGATAGATCTTTGTTTTGTTTTTTCTTACTACAATTTTTATTAATTCTAATTTGATATGCACTGGATAAATTGAACACATTAGTGCACACGACAAGAATTCCCCATGAACGAAGGAGGGGTGAGCTCATACCACAGGAGCTCTTGGATAGAGTCTTAATTGCTCATACTCTTGGATAGAGTCTATATGGATAAAGTCTAGAAGACTGTCTGGTATATAGGTATATTTGCTAAAATAAAAATAATTTATCTTATTCTAATGATAGTGGAGTATTTGTCTTCAAAATTGCTTTGCATTTATAATTAACTATTCAAAATAATTTATAATTAACCATGGAAAATAATATTGAATAGTAACTGTAATTATGATCATGACTTAAAATAATTTTTTACTTTTCGAGGATTAAATGAAATCTTAAATTGATCTTCATATCCCTACCTTTATATATAGAGTTACTTGAATGTGATAAAATGTAGTTCTTAATAATTATGAAGAACTTTGGACAATTACTTGATTGGCTGTCAGCCTGTTCTATCATATTGAATATATACACTTAATAATATATACTTTTTTATAATTGTACATTGATGATAACAAGCAGTTTTTGTATTTTTGTTCTGACTTTTATCTGAATATGATGTACTTTATGAATATTTTTATGTAGGTATTTAGATGGAGGTGTTATTAAGTTTGATATAAGCATTAACGCCAAGAAGGTTATTACGAGCTAACTGAGTGCTTTAAAGTTATGAATATTGTCATGTGTAATCAAAATTTTGTTATTGATAGAACCTTTAGTTATCAGAGCTATTGTGGGTCTGGGTATCAATCTTATATTTCATAGATAAAGTTTGTAAGAATCAGATCAATATCTACTGGTGTTCATAACAAAACTGTTAAGGGTTATGTAATTTTGAATTGTAGTATTTAATTTTTTTAACTAATTATGTTTTTATTTTTAGAATTATCTTAGAAATAGAAATAAAAAAAATGGAAGTTGGAGGTGATTGGGATAAATTATTTTAAATCATATATGAAATGTAATTCTAAAAGAGAGATGGGGAGAGAGAAATAACCATAATATTTAATTGATCATAAAGGGATAGTAAGTTATTTTGTGTAATTTTACTCATGAATTTTATTTTACGATATAATAATATATGAAAGATTGAAATTTTCTTAGGGTATGATATTTTCACAAACAAAATTTTAACAATTTGACAAACTACTTTATTTTTAGAAAGATAAAAAAAAAAGTACTATTTTATAATTTTATTTTGATCAAAAAATAAAAAAAATTAATTTAATTTTACATATAAAAACTTTGTCAAGTTTGTAAAACAAATTCTCAAAAAATTATTTTTTATTTTCTTAAAAGGTGTAAAACAAAATTGAAAGACGGTAAAACTTTATTTCATACACATTTATTTTGAATAATGGATATAAAAAGAAATTTTTTTTGTCTCATTGTTACCAAAATCAGATAAGTCCTGACTTTTAGAGATTTAGTAAGAACTAGTGAAATTGTGAATAAATCAAAGAGGACAAAATTATGGGTGATAAAACAGGTTTGTCTGGCCTGTTTTGACTGTCCAACCTAATATAAATCATTCTATTCTTCACTTGCCAAAAATTGAGTGGACCAAGCTAGTTTGTTAGTAGAAAACGGGTTAGAATCTGCAGCTTGCCACGCCATAGGACGGGTTGGCGGGGTGACCAGCTATTTTTTTAAAATTTGTTAATATTTTTATTTTTTTAGATTACTTTCAAATTTTTTTATAATTTTTTTTATAATATATATATATATATATATATATATATATATACTTATAAATAAATATTTAGACCATATTTAATTGTATAAGTATTTTATAAGCTTTTAATTTATCAATTAATATCTTTAATTGGATAAATTAAAATAATTATTAGATTTGCATATCAAATTACTCTATTATTAAATAAATGTCATGCATCTCGCATGTTATCATGTTAATGACATGATTGCATGTTATAAATAATACAAGCTTAATTGTAAAGCTACTATAATTTTTACTTAGCAATTTTATGTACACAGCATACACAATCATTGACAACTCTAAGCAGGTGGCACCATAAAACGACATGTAGCAGAACTCATTGAGAAACTCTACAATGAAGGGCATCAAACTGAAAGTGTTTCGGTGTCTATTCCTTCAACCCAAGAACAAGAGGGTCCTTCAAGTCAAACAATTAGGCAACGTCGAACCAGGAGTCCATTCTTTGTGGATGAGGTAGAAACTCTTGTGCGCACGGTTGAATTACTTTGAGTTGGGAGGTGTGATGTTATCAATAATATCAGTATCAGTTTACCTGTATGTGGATAACTGACTTTCTAATAACATTTATATAATCATGAAGGTGGCGCGAGGTTAAGCTACGAGTTTTCTCGGGTGTAGACCACAAGACTCCTAGAGATCTAAAGGTATGATAGATCTTTGTTTTGTTTTTTCTCACTACATTTTTTATTAATTCTAATTTGATGTAATTTTAATTTGATATGCACAGGATAAATGGAACACATTAGTGCACATAGTAAGAAATCCCCCTAAACGAAGGAGGGCTGAGCCCATACCTCAGGAGCTCTTGGATAGAGTATTAATTGTTCATGCTCTTGGATAGAGTCGACATGGATAGAGTCTATAAGACTTCCTGGTATGCAGGTATATTTGTTAAAATAAAAACAATTTATCTTATTCTAACTTTTGAATAATGGTAGTGAAGTATTTGTCTTAAATGAAATCTTAACTTGATCTTCATATCACACTACCTTTATATAGAGAGTTACTTGAATGTGATAAAATGTATTTCTTAACAATTATGGAGAACTTTGGACAATTACTTGATTAGTCGTCAGTGTGTTCTTTCATGGTGAATACATAGACTTAAGAATATATATTCTTTTATAACTTTTCATTGATGCTAAGGGACTAGCGTTAACAAGCAGTTTTTGTATTTTTGTTATGACGTTTATCTAGATATGGTGTATTTAATGAATATGTTTCTGTAGGTATTTAGATGAAGGTGTTATTATGTTTGATATAAGCATTAACGACAAGAAGGTTATTTGAATAATGGATATGAAAAGAAATTGTTTTTGTCTCATTGTTACCAAATTCAGATAAGTCCTGACTTTAAAACTTAGGAAGAACTAGTGGAATTATGAATAATACAAAGAGGAAAAATTGATGGGTGACAAAACGGGTTTGTCTAGCTTGTTTTGACTGTCCAACCCAATTTAACTCGATCCATTCTTCAATTCCCAAAAATTGACTGGACCAAGCTAGTTTGCTAGTGGAAAATGGGTTAGAATCTGCAACTTGTCGCGCCACAGGAAGGACGGTCTGGCGTCTAACCCGCTATTTTTTTTAATTTTTTTAATATATTTATTTTTTTAGATTACTTTCAATTTTTTTATAAATTTTGTTTATATAATATATATATATATATATATATATATATATATATATATATATATTTATATATATATTTATAAATAAATATTTAAAGCATATTTAATTGTATAAGTATTTTTTAAGCTTTTAATTTATCAATTAATTTCTTTAATTGGATAAATTAAAACAATTATTATATTTACATGTTAAATTATTCTATTATTAAATTAATGTCATGCATCTTGCATGTTATCATGTTAATGACATGATTGCATGTTATAAATAATACATGCTTAATTACAGAGCTACTACATTTTTTACTTAGCAATTTTATGTGCACAACATACACCATTATTGACAATTCTGAGCGGGCATCACCATGAAACAACATGTAGTAGAACTCATTGACAAAATTGAGAAACTCTTCAATGAAGGGCATCAAACTGAAAGTGTCTCGGTGCCTATTCCTTCAACCCAAGAATAAGAGGGTCTTTCAACTCACACAATTGGGCAACGTCGAACCGCGAGACCATTCTCCGTGAATGAGGTAGAAGCTCTTGTGCGCACGGTTGAATTACTTGGAGTTGGAAGGTATGATGTTATCAATAATATCAGTATCAGTTTACCTGTATGTGGATAACTGACTTTCTAATAACATTTATACCATCATGAAGGTGGCGCGAGGTTAACCTACGAACTTTCTCGGATGCAGACCACAAGACTCCTGGAGATCTAAAGGTATGATAGATCTTTGTTTTGTTTTTTCTTACTACAAGTTTTATTAATTCTAATTTGATGTAATTCTAATTTGATATGCACAGGATAAATGGAACACAATAGTCCACACGGCAAGGATTCTCCCTGAACAAAGGAGGGGTGAGCCCATACCTCAGGAGCTCTTGGATAGAGTCTTAATTGTTCATACTCTTGGATAAAGTCTATATGGATAGAGTTTAGAAGACTGCCTGGTATGTAAGTATATTTGTTAAAATAAAGACAATTTATCTTATTCTAACTTTTGAATAATGATAGTGAAGTATATGTCTTAAAAATTGCTTTGCATTTATAATTAACTATACAAAATAATTTATAATTAAGCATGCAAAATAATATTGAATACTAACTGTAATTATGATCACGACTTAAAATAATATTTTACTTTCTCGAGGATTAAATGAAATCTTAAATTGATCTTTATATCTATACCTTTATATATAGAGTTACTTGAATGTGATAAAATGTAGTTTTTTATCAATTATGGAGAATTTTGGACAATTACTGGATTGACCGTCAACCTGTTCTATCATTGTGAATATATAGACTTAATAATATATACTCTTTTGTAACTGCTCATTGATTCTACGGGACCAGCGGTAACAAGTAGTTTTTGTATTTCTGTTATGACCTTTATCTGAATATGATGTATTTTATGAATATGTTTCTACATGTATTTAGATGGAGGTATTATTATGTTTGATATAAACATTAACGACAAGAAGGTTGTTTGAATTTTATGAGCTAACTAAGTGCTTTAAACTTATGAACATTGTGATATGTAATCAAACTTTTGTTATTAATAGAACATTTAGTTATTAGGGCTATTGTGGGTCTGGGTATCAATCTTATATTTCATACATAGAATTTGTAAGAATCAGATCAGTACCTACTGATGTGCATAGCAAAACTGTCAAGGTTATGTGATTATGAATTGTAGTATTTAAATTTTTTAACTAATTCTCTTTTGATTTTTAAAATTATCTTAGAAATAGAAATAAAAAAATGGAAGTTGGAGATGATTGGGATAGATTATTTTAAATCATATATGAAATGTAATTCTAAAAGAGAGTGATGGACTACTAAAAAAACTCATATTTCCTGCAAATTTTGTTTTGAATTTTTTTTGTAGGAAATACTTATAAATTTTATTATGAAAAAAAAATTTACAGAAAATTGCTGTCAATTTTTTTACAAAATATTTTATATAAAATACTTTTTGTAACAAATTTTGTAAAAAATACTTACAAATTTTATAATTTTATGAAAAATTATTACCCAAAAAAAATTACCTACTAATTAAAATTCTATTTTTTTCCTTACCTAACCGCCCGCCCGCTAACATCCTAACTCTACTTATTTTCTCGTACCCAAATGAAATAGAAAAAGTTTTATTTAATAATTAACTGCATTTATTATTTGTAATAGAAAAAGTAATCAAAGATATTTTAGTTTAGAATAATTAATCCACGATAAGTACATTTGCATTTATTGTTTATCATAGAAAAAGTAGTCAAAGATATTTTAGTTCATAATCATTAATCATTAATGCACGAGATTTACAGTTTAACATAGACTTATAAAAACAATAGTAAATTAAGATGATATATATGATTTATTTTCTTTAAAAAAATCTTCCTTTAATTTATTTAAATCACTTATTTTTATTTTTTAAACATTTTTTAAATATTTTACTTTTAAGAAGTTAACTTTAATATGAAGCTTTGTAATTTTTTAGCTTATTATTTTGCTTAATTGTCATTCTATTTAGGGTATGTTGACATGTAAATATTGTTCATCTAAAGGAAAGGAAAATGATAAAATAGAGTATATTAGAAGTTAAAGTTTCTATGTTCATTTTAAGGGTGTGTTTTTTTTTTTTTTAGAATTGATTGAAGAGAGAAGGAAATAATTTATTTCGGTGGATTTGATGATGAAAATTCTATTAATTTTTTTAATAGTTATATTTGAAGTGGATTAGAGAGTAAATTTTGGAAGGGTTTAATTAATGTGACTAATAAAAAAAAATTAATAACTGAAAAAGTAATATTATTTTATTGTCATTGATGTTAAAAGTGGTATAAAATAATAAATTGTAATTATATTTTGAATTTTTGTTATTATGAGTAAAATTATTAATAATATTTATTAATTAAAATAAATAAATATTATAATATATTTGATTTGAAAGTGCAGTTGTATGTTGTGATGAAAATGCAGTGTTATGAGAGTAGTGCAGTTGTATTTTGTAATAAAATAATAATAATGTATTGGTAAAATATTTACAATTACTGTCGAATCTCATATTCGACTAAGGATATCATATAGAAAGAGATCATGCAAATCAGCGTATTGTCTTGCTTTCAGAAAGGAACACAATAAATTTATCAAATCGGCATTCTCTATCACCTTTTAAGAGTAATTTCTCCCAAAATAACACATTTAGAAGGTGTGTTTACTTGAGTATATGAATTTAAAGGAGAATTTAAAGGAGAAGAAATGAATAGGATTGAATAAATTTAAGAGTGAATTGCTTATTATTTTTTTAAGAGATCTAGAAATGATACTGAGTTAATTTGAAAATAAAATTTATAAGTAATTTAATTAATGTGATATATTAAAAATGATATTTTAATAGATTAAAATATAAGATTACTTTGCTCCCTAATAATTACTATTATTTTTATTTTTTATTATTATTATTATTATTATTATTATTTATCATCATAATTATTATTAATATTATGTATTATCCTCGTATAATAGCACTGAACCAAGCCAACACCACCTTCATTGTTACCACCTACAAAATTACGTGCAATTTGGTCATTTGAATCAGAGGTAATTTGGCCATTACAATACTATCACTTTCAAATTTCTCGTTGATGTAAATATTATAAAACGTGTGTTTCTCGCAAATCCATTTATTCTCCCGCTCTCAAATGACTGAAAAGGAACATGAAAATATGTACCTTTCATTCCACATCATAAGATATTTGAAGGTGAAAATTTGAGTGAATTTAAAATAAAATTTGTCGATGATTTGATTGATGTTATAAATTATAAATTAAGTTTAACTTTTAAAAAGATAAAATTATTAAATTCTTCTTGATTTTAAAAGTAATCTAAAATTATATTTAAATGAGTTAAATTTATTTTATAAAAAATATTTAATGAATAAATTGGAAATATTTTTTAAATAAAAATATAATAAAATAAAATATATATACCTATTTAAATTTGTTTTGGTAAACAGTTATAAGAACATTAAGATAATCTTACATAAATCTGTTAGATTATGAATCTTAAATAAATTATCAGAAGCATCAAATCATCTATATAAACAATTATTTTCAAATAGTAAGAGCAGTTCTTAATACAATAGTAAAATACGAAAGCGTACATGATCAGTAATTAAGAACACAATATAGATATTGAAAAGTGGTACCCGATCTTCCAAATAAAATCAATGGATAATTAAAAATTATTTAGGTGAGACAATAATGCTCTCTTTGCTAGTAGGAGGTTATGAGAATGTATCTTACAAAAAATGTTATTATGTCATCTCATAAAACTGATTAATGGGATATCAATTTTATATCCTTACCAGTAGAGACCAAGGACCTCTCAACAAGTTCTTGAATACTTAAGTCTATCACAGACTTTTCATTAAACAATCCAACCCATCACAGATCGTTCATCAGAAACTCAATATATATTATCCATAAATTAATAACAATTGTATAATATAATTGATATTTACAAATAATATAATTTATTAATTAATGTTAATCCACAATAACAACAAAATAGAGAATAATAATTTTATATAAGGACATTAAGATAATCTTACATAAATCACCTTCAAATCTTTACATAAGAGAGATGATGGAAAAATAACAAAATCTCTCTATTCCTTCATTTTCTTTTTTTCTCAAATCCACATAAATTAACACTTTAATCAGATTCAAATCATTCGTCTTTTGCCATTTTAAATAATAAATACCTTCAAATCAATTTAAAAAAATCTCAATCATTGCATAAATAAATTTTGAATATACATCAACTGTACACCGCTTAATCCGTTTTTAATTTTAACTTTTTTTAATAAAATACATGTATAGAGTAAAAAATGCATATGTAATGTACTAATACGAGTATTATTTCATTAATAATAAAAAAATAAAACTATTTAAAAAAATATAAATGCTATTTTAAAAAAATAAGAAGGGAAGATATCTAAACTATTATATAAAGGATTCAATGTATCAATTTTAGAATCTAATCATTTTTTCATTTGAATTTTTTAGTTTTAACTATTTTCTAAGAAAAGTTATTTAAAAGTAAATAAAAATGACATAATTATATATATATATATATATATATATATATATATTTTTGTAATTATAATTTTATTATTTTTTATTATCACAGAAAAAAATAAACTTACACGTATCACTATTATACTTGACAGGAAAAATGTCACTCTTTATGTTTTTGTTATATGAGTTATAAAAGAAGAATATGCTAAGATGAAATAAACATACACGTAATCGAGTTATCATCCCATATATATATATATATATATATATATATATATATATATATATATATATATATATATATATATACACGAAAATGATATTTGGACATATATTTTGAATTTATTTTTGACATAGTGACGTGTCAATCAATTTTCTTATTTAAAAATTTGTTTTATTTTTCTTTTTTAAAATTAAAACACGTGTGGAAGAAGATGGAGAACAGGTTCAACAAAGAGAACCCATGGTTTTCTCATTTGGAAGAGAGCACTGCAACTTGAGAGAAGAGAGAAGCAATGCCTCGCGACGTCATCGAATAGAGAAGTAGGGTCTGAGGTTTAGGGTTCTCAACGACGATGGGTGGTGGTTCGTTTTGACTTTGTTCTTTGTTTCACTCTCACAATCGCCAATGATTCATTTTCGTTCAAATACCATACATGATTGAAATGTTTGTGGTTAGTTGTTTTGTGGGTGAGTTGTAGGGCTTCTCCATTCTATCGTTGTTGTTGGTGTAGATATCATTTAGGATTTAGGTTTTTTCTGAGTTGAAGATGACGACACTAGAACCACTCTTAACGGAAAAAAAATATGACAGCATGAGTCACACAATGTGGGGATTTATGTGCAAATAGGTGGGGAGTTGTGTTGGAGTTTTTGTACAAATACTGGACAATTCTGTCAACCATAAAAATCACATTGCAATCCTCATGAAGAACAAAAAGCTTCATTGGACCCAATCTTAACGAAAAAAAATATGACAGCAGGAGTCACACACATGTGGGGAACCATGTACACAAAATTTAACATAACTCCCCACTTATTTGCACATGGTTCCCCACATGTGTGTGACTCGTGCTGTCTTTTTATTTTGTTAAGATTAGGTCCAATAAATTTTTTTGTTCTTCATGAGGACTACAATGTCATTTTTGTTATCCATATTAACTACATTGAACATATTGTCTCATAATTACATAATTGTCCAGTATTCGTACAAAATATTCAATGCAACTCCCCACTTTTTTGCGCATGGCTCCCCACATTTGTGACTCCTGTTGTCATATTTTTTTTCCATTAAGATTGGATTCAACAAACTCTTTTTTTTTCTTCATGAAGACTGCAATGTCACTTTTTTAGTTCATATTATATACATTGAACATGTCGTCTCATACTTACATAATTGTCTAGTATTTGTATTAAAATCCCAACGCAACTCTCCACTTCTTTGCACATGGTTCCCCACATGTTTATGATTCCCTCTATCATATTTTTTTCGTTAAGACTGGGTCCAACAAACTTTTTTGTTTTTCATGTAGACTGCAATGTCATTTTTGTGGTCCATATTAGGAACATTGAACATGTTATTTCATAAATACATAATTGTCCAGTATTTGTACAAAAAACTCAACGTAACTCCCCACTTATTTGCACATGGTTCCCCACATGTCTGTGACTCCTGCTGTCATGTTTTTTTCGTTAAGATTGGGTCCAATGAAGCTTTCTGTTCTTCATGAGGATTGCAATGTGATTTTTGTGGTTGACATTAGGTATATTAAAGTTGTTGTCTCATATTTACATATTGTCTAGTATTTGTACAAAAACCTCAATGCACCTCCCTACTTATTTGAACATGGCTCCCCACATGTTAGTGACTCCCGCTGTCATATTTTTTCATTAAGATTGGGTCTAATAGACTTTTTAGTTC
>Ga0214543_1000796_pt1 | contig 56930 bp, 32 predicted proteins | sample CNSS2metaG_FD_160094 | JGI IMG/M metagenome (GOLD analysis project Ga0214543, IMG submission 160094) | Root nodule microbial communities from cowpea collected in UCLA plant growth center, Los Angeles, California, USA - CNSS2 | ecosystem: Host-associated > Plants > Roots > Nodule | place: USA...
GCATTCCGAATCTGTCCGCCAACCCCCCCCCCCTGTTTTATTGTTGTGTTTATCTGGAAAATTCGCTTTGAATGAAAATATTGGTCGTTGGGAGACGACTTGGTTCACTTTCATGTACTGCATTTAATATGTTTTAATTTGGTGGGGTACGGCCTCTATCAAATCACCACAAATGTATATTTACAAAAATGCGATTCTGCACACCAGTATTACAAAACTGCCACTCTAAGCTGCAGATTTACAAAAGTACCACTCTTGGCCCAAAATCTTGGCCCAATGACATGGTCAAATGAATTCACATGCCGCATACATGACAATGATGTGGGAATAACGTGTGATGAGTGCGTTTTTTTTCCCCCTTTTAATGTTTAATTCTTTGTATTTAATTGAATTTTTGTGCTTAAAGATTGATTTAATTGGGATTTCCTATAATTGGGTTTATTGAGCATGAGATACAAAAACATGTTAAAAATAGCTTTTTAGTAGCATAAATGTTCTTTGGATATTTTGAGGTGTGTTAGTGCAATTGCAGCTAAGTTAAAGATAAATCCAAGAATAAGAAATTATCAAAATCACAAAAATCCAAGTCAAGCATTGCATGAAGGCGACAAGAAAAGCTTGAAAAAGTGGAGAAGTTTGGCTAAACCAAGAAGAGAGCAACAAAAAAATTGGACCTTGCGGTTTTCTTTATCTTTATGATAGAAGATAATTTGGGGAAATATTTTATTTGATATTTTTAAATAATTATCTTATTTAATTATATCATAAAATATTAAAAGATAATAACTACCAAATCATTTTAAATATGACAAGATCTTATTGAATCTTTTTAGATCCACAACAAACAAATATATCTTGAAGATATTGGTAACCAAGTAGCATGAAAAAGAGTTCAATCAAGTTCTAGATCACATTACAAGAATGAGTAAATCAAAAAATGAAGAAATTTGGTTCAAATCTCACTAAGGTTCTCATTTGCCAAATATGATCCATCATTTAATTTTACATGTGAATACAACTAAACACAATGCATGAACACGTTAATGAGGCTTAAAAGCTTTAACTAAGGATGGAGAATCAAAATTATTCACATGTGCTAAAAAACATTCTTTTATATTCATTGCAATAGGAAAGACTAAACAAGGCTCAAACACAACACTAGCAAGCCTGACTAAAACAACAAAGACCAATATACCTAATCTTAAACATAAAACAGAAAAACATGAAATGAAAATAACCCTTCCCCCACACTTGAGTCCAACATTGTCTTCAATGTGAGTGAGGGTAAACAAACTTGGTATCGTGGTTATGACGGCTCGGAGGAGGTGTTTCTTCTCAATCGTTGTTATAACATAAGGATCCATTTATAATCTCCTACAATTATCTTCTAAATAATCCAATATCTTCAAGATATACTTGTTTGTTGTAGAGATATAAAAAGATTTAAGAAGATCTTGCCATATTTAAAAACATTTGGTAGTTATTATCTTTTGATATTTTATGATATAATTAAATAATATAATTATTTAAAATATCAAATAAAATATCTAAGGATATATTTTCCCCAAATTATCTTTTACCATAAATATTTATGAATTATCAAATCCTTTTTTATGGAAAAAGATAGAGAAAACCGCAAGGTCCATTTTTTGTTGCTCGTTTGCTCTCTTGATGTAGGATTATCATGTTCCTTCTTAAGATTCATGAATATGGTATGAGTTGATTACGAAATCTAAGTGAAATCCCATTGGATATTAAGATTGCAAGCTATCTATATGTGAAGGTTCCTTTCACAAAGCTCAAGAGAAGAAGATGATGGATTGATTAAAAGCAAATAAGAGTGGAAAATGCATAAAAAGAGTAAAGCCACTACATGGTTAGGCTAGAAGCCATGACACGAAGATTCAAGATTCAAGATTGTTGGCACAAGCAAGCTTGAAGCAAAGAATTGATAAAGCCATGTGCATGGAGATCTTAAGTGTTTGATGAAGATTGATGAATATCCTCTTGAAGATTAAGTTTTAGTGTGTTAAATATGTATATAACATGTTCAATGTAATGTGTTAGTGTTATACATTGTTGATAGGCTATATGACATAGGTTAGATGTCTTATGTGCCTCAGTGTGTCTCTTTTAATTTGTTAAAATGGGTTTTAACAGGTTAAAAGGCATGTTGTATATAGTTTCTGGTATGAATGCATTCAGTTAGTTGAATTATTTTTCAATCGACTGATTTCACTCAAGTCAGGTGAAATCAGCTGACTGTACGGAAAATTCAATCGATTGTTTTCACTTAAACCAGACTATATAAGTTGTGTTTTCGCGAGTAGAGGTACGAATCTTAGTTTTTCTGAATTAAACCTTGTCATTCTTCATTCTTTGGTTGGGTCTCTTCCTTCTTTGCTTGATGCACGGTTTCGCGTTTATGGGGTATATGATGTTTGGTGTGATAAGTGAAACCTTTAGTCACCTTTCTTTAATCTTGAAGAACAAAAAAGTGATGTTGGAGAATTAGGGTTTGAAGCATGCGTTTAACGAGTTTTGGGAGTTACAGGGGCTTTGCTTCGATGCTATATGTTGTTCATCCTACCACATGTTTAGATGCTATGTAGAGGTCACTTAGTTAGTGCATCCGAAAAAAAAAGGTTTTATGGTTTCCACTCTATTACATGCAATTTGTTTCATGCACTATTACCATAACTCGGGGGACCGACAACATAAATTTGCTTTCTCATAATAGTGCAAATTTAAAGCTCACCTTTGGTCTTTGTTTTATTAGTAATTAATGCAACTTTTGATTTGATTTGAAAAGTGCGCATGGTCCCATATTGGTTGCTTGAATTTTCAGTCTTGCTAGGAATAACTTTGTCTTTTTATTAACATGTTAGTTACTTGGTGGAAGACCATGGGCCCACATGCAAAGTTCTATTTATTTTTCTTTTTTGTTTTTGGCTGCTTTGGGTTAATGGCCAAAGTTTCTCCATTTTTGTTGGTGCCATGCAGCGTTATATCTCTTTCTTTTCTTTGTAGTTTTAGATTTTTTTTCAAATAAAAGGCAAAGTCATATAATCTTAGTTGTTGTGGACCTACGGGATGTGACCCTTGTACATGTTAATCGAGGTCTTTTCGTATCTGTGGTGTAGTCATTGAGTGTTCTTTTTAGTTTGTTTAATTATGTTATGCAGGAGCCTTTAGCATTTGATCCATGGTCATAATTATGCCTCTTTAATTTTGTTTGGGCTATTTACTATGGTTAAGGCATGTTTAACGTGTTAAGGGGTGTATGAACTCAATTTTGGTGCTTTATTGTTGTTGTGTTGTTTGTTATGCTACAATACATTTTTGTTTTATGGGTGCAACTATATGCATGTTTCATTTTATTACTTCGTGTAACTTAATTTTGCCCCATATTTTGAATAATGGTGCAATTACGTATTTGATTGACATTTGGAATTCTATATGTGTTGGTGATTGAGAGGGGATCACGTGTGGTGTATGAATTTGATTTTGTTAGAGAACTTTATTTTCCAAGCCTAATGTTTTTGGATTGGGTGAGAATTTGTTTGGTTAATTGGTGTTTGGACATTGTCTTGAAACCTTAAACTAGTACATCCGAGTTACTGGTGTAGCGCCTAGCGGTGTGGATTGAACCGCCAGGCGATAGCTACAAAATAGGAGGTCTGGAGCGCATTATCCCTAGTAACGCAGGTGTTGCGCTAGCAGGTTCTGGGTGTAGAGTTGCATTGCATGGAGGGTTCAACACAACTTTAGATGAAAGTCTTGAGGCGATGCTTTGATGGGGCCTAGTTACGAGTGTAGCTTGTATTAGGATAACACGTGACCACTCGGGGTTGTAGCCTAGTGGTTTTGAAAGTCTAGTGGAGTGTGCGAGATCGTGGCTCGTACGGATGGGTTCCGAAAGATTGCCCTCCTTGGTGTTATCTGACGAGTTTGGTAGTCTTGGGAAAAATACAAACTACGGTTCGTATTGGAGAACTCCACTTGGTGTTGCAGATTGTGACCGTAACAAGATTATTCCCACGTGTGGACTATAAGTGGTGGCTTGTAGTTAGAGGAGCGAGTAGACATTCGTGGCAGCAAGGATCGATCAAGTAATCATCAAATGGTGTAGAATCAAGAAGCGTCCAGAGGAAGATGTGAATGTTGGGTTGACGGTTGGGGTTTTCATTAGAGTTATGGGTTTTAAATCGTTACATTGTTGTATGTTGTATTTCTTTTATTTGAGCTTACCCTATATGCTTGTGTTTAGCGATGATCATGTAATTTGTTATATGGGAGCAGATGATGTTGTAGGACGTGTTGGTGAGACTTAGCGTCAGAGCGGGGCAGCTTGAGAATATTTTTATTTCTATTGTTTTATATTATTTTTTGTGTAATCTGGATTTAAATTTGGATTTGGAGATGTAAGGATTTGAATTAAATTTTATGCTTTCAATGTTTTGGCAATCATAATAAAGTTTTTATTTTTCCCGTGTTTTGGGAAATGTGTGGAATAAATGTTATCTTTTTATTTATTTATTATTAATTTTATTTAAATAAGTAATATTCGGTTAGGATGTTACAGTCCTTGTCTTGCTTCATGATTTTTCTTAAGAGTCCAAAAGACTAAGTGTGAGGGAGTTTGATGAGTCATTATTTTCCCCTATTTACTTACCTTTATGTACCTATCTTGAATGATGTTTGATGCTTAATTGTCTACTAATTAGGACATTTTCATATATTAGGCTTCATTGGACTAATAATTTAGATTTTTGCTAATTGAGATATAATTGGTCTAATTTCATTTTGTAATTTTCATGATCTTTTGTGAAGCATTTTTGGGCTTGGACATTAATATTAGGTTCAAGAGAGGAGTGCCACATCTATGTCACATGATTTGTGCCACTTCAACGCTATTTCTACATACCATTTGGGCTAGAATGTCAGTTTTGTAATTAATAGAATGTTGGTGTGATCAGACCATGATTTCATGTTGGTGTGATGACGTTTGATTGGTAATGGCCATGGATTGATAAAATATTTTGGAAGTAGTATTGAATGGAGTTATAGTAATTGAAAATTTTATCTACACCCAATAAATGACTGAATACAACACTGGTACTACGTTCTTATGGAATAAATAAAATTGTGGAGATAATAGATTATGGAAGTAGTAGTTGGAAGTAGTATGTTTTGTAGTTGTGAGTGGTATAGTTGTTGTTATGTTGTCTTCTATCATGCGTTTTTATAAACCAATAGATTATTCTAGAAAATGCTAGCCACAACTTTTTTGGAATGTTTCATATTTCTACCTATTAGAATGTTCTTGATATTTACCTCCTACCTTAGACAAAGAAGCTAACTATCAACAGAGACATTGAAGCGGGGAGAAGAATGAATTGAGAAGAAGACAATATACATGTCCATTAATCAACACACAACAACCACGAAGATAACAATATACATGTTCCCGAATCTCCTAGAATTTCAACATCAGTTCCAAATCAAGAAGAATCATCACCTGAATCTACTCCAAGTCGAGTAAAATCTTTGGTAGACATATATGAAACTTGCAATATGGCCATGATTGAGCCTAACTACTATGAAGAAACATCAAAGCAAGAAGTATGACTAAGGGCTATGGAAGAAGAGATTAAAACGATCGAGAAGAATAATACTTTGGAGCTCGTAATTTGTCCTCACGGAGAAGACATCATTAGAGTAAAGTGGGTATATAAAACAAAGCTCAATCCTGATGGAACTATACAAAAGCACAAGGCAAGAATGGTGGCCAAAGGCTACTCACAACAACCAAGAATCGACTACGAGACATTTGCTCCAATTGCAACACAAAAGAAAAAATTGCATATATTTTCACAAAGGCATGTTACTAAGATCAAGATTTAAACTACTATGCGTTATGTTTGGAGTTATCAAATATGCATCAAGGAGGAGTATTAAAGTGTAATGTAAATTCTAGAAGAATATAGAAAATCCTAAAATAAAAGTATGAAAATCTAGAACAATGTAGAAAAAGCCTGATACAGGAGGTAAATACCAAAAACATTCCACATAGATAAAAATCTAAAACATTCTACATAAGTTGTGACTAGTATTTTCTAGAATAATCTATAGGTATATAAATACCCATGTATACTACCATTTGATAGAAGACAACATAACAACAACTACACTACTCACAACTACAAACATACTACTTCCAAAATCTACTATCTCCACAATTTTCTTTATCCCATCAACTATTCCTTTCACAAATTAATAATACTAACAGCAACAATTAAGCAACACCTACTGATTTTTAGTCAGCAGAATAACATCAACTCTTTGCTATTGATCGAACCCTAGTTGCCATGTAAACTGAGTCATCTCCTCAACAGAGGCAACAAAGACATATACAAATTCACTCAAACTCCTCTTTTGCAGAATGTGATTCCCTAAGTTTTCTACATCAACCTACAACAACTACATTCTTTCACTCGCTCTAAAATTAAGTCTAGTTGACTTTATTTACAATCTAAGGTCACACAGTGAGCCAAGATAAAAATTTCCTCCAAGATCAATCTCTTAAGACTAATACCTTACCTTTAGAGACAAATAGACCACACCTTATCGACCAGACCATGTTGCTACTCAATTGAGATCCACCAGATAGAGGCATGTTTTGTTTACAATTATACACCATGAGCATGTATATATACCAACTTATTTACTACATAAAAATCCAAACTCTCAACATTGTATCACTCAAATAATTATTTTCCAACCTACATGTAATCACCTACCAACCTACACAACACCCACCTTGTAATTTCCAAGAGCAGTCCTAGACATGTAACATTATCTTTTATTGCAATTGTACCCAAGGCTAACATCTAAATGAAATGAATTTCCTTTGAGATAAATTTCACATTTAAGAGGTTAGGTTGGAGCAAAAATTTGACTTCTCTCCCAATAAATTGCATTGTATAATTGAGTGAACTGACAGAGAATAGTCCTGACATTTCCTTTCCACAACCACATATCTTCCCTACCTTCACTTAGTAGGTTTGAGTTTATAACATGTATGAATGTTTTCACTTGAGGTTGTTCTCATTGAAACTATGCACTTCTCCATTTCAAATTCCATATCCATGTTCCCTCACCACCTATCCATATCCTCTAACCTACCATCCCTAGCAGGAGAATTTAAATATAGGTTGTTGAACCTGTTGGCCAGTAATTCACCCTAATCACCTTATCATGCCAAAAATTAATATTTAGATCTCTACTTATCGCTTCACACCAAATAAACTCAACATAGCTTAATGATGATTAAGGAATTTGACGTTTTATGAATATGCACATATAATATTTGAGTTACTAAAAGTAAAGTATAGTTAACATTGTTCTAATTAAATTGAAGCCTGAAATTTTCTTCCTTCAATGTGCCATAAACTGTGATCTAAAATGTCATGAAGCCCATATAAATAAAACATGTAGCCAGAGAAATATGAACAGTGAAAGGATTTGTGCGAAATGTAGAAGCATTTTAAAGGGTATAATTGAAGATGAAAAAGTAGAGAAAAGTTAGTTTATTATGTTTGTTGTATGTTGTTTAGGGAAAGGGTGGGGGGTTAGTCATTGATGGCAAAGGTAGTTTGGGTGAAAGAAAAGTAATGGAAGAGGAAAGTGACGTGCGCCGACTAGCTTACTTTATCCCATTCTTCTTTCTTTCACTAAAACTGCACATTAGCAGCATTTGTTGTACACACACATGTCCATCTTCCCCATCTTCATTCCTCATTCATATACCTTTCTGACATCATTGCACTATGGACAAAACCTCAAGTTCAAAACCTCTCCTTAATTCATACACAATATTGGAAAAAAGGAAGTATAATACAAGATATTTCTTCTTGATATTAGAATTTATTAAAAGTAATCACCTACCATCTATAAATGAGTTTTTTTCTTTAAAAATCTATTTTGTTGGATTGAGAACGTGTTTAACTACAAGTAGAAAGCGATTTCAGATTAAAATTGCTTTCAATTACCTGTATTGTTTTACATTTAAATTATAGATTCGAGTTTCTGAACATCAACTCAAACACTCCGTGATTATATTAAAATTCAAATTACAATACAAAACTAATCTACTTAATTAATCTTGGGTACTGAATTTGACACAACAATAGGAGAGAGAAAAGCATTTCTTGTTTTGATTGGTACTGTGAAAGACTACGAGTTTCTGTTTGGGGAAAGGTCATCATGGTATGGAGCCACATCACATGGGGAACATGCGAAACATCTAATCCTGGGAAACACCATGCTCTGGTTATACACCAAAGCAACCATTTTGAATAAATAGGAGAAGGAAAAAAGAGTTTGGTTTTTCCACCTATCAATGTATGATGAATTGCTATGCAGCGGTGCATTCATCTCTCTCGCCTTCCTTTCTCTGTCCTCTTTGTTCTGTTCAACAGTTCAATCTGAAAAAGACTTCTAAATCGTGACATGTTGAATGTCCCTGATTCTGACATCATTTCTGGGGTCTTCCTTTTCATTCCGCTCCTATAGTCGCATTTATATTATGCTTACGTAATCGTATACATGATTGTTTCTTATTCGTATACTTTTTTTGGTCTCCTATCATCACGTACCGAAAGCACCAGCATTAAATACCTGTGTGTCTGTGTGTGTGAAAATTATGGAGAAATCTGAACTGCTCATTTTATGTTTTATGATCGCAACATTTCTAAGAAAACAAAAACAGCACCGACATATTGTTTTCTTAGGTTGTTTTACTACGATGCTGTCAACATGTTAACCAAACATTCCAAGCATTCAATCACTTGACAGGACTTTTAGATTTCAAACGAAAACATACTGTCTAATAATTACATCTGATTTTGTTTACATTCGGTCAAACTTACATATAAAATTTTGATACTAATATAGATATATGTTTTGCTCTTTGTGTGCCAAGAAAGAACATCATATGCATATATACCCAGGAAAAAGCATGGATGTTCTTAGAATCAATACATTTTCGGAGTCACATATTTATGTTCATGATTCTATACACCACCGGGTGAAGGAATTTTAGTACATGGGAAATAATATTGAGTCAAACTAAACAAGAATGCTCATTGGCTTTTAGACTCTTTAGGTGAAGAATGAAGATCATCCAAGAGAAAAATTGATCGCCAATTCATGAGACCTATTGCAACATTGTGATCATTTCACATCTTAATTAATTGAAGATTCAATGTGACCTTTTGTTAGTGATTCATGTGGTTTTATTTCTATCACACCATTGCTCCAAATTGGTGTTCTAGATACCTTGGATCGATCACTTATTGGCTTGAATATAGCCACAAGGTACAGGACAGTTAAATATATCCAGCTTTAATTAACCCCAAATTAATCAAAAGCACACAAAATGATTAAGAACTTGAAAAGTAGAATTAACACATATAATGTAAAACTGCAGCTTGAATAAATTCCTGAATTACTGGTGCAAGAAATTTAAACAAATTTGAAGTTGCAAATTACTTGAAATGTTGGCATACATTGATGAGTTTGGTAAAATTGCACCTGGCTAGAAATGCCCGAGTCGAAGCTCCAAGTCTAACTTCTTCTCTTGGTGTTTAATCAACCCTATTCCTAATTCCAAAGTAATGTTTTGGTCATTGTCCTTGAAACCCTTGTGCTCCTCCCCCTCTACACAGCCCTTCATTTCCTCATCACTCCTTGTGTTGTTACTTGTCATCATCTTAATTTCGAAGCTTTGAGGACTGAAAAGAGGAGAAGGTGTGAGTCTTGGTTTCTTGTCTCCACTGGTAGAAGCTGAGAAGTCTGGTGAAGAAGACAAAGTGAGACAAGGAGTGCAAAGTGGAGAAGGATGTGAAGAGTTCAAAGGCTGATCAGAGAAAGGAGATGGTGAAGAAGATGTTGGAAGAAGAGTTGATTTATTAGGCTTAGTGCTAGGGTTAGGTTTAGGGCATTCAGAAACCCATGAAGACAAGGATGATCTCAATCTAGCCCTATCCCTTCTGTGAACATTCATGTGTCCACCCAATGCTTGAGCAGACCTAAACTCTCTCTTGCAAAAGCTACAAGCATAGTTTCTAGCAGGCCATGAATTTCCCCATGTATGCTCCTCAAAGCCAAAGCTATCTTCTCTCTGTGGAGTAGTAGTACTATTTCTGTTCAGATAGTTTCCTTCCATGGAGCTTTCTTTATCATGTAATTTTCATCCAAATCTGTAACCTGTAGAGAGAACAAAGGAGAACCATGTGTTAATTATCCAAAAAGATAAACATTTGACTTTTTTTCATATGGAATAAATAATGATCTAGACTTATAGATCTCTTACAATTAAGAGAGTTCACAGATTGAGAGAGTGAGAGAAAGTGATCCAAGAATGGCTCATAATACTGAAGCTTAACATCAGGTAGTGAGGCAGAAAGGGAAGATCTCTATCTGCAGGTGTACTTCATCTGCCACTGCTTGTAGCTACTGTATTTGGATATTGCTTAACACATAAAATGGAGGAACTGTGTGAAAGTGGTATTTCCCTTTTGCCTCATCCTGGAAAGCTCTGGCATATGGCAGGTTATGCTCATACTGTTGCACTTGAGTGACTTTGAACAGAATTTCAGTATTTGACTTCAAAACAATAAACCTAACTATCAAACCAATTTAATCACTACAAACATTTCTCCTTCACACATTTTCTTCTCATCACATTAGTTTCAGAGTGAGTTTGTTAATATTAAATTATGTGTATAACTTATAAGGAACTTATCGAAAACAAAAAAAAAAAACTATATACTTAAAAAGAATTTCGTCATGAAAAGTATTAGAAACACCACTAGAAACACCCTGGTATGCGACATCAGTAATAAGAAATTAACACACTATTTTCGAGTAAATATTAAGTTCCGCATCGACAATTGAAGTTATGTTAAGCGTTTAAACTTTCTAAATATTAAATGGGAAAGGGTAATTTGTATTAATTATACTATTTAAATGTCTTAAAGTGTGAACAATTTTTATTATATTTGTTATATATATTTCGTCTCTAAATTATTTCAAAATATATGGTCGCAAGCAAATTATTGATTTGAAAAATGTGTTGCATGACTTTCTTAGTTTAATTTAGAAAAAAAAGTATAATCTTTAAATATAGTTTATAAAAACACATTTAACTCGTAAATATAATAGATAATGTAATTCTTATCAAATTTAATCATATTATCTAGATATGTCAAAATGGGTTTCAACCTGTAAGACAATTCGATTCAATACGGATTCAAGTTGGGTTGGATTAAGAAAAATTCAATTTTTTCATTCATTGTGTTAAATTCAACTCGGCTCACTTAACCTACGGGTTCAATGTAGGTTGATCCACTTAACCTACCAACAACTTTTTTACAATTTTTTGAATAATTATTTGTTACTCCTAATTATATAGGTTCATAATTTCATATTTTTAATTAATTTGATTATCAAGTAATATACATTGATACTTTAATCTTTAACTATACTCTTTACGGTAAATTACTCAAGCAACTATCTAATAAACAAAATTTTCTAAATTAGCATGAAAAAAATGTGTAGTTTTTTATTTATATTTTGTTGAATAACATGACTAAAAAAATGTGTAATATTAGTCATGTTTTCTTAGACTATATGGATACTTTCCTGGAAACAATTCATCATATATTGATGGAGCATGATGAAGACATTGATTCTTGATTTTAGTGTGATTGTCATCTTATGGGTTGCTTAAAAAATTATTTAAATATTTAAATTCTTAAAAATAAATAAATAAATATTTTTTAAGTGGGTTGGTAAGTTAACTCACTTAACCCACCAATTTGTAATAGATTGAACCGGGTTACAAGATTTCTAACTTACCATAAAGTGAGTCAAATTAGGTTCACTCATTTTCAATCCGACTTATGAGCCAACCTTTGACATGTCTAATATTATCCTACAACTGATTTACGATCTTGGAGTTTCTATCTCCAACATAAATTTTTTGAACTTCTTTATATAAGCACTTAAAAAAAATAAAAGATAAAATCAAATAATGTTTTCTGAGAGGTTAAAATTAATATATGAAAACCCTATATTCATAACTCGTTTGTTTTCAGCTAACCATAAATTTCATTAACCAAGCCCAGTTGCATTAATAATTTGAAGAACTGGGGCAATTAATTGAATTATCTATTTCACATATAAAATAATTTGAAGAAATTCTTTCTGGGATGAGCTTGAATTTCTTTGATCTTATATGTTCTAGATGCAAGCTTATGAACCAAAATTTGAATTTAAAGATATATAGATCTCTCTTTTTTCTTCAACAAATACCGAAATTTTGTTACATATGTTCAAATTTATTTTTTATATTCTTTTTTTTTTTTGTATAGCTATACATATTTTATATTTTTTTATGAATTTAAGATTTTATGTTTTGGTTCTATGGACTATACTTACAGACTACTCATTTCAATTTTTTACATGTATTATTTTAATTTTTTCTTAACATTGATAATGCGAGAAAGAAGTCTAACATAAGAGAAATTTTGTATGATGTTTACTTTTGGTTTTATAGAAAGAGTAAAATATTGTTTTTAGTATGATACAACAAATTTACTTTTTTTTTTTACTATTTGAGAAAAAACATCTTTTGCTTTAAAAGTTTTATTTAGTAGTTTCTTTTCTTTATTTATACAAAAGAATGTTACTATTTCTTCGTATGAATGAAAGAAGGGAGAATTATAATTTTCTTTCCTTCAATTATATTATTGTCTATTATGTATTTTGATTTTGCTTTCTTCTTTTTATTTTAATTGTGAGTTTTTGTGATATTACCATGGTATCTACAAGTAAGATCAAAGCTTACTTCTTAATTGTATTTCACTACTATCACAAACAAAATTAAAAATAGAGATAAAAGCGCAGTGCTAGAAAATATAAAAGTTAAATAGAAGAACAAGTGCATGCACAAAAGTTTAACACGGTTTGAGTAAAATGCTATTATGAAGGAATTCACCATAACAAAGATTGCAACACAAAGATTTCTACCTTATCAAACTCTATCTTGAGACAACTAAATCATTACAACTTGAAAGTTCACCCTTTATGAAAGCTACGAGATCTTAGTTACACAAAATTTTGTTATAACTGATAAGCAAGAGACATGCGTATACTCAATAGGAAGACATGTGTATAGTCAGTGGATATATATATATATATATATATATATATATATATATATATATATATATATATATATATATAATAATTAGCATTATCATATTTTTACTTTTGTTTACTTTTATCTTTTATTGTTATTTTTTTATTTTCTTTTTAGAGATTTCAAATTCTATTTAGTACATTTGAAAAAGATAAATATTTGATTTATATTGTGCAGATAAGTTGAAATTTCAAAGATCTGAATATTAAAAGAATATATCAACAAAATTAATTATCCATTGAGTTTGTTACTTCAAATACAAAATGATAAGATTTGAGAATATATCAAAGATATAAAATCTCTAAAGATTAGAAGATATATATCAAGGATATCTATTACAATTTACTCAAGTACAAATTTCAAGTTCAATCAAGTTCTAAAAAATCTATAAATAGAAGGTTTGAGACAGTTAAAAAGGCATTCCTTGATTCTTCAATTCCACAATTCTTCTAAAAATCTTTGGAGGCAAAGGAGCATTCTGGAAGTTAGAGGCATTCAACATTATTCCTTTTCTAGTGTTCAAAATTCATAAAAGTAATTAACTCCCGTATTCACCGGGGTTGGACGTAATATATCTTAACTCTTTGTGATTTTTGCTATTTAATATATTTCTTTTCCATACTATTGTTTTATATTCTTGATCTTAACTGCATGATAATTATTGATTGCATATTTGTGGGTATCTAATCATTGGCCACGATATTAGAACCTAAACTAGAATAGACAACTAATTGATTGTGAATCTAGACATAAAGTACATCATTGGACATTCTTAACATCCGAACTTAAGGCTTAATGTGAACTCTTAATATGGAAAGGTCTAAGACATTAGGGTTCTTATTACAATTTAAACTTGTCACTAAGACATTAGGGCATGTTACATTGTGGTGTGAATGCTAGAGTCAGGAATTAGAAATATATTGTTAGTGTTTTCATATTGATTTCATGCATGAAATCCAACCTCAATGCAACTTTTACCATATATTTTAATTTCATTTAATTTGGTTTCTATAATTTTGAATTATTTTATAAACAAAAAAACTTAATACTTTTAATTATTTTACAGTTTTTGGCCTTACTTAGTAAATAATCATAGTTTTTCTAAACAACACGAGTCTTTGTGGGAAAACAATATTTGAACTTATCCACTTTACTACTTGTGTGATTTGGTACATTCGTCAATCATGTAATAACTTTTTGGAGTTGTTGTAAGGGACTAGCGTTTTGTTTACTTAATTATGTTTTATTTACCAATTTTGGTTTTGATTGTTCATATATACTTTTTTTTCTTCCATTATTTATATAGTTAAAAATTTTCTTTTTAAATAAATAGTTGCTACAAAGTGTTTGTTTGTTTTGCAAGAGAAGCATATAATGTTTTAGATTGCTCAAATTTTTTTCTCATCTTGGACCGTGAGAGCAAGAAGTTGATATGGCTAGAGAAGGTCATAGCCAACGTACTTTGGGAGAATATTCCACATTCATCTGGATTGTAAGTTTTGAAATGGTTGAAATGCTATGAAGGGGGGGTTGAATTGGCTAGTTAAAAAATAGGATGTCTTTTGAAGGTTTAAAACTATTTTAAGTTGAATCAATTTGATCACAAGTTTGGATGCAAACACCTCTAGATAGTACACTTTCAACCAATCAAAAATAGAGTTAGTCGATTGATTTTACTAAACAGATTATGTACTGGTACAATCAATCGATTGAATTAGAAAAATAGTCCACTGAAATACTGGCAAAAATACAAAAATGTAGATTTGTGATTTAAAGCAAGAACAATGTAAAAGATCAATCAAGACAGGTTCTAATGAGTTATACAAACATGCTCAATGCTGTAGATGCCACCAAAACACTCAAGAATATAAAAAATATGGTTTAAATCCAAATTCTTTAAACTTTAAATGACAATGCAAAAGAGAAGGGTTAAAGAAAATATTGATGCACAAGATTTTTGTATTGTTTCACTCAAACCTGAGCTATATCCAATTTGTCAAGGCAACCCGAGCCTGACTTTGCACTATTTCAAAAGATTTACAAAGTTTACACCCTTACACTTTCAAAATAAGCAAAAACACACACAAAAGAATCTTGAATCACACAAAAATCACAACAGCACAGCAAGACACCTCTTGTAGACTTGGAAAACCACCAGACACACACATAAAGCTTGTGAAAGATCAAACCTCAATGGTAGCAAAGCCTGCCTACCACAAACACCTTCTCCAAGATTCAAAACTAAGCAAAATGCTGCAAGAATTGATCTAAGATCAACCTTCACCAACTGCAATTTGTATGATCACGAAAGAGAGAGAATTCCTAGGTTTCCAGAATAGTTTCGCGCTAAAAAATGGTGTTCTTACCTCTCTTTTGAAAAATACAACTCTTATAGTCAAACTGTTACGAAATACAACAGGTTGATTTTCAAATCAATTGGTTGATTTCACTTAACTTAAGTGAAATCAGTCGATTAAAAAATAAATCAACTGATTGAATAAGTCACAGTTTAAGACTACTACATTTAACATTTTAATCTGTTAAAAATCCATTCAATGGATTAAAAGACACTTTTTAACCTGTTGAAAAATACTTCAATAGATTAACAGGTAAAATAAAAACCTTATACATCTAATAAATGATGAATGGTCTACAAAGTGAATTACAATCTTCAAGCTTGTTTTCCTAATGATTGATCCATATGAAGGGCATGCATATAAGGCTTGATCAACTCGAGCAACATCAAATCTCCAAAACTTCATCAATGTAGGGATGATTCCAAAGCAATGGCTTCAAGTTACTTCAACAAAGCTTCATCAAATCCTCAAGTAACACACCATCCAGGCTACGCATGTCAACAATGCACAGTTAAATTATGCTACAACAGAGAAGGAGATGTTGGCTATTGTGTATTTTTGGAAAGTTTTAGATCCTATCTCATTGCTTCCCCTAAGACTTACAAGCAACAACCCTGACCTACTCACCAAAGCCTTTAGCAAGAGCACTCTTGCTAAGCTTAGGCCAAAGGCTTACAATAGATCAAAAACCCCCTTTTACCCGACTCACCAAAGTCCTGTGGAAAAAAAAAGGCAACTTGGTTTTACATATATGAGAGAGCCATACTATACATCACATAGACAATCAAGTATAACATGCTTCATTACCATAGCATTCACCAAAACTAACATCCCATTCAAGCATACATCAGACCAACACCACCAATCATACCTTATATACCATGTAAATATCACCAAACAAATAAAACAAGTTAAGCCAGAGAAAAATAGCAAATCAGAAACTCTGTGTGACCCATATTTCCAACTACAAACCTTCTTGATCCAACAACCACTACTGACTAAACAAATTATCATGTTTACCTTTCATGTAATACAACAAAAACAACTTAGTAAAATCATAACACAATTTAGAGTCACACAACATCAACTAAACGAACTCACTCCCAACAATCACAAAGTCTTTTTTTTTAAACTAGGCTTTGATATCAAAGTGTAACACCCCAATTTGGGATGTCAAGGAAAATTATAAAACGTACACATTTAGCGAAAAATGATTATCGTTGAAATCGTACTAAGCAAAAGCTTATAGTTTAATTATTAAATATTGTAGTTCAAAACATCCATTGTCTAAAAATTTTCAAATAACAACGACAAATAAAAGAAATTACATCGTCTTTAATACTTAATTTAAACTACTTAATAAAAACGAATAGTAGTCAAAAATAATACTCATCATCACATCATAGTAAAATACTTAAGCATAGCAATCACAACCACACTTTGGTTTTCTTAACACCTGTTACCCACCACATCATCTAGTTTTCTAGAACCAACGGGTTCGAGTCGTCCTCCATCGGAGCATCAGACCTATCTCTCATACTCCTCAAGGACTTACGAGTAACAACTTCGACGCCAAGTAGAACTTTTAAGCATATGGTTGACAAGATTAGACTTTGTCATCCTAATAATGTGGATTTACATGAGGGGGAGAAATAAAATATGTTATGAACAATATTATATTGAAAAATAAAAAATGATGTACTTTTTTTCCTTCACTAGGTCTTTATCCCAAGGAGATTTTTCTAGTAAGGTTTTAACGAGCCACATTCTCTAATCAATGGACACTTAAGGGGGAGAATTATGAATAAATGGTTATCCATTGATTTGCTACAATTACAAATGTCAATGATTAATCTTTATGATTTGTATAAACTTTGATTTATATCCTTTTTGGATTACATTTTGTATCTATAAATAAGATTTTTCCTATTAGTAATAATACACAAAAATTAGTCTTCATGCTCTATTATATTCTTTTCTTCCTTTTTCTTCTTCTCTTTATTTATCACAGTAATTTCATCTATTAATACCTACAAAATAAGTTTTAATTATTAATTATAATGTAATAATGTAAAGATAATAGGTATTTTAATTTATTCGATTATAGGCATTAAATAATCAATGAAAACTTAAAGGTTAAAATATATATTTAGTCTTTATTTTCGTTCAATTTTATCATTTTAGTCCTAATATTGTTTTTTTTTTCAATTAGGTCCCATTGTTTTTCAGTTTTATTAAGGTTAAAATACCTTTTTGGTCCCAATTTTCGTCAAGTTTTGTTAAATAAGTCCTAATTTTGGTTTTATGTTCAAATAGGTCCCAATTTTCGTCAATTTTGTTCAATAAGGTACTTTTTTGCTAACATCATTTAAATTATTAACGACCATGAACAATGACTGCCACATGTCACTTCGTGGTTTTTTATTTTTTATTTTATTTATTATTTATTTATTTTATTTTTTATTTATTTATTTTTTTAATTTTTTTTAAATGTTCACGTGTCAACCTAGTAGCGTGCCATGTGTCAAAGTCAATGTTCTATATTTAATTTGGTCCCTATATTTGTTATTTTTGTTCAATTTAGTACTAATTTTGTTTAAAATTGACCAATTTTGTCTCTATTGAAGATGCGACCAAATTTAATTTTTATATCAAAGTTATAATGATGTGAATTTAAATATATTATATAAAAATATTTAATAAAAATATCAATTTTAATATAAAAATAAATTTGATTTCAATTTGAGAGGGACCAAATTGGTTCATGTTAACAAAAATTGGGACTAAATTGAACAAAAATAAAAAATATAGGGACCAAAATTGAATATATAACATTGACTTTGACACATGACACACTACTGGGTTGACACGTGGACATTTAAAAAAATTCAAAAAAAATTCAAAAATTCAAAAATTCAAAAATTCAAAAAAAACCACAAAGTGACACGTGACACTATTCATGGTCATTAATGATTTAAATGGTATTAGCAAAAAAAGACCCAATTGAACAAAATTGACAAAAATTGGAACCTATTTGAACACAACCAAAATTAGGACTTATTTGACAAAACTTGACAAAAATTAGGACCAAAAAGGTATTTTAACATTTTATTAAATTTGGTCTTTTTTTTCTAACGACATTGAAATAATTCGTAGTAATGAACAATGATTATCACATGTCACCTCATGGTTTCTTTAGTTTTTTTATTTATTTTTTTGAAAAACTTTATTTTCAAAAAAATGTTCACATGTCAATCCACTAGTGTGCCACATGTTATAATCAATCTTTTATATTCAATTTGGTCTCTATATTCATTGGTTTTGTTTAATTTAATCCCAATTTCTTTTAAATGGAGCAATTTTGTCCCTTTCCAAATTGAGACAAAATTTAATTTTAATATAAATTTTATAATGATGTTTTTAATGAAATTGACATTATTATGAAATATTTTGGTTTTGGCTTACAATTAGTTTGAAATTAGAATGAAAATTTTGCGGATCACTAGTGCATTTTAGAGCTTTTACATCGCAATATATGTCTCGGTTCTTGTGCACCCGCTGCATATAAACATGCGATAACATTTTTATATTAAAGTCAACTTTTATGCCTCGATTGCTCTTCTAATCGAGGCATATAACTTAACAAATTTTGACTATTCGCGCTAACCCAGAATTTGAGTTTTTTTCACATGCTTTTATGCCTCGGTTACAGCCCAACCGAGGCCTAATCTATTTTCTGCTTCAGTTACTTTTTACCCGATGCAGTTAAGTTGAAGTTTTTTTTTATTTCACGGAAGCAATATGCCTCGACTCTTGTATAACCGAGGCAATAGAGACCTTACGCCTCGGTTCTTATAGCAATATGCCTCGATTTCGAATAACCGAGGCAGTATCCCTTCGTAGGGTTAAAAATCCCCAATTTTTTTCACTGGAACAACGACGCAGTTCTGATTTTCTTCTTCTTCTCCGTCGTCCTGCGCACCAAAGCACACCTCCCACCGTCCCGCACACCTCTGACGCGCCAGCCCATCGTGTCGTCACCTGGGCCGCTGCTGCATCACCTGCACCTTCTAGGAGCCTTGCAAAGCCACTAGAGCCGCTGCATCTTCTTCTTCTAGCAATCATCACCAACGTCCACTATGCGGTTCCGTTCAGTCTGCCTGCAATGTCGCTGCACGCACTGTCGAGGAGGTTGTTCTGGTGTCACTGCCATTGCCTCCGTTCAATCCCCCGCTCCTTGGTATGTTTATTTTTACAATTTGGATTCTACTAGATTTAATTTTCTGCATTGTTTGTATGTTCTTATATTTTCAATCTTGAATTTCAGATTATTAAATATATGGTAGAAATTGGGTTTGTACTATGATGGAGATTGAGTTTGTACATACTTTTTGGCTTATGCACGAGAAAACCATTTCTACGAAGTCACAACCAAGTGTCCTGATCTTTTTGTAATAGTCTCTCTTTTCGTCGAGCCCGTAAAGTGGTGCTAAGTGTTTGCATAGTAATAAAAATGGGATTGATGATGATGAACTTTGCTTGCTTTTCAAATTTACATAACTTAGTTTGGATCCTAGGAGTTAAAATGCATCAATTTCATTAGAATTTATTTTAAACTTTTGACAGTGTTCACATACTATTATCCCTGTTGTTGGACTATGGGTACAGTTGATTCTCCTCCGTTGCTACTCACGTTTCGCTCCCAGGTTCTTAATTTTATTATGAGCTTATAATTGTTTAGTATATTGTTTATTTTTTTTTATATTAGATAAATTAATTTAAATATATGCTAAAATAAATCTATGTTGTTGTATGTTTATTTATTTATATTTTAAAGTAAATCAATTTATTTTGTTTGATCTCAAATCGTCGTTGCATGGAGTTAGCCATAGTTTCCCGTTTGAGATTAAATACGAAAATTATTTACCTGTCTCCAAGTATTTTTTTTTTTAAAGAATATGTATTTTTTTTTAAAGTTTTCAATCTTAACTTGTCCGGTTGGACAGTTTAAGAAGATTAATCACTTTTTAATAGTTTATTGGAGCATATATATTTTAATATACATATCTTAATATTCATGAATATTTGTCATCTGTGTTTTGATATTGATCTTCGGGTATGACTCTAGTTAATTTTTGAAAGGTGGGTTATCGAGACGAGCCTTTTATCATGGCACATCAACCATCTCAAGTTTTTTATGTAAAAGATCTTGTATCTGAACATTGGTTTGTTGCTCTTCATGGCAAGAGAGAAATTGATGTTAATGAAGAGAATTTGAGTAACCTTCATATTGCTGACACTCATCCATTTAAAACAACAATAACTTTTGATGAGGCTCCAGTACTTGACGATGTACAAGCAATTCGGGAAGATCACGATGAGGGAATATACATATGACCAATCCATAACTTTATGTATGAATCTGAATTTTTTGTATAAATTTATGTGTTTTGTTAAATAATATGTTATTTGTTATTTTAAATATTTGTTATTAATATTTTGTATTTTTTTCTTTTAACAATAGATATATGGTTGACCATCAGACTTCATCATCAGAGGATGAAGTGCCCAAAAAGAGAACCACTAGAGGAGTCACTGGATTGAAGAAGCTCTTGTTGAGAAAAGCTAAAGGTAAGAAGACTCATGTCATTATTGACATCGTCACAGGTCAAGCTTCAGGTCGTAATGGAGACGTTTTCAAAAGATATTTAGGAGTACTGGCACGTGACAGAATATCCATCCTTACTCCTAGTTTCGATCATGTGTCTGAAGTTCAATGGAACATGATTTGGCAGGATCTAATGGTAAATTATGTCATGTAATTTTTTTAATTTATATTTTTATTATATTGGTAAAGCTCTTATTGATGTGCATTCTCTTTATTGCAGATGAAATTTGATATTCCAAATGTGGCGACGCTTAAACATAAATGTTTGTCAGTTGTCGCCGAGGATTTTTGTGCTTTTAAGACAAAACTAACGTCTAGGTATATCTATGGATCTAAAAAGAATGAAGATCCACGCGAGTTGTACAAGGAAATTGATGAAGACACTTGGCGTCAGTTTGTTGAGTCTCGTACATATGAAGGATGGAAGGTTAGTTTACTTGAATTCGAAAAATTGTTGAAATTGTGTACAAGTTGAACTAATTAATAAAATGAATTATATGTTACAGCTAAATAGGACAAAAGCCCAAGCAATAAGTGCTCAAAATAAAAACCCGCACTTATTGTCTCGTGGTGGATATAGAAAGCTTGAGGAAAAGATATTGACAGAAAAAGAAGAGTCTAGGCCCCCACCTTCTGAAGATGATTTTCCTGCGCCTCCTTCACCACCATCTTGTCATCAAAAGTGGAAGTTAGCCCGTCTACGATCATCGGGTACTTACACTTCTGAAACTGCACGAGAAATCTCTGAAAAAATTGTAAGAGTTAACTTTACTTTAAACAATAATATCATTTTATACCGATTTTATTTTAATTTTCTTTTGTTATATTGCAGGACTCCTTGGTTGAGCAGAGTTCCCAAGGTACTTTCATTTCAGAAGGTCGTCATGACATTCTTGCTACTGTAATTGGACGACCTGAGCACCCTGGATGTGTGCGTGCTGTTGGAGCAGGAGTCGGCATTCGCCAATATTTTGGTGGCTCCTCTAGTCAGTCTTCATGGACACACAGTGTTGAGTATGAAGAAAAGTTGACACAACGACTGACAGAAAAAGGGTTATGCGTCAGTTCGAGCAGCATTTTGGTGGTCATGGCATCCCTCCGCAACTAATTCCCCAACCAGAACCTTTTATTCCCCCAACAGGTAAAATTAACAATCATTTTGTGCTAAGTTATGATCTTTCATAATTGTGATTTAATAAAATAATATTATCATTGGCTTTGACAGGTATAAGCAAAAAGGGAAGTTGTTCGGCTCCAGCTGTACTAGGGGATGATGCAGACGATGCTCATCGATGTGAACTATATGTTCTGCATGGTACAGGGAAGACACTAGTGGCTCGGGGAACAATATTTGAGGCAACCACTTTTCTTCATGGTATGGAGCTAACGGGTGATGAGGTTAAGGTCACAATAGAGGAAGTCATTGTACCATATGCTTTAGTTCCTGTGCCAATAGATGAGGTATATATTGTCGCACAGGCATTTTAGTCTTTCCTCGCCTGGCCTAAAGATTTGATTGGTTCTATTTCTGACCCCTCGGTATGGATCCCCAAACTCATCTTATTGTACTCTGCATTTTAAGTTTACACATTATTTATGTTCACAATCAAATTGTTTTTTCCATGTAATAATAGTGGCATGAAGTGGAAAGTCCTGAATCTATGAAGATTCCAATATCTTTGGATGATCCTCTTGGTGGACTGCACCAACTTGCTGACATCATAAGTGATAAGTCGATGGCAGTTCCATGGGATTCTGATGTATTTGGTAGAGATAATGACATCCTAATTTACCTGCATAAGCAAGATGTCTTAGAGCTTGCGCCGGGGACAGAAGAACGGAATATTACCCTTATTTAGTTATGGATGATGTAAGCATTTAAACCATTCATTATGTTTAACTAATTTATCTAGTTGTATCTAAACCATTCATTTGTTCAGGTATATGTTTGGTGTCAATAACAATATGGGGTTGAGTGATGTATATGGGTTCATAGACCCCCAACTAACTCATGCAAGCAATAAATTTGATGACATTCAAGCATACGTTACCCATTGCTTTGGACGAGGGAAGGAAATATATTTTGTCCCCTATATTGCTGGGTATGTGTACTTTGTTGACTTCTAATTATAATCTGTCATTTTAAGGTAAAACAATGAATTTTGTTTTGATTCCTAGCATCATTGGCAACTACTTGTGATTTCCATGAAGGACAACATTGTAGTGTGGCTTTGTTCCTTGCACAGGCCTCCCCCTAACCATCTCAAACAAGTTATAGATTGGTAAGAACCTACTTTTTATGAACTTTCTTTCTTATATAATTGTATCTTAACACGTTACTTTTTTCATAGTTCAATTGCTGGGCATAGCATGTTGTTAGGGAAATCAACTACTATGACAAAAAGGCTAGCATGGTTGGGCCTCCAGGTTTGTTATTTTTGTCTATAGTATTATAGTTATTCAATTTCTTTATTTTCTTAATTACTTATAATTGTGTATTCATTGTAGTGTAATTTACAAACTGGCTCATATGAGTGTGATTACTATGTAATGCAATGGATATCAACCATTGTACGTGCTTGTATCACAAATGGTTTGGAAACGGTAATAGTTTCACTATATAAAATACTTATTTGCAATTTTGTCTTATTCTATATACTAATTTAAATTATTCTCTTGTGTGCAGAGATTCAGTACCACTACATCAATCCCCACCAAGTCCATTGAATATTTAAGGATAACTTGTGCAAAGTACATTATACAAATGTACAATAGTACTTAGTATATTTGTTTATGGTAGCATATGAGATTGTAAAGTATCCTACATTAATATGGATAGTATTTAAGTATTTTGCCACATTTTCTATTTGAATAGCATTTGGCTTATGTTTTTAGATGGTTTTGGTTTTCTGGTTGAAAATTTGCAGGTTAAATTTGGTGATTATCAATAAAACAGCATCAGAATTTAAAAAAAAATGACAACTTTATGCCTTGGTTGGAACCAAAACTTAGGCAGAAAGATATAACGATTTTTCTTTTTTTTTTTTAATAAATCATATGTCTCGGTTGGTCCAGAACCGAGGCAGTAAAACTATGCTATATGCCTCGGTTGGACCAGAATCGAGGCAGTAAATCTATATAATTTTTTTTTAATTATTTCTGATACACCCTTAGGCCTCAGTTGGTGGAAACTGAGGCAGTAACTTTGCAATATGCCTCGGGTGGATAATCGAGGCATAAAGGATTGTCTTTTTACCTCGGTAGTATATGCCTCGGGTTCGAACCTGAAGCCAAAAGTAGAAAATAACCGCTGTCGTTTTCCTTCCCTGCACTGGTGGATGAAAACTAATTTTGAAATTTTAGATCAATGATGTGAGTTTTCTCATCCTTAAAGTTTTCATTCTAATTTTAAACTAATTGTAACCGTAAACCAAAAATATTTAATAAAAATGTGAATTTTAATAAAAACATCATTATACTATTATATAAAAATTACATTTGGTATCAATTTCGAGGAGGACAAAATTGCTCAATTTTAAACAAAATTGGGATTAAATTGAACAAAAATAACAAATATAGGAACCAAATTGAATAAAAAACATTGACTTTGACACGTGACACACTACTACATTGACAGGTGGACTTTTTTTCAAAAATTATAAATTAAAAAAAAAATAGAACTAGAAAAACCACGAAGTAACACGTGGCATACATTATTCATCACCATTAATTATTTAAAGGACATTAATAAAAAAAGTCCAAATTGAATAAAATTAACAAAAATTGGGACCTGATTGAACAAAAAACCATATTAGTACTAAAATGACAAAATTGAACAAAAATACGAACCAAATGTATATTTTAACCAAACATAAAAAATATTCATAATGTACTTTTGATATATAGATACATTTAGGTTAAATTATGCCTTTTGTCCCTATTTTCGTAAGAAAATATCGATTTGGTTCCTTTATTTTTATAAGTCTCAATTAGGTTCCTTTTTTCTAAAAAAAAGGTATCAATCATGCCCTTTCTGTTAAATTGGGCAAACGATGTTAAGGGAATAATGAGTAGCCATGGTTTTGTCTAATTAAATAGTGACTAGGCAAATCAAAATGACTGATGTGGATTATTGTTTTTTAATAATCAAGTTGTATTAAAAAAGTGATAGAATGGTATTTTTGTTATAAATAGAGATTAAGATTTTACAAAATTAGGGTTTTCTTCATCAAGGAAAATGGGGATTGAAGATTGATAGAAGATTGAGGTGTTCGGTGATAGTGATCATCTCTAGGAACATGTTCAGTGGAATCGTGATATCTTTTGGTGTAAATTCTACTTAGGATGATTCTTAAATATTATTGCATTGTAGGAGATCATGAAAATACTCTTATAACAAAAGGCTTTGGGCTCCATAAGAATAAAACTAAGAGGCGGGAAAAAGGTATCATTTGTTACCTATCTGGAACTTCATTTCTCTTTTTTCAAATTGAATAGATATATCTATATTTCCTTATTTTGTGTACCAAGTTCGTTTTGAGGTCATGGGGAATGTGTTTTGCACAAAACTACAAAGTCACCGTCATTATAATCTAAAAGGGTCTTCACAAGGAAGATATACAAACAATGATAAAATCAACTAACACAACATTAAAAAATCTTGATTTACTTTGTTCTTTACTCTGATCAGATGGATGTGTGTAATTCTTGGCTAGGATTTATCCTACGATTTTTTATCTTTAAACGGATGGATAATGATGTTAGAATTTATAGAGAATGTAGAAAAGAACTTTAGAAGAAGTTCTATAGAGCGTTGATGATTTTTATAAATTAAAACTCATTAATAAGAATTTTATTTATAGCTTTAGTCTTTTAATAATAAAATGATGTAGGGTTATCTTATTCCTATTTAAGATTTTCATGAATATGGTGATGATTTCTTAAGAAAGCCAAATGAAAATGTCCATTGGACATAAGATAGCATGTTATCTAGATGTAAAGGTTCATTTCGCAAAGCTCAAGAGAAGAAGATGATGGATTGATTCAAAACAAATAAAGAGTGGAATGCACATAAAGAAGAAAAACTCGAGAGCAAAGTAGCATGAAAACTGAGACAAATAAAGGTGAAAGAAAGCATATAAAATGGAAAGGAAAGAAATGGTTGAATGTGAGAAGAAAAGAAATAGTCTCAAAAAGGTTACATTTCAATAAACAAAAACCTAAATTTTAGAAGGTAGGTCAACAAAGCAGCACATGTGCATGATCTAGAAGCCTTCTCGACTAACGCAAAGATGAAGGGTCCTTCTAGATGCTTCTAGACGTCTTGATTGCCAAAGCATGTGGTCATCCTTTTTAGATGTTTCTAAAAAGCTTTGTTCTTTCTTTCTCCTCAACATGTGTTCTCCAAGACCATCAATCATGCCATTTGTCCTCTCTTAACGCCACCTCCTAATCATCCTACCAAGCAAATGAAATTAGATTCGCATGTTGATTTAGGTTAATCTAATCTTTGAATCAACAAGTCAACCTAACGTCAAGGTCAACAAGTCAACTTAAAATTAGTCAACCAAACCAACTTTATAGAATTCAAGTTAAAGAAATGCTAAACATGGTAAAAGATGGAAAAGCCTCTCCTTTTGTCATGCTTCTTGTAATCCTTCTTGGGTTGGCTTCCATGGTGCTAGGTGAGGTGGTCATGCCTTCATCATAAAATTGTTGAGTGTTATTTTTTAAAAAAATCATCAATACGTTTTGAAAAATTTCTAAGTCTTTACATATTTGTTCTTCTAGTATACTTATATATTATCTACCTTGATAAATGTTTAGCCTTAAGTTTTGTGAAAAGTTTTTTTCAATTGTCGGTGCTTATTCATTAAATCATCTACAAAATCCCTTTTTATGTTTTCCAAGCATCTACGAAAAGTTTTTTAAACTTTACTCAACCCCATTTCTAAAATTCTGTTATTAATTCAACATAGGCAACAAATCCCAGTCAATGTTGATCAAAAGTTTGATCCCAAGTGACACTAAAAGGATATCTTAACCAACTTTGGACAAAAAATAAAATTGATGATATATACAAGAAAAAAATAATATTTATCAACCAATAATTAACGATGACGTTAACAAAGAAAAAAACACCACTGGTGTTGACAAAGAAAATTTTGAATAATGTCAATTCAAAAAATATACTGATTATACTAATGAAAAAAAAAAAACTAAGATAAAAAAAATGTTAAACCTCAACATGAAAAATCCTCATCAAAATCATTTGAAAATACAATGTCAAGACGACAATATCTTTGAGTGGATTGAAGAAGCGATTATAACGAAAAGAGGCAAATTAATATATATATATATATATATATATATATATATATATATTTTTAAATTATTACTTGATAATTATAATTTGAAATGATCTCATTTTATATAATTAAATTATTATCAAACTTTAAAATTACAAATTCCCTTATATTTTTTTATTCAAACAATATATTTTGTTATACATTTTATATTCTCTATGAAAAAACCTTAATATATACATATTTTCCATCCAAACATAATGCACTAATATATGACGCAACTAGGACAATTTATTATCTAAAATAAGGGTTATTTATATTTTATATAAAATTAAAAGTTACCAAATATCTTTAACTTAAGAAAATATATTTTACTTGACTTTCTTTTGCACTAATTTTTTCGCATTTTATTTAGTGAAGATACAATATAAGAAAAACATTCAAACTTCCTGTTTTCTTAAACGACAAAAAAATATAATTATCTCAACATTTTATTTTCATCAAAACACTATTTTTTTTATTTTGTCCAAATTAAACATTAAAGACTATTCTATTAACATGGGGACTCTACCATTAATACTAAACATTTGTTTTTTAATTTTTATTAGAGAAAAGAGTAAACAACCACCGCAAATTTTGTTTGGTTAACAAAGGGATAATTTGAACTTTTTCGCTTTCTCAATATTTTTCTTACTTTTACAAAGAGCAGGGTTCGAGATGAAAGTAAAAGATATCTACCTATTTAAAAGGATATAGGTATTTTGACATTACATTTTGTTTTTTACTATCATCTCCTCTCATTATTATTCATTTTCTCTTTTTTTCTAAAAATGTAAAATTTAGCTTTTGATAATACTATTTATCTTTAATTGTGAAATGGTGTCTAAGAATTTTTTTCATTGGTAAAAGTCAGAGTTTAGGGTGGTTACAACTTAGTAAGACTGAAAACAACAGACCAGAAAAACCTCTGGAAATGTTATATACAAAATTGTCACTGTGTCATTTGACATCAAATAATATAGAATTCAGAAGGGATGTCAACACGGTGAAACACTCGTCAAATGGGTTCATCATAGATTGACACTTTTGCTATCTCTACCTTACTGCTCTACAAGATCCTGGGATGAACTGTGTGTATCTACAAATGTTTTAGTGTATGTGGCAGAAGGAATGAACAATCCTAACAGATGCCACCTCCATTTCATTCTATTTTTCCTCCTTGTTTCCCCAGAGACACCGAGGACCGAGGATATTAAAATTTAAGCACGATATAAAAAAACAAGTTTTACTAGAAGAAATCATCAAATGAACCCTCCTTTCCACTTTCAGATCCTGAAAATGCAACCATGAAGAAAAGGACAAATGATACTGTCAGACTCATCTTATTTTCTTCTTCTCATAGATTACAAAAAGACAATTCAAATAAAAGGAAACATGAGAAAATTCAAATATCATCCTATAGATACAGGAAGCAGTTAAATCCTACAACGCTACTATCACTACCTAATCTTTGATATTCCACTCCAAGATTAAAGGCTGCGAATCTCTACAAAAGAGTATTTCTATTCATATTTAAAAATTACATTCATAATATACATGACAGGATCTTTATATATTGGCTATACTCCCTATGACAACCAAATTATTTTCTAAAGCAGTAAGCAAAGTTTGATGGGAAGATTATTAGTACATTGACATTTGTGGAGAAAGTTGGACTAACCCGATCCATCCCCTGCAGTGACATCCTGAACTACTAGCGGGAAAGAATTTGACTCCTGAGGTTCTGGATTTGAAGCAGGAGCTGGAAATGTGAAATCAGAGTCTGTAGACGAAGTATCAGAGTTACTAGAAGCAACGTCAACCCTAGCTATAGGTCGAAAACTTGAACTCAATCTTGATGAAGTACTCGAGGTCGTCTTCAGCTCGGCAACTTGACTTGACACGGAAGATATCATCCTGATACACACTAATTCAGATCTAGCATTAATCAAATAGAATTCAGTTTTAAAAGTCAAAATTCAAATTATAGTGTTTTCCATATAAGGGTAGACGACATAAAAAATTAGAATGTCATCATGGTTAAACCCTGTTTAATGTTGCCCCCCAGACCATATATTTTGGAAGTTCAAACGTAATGTTCATTAAGGTCCAACAAAGTATGATTTCTGTTATATGGTTTATCTTGGTCATTCTTTTTTATTTTTCCAAATAGGCTTTTGAACAAGACAGGCCATGACTCATGAAATAGTACATTGGACATTTGCTTCCAGTCATTCTAACAAATAGTGATAATGAACAACATAAAATCCGTAAATTTTTGGATATTGAATCATATCTTTCGAAAGTAACACTTCATAAATATAGGCTGACTTTAAATCTTCCTCCCAAAGGTCACCTTCAGAGCTACCTAGCATACATAAACGAAGTGTTTGAAATATTAATCAAGAGAATGCCAAAGGAACAAAAAGTCAATTCCATCTCTCATGTATCGGTTCTCCTTATGATTACTGAAGAAGATGCTTTGGGGAAAATTAATGTGGTTAGTATCTTTGGTTATTATAAGTTTTATTTAATTAAAAAAATTTGTTTCATGGTTGTAAGACGCATTCAATTCAAGAGATTATGCCGAAAGGGGAAGGAAGCCAAACTTTTCTCCTACAGTTTTGCCTCTACCCCCTTTAATAAGCAACTGTCTAAACTTGACATATTCAACGTACAGACTTTAGAATTTTTTATTTAGAAACTCTAAATACTATTCCCATAATTTACCTTAAATATATTGACCCTTGGAGTCTAAGTATATAGTAATTCTTTTGCAAGATGGATTATAGTACTATTTATATATCATCAGATATTTCTATAGAAGTTCAATCAATCCTACATGTTTTCCAGGTCAATAAAAAGTTATTAGTTACTTCATAGAATGTATTGGAAAAGCACGACTTATCAACATCTGTTAAACTTGAAACAATCATGTGCTATGATTTAACCATATTGACGGGTTTTGGTATTGGAAAATAAAAAATTGCTAGATTACAAGAATCTGCAAGGGATATATTAATACTACCTGTTCCAAGTGTCCTGAAGCTGATATACTTTTTTTTCAGTTTCTGCTAATATTTTGCGTAACTCTTCATTGGATCCTTGAGCTTCTGCATATTTCCTTTCATATTCATCACCTCTTTGTTTTTCTGCGTGCAACTTGACCTGGCAATGCAGTAATTAAATAAAACTTGGTAAGTTTGAATTCAATAACTACAACCATAAGCCAAAACCCATTACATGTATAAATACGACATGAATGACAAAATAGCAGCTGATCATTATAAATTATTAGTGGCAACCATGTGATCTGATTGTTTAAATGATCATTTTTCTGAACTGTTCATCCTTGCTTCCATATGATGGTCTTATGTCACACATTCCTCAAATATAAACTGCAAACATCTACACAAATTACCCACTGTATCAGTTCCCAATCAGTAATTATTTACAAATTATTTCCATCCATTTAATCTTTAAATTTTGTTTGCCGTTAGCAACAAACAATATTTATCCATCTTGTCTAGCCACTATAATAAATATAGGTTCTATTACAAAAACAATATTATTGCCATCTTACCTCTTTACAGTTAATTTCCATGTAGGTAAGCACACATTATCTTTCTACACATAAACTCTTACATGAATGTCTATTTTACAAAAAAAAATATAATGTGTGAAGTTTTGTAGTGGTATTAACTTTAAGGTGTCATGAATTTCTTGACAAGAAATTATTGTGCAGATAAGTTGATGAGTTTAGATTTGACTAATAGGGAGGTGTTTAAATGGTATATGGTTATTCCGGTTATTATAAGTTTTGACTTTATTCATCATAGGTTTCTTTTTCCTATCTATAGGGCCAATTAGTTTGTGTATAGCTTGTATAGCCGGCTTGTATTTTGTTCATGGGTTTCGGTTTGGTCCCTCCATGAGTTTTTTTATCTTTATTCTTAATAATTTTTTCATGTGATGACAAATGATAGATGTACTTTTGGATGTCACCCTAACTAAGATGTCAAGGTACATAGTGATGTCTAACATAAGTTTTATATAAAAATAAAAAATCAAGAATATAACGAGGTAAGTAAAAATTCCCTTAAATTTTAAATGGTAAAGGTTGTTGAGATTATAGAGATCTTTGTAGAAAATGTGAAAAATGGTTTTGATGAGATACCTCTGCCCAAGGGACCTACCACAAGAGCTATGGCTAAGAGGACACAAGAAGAATGGGCCTCCAATGAACATGCAAGGCCCAAGATGGAGTTCACATGGGCCAAGGAGGATGTAAAAACCTAGCCTAGGACTCTTTGCTTGTAAATACTAGATTAGGATTTATTTTTGGACTTTGTACTTTTGGCCCAGTAGAATAGGATTTTCTTTGGACCATGTATTAGGCGGATCTAGAAATAATTTGGAACAAAAAGGGAATTAGGCCTTGCATTGGGCCTCAATTGGAGTGCATGAGCTAGAGAGATCTAGAAGCTTCAAGCTTGCTCTCCAAGGCTTCAAAGTGAGCGTCCCATGGCAAGGAGAGTGTGACTTGCTTAGGTGGCAAGTTACACCTTCCACATGCTCTTTTTTGGCTCCAAAATTCAACTTTTTAGACTTCTTTTTGCCTCCTCTTTTTGGAGACTCCTTGATCTCATTTTAGCCTATAAATAGAAGGCTTAGGACATGTATTTTTCAGCTTGAGCCAAAATGTGTGCACATTACCTCTTTTTAGCTCACCTTAGAGTAAACTTCTCTCTAGTTTACTCTAGTCTTCTTCCTTAGGAGTTGACCTCAGCTCTCTCAAGGACTTCACTCAAAACCAAACCATCTTCACCCTCTCTACTCCTTGCTTATGCGCCTCTTTATTCATCCATGGAGTCTTCATCGTCTATTCAAGGACTCCAAGCTAAAAGAAGGACTCATCAGGTTTGGTTTCTTCAAGTCAAGAACTTGTTAAGAGACCACCACTAGAGATGTTCTTAGTGACATTGATGATGTGTAGGTTGGTTGGCCATAATCTTGTGCATGGCCAATGGAAAGAAAAGAGGAATGGAGATGTGACATCATCACAGTAGAGTGCTAGATTTTAAAGAACTCAGTGGAAAAAATGATAAGGCATGCCATGGAGGCTGCTATAGCTCTAATAGCATAATGAAATTATATGGATTTAGGTAAGAATTCCCAATCACAATTAAAAAAGAAAACATATATTGAAACCACAACTCTAAAATAAAATAATGATTATTATGCAGATTTTATAGATATTCGGTAGTAGATATACTATGCTTTACCTTTAAGTTTTTCATTTCTACAGCAAGAACCTCAATCTTGTCAGTGTCTTTGAGAGGACTAGAAGAATCCCTGATAGCTTCAATACTTTCGTCTTCTTGCACAGGATTTGAGGATTCTTCATGCACAGGATATGAAGATTCTTCCATACAAGGACTTTCATTTTGCAGAAGAGTCTCTGAAACCTGGCATAACATAACAGCAAACTAGTTAATTTTGTTATCTCAGCAGCAGGAACTTCAAGATAAATGCTAGAAGAAGGTGGTTCACGTGCTTTTGTATTCATTGACATTTACAGCTTCAAAGACAATCCTAATCAATTTTCTTCCCGAAAAAGTAGTCTTCCCAAAAGCTGTAAGCAATTAAGAGAAGGCTCCAAAATAGTTTTGAATTATATCTCTAATAATTACATATTTCTCCTATCAAAATGTTAAAATATACAACCTTCTCTTCTTGTGTATCACAGGAGCTGCTGCTTTGTTGAATGATTGATGCTTTCTTAAGGTTCTGATAGTCAACGAGAGCTTTATGCCGACGCCAATGGGACTGCATTTTTTCATCCCCAAAATTTCAGACAACTGAAAGGCATTTCAAAATTATTGTAAAATATATTTTTTCCCTCAAAACATCTAAAAATTTGTTTTTAATTCTCATAAAAATTTATATGTTGCTAGCCCCTACGACTTTATATTAAATCTAGGGACTAGCATTAATTTTAATAGGGACTGAACCAAAATTCGAGGTATTTTGAGGGAAAAAACATAATTTACCCAACTTTAACAGGACAGCTATAACCTGAATAGTAGTTGATGCACTAGTCTGCTTTCTATATGTTTGCTTTTTATATCTAAATTGATTACAAGCAGCCATTGCTCGAAAACCTGTCTGCAAGACATTTGCACAGAACTTTATTTCAACATACTGCTTCCTAGCCACTGTTCGACGCATCTGCTTTTGAATTCTGACGGCAGCAACTTGCCTATATTTCATGCGATAATACAATCTTCGAGCCAGTTCTCCTAAAAGTTGAAACAATAAATGTTTAATATCTATCCTATGTACACATTTTTTTTCGAATTTTACTTTAAATAAAATAATTATATTTTCATCTTTACCCTTTAAATGACCATTAATTTAAATTTAATTATTTTAAAATTAAAGTAATTATTTTACTATTTTGTTAAAATCACTATTTATTTAAATTCAGTTATTTTTTAAAATTAAATTAACCATCAATAATAAAAACAGAGGACACATATGCACGCTTGTGTTTCCAATAATAATAAATAAAGTAAGTGCTTGAAGATTTTTATGCAAAATATCTCAACCTAAGTTTCAGAGTCCCTTTGAAAAGGTCACAGAAAACAATGCAGAAGTTATGGGAAAAAAATGTCAAGCAAACTGGACTCTAAGTCTTCATTATATATTCATTTCATGAACTAATAGGTGAACAAAGGCCCAAAAATTGAAACCGGTTCCATGTCTCATTTGTCCAAGTGGAGAGAGGTTTGATTAGGACACATGGGAGAGAGACCAATTTCAAGGGAGAATAACCTCCATTGAGAGAAAAGGAAAAAAAGGCATGCTCGCTCATTCACGGAGTTGTTACAGTAAAACTATTTGTGAATTTGTTAACATTTTGGATCAGGAAGATATTTTATCAGAAAGATCATGACATCTAGTTCTTCATTATCAACAGTTTGATTGGTGATCATTTCTATTGTAAGCTTTGTTGCTTTATCGATGGGCTGGATGTTAGCACAGACTTGTGCACTTGATTGATACACTTTTGTACCCATTTTTCTCTATGGTTAACCTATGGTTTTTTCCAAGAGTTTTCTAAATAAAATATTTGGCTGTCTCCCATATGTTTGAGCTATTTATTGTCACATATCTTGAGTGAAGGGATTTAATAAGCTGTCAAATAACGACCTCCACACCACTTTATATTTTCTGTGTCGACTATACTATGTTTCACACTGTTTTAAAAGAGCTAGAAGGGAAAATCAACACAGGGCACAGAGATAACGCCATAAATGAATGGAAAGTAACTTTTCTGCAATAAAAATCACTGTCCATAGATATCGAAGAGGATTCCTTTCTCATGTGCCTGTGTGCAATGCTTCCTTTTTCTTCTCAAGGATCATTAAATAGTTTCTTTTATGTTTCATTCGAAATATGATATGACAGTACTATATTTCATTCCCCACCCTTTGCGATTAGGCTTCAAGACTGAGAACTATAAAAGAAAAAGGATTTGTAGTTTGAATAGAATGAAGGTGAATCTAAAAACCGAAAGCTTCATATTTTACTGCCTCTAAAGATACTCCCCATACCAAGGCAGCCTTTTGTCCTTCACATAATACAAAAAAGACAAAAACTAACCTCTGCAAATGGATTGTAGGAAAAGAGAGCACTTTCGCAAATCAATATATGTTTTCCGACTATAACGAGTTTTAGCATTCTTTTGAATAACTGTAGCTGAACTACTAAGCAGGAATGCCCTCCGAGCATCCAATTCAGACATCTGACCAGCTCTTAAGAATATTTTTGTTTCCCCTATCTGCAAAATTGGTAGATCACAAGAAGTTCAGCTGAACATAGAAAAGCATCTTAGAATAAAGAATTTTGGTCAACGTATGTGACTCAGAATATGCGTCATTTGCCATACATCGAGTGTGGTTTACACATTTCATTTACAAACCCAGTCAAATGAACTAAACCAGAAAGAGATTCTGAGAAATCAATGACAGCAACTTTAAAGTACAATGATATCAAACTATTTAAAAAAAATAATAATTTTGGATTCCTTCACAAAATTCAATATATTTCTTGCTGTACCTGATAACCTGTCAGCCCAATCTTCTCCAAAATCTTTCTACACGAATCCTTTTCATCAAAGCTGCATAAATACATATCACTTTCAAGATGCAGAACCAAATAATTGTCAAACTAGAAAGCATGATATCAAGACTATTGAGTAAAAGTAACATGGTTAAAATTGGGTTAAGTTGAACTTACTTCCCTCGAAGAATCTCTGGAGCAAGAATCCATAATCGAGTTAAAAAATCATGAAAGGTCCAGTGAGTGGGAAATCCAGCGCATTTAATTCTTACTGCTTCAAGAACACCCTACAATAACACAATGGGTGAAAATTCTACAGAGGAAAGTTTAATTAGAGAAGCTACATGCCGTTGGAACCTGTAATTGCCTATTCATCACATTACGCGGGTTACTTTTAAATGCAATTTCTAATTGTCCCCTATTCAATACGAATAAACAAATAGGAGAGTAATTAATTAAGGATTGACTGAATAAATCCAGTATTTACTTGAGAGAGAATAGGAAACTAGTAGCTGGTAAGATTGTGACAGGCAATGGAAGTGTCAATAGCTCTACTCAGAAAATATGATAGAACTTAATTCTTAATTAGACTTACACCAGATCGTAATTGCTGGATGACGTTCATATGTTCAAATATGAAAGGTTTTAGTTGAGTATTTGGCTTCACACATCTAATATAGTGTGGCTCTGTCAGATTGAGTGTATCCATCAATTGTTGTAATTGTAGCTGTACAAATAAGTACAAGAGTATTAACCTTCTGACCTTTGGATTGAGGTAAGGCCTATCAGATGTACTCTGACAATATAAAGAACCATATTTTATAAACCTTGAAACGAGAACCAATGGAAGAAAACTTAGAAGATTTGGCTGACTCCTCAGAAAGTGGAGGGAAAAGACCTGATACAAATGAACATTTGGAAGCACTTAGCATCTCTTGATGTTCAGGAACAACATAGTCTTTGTTTTTGTCTAAAAAGTGCTCAGATTGATACTGAACCTGAAAAGAAGTGGTAAATAACAAGTTTTAGCCGATACTCGGGAAAAAAATGCATAGCAATGTTGAAAATTCAAACTCACATCTCCCGCATAGTGACAAACAGTGAAGTCTGAACGTGCCAATTTTGGCTTAATGAAGCGTTTGTGATCTTTGAATGTCTGATAAAGCTTTTGCGAAAACGTTTCATGAGTTGACTTAGGAAACATACTGCAAGCAGACAATGAACATGCCAATAAGGGAAATATAATCCATGAACTTCGTAAGGACAAATTATCAGGAAACATTCACAAGTTTGTGTACATTTTTCCTTGGAGAAGTTATTGTTAAAAAAGAGACCAACTTGTTCACTCTTTCACTTCAAATTCATAAGAATGACTTTCAAATCCTTATAGTGCCAAATACAATGCATCACATATTATATGCAGAAAACTTATACTGCATTTACTAAAACAGTAACAATCAATTCAAAGAAATAATGCACGACACAGTTATGGTACTTAATATGCCATTGGGCAAGTTCTACATTGCGTAAAATCATTTCTTGAGAGGAAAGAACTCCTTCCATTTCTCAATTCTTCTCTCTTATTCAAATATAAAGGCATAAACAATAAAAAATAAAGAAATTTCTTCATACCAAGCTTCATCAAGCAGAGCAATAATTCCACCAGGTTTCTGAAAAAGAGAATTATAGATATCAGTGGTGACATTCTGAAAGTAGATTCAGAGGATACAATCTTAGCAAATTCTGAAACAAATATTCCATAATATTTCAAAACGAAATCCAGCACATAGCAAAAGCATGTTGTGAGAAGCTACTAATAAAACTTATCTTAACCACGGAATGATTTGTAGATGATAATCCTGAAATCGTTCCAAAACTATGACTATTGATAACTGCCTCAAGGCTTCCATTGCTAGAATAGAGGCATATGTTGTCCATCGGCAATGAATAATGTGTACAGGTCTAACACAAGACAACAAATACACACCACTACTTGTAAGCCCAGCCAACTGCCAGACATCTGAGCCTAGCAGAAGCACGATAGGTAAAATATGTACCAGACATTTCAACTTAAATAGTTTCTCTTTTACAATAAGAAATTATCATAGGATTGATTATGCCAAAATTATATTCATGTAAACAACCTTGCACTCAAAGTAATTTAGAGCTAGTAATGGCAATTTATGAGAAATGTGGGATCCCTAAGTAATCTACATAAAACTATGGGGTAAGAATAAAGTATACACTGTATATCAATTATCAAAGTTTATTAGATTTTACAAATACAACGCGTGCTACAATAGTTTTCTTTATTTTTCTACAGTGATAGAACTGTTTAAAGGAACATATAGATTAAAATGAAGATAACCAATCCTTAACACGTGATAAAAAGCCCTCCATGCAAAAACACAGTCCAGAAATTCCCCTCAATCTCTGTAAACATTGACTGTTGGGATGCTTTTGTCAGAGTTATAGAAACAATTGTTGAGCCTATGAAAAAAAAATTTGTAGGATATTTTATTCTTAAACGACTCAAAAGTTTGTGACCAAGTGGTAAAGAAGAGTTCAATCCTTGGTGTGCTTGTGCATCATGATCAAGTTAAATTTAAGCAAAAAGAAAAATAGGCTTAAGTAGTTATGTACACACCAAACCTCTATAGGTGTGTTTCAGATATAAAATCCATTTGTGGGCTCCAGCCCTCTGTCTAAGTTTAAGCTTTCGTGAATTTGACACCCTTAAGGTAGGCAGAGTTGAAACTATGTTCATATATAGCGGCAAACCATTGTATTAAATTTCACAATGGTCCTCAGATTAGAAATGTGGGTCAGTAATTGTTAGCCTCTGAATTTCAACAATATAACTAAAATAAAAACCTATAAAGTGTGATTTAACAAGATCCTTTAATAAATACTAAAGCACAGACTAAAAGTTGGTAGAAACCTTTTCAATGAGATCCAGTACATCTTGATTATCTACAAATTCTAAGTAGCTCCAGTCAATCCCTTCTTTCGTATATTCCTCCTGCTCCATCTTAAACACATGCTGCGCGCATCATTGGCATCAGATTGAATGTTGAGAGAAAAGTCTCACAGTGGGAATTGTAAAATATATGAAAAACTAACCTCATACCTGGTTGAAGTGTTGCTGCAGCTTTTCATTTGTGAAATTTATACAAAACTGCTCAAAGCTACAATGAGGGAATTACATATCAGCATGGATTTATCTTATTTACTACCACACCCAAAATGAAAGGGAAAGCTTGCTTGCAAATATGTCATCTCCAACTCAATATAAAATTACTATTCTGTTGTATTTTATGTTATGTTGCTAAGTAGTTAGTCAGGTAGTCACATTTGTAACTGCATCTCTGTAACGGACTGTTGAGTTAGAAGCTAGCTAGATATAAATAGTGTACTCTCTCATCTCTAAGCAACGAGTCAGTGTAATCTTTTCTACAGTGTATTATTTAGGTTTCTTGGTTTCAATTATATATATTTAACTAACATGAATGTGGTTGTATGAGACCTTCTTTGGTGCATTTGTTTGTTTGTGGCTTCCTAAATTAGAGTATGCAAGCATACGATGACTACAAACTAAATCTAGGGCTACTGTAATAAATAACCTACACTCTTGAATAAAAAAGCCAAAAAAAGGAAATAATACTAATATCATTCATTTCTTCATATCCTTAACATAACAACAATACCTTAAATAGCCTAAAACTAACAGCATTGTAAGTGCCATCATCTAACTTGATAAAATAAAAAGAAAATAGAAAATAATGAAATGTGAAATAAACAAACTTAGCCCCATCTAATATAAATCTTTCGACCACTTAGATTTGGGCCTAGAGCCCATCCTATTATACAATAACAACATTGCATTAAAAAAATCTATTCTCACCTATTTGTTTGGAAGCTTTCAAAGCCGTATATGTCAAGAACACCAATGAGACATTTTGAGCTAGGATCCTGCCCAATGGAGATATTAATTTTTTGAACTAACCTGGACATGACAAAAACACATAATTGTATTTGATATTCCTTCTACAGAGAAATAAAAAATAAATGTTATATATGCACCTAGATAGACATATAGATGCATACATACACACACGCAAACATACATATATATACATATATAAATATGTATATATATTATATATATACACATATATATATATACATATATACACATATATATATATATATATACATATATACATATATGTATGTATGTATATATACATACATATACATATATGAATATGTATATATACATACATATATATATATATATATATATATATGAAAAAATCACATTACCAGTCAAATAAACGAGAATATATGGTTTTGGCTAAAACATCCCTGCTAACTGTGGCACCCAGAGGGTCAAGACTTTTTTTGATGATTTCTTCTGGAGTAACCATCATACGCTTACATAGTGCATCTTCCAAAGCATGCACATCACACCTGGAATATGAATAAATTCAATTGATAAATAATATCTATACAAGATTTTGGAAAGGATAACAGTGAAAATGCCGCAATACATAAGAAGTTCTGCTGTCGTTTGTAGATGAAACTTGGATTCCTCTTCTTCTAGAACTGCGAAATCCGTTTCTTCTGATCTTGAAAACGTGATATTCCCAAGATGAAGAATACCAGCTACAACTCTGAAAATAGCATCCTGAGAGGAGGAAGTGAGGAAATATATTACTAATTTTACATTGAAGTTTTGTTTGAAAGACAGCTAAGTGAATTATTAGAAACACTAACAAATGTTTTAGTGATACCTGCTCGTCCTGACTGATTCCCACAATATCCATGGCTCTCTTGGTGCTAAGATACTCTTGAGCAGCATTAACACCAACTAATTCGTAGCAATTGGATTGGTTAAGGTAGTGAAATGATTTAGGATCTCCCAACTTATATTTCTCCTTTTCCTAAATGAAATCAGAATGCTGCTAATAAAATGACATGAAGAATGGTGAATAGAAGGTGAAGCTTTGAATTGCTTACCTCCGGAGGAGAAGCGCAGAGAAGGTAAAAACAGTGATAGTTACGCTCGGGATCTGAGATTTGGCAAACACGAGATTTCTCAAGCAGGTAAGTTCTAATGGCTGCACCAGATATTCGTCCAAACTTATCAAATTGGATCTCAACAAATTTTCCAAAACGGCTGCAAGAAAATAAAAGAAACAGAAGTATGAAACTGCTAGTAATTATTGAAATCACCAATTCATAAATGAGAAACAGCCTTTGTGATGCCTATTACTTCTTACTGACTGAATACAAATAACAGGAAAAGAAGAAATAGATCACCATGAAAAAATTTCATATGAAGAAAATTTTTTCCCAATTAAATTAGTAACAAACTAAAAAGCATCGAGTATGTAAATGATGATATAGTCACAAGATGAAGAAAAATTGAGTCAATTATTCAAAAACCTGCACTTCTAATATGAATATAAAACATATACTGGAAAGAATTCAGAAATGCAAGTATATAGCTGAAAAAGTGTAGCATAAAAAGGATATCACGTACATAATGTACTATAAAAAACCAAGCATAATAGAAACATAACCAGAAATCTCTTACCTGGAATTGTCATTTCTAACAGTTTTTGCATTACCAAATGCTTCAAGAACTGGATTTGACTGCATCATTACAATTTAAAAACTTGACTGATGAGTTCAACATTACTCAGAAATAAGACATGAAATAGGAACTACTTGACTCACCAAGGAGAATACAAAGAAGATTACAAAATATTAGAAAAACAGGAGAAAAGAGTGGAATTTGGTTGGACTAGTTTACTACATGATCTTATCACAAACCAAGATCCTGACATCACTAGAAAATAGTGAGTCTATTTCAGCACACTCTCTAACATGAAATTAATCTAATTAAACTTATTTCCTTGATCAACTGCTTGTTATGTACACTACTTTAATCAGGTTGCTACAATAAGTATATTGAAGAATGTCCTAATTGGTTAGATCCTTCTGACACTCGTCATAATCAATGTAAATAAGGTAGCTATGTCTCTATGCAAAGACAGAAAGGAGGAAATAGTGGTACTTGTATTTGTGACGTGTTCTATAAATAATACTCTCGAGGGTGTTAGTTATACACAGATTCTCTCCAATTGGATTTTATATTTTTCATCTCAACATGGTATATAGAGCCTAACAAGAAAACCCTAACACATGTCTACCTAGTGATCCCATTATATATCAGGGCCATTTGGAAAACCATGTACTTTTCTAGTTTCCTTTCCCCTACTAGGCCTCCTTTTTTTCAGCATGTTCATGCCAACCACTACCACTGTTTTCCAGAAATTTTTCTGGCAAGCTAATTTCCCACAGGACGATCACCAAGTTGACTATGAGAAATAATCACAGATTTGCAACTTTGCACTAAAAACCCTACACAGCATGTGCTCTAATGCACCCTTCCTACTCTCGGCTGCAACTTCACTACTCATGGCTACTCACCGGCCATGCCTTCAGCCAGCACACATACATAAATGTTGGGGTTACCCCACAGCCCTGGTGAGCCGCCTATTCCCTGCCCAGCCTTTTCTACCTCCTCTCTCTCCCTCCTTGGTGATCCATGGCTGGTTTGCACACATACATAAATGTTGGGTTACCCCACTGCCCTGGTGAGCCGCCTATTCCCTGCCCAGCCTTTTCTGCCTCCTCTCTCTCCCTCCTTGGTGATACATGGCTGGTTAGCAGACTGTGACAACTAGGCAACCCTCCCATTTTCACAAACTTCCTCAAATAATACGAGGAACATGAGACATCCAGTTCAACTACTTGTGTTGTGCACACAAGTAATCTCTCTACAGGTGTCTTAGTACACATCCACATCTCTTGGTCCTTAATTCTAGTGTTACTGATCATATCACATTTAGTAAATCCTTTTTCTTCATTTTTTTCACTTCAAGTAATTTACCCTATATCCCTTTTGCTGATTGGTCTCAAACATTTCATTTAATTTGGTACCTTCCATCTTGTACCATCTTTTTTGGTTGATAATTTCCTCAAAATTCTAGAGTCTCGATTTAATTTTACTATCAATGAGCCATTTCACTCTTTTATTGATTGTTTCATTTTTTATTAAAGATTTTGTTGCCCTATAGGATCAGAGTTTGGCTGGATAATTGGCTCAAGATGTCAATCACATGAAATTTATTAGCTTAGACCTCTACCCATATAGTTAGTTGGTGGATTCTTTTGTTTTCGTTCACACTTAGCTAGATCATCCTAGTCCTGCCAAGTAACAACAAGTAGCACTAATTCTTTCCAAATTGTCTATGTTCTCATGAGTTATGTCAATTCCCCTGTATTGATCATTATTATGGATGCATTTAGTTGATTTTAATGAAAAATCAATTCAAGTTGTTTTCAATAGTTCAATCTTTTATCAAGAGATGAAAAATCAATTTTAAGTTCCAACTTGCACTTTCCAAAGTGATAATGCTCATGAACATTTTCTGACCAATTTCAAACAATTTTGGTCATCCTACTCCAAACATCTTCTTTTCATACCCCTTACAAAATAGGGTTGCTAAAGATAAAAACAGCACCTTAATGAAACCACTTGAACACTCTTTATAGAAATGCTCCTCATTATTTTTAGGGGATATGTTATGCTTATTACTTGTGACTAATTTGGATTTATGATTTAACCTTAGAAAACCAATTTGAAAGGAACAATTTAAACTTTATAAGCTTTATTTATAGCATATCTTTAGTCGATAAGGAATTAAATCACCACCATGGCAATTGCCAAAGAGAACACAATTAAGGCACACTAAGGGTGACAACAAATAAGGTGGTTTTCCAACCAATATCTTACTAATTGTATGCCTTTTATTTTTTCATCAAATCAAATACCTCACTCTAGTTTATTCCCTCACAAATCCCTCTATTTGTTACCTCCTCTAGCCTTTTGGTTTGTGTGTTATAGACATAATCCCGCCCTTGGTCACTCGGCACCCAAACTTGAACCATTCTAATACACACTTTTATGTTTTGGTATGGCCTAGTTTGGGCACATCTACTACTGAAACCATGGACCTTTTCTCAATAAATCATTCAATGCCTTATAAAAAAATATTCTGACCCTCTAGCTAGATAAACTTTCACATCAATCATACAAATGTATTTTCCTAGGACTAGCGTAAATACGGGCGCTATAGTGCATGTGTGTATGCATTTTTTAAATATGTATGATATTAAGAGCAAAGTGGAATGAATGGAGAAAAGAAGAGAAAATAACTGTTGATGAATGGAGAATAAAAAAAAAAGAGAAAAATGAATAAATAATTTATTGTAAAGGGTAAAATAGGAATAATAATTGTGGACACAAAAAAGAGAATTATCTTTATATACAGTTATATTATATAAAGTTGTCACATATTTCAAAGGTACCACCTTTTACCTATCCCTTATAGGTGTATTGAGGATAAACATTTAATATTATGCCACCACCACTACTAATGAGAGTAACACTCCTCTAAAACAAATTACTAAACCCCTTTCAACATTACTTACAGTACTTGATCCCTTAATTACTTTTTGAAAAGGTACATGTTTATCCACTACACATCTTCACATACTATCACATTAAATTATTATTTTCTTCTTACATTATGTTTTTTTATCTTCTATTTGTTGTGCCTAGCTATAAGCTTGTAGGTAATGCCTTTTTATCATCCTAGACAAAGATAAGTCATGATTGATGAAATGTAAGCCTTTTAAAGCAGTGGCACTTAGGATGTACCTAGTTCATGTTCCACTGAGGAAATTTAAGCTATCAATGAATTTTTATGTGAAGGTTGGCCTTGATGGTCAGGTCTATCCCTCAAGGATCATTTGATTGCTAAAGGTAGGCCTTTGTCTTCTTAAGGTGATACTTCTCTCTCATTGCAAAAGTAGTCTCCAACAAATTATTTTTGTCTAATTGTTATTCATCATTGACCCATCTACTAAATTACACTAAAAATGTTTTCCTTAATAGTGATCTCATGGAAGTTTAAATGGAACCACATCCTAGATTTATTATTGGGTTCTTTTTGTCCAGTGTTTTATCTTTGTAAATCCTTGTATAGTCCCAAACAATCCCTTTGGGCAAGGTTTGGCAGATTCGGCACTATATTTAAAAAATTTGGTAATTAGCCACAAGATGCATATACTAGAACGTGTACATCTATAATAGTGTAATAACTTATAGTGATCATCACAGAATCACTCAAGTAAAACAAAATCATTGTCATCGTTTTTCTAGACAAAGGATCTTGACATACTTCACTAATTCTTAGGAATAGATGTGGCACAATCAATGGCATCCTCATTTCACCGAGAAAATATGCAATGAACATTTTGGTGGAAACAAAGCTGATGAACACTAACTTTGTAGATTGTTTCATGAATCCCAATACCAATACCAAACTTCCATGACAAAAATTTGTACCACATATATCCACAAGTAAAACTTGTAACAAATACTAAATGGATATCCTTAATGGTACTTATGGGTAATGGGTATAGGTATTTTAATTACCCACTTATTGATAGGATGGGTACAAGTATTATTAGTGAATTTTATTTGAATATGTTTGAAAAAATCAAGTGATCGAAAAGAAGTTATTAGTGAGAGAAATATGAACCTTAGAGGAATTGTTTAGAATTTGATTTGTTGTATTTGTTGGAAGTCTCACATCAACTAGAGATAAAGCAATTTTGCAATATATAAGTGGGGTGTAAACCTCACCTTACAAGCCGGTTTTGAAGAATTGAGTTAGGCTTAAAGTCAACTTCTTAACATAGTATCAGAGTCAGGTTAGAACCTATCCTAGCGAGATTTCTTGGACATTCTGTTCCAGCCGCTAACGAACACCCCATTTCTAGTCCCACGCACGAGATGTATGATGTGTCTTGAATTTTGTTACTTTTCATTAGTGAAAGTGTTCATTTTTTTCATTCTAGAATAGCTAATTTGAGCATATTAGGTTAGATTCCTCACTTAGAATCATTTTTGCATTTTCATAGAATTAGTGTTTATAGAATGTTTTTAAACATCATTTCAGTGTAGTTGCATCATATTTTGAGTCCTAGGGTCTTAGGTTAGTCAAACCTAGTGTTAAGAGTCAAATTTTGTTCATTTAGCCTTTAAACCATGACATAGTTGACTTTAGAGTTGAATTTTTGAAATTCTTCCAAATTGAGTGATTTGACCTTGTAGAATCATTATAAATGCCTAATTACACTTGTTGGAAGTGGTCAAACACCAAAATTTTAGGTTTAGGGCCAATTGAGCAAAATTCTTGGTTTTCATGTTTTTGGTCATTTTAGCTTAGTTATTCAAGTACTGTCTAGGTAGAGCTAATCCTTCCACTTAAGTTTTTGATCAATTTGCAGGTCCTCTATCCTTAGGCAAGGTTTAATTGAAGATTTGAAGGCCTAGAAGTTCACACGGCAGCAAGGTCAAATTGGTGGCAAAGCATGAAGTGTGCAAAAGTGGCAAGTTTGACCTTAGAGTTGACTTTTCCCATTTAGACCCCAAATCAAGAGCCAACCATTTGGAGCACTTTGGGACACTAAATGTGACTGGTTTGGGCCTTGGGATTGCCAAAAATCTAAGAGGGGGCTGCACTTTGGAAAAGCAAGAAGTGTGCAAAAGTGGCATGTTTGACCTTAGAGTTGACTTTTGCCATTTGGTAAAGAGCATGCAGGACAGCTTTAAAAATACGTTTCAGTAAAAATTACAACCAAATATGCAGAAATAATACCAACCATAATCCAGAGTTAGATAACCCTATTACCTCTAGAACCTGTTTTTCAACTGTTCGACCTTCAGATGCAGTGTGACCACCTAAATATGCCAGGTACTGCATAAGCATTTTAGTGGTTTCTGTCTTACCAGCACCACTCTCACCACTAACAAGAATAGAGTTGCTTTTCACCTCATTCATCATTTCCCTAATTTAAACAAACAGTCAGCAATAAGAATACCATTTAAAAAAAGTAAAAAGTTGAGAGTAAACGAGGCGCAAATTCACCTATATGCTGCTTCAGCAATAGCAAAAACATGTGGGCTCAAGTCTCCGGTCGTTGCTCCCTTGTATCTTTGCATCACATTAGTATCATAGAGATGTGAAAGACTTTGGAAAGGATTGATTGCAATGAGAATATTTCCGGTATAAGTCTGCCACGATGTAAAATTATCATAAAAGAGATGTCAATATATAGCTCCGGTTTAAATTATTCATCATGTATCATATTTCTCTTGCATCTAGGTTTTGTCTGCCATGATTTCAAACAGAATGTGGGTTGTAATCTTACATATATTTCATTCATCATATATCTAGTTTCCAAATTATGCAGCACTGCTGGCTCATGCAAATAAGCAAGCTTGGTCATGTCATCAACTCCATCAGCAGGCGCATCGATATCCTTGGGATATAATTTTGACAAACGGGAAATAACCTAGTCACATGCAAACAGAATAGAAGATGATTAGTCAAGATTACATGAGCACACATGTGTGCAGCAATAATTCTAATGTGAAGTAAAATCAGTTGCATTCTTAGTCTCATCAGGCATAGTGTCTGTGGACGGAAGAACTTAAACAGATGTCTCAAAAAACTTCTTAGTTTGCACTTTTATAGACTTGTTCTTAAGAAATAAGAAGCGATAATTATGAGCCGCGTAATCACAGAATGGCTCCATGGAATGTATTTCTCATTGCCAAAATCAATCACATGTCTAACAATGATAGAGAATGAAATGTTAAGTATTTCAAATGCAAGACAGCTTGTCTATGTGCTCCTCTCAGATCACCAACAACTATCGTAACAATGGGGCAAAAGCCTAGACTTTCCTTTCTTTCTTGCACTGTTTAAGCCATCCCCTTCTACCCTTCCAAGGCTCTGAAACTAACTGTTCCCCAAAAAGAGAAAAACTAGAAAAAGGAATAGATATTAGAAACCCAAGGAGGGCACCATAAAACATAGATGCTGGTCAACTGGGAATAAAAACATTTCTCCATCCCTCTTAAATACGATGTGCAAATTAACTAGTAAGATCTGTATCTTCCACAATAACTGAAAAAATTGACATTGAACATGAGTTTTTCCTTTATAATTAAGGATTAATGATGTCGTACACTGATGTTGACAGAAATGCTAACAAAAGCATATTTTAATGGATATTAAAGTGTTCTAGTCTACCCTTTGCTAAATATTTTAAGGACAAGATCCTCCTAAAAATTCATTAATGTTAACAAAAGCATATTATAATGGATATTAAAGTTTTCTAGTCTAACCTTTGCTAAATATTTCAATGATAAGATCCTCCTAAAAAAGCATTAATGTGTGTTTCTTAAAACAATAAATAACTTGTCAAAAGTACAAAAATGAAGTTCAAATATCTTGAATCCTTAAAAACTATAACATCACCAAGTGGAACTAGAGATAATTTGGAAACACTACATTGAAAGAATGTGACTTATTAAACATCTCAGTTTACCTTCCTCTCATCACCAATTTGAATTTCAGCATCTTCTCCAGTGATACTCAGTACCTGGCCAGCAATCCAAACTACTTCTGGATCTCCAACCCAAACATGAGAATCAACAACAATATTTTCTGGAATCCCCTGAATCATTTGTAATCAAAAGCATTTAGAAAGTTCTCGATTTGATCAACACATGAAAATAAATTGCCAGAATAAAACAAAGTCAATTTGATGTGCCTGAACTCTTAAGTATCTTTCAAAGTGAACAGCTGATAACAGAAACAACATTATCTGCTTCATAACCCTTCAGTTTTCATTTGTTTATCCAAAGAATGTTGAAATAGGTTAAGGATATTTCCTACAACTCATTTGACTTTGTAAGTTCCGTCTCAGATTAACAAACATAGCACTAGTTTTAAACTTTAAAAAATTCAAAATTCAATATTTGGATTATACACAGAGATTGTGGTCACAGTCTTCGGAGCCAATCCCACCTTAATGCCCTGCTTTTGCTATGAATGGAAAAGATGATTTTGGAGGTCATACCTCTTGGCATGGATTATTAGCTCAGTTCAAATTGGGGGAAAGAAGAACATTTCAAGTCTCACTAAGTTATTGAGACTTGAGATACATACAAAACCTATCTTATGACCGAAATCTTAATCAAAAATTTTATTAGCACGACCATACTCATTTGGTAGCCATGTACATTCTTGACGTAGCCATGTACATTTTCCGCATACAGCGTATATCATACAAAATAGTTCCTTAAGTATTAAAAAATCCTTAAAATCAGTACTTGGATGTTAAAAAATATACCAATAAAAGAATTAAATTAATGGCTATTCAACACTCTGAGGACTACTTATATAACATCATACCAAAGAGAGCAGAATATTTGAGTTATGAAATTGATGGTTCATCCAAAATATGACTATATATAAGTCCAATCAAACATCTCACTCTCACAATGCATCTGCCAACTTCAGCAGCATGTATTAACTTTCTCATCTTCTAGGTTTTCAGCCACTTCTTTAAGTATGCCTATCAACGTCCAACTCACATCACTTCAGGAATCGTAAAATCTATCTTTACAAAAATCAAGTAATTACTAAACAATGTAGAAAGAACACTGCAAGCCTAACTGACAAAGATTCGATTCTGCAAACACGATCGCTCAAATCGAAATCAGCAACAACTATACCATTTCCTGAAAATATGAACCTCAGCCCAATAGGTGTCAACGGCCAAGAGAAACTCGTTCGGACATTTTCCAACGGCCGGGAAGAGAAATCATGGATCGAAGTTGAAGGCGAGGGAACGGTGGACTTGGACGTGCAAGAGAGGAATGAGAATAGAAACAAAGAGAAGAATTGTTTTGGAGTTTCCCTAGCGCGAATGGAGAAGTGATAGCGATGAAGGTTTGTGAGAGCAGAAATGTCCGAAGGCCCTGCAAAATCGCCATGCTTGTGGACATTCTTGTGCCTCGCACTCTTCCTCTTTCTCTTCTCTCCTCGTCGCATGGACTTCGCGAGGAACCAACCATACACGTTGAGAAACTTTGAAGGTCACCTTTGCATAAATTTAATTCTAATCTCACTCTTGTGTACCTGATATTAAATAATTACATTATATATATATATATATATATATATATATATATATATATATAATTGTTTTCTGGTATTCACACCTTTTTTATTTATTTTATCTTTTATTTTCTTAAATTTAACTTATTTTAATTAAAATAACTATTTATAATAAAATACTATCAACGGAATAAATAAAAACTATAAAATGATTTCATTATTGTAGTTTAAGTGTATACATTGGCTTAATAAATTTATTATTATTATTATTGCTCATATATTTTCAAATTAGTACTCTTTTTAACGATTTCTCAGTTTAATTCTATTTTCTTTAAATTAATATAGTTCAACATGTCAAATTATAATGTAACATTATTAATATAACAAACTGATAGTATTATATGCAAAATAAATAATATATTGAATTAGAATTTACTTATCGAAGAAACTAAATGAATAACGAATGTCACCTATTCATAATAAGCTGTTTATATGAATTTGTCAACAAAAATTTATATTAACTCATTTAAAATAGCAAAATCAAATCAAAACATTTAAAATGTTAAAATAAAAAAAATAGTTTAGTTAATTTTTAATCATTTCATAAATTTGGGTTATTAAATTTATGTTAAAAATATTCTTAAATATTTAAAATATTTTTCTATTTGATTCTTGACGTGGAAATTATATATATCTCATTTCTAACTTATTCACTAGATCAATTTATTCTAATCTTCTCTTCAAATTTTTTAATTTATCTACTGATTACTTGAAAAATGAATTAACTAACAAACTGAAGAAGATTAAAAAATATATATAAACAAATTGATTGATTTAAAATAAAAAACAGAAATAATGATTATATTATTTATTTGTTAATATAATTAAACAGATTAAAATAAACATATTTGAAATATTTTATAAAACAAGAATTAATAGCATAAATTCAATTAAAAATAAGTAAATATAGAAAGTAATTAAAATTTAATCAAATATTAAATATTCATATTTATTTAAATATATTGTGTCCACAAATTTACTCTTTAAATAAAAGTTTTTTTAAATTAAAATAAATAATTTAAATTTTAATTATTTTTCTAAATTTAACTTTTTTATTTTACCATTTTTTAAAATTTAACCATTTTTAATTATAAAATTACTTATTAAATAAATAAAAGTTATTTATAATAAAATTATAAAAAATATTTTAATTTTATAATTATAATAACGATTATTATTTCAATTTTATAATTTTATTATTTTTTATTATCTTAATAAATAGAAAACTACCCCAGCTTTTAAAAACTTCAAATGGATCAAAACTTATCACGCATTAATTACTTTTGGTCACTTAGCACATTTCACATCTAAATATTTCTTAAATTTGTAATTTTCAAACAAAGAAAAAATGGTAAAAGTTGGATCGTTTCCATATTATGAAGCTAAAGAAACTAAAAGAACATAAACATGATGTGTTCTCATTAGATTATTATGTTATTTTATCTTTCGAGAAATACAAATCTGATGCGAAAAGTAATTTGTGACGAGAGATATGACCCATTCAATATTTAATGTATTGACATCAATTTAATCAAAAGTCAAGAACATGGAAAATGGAAGACCCTCCCTTTGCAAGTCATATCCATCTTTTCAATAGGCTAGAAAATAAAACGCATAATCTGCTTATTTGCAATGTTATACATATAGCCTCCATTATTTTTTAAACATTTTAAGATTGTTTTTCACTAATCAAAGAAATACAATGTATCAATTATGTTTAATTCATTTTTTTTCTCCCTATCTACTTAATAAATATACGTTTTAATTATTTAATATAATTAATATGATATTAAGATTTACAAATAATAAATAAACAAAAGCTAAACATTTCCCAAAATTCGATATTTAAAAAGATATAGAGGAAGTATTTGTTTTTTACTTCAATTAATTTGTTCTTTTATTTCTTATTAAAAATCACTTTGAAATGTTAATATTTTAAATCAATTAAAAAGTAATCACTTCTCAAATAAACAAAAAATCTCAAATTTGAAATTTAAACAACTTAAATGAATCTCTTTGAAAGTTAAACACCAACATAAATTTTAATAAGAAAATGATAGAGAAACATGTTTTATTATTTCCTTTGACATGTCAATCTATGCTATGATAATTGAATATGTATTTCTTATCGTGGAACAAAATCATGACATTTTGCTTTGTTTTCGTTTCAGTTTTTTCTGATTTATTATTTTATTCAATTTTGATTAACTTTATGCATGTTTTATCTATATTTGAATTTTTCGTACTTTTCATTATAGTAAATTTATTTAAATATTCGCTTAACATAAATTTATTATTTTAGATATTTCTAGTACTGAATTATTAAAACGTTCAAATTGAAAAAAATTTATTTTAAAGTATAATAATAATAATAATAATAATAATAATGTTAATAATGTGAAGATTAATAATTTGAGAGTATTTTAATTGAAAAATAGCTCTTTGCACTTTGGTATCCATTGTGGTATTAATATGGTATTGTCCGACACATTTTCCATCTTTCTTCTGCTAGCAACTGTACATAAATTTAATTGAGGTTACTATTTTTATAGGACTCTAGGTACATAATAAAAGTTGGTGATTTCAGTCTTTTCTTCAATTATTGCAACAAAAATGTTAATTATTAATGGTATATTCTCAACGAATTCTGATCCGTTGGTAATGGTTCATTATCAACAAATGTTGTTGTTGAATGTACCAACGGATAATATATGTTCATAAAGTCTTTAGTAAAATTGTTAACATATGTTATCGACGGAATTATTGACACACATCAAAAAATTATATTAATAATGACAGTTTTAATATGGCAATTCTAAAAAACTGTTATAATTTTCTTTATAATACGACAGTTTTGTAACTGTTATATTTTGTATTCAAAATATGACATTTTCAAACGCCATATAATATACATATAATAAATATATTATTTTTTCTTTTGCTTTTTATTCTCTCATTCTTATTTTTCTCTTACTGACTTAAAAAGATACATATCAGTTTTTCTCTCTTTTGAATTTTAGGGTTCTGAGAACCCCATTGATATAGAGAGCATTGTGTATCCAAAGGCAAGGTTAAGTGTGTTGCCACGGCCGTTTTCAACTCCTTTGCTTACCTCCCTACGTTGCAGAGCATTACTGATCGCCATCCCACCACCTCATCCTACACCTCGACTCCGATGTTGACACCGTCGACACCACCCTTGTCGCTAACCTCGGCCTCTACCTTATCCACGTTCACACCTCGCGTATCGAGGAGATCACTAACACCGTCATGGCGCTCTTCGTCGGACGTCACACACACCTCATCTCTTGCCATGTGGTCTCTGCCTTTGATTGGCTTAGCTTCATTCAGTCTCTCTACTACGAGATGTGCCGCTGTTCGACCTCATTCTCAACATCGTTGGAATCTCTAGGTTTGCTAGGTATTTGGCCATTCGTAGCTTGGCCTTCAAAATGAGTGTGCTCTAATTTGATACTCAAGCAGAACATATTTTTAATCTTTCTTTCATTGAGCGAATAACCCCTCTCCAATTGAAATTAAAATAGTAATCAATGTTCTTATGCTTTAATTTTGTGATCCACCTTTTAGCCTTTCCCTTCTTATCTTTATTCGATAAGATCAGTAAGCAAAGAGATATGATGATTTTTACATTGGTTTGTGTTTCTGAATCACAGTGATCAACAAATCTTACTAATTTATGATCTCCAATAATAGCTATAACTTTTATTTTAGTTGTATTGGTTTTTGTAATTGTTTTCATGCTTGTATTGACTTTTATTTTAGGTCAGTGAAATTCTGCTTTATATATAGTATACCATATTCTGATTTATTATACGAGCGGGTATTTATTTGTAAATGAGAGCCAATTATTTGTTATTTTTTGAAGTGTTTTTATTGTTAATCACGTAGTTTGAAATGAAGTAAAACATTTTTATATTAAAGTTTTTGTTCTGTATATCTTATTCTGTTGTGATGATTTTAGAATAAAATTCACATGTCAGACTTTAGAGATTTTAAAATCGATGAGAATGACAATTCTTCTCCTAGCGGATTATGTGGCATTGTTTGCATTATATGCATTTCACTATTTGTTGGATAATCATTAGTTATTATTCTAGTTTTCATGATTGAGTTACGTCTTGCAAATGTTCCAATGGTCCTGACAAGTACTAATCCAACATGGAGAAAAATTGGACTCCAGGTTTGTTTATGTATTTGTTTTCAACTAGTTGAGTTATGTATATGTTTTCAACAGTGAATGATTTTATATTGACATCTACTTTCTAGAATGAGTTATGTAAAATTGGGCAATTTAGATGTTGTGGAATGCTGATGAAACCATAGTGTTAGTCTCTTGACAAGCGTACCAAAAGTCAACTGTAGTATAATGATTTTTAGTAAAAGTGTCGAACCCACGAGAAACGGATTCAGTGAAAATTAATAATTATCTCAATCAGCATATGTACATTTTAATTTGACTTGACATTAATTATTGCATAAAATGAATACAGTAAAAGCGGGAAAGTTTAGAAAAATACAGTAAAAGGAACTGGGATTGAATTTCATTTATCTCCCTTGTCTGTAATCTGGATGAATATAATATATAACATCTGAAAATACCAATATTGATGCACACTCAAAAATCATTTTTACTGATCCCTCGCGTATAAAATTCATAAGATTAGTTCCCTGAATATTGATTCCTCACATATTCAACAAACTATCCAGCATTACGGTCGAGTGTTAAAAGCAATTGATATATTGAGATCTATTCCTAGTATCACAGTATATCAAGTATCATTGTTCAAATTAGATTTTCAGAAATACTTTCTAGTTAGATCTAAAAATCAAAATCAAAACATCTATTGATCAGATAGAAGTAAGCATTAAGAGCAGAACAATAATACCAATATTGAGTAAAACATAAATGCTATATATAAATATCACCAGATTACATTCACGTTCGAGTAGATTACATTCAATCCCAAAGGAGAAGATTAGCCACTCATGGTAGCTATCAAATCCTAAGAACTAAAGAAGAAGAAGAAGAAATATGATCTGTGTTATGCTCCTGGTAGCAGCTCTGCAGCACGGATGCACTCCTCTTCCAAAATCTCTAGCCCATCTGCAGTTCTGAACCTCCAAAATATATATATAGCTCGAACTCTCGCTTGGGCTACTGAATCTCCCTTGGGCGAGATAGAGTACTTCAGCATGAAGGAAGGGTCTCGCTTGGGCCACTCATTCTCGCTTAGGCGAGATAGAGTTCTTCAGGTTGAAGAAAGGTCTCGCTTGGGCGACCATGTTCTTGCTTTGGCGAGAATTGAAAAATTGCATCTTGGCTTCTTCACGAAATCTCGCTTAAGCGAGATCAAGCTCGCTTGAGCGAGAAAGGCGGCAAGTGTCTCGCTTAGGCGAGAAGACTTTAACTTTTGGGCGAGCCTGTCCTAGCTTGAGCGAAACACCTTAGTTCTGAGCGACCTGTAGCAGATTTTCCTCTTTTTCTTCTCTATTTCTTACTTTCTCCTTCACTCTTCTTGAGTTCTCTTTAATCTTTCCTGAAAAACACACAAAATAGGATCAAATGATTTCTTTAATTCAAAACTTGGAAGCATGCGATTGAAACTTAGATTTAGGGATAATCAATATGAAATGAACACCCATTAAAAGCATAAGTGCCAGATTTTGTTATGAATCTTTACTGAAGTTTGGCACTTATCACATAGCAACTGTGAAACTTGGATATTGATTTTTCAGTTAAATGATGGACAACCATAGCAAGAAAGTTTGAAAAAGTTTTTGGTTTTTCCTATTTTGGATGTTGGTCTTTAATTGTTAGTGATGAAAATCCAGCCTTTTCATTCAGGTACTGCACACCAAGAGGTTGGTGTAACAAATCCTTCCACCTGAGGAATCCTAGGTGTCCATAATGCAATTATTTATTTAACTTTTGTTTTAATCTATTTTATTTTCTTGGCATGAATCAGGCCAACTTAACTATTTCTTTGCCCTTTTTAATATTTCATGTTTCATTCCCATAATGATTTAGGAATATGACATTGCTGGCTATGCCTCTTTGATATTGCAAATAAACGTGTTGCCTGGATATTTAGTTAAATCATTGATGAGTGCGTATTTTTGCCCTCATTCAGTGTTTAATTCTGGGTATTTAATTGAATTTTTGTGTTTAAAGATTGATTTAATTGAAATTTCCTATAATTGGGTTTATTGAGCATGAGGTACAAAAGCATGTTAAAAATAACTTTTTAGTTGCATAAATTTTCTTTGGATATTTTGAGGTGTGTTAGTGCAGCTGCAGCTAAGTTGAGCTCATGGAGGTGTGGAAATAAATTTCTCAAAGCTTCATGGCACCTTAAAGATAAATCCAAGAATAGGAAATTATCAAAATCACAAAAATCCAAGCCAAGCATTCCATGAAGACGGCAAGAAAAACTTGAAAAAGTGAAGAAGTTTGGCTAAACCAAGAATAGAGGAACAAAAAAATTGGACCTTGCGGTTTTCTTTATCTTTATGATAGAAGATAATTTGGGAAAAATATATCTTTATATATTTTATTTGATATTTTTAAATAATTATCTTATTTAATTATATCATAAAATATTAAAAGATATTAACTACCAAATATTTTTAAATATGACAAGATCTTCTGGAATCTTTTTAGATCCACAACAAACAAATATATTTTGAAGATATTGGATTATTTAGAAGATAATTTGAGGAGATTGCAAAGGGTTGATTTGGAAAATTAATACAAATATTAATTGGTAATAATTTATCATATATCTTTAAGTAATTAATTAATTTAATTATATTAGATATTGATATTATCAACCAATTATATTTGTGAAATACTCTATATCTCTCCAAATATTTTTAAATATTTATATTTATCTTTATTTTAAAAGATATTTGAGAGATTTTAGCAATAGAAAAGCCCAGTCCAATTCCTATATAAAGACACCA
>Ga0214543_1000800_pt1 | contig 56880 bp, 16 predicted proteins | sample CNSS2metaG_FD_160094 | JGI IMG/M metagenome (GOLD analysis project Ga0214543, IMG submission 160094) | Root nodule microbial communities from cowpea collected in UCLA plant growth center, Los Angeles, California, USA - CNSS2 | ecosystem: Host-associated > Plants > Roots > Nodule | place: USA...
TATAACACATGTATTTTAAGGTAGGTGGTTTAATTCTTTATTCTGAATATATAACACAAATTTGAAAAAAAAGAGAGGAGAAATTAGGAGTAAAGACAAAGAAGAACCAATATTTAAGAGTTTTAATTTGAAGGATTAAATATATTTTTTGTCAATTTATGTTGTGTTTTTTGAGGTAGGAGGTTCACCGTAGAGATGTAACATTAATGAAACCTGAGTCCAATCACATAAGACATTGACACCATTTTCAACCCAAAATTTTAAGGCAATGATTTTATGAGTGTTCATCCTTATATGATGCTTCACTTTTTCATTTTTACACAATGTAAGACTTATACTCATCTTTGATTCCCAACAATTTAGTACCAAACTTTAGAAATGTATGGATTTAGTCATTTTAATAAGATTTTATTAAGTTTATTTGATGTTTCAAAAATGTTTCATGATAGCATTTGAATTGTTTACGTTGTTTGACACAGTTTCATGTTAATATTAGCTGAGAAACGTGTTTTAAACTAAACCCACGTATTTCTAAATATGAGAGAATAAATTGATACAAAATTTGTTAGAACGAAACTAATTCTAATTTTTACTGAAAATTAAGAAATAAAAAAAATATTTAAAGCCATTTAAATGATTTAATTAAAGAATGTGTGGGAGGAATTTATAATAAGGTGGGTCAAATAATGCAAATGGTCCAAAAGTTAAAGTACGTACTTGCATGTCAAAATATAGAACTGGCACTATTGGAATTCCAAAAAATAAATGAGTTTTGTGAGTTGTTCCCACTTTTGAAAATGGTGTGAGATGATTGCCAAAGAAAAGACATGGATGACATTCAGCAATTAAGCAACAATACTATATATCGTCACATGCATGTGTATATACAGTGAACTTTATGATATTGGAAAGAAGCATTACAGTGACAAAATCACGTGCTTACATGTATATACTTATAAAGGAATAATTTATTGCAGAAATTGTTGCTGCAACTGCAAAAGTGATTACAGCAATTATAAAATTTGCAAAGCTGTTGTTAGAAGAATGGATTGTCAAATCTAAGAACTTTGAATTTATGCATTTATGTAAGTGCATCAATACTTACGGTTCTGACAACACTTCACACACCTATTGTTTTGGTAACACATTAAATAAGAGAACTGTCATTAATACATTTTTTAGGGCTCATAATGGTGAAGACATGCGTAGTAACTTTTGTCACTTGTGCCCACTTATCTTTAAAATATTTGCTTTTTTTTACCACACAGTTACATGCCAATTACAAAGGTATCTAAAAATTCTATAAATATCTGGGGATATTTATTGAGACTCATGACTATTTTTTTAAAAAAATGAAGAATTTAAAAATACATATTTTATGCTTAAATTAATTAAACTGTATTCATATTGATATTTGCATTATTCTTTGTAGTATCTCTTTCGACAAATTTTATCACACTTTTTCCTAACGCGCTTTTTTTTTATATATAACTAAATTCATATATGGATTTTATTCCTAAAGTAGTACATTTCATATAAACTTTAATCAATGAAAGAATGTGTTGAAAAAAAGTATCGACGAATGATATTTTAAATTCTACTGCACACCCTCCTACTATTCCTCTTACTTGCCTTATAAGGTAAGTATGAATGGAATTTTATATATTTTTCTTTTTAAGTATTATTTTATTTGTAAAATATTGGAAAGATTTTTATATATATGGCAGTAACAAAGTGACTACAATATGATAATAGAAAGTGTCTACATACCAATATCAAGATTTGAAAAAAAAAAAACATATATATCATATTTTCTCCAATAAAAAGAAATATTAATCTTCATCCCCACATATGTTATATACTTCTATATTTACATTTACATTCGTTACCCTCATTTTACTAAATTGAAAAACAATTCCTAAATAATCCAAACACAATTTTAAATTGAGTACCCCAAGTGCTATGTTATTATATTTTTTTTACTGAAAAAAATATAATTTTAAATTCTTCCACTAAAGCATATTTTTTTTAATAAATTTTATATGATGAGAAATGATTGATGAATTTTGAGACATTTTTTTGTAGTGTAATTTATTATAACATTTTCTCTCTTACGTAATTAGACATGTTAAGTCCTAATATCATTCATTCTTAACTACACATGGAAATGTAAAAAATATCTAGGGTTTCTTATGTTTTGTTTTTTATTAAAAGCAAACCAAAAAATGACTTTATTTGCTTCCTAGTTAATTGTGTTTTAATTAAATATATACTTTACCAAACAAGATAAAAAATAATTGACGACTATAAAGCACACCTATTTGACATAAATAATTTGTCAAAAAATAAATAAAATTTTGTTATAAAAATATCTATGACAAAATAATGTCGTACAAATTCAAGAGTCACAAAATTTGTGAAATTTTTTTTTTCCTTAAAGTAGGAGAAATGACATTTAAAGCAACAAAAATAATATCTCAACTGAAGTGAGTAAATTAACATCTTGCTTAAAGTGAGATAATCGTTGTTAAGACAAATCTTTGTTAAGACAAAAAATACAAAAATTTCCTAAACATTTGATAAGGGTCAATTTTAAGTGTAATAACTATTGAAACTAACATCGAAGTTCTACTGGTGAGATTGAACCAAATTCTAAAGCACATGAAATATAGTAATCAATATAATTGAAAAAATAGTATATAAAAAATATCAATACAATTGATTATAATAAAGATAAAAAAGACATTGGAGGTGTACTACACTTCATTTTGGTTTGGGAAAATTGGAAAATTTAGATAGTAAGTCAACAGTTAAATTCTGGGAAACAAAATCCAAATAACCAAAATATTTTATTTATTTTTTGTTTTCGACTATTTAAATTGATTTTCAATTTGTATTATGCTGTTTGTTTGTGATCACCGTTAAATTTTGATATAGATAGTGTTAGAGAGAAAGTGTGAGGCTCACAAATCTCTTAACACATTAAAAATTATTTCTAAAAGGATTTTTATTATGTTGTTGAATTCATAAAGAAAATAACGTAATTTAGGAAATTCAGAAGTACATTAATATGCAAAAGGTGGACAGAAGACTTGTAAGATAAGTAAAATTGAAATAAGACGTTGGAAAATCGAACGAAACATGACCAAGATAGAGAAAACATTGAAATTGAAGATATAGTAATTGAAGTTGAGATTTGAGGCTAGTTGGAGAAGGAAGTTACATGAATTAACTATCGTCGATTATGGTAGTGATGATGAGATATGATGGAATGTGGACAATTTTAGGTCACTTATTATGGTTTATGTATTTTTCTTTATTTTTCTAATTTAGGTAACTATCAAACCAGGAAAAAAAATATAAATAAGTAAATCAAATATAAAATTAAAATGACAAATTGAAAACACAATTACAAATTCGAGCGAAAACACATTAATTAATTTTTAAAAAATTTATTAAATGTAAAATTAGAAAAATAAATATATAAACAAAATAAGTTTTTAAAATAATGATTTAAGATAAAATGGATTTTTAGAATAACAGTTAAAGATCAATTATTTATAAAATAATTAATTTTTAAAGTAATTAATAGTAAAATTGAAATAACAAAAGGTGGACAAAAAAAATCTATATATCGTCATAAATACTTACTTTTTGTTGATTTCTTTTATGAATTCTTTATGCTTTGTAATTACTTTTCCTGCAATTTACATTTATGTATACTTTTCACCGTCATTCTCTACTTTATCTGTAATGCTTCACCTTATTTTTTATTTTATTCCTCCATTATTTAATCACTAACGATAAAAAATACCAAAAATATTATTTTTGAAAAGAAATAGAACAATTTGTTGATCACATTCGACTAACACAAAAATTCAGTTAATTGAAAATTTTTGAGACATTAATTCACAACTTAAGCGAATTGTATATGAAATTTGTTCTAAAAATGAATGCACAAAACACTTTAAATCAAATTAAAAAAATGTTAAATTAGCTACTCCATTGTAAACTAACTCACGTCAAGTATATTAGTTTCATCATAAGGTAGTAAAAGAACATCAAATCCTAATCTTTGAGAAACATGTGTACTCACTGATGCTATAATTTCATCTCCTGTTACAATTATTTTCCAAAAACTTTATAATTTCATAAAATAAATTCGGTTATTGTGAGATTGATGTGGTGACAAAACAATATTTTCTCGTATTTAATGTTTAGAAGCCAAAAACATCCGTACAGGAAAAAAATTCAGAACATTGCATTAATCGGGCTACATATTTTTGTAATTGATCATCAAGTATGTCTAGAGCAATAAAGCTAAATTATTTTCTAGTGAATACATCTGATTTTGCTTTTGAAAATAAAATGAAAAATGAACTCATTTCGTGATATTTGAGGAAACTAAAAGGATTTTGTTTTTCTAATTCGCGAAACCGAAAGTGAATCCATCTTATGCAACATTATGCAAGTTTAGTTTAGACTCTTTCTCATATTTGCTTTCTTTTTTTATGATTTTATTAAATTTAATATCAACGATATATGAGTCTAATTATATAAGATATTCACAGATTTTGAATTCAAAATCTCAAGACAACTAATTTGTGAATCTTTATTTTTCATCTACTTAATTTTCTCATTTTTATCCAATATAAAACTTAAACTCACACTTGAATTAAAAAAAAAATTACCACAAACACTATTACAAATAATACATTATTAGCAGTTTCTTCTCACACACAACTAATGTAGATACTGTTTATATTTTAAGTAACCAGGATATCGAAGTGTCATAATTGTAGAAAATTTATAGGTTGTGTTGTATATATATAATTTAGTTTTTCCATTATAATAATGAATGGACATGCAAGTAAATTATGTTGTATGCTTTATATAAAGGTAGCCCAAGTCTATGAAACAGTGAAGAGAGTGGTTTGAGAGGGGTCCTGGGATTGATTCAGAAAATGTTTGTTTGCAGAGAAGAATGATAAACTAAAAAAGTTATATGAATGTGATTGAATTATGGTTTGATTTATAATGTTAGTACGTTATCTCTTTTTGTTTTGTATTGGTGCCAAAATTATTGTGCCCCACACTCCTATCTTAACACTCATCACTCCATGCATTCGTGCAAAACCAAAAGGAAAGTTAATAAAGCTGAAACAAAAACAAAAGCTAAAGCACCTCTTTGCTTTTCTTCTCTCTCTCTCTCTCTCTCTCTTCTTTTGTTTCTTCTTTTCATCAAACCCTCACAGCAGTAATGAGTACTATAAACTCAGTTCTCTTCTTTCTTATCTGTTTCCTTCTATTAATTAATGTGTCTTTTCTTTTTCATACCTTCTTAATTGCCTCCTCAAAGCAAATTAATTACCCGTGACTCGCGAATTTCTCTATAGTCAAACACCGCGTTATTTTTTTTTTTTTTAATTAGATTTACTTGGTGGAACAATTTACTTAATATTGAATCATTGGAGCTACTTTTCTTAGGTTTATCATTTATATTCTCAAATAGTTAATCATAATTCTTTGACAACTAGTTCTTTTTTATTATCAATAACAACTTTAATAATTAAGGTCTCTTTTCAAAGTGAAACCTTGGCTATGTTTAATTAGTTGTTTTTTATTGAAGTAAAGAGAACAAGATTGAAATATAGAGCATCAATTTAAAATACAATTAAACAATTCGTAAAACTAAAGACGTTTCAAGGGAGATAAAAAATAATAATTAAAGGGGAGAATATAAGAAGTTAGTGCACAATGAAGCAAAGCAAGATTATTTTGCCTAAAATAACATGTTATTTTCCAAAGCACAACTCCATTATAATCTCTAACAAATAAAACATTCAAACATCTCTCTTATTTAGAACGCACAACAACAAGGTAAAAAGTTAAGAAAAATAATAATAGGAACATATGATTAAACTGTTAAAAGTTATTTAATTTTTGAAACTTAGGAAAATATATAGGATTAGTATATTTTTTGTGTAACTATTGAATTTTAACTTATTTTTATTAATTTTGCAGGAGGAAGTAAAAAAAATAAAATTCTTTGGCATATCTTAACATTGTATTTAAAGAAAACACTTTTATCCTTTAGAGGTAGGAACGGAAAATAAATTCAGATTCGTAGGCGTTATTATATATAAGAATAAATAGTATTTAATCTTTTAAATTAAGAATGTGGATGAGTGAATAAGTACACATTTACTATTATAATTAATATTTTTATATTTATTACTGTTTTAACTTATTAAAATCAGTAGTTTATTAGATATATTATTTTAAAATTTATGATAATATCTTCATTGTTAATTGATACTAAAGAAAAGGTGTATTTTTTTTTTTTACAATGAATTGTTTAAAACATCATATTTTTTACTAAATTTGTTTGATAAAAATTATTTAATAAATATTTAAGAGAATACTATTTATGATATACATACATATATTATCTGATGAGAATGGAAATAAAAAACAAATTTTATACCTACCGCATATTAAAAAAAATTAATGAAAACTATTACCATCATATGTTGATTCTTTTTCTACCATTTGATTGAAAGCAAGCAGGGAAGTTATAATCTTTAGAGTGTGTATCTATGGTAGAATTTATTTTGATCCTACCTACATGAAGTTATGAAAAATATAATTTAATATTTATTTGGTGGTAAAAGTACTTAAATGGTGCAATTTTTTAAAAAAATATATACTATAATTCTATTTTTTGACTCTCATCCTTTACTCCCCATGTGACTTATACTCCCCACGTGACTTAGTGTGCACTAATGTATTATTGTCTTTTTTAAAATAATCAATGACTTATACTAAATCACGTCACAAAATAGAAGATAAGAATCATAGTATCATTTTTTCTTTTTTAAATTATCTAAAAAAAATCATAAAAATGGTCGAGTCGTCCAAGTTTGGTGTAACTTCATTATGAAGTGATTATTACAACTTGACACGACTTTTTGGCTCACTAGGATGAAGTTGTGCCAACTTGATATGACTTCAGTGCCTTGTAATCTTTTTTTTTTTTTAATTTCAATTCAAGTCGTGCCAACTAAATACAACTTCACCAACTGAGTACAACTTCAGTGTATTGTGATATAAATTAAAGTTATGTCATCTTACTGTGACTTTGATACGTTAAATTCTTTTATTTTTAAATTTTAATTGAAATTGTGTAAAAGTTACAATAAAGTCGAACAAACTTAACATGATTAGTCTATTTTTTTGATTTTTTTTTTAAAATATGCATCGGATAATTTTGAAAAGAAATTGCACTATTTTGATATTTTGGCCTCATTTAGTGCAGTACAACAAAAATTCCTAATAAACAATCAATTTAGTGACAAAAAATGTTAGTCACTATAGTGATTAATTTTGATATAATAATTTTACAAAATAAAAAATTATTAGTTACTAAAATAGTCATTATTATGAATAAAAAATTATAATTGATCTTTAAAATTTAACTATCAAGATTTCTGCTACCAATGAAATTAGTTTATAATTTTATCACTAAACATTAACTACAAAGGTTTTGACTACCAAAATAATTAGTTTTTAATTAATTAATAATAAATTTAGCGATCAATTATAATTTTTTACTCATTATAATAAGAAATAATTTTTTATTTTATAAATTAGTAACTAAATTTTTCATTATAGTGACTAATAATTTGTAGTCACTAGAATTAGTTATTCTTTAAAAATTTTATTGTAGTGGTACAACTGTCCTCAATATTTTTTTATGATAAAAGATAGAGTTCTCAAGTTTGTTGATTATTATAAGTTATTATTATTGGATGATTTCAAAACAGGAAGCCTTATAACTTAAAACAATAAAAATAGAACTACTGTTGCTTAATATTGAATTTTTGAGAACAACGTTTTCAATCATATATATATATACGAGAGAGAAATTACATTAACAATATCTAAAAATACTTGTTTTGTTAACATAGTTTTTATTTTAATAAATTAAAATAATTTTGGGATTTGATAGTATTTGTGACCTAAACAATTGCCACTGTTTTTCAAGATGTATAGTGAAAAGGCAAATAAATAGTAGTTAACAAATAAAATTTCATGTGAATGAGTTGAGATATATTAAATTCACAAGTTTAAAAACAAATATCACATGAACAAAAAATAATGAGTTTAAATAAATTAGATCGAGTTACATTTGAAGAATACTAATTAAAAGTCCAACCAAAATGTTGTAGGTTATTTTAAGAAATTTTACAATTACTTATAAATACAATTTATATTTTTAAATATATGATGAAGAACATTAAACAAGAGTCCAAATTCTATGAGTTTTTTTGTGTTGTTCCCGAGCCTTCACATTACAATGATATATATAGATTTTAAAACAAAAACACCAAAAACTTAGTAAAAAATATATATTTCATGAAACACCTCCATCTTTCACATTTTAGCAAATATGAATATACTATCCAGATTAATTTTGTTAATATTTCAAAGATAAACCAATAATTAAATTGTGAATCTTTTTAGAAGTATACCCGAACCCGAAGAGATTTTGACTTCACAAACGTTATAGTTCCTAGCTATTCTGGTGACATTTCCTGTCCGAGACAAATGGATGAATGTGACAATGATGTCATTTTTAAATATGAGTCGCAACTTTATATTTGAAGTGTTTATGACAACTCAAAGTTTCTTCAATTAGAAAATAAAAGGTATTTATTATTTACATATAGATAAATGTGATATAACATATTAATCAAACTTCTAGTACCTACTCCACCTACAGGAATAACCATCTCAGAGTGGGTACACGATTTGAATAAATGTTTATCTTTTTTTTTTTACGAAAATGCTATATAAATGATGTCACCTCAAAGTTCTTTTCATCTATTAAATATATGTAGTAAAATTAAAAGAATTCATCTCTCATTTTCATTTAATATATTGAAAAATTTAACGACAAAATCACGTGAAATAAAAATATTTGAGAGGGTTTAATTTTAAAGAGAGATTTAAGAAAAAAAAAGAAGTCTACATCGGTTTCGCATGAGTTAGCAATTTCCTCGGAAAACCAAATTATTTAGGCATATAAGAAAGGAATGTAGATTCTTTTCTTCTTTAGGTTTCGTTTTCTTAAAGATATCAAGTGTTATGATTGCCACTTTATTTAAATTTTTTGGTGAGTTCATTACCACTTTATATGTATCTTAAGCTTGACTATGTTCGTATTCCTTTTGACACTTTATTCAAAATTTTCAGTCTTTTCCTAAGTCCATATTCTCAATTCTTTCTTTTGTTCCTAAAGTGTAAAGCATGTGCCTAGGTGTAGAATTGAACATAGGATTAGGAACCCAACTTCTTTGGTGGAAATATCTAAATATTTCATAAATGTAAAGTGCTCCATTACAATTACCAAGGATCACTTCATACTTTTAAGATAACTCTCTCTCTCTCTCTCTCACTCTCTCTCTCTCTCTCTCTCACTCTCTCATGTCTCTTTCTTTCTCTCAGATTGCAAAAACATACAAATCAATTAGATTTCATATATTTACCAAGAAAATATAATATGTTGATTTGGATCTCACAAGAGCTCTGATAGGAAGGCCATGCTTTTTTCCCTCACCCCTTTCTTTTGTTGCTTTCTGTCTTTCTTGTCTCCTTGTGTTCTTTAGCTCCTTTTACTTTTCTTTTTTCTCTCTTTTGTTTTCTTTTAGCTTTCTCTTTCTCTGATTTTCTCAGCGCCTTCCTCATTCTCTTTCAGTTTCATACTAGTTAATCAATAATACGTATTCAGAGATCAGATCAGATCCTTGTTAAAGTGGCTGCCCCAAGCTGAATTCCAAATCCAAATTAGGCTTCTTCGGGCTTGATCCTGACACATTTGAAGATGAACTTCCATCTGATATTCTCTCATAACTCACACACTTTGGATCCATTTCCTTCTGAAAACCCAAATACAAATCAATTAAGAACCAAAAATATCACACTCAATCTATATTTTAATGTAATGATGAGAATGGGAAACAAAATAATGAACAGGTTTCGGGAATCAAAGAACATTTGACTCGGAGAATAATTACAGAATATTTATATCAATCAAGGGAAAAAATAAAGAAACCTGAGAGAGGTACACCTAAAAGGCTGCTAAGTGGTAGAATTTGCATGTTCATGTGCTAGATAGATTTGAATTTTCTTTTTTGCGTATGGCATTAAGATTTAGTAATTGTTATGTGAGTGAGCTACAATTTGGTAGTTGATAAATGAGTCAAAGGGGGTAGGTTTAGGGTTATATAGATACCCTTTTGTGTGATGATGATTAATAAATCTTAAAGGGACGTCTTTTACTGCACAAAATTGTTCTTAAAGCGTTGTAATTAGTGTAAATGCGAAAAGGACTGGTCTACCCATTTGAATTTGTGAAGGACAAAGCAGCTTTATGGAAAGTGTTTTCCTTTTCTCATCTTTATAATGTGCATGGCAAGATGAAAAAGATCAAACGTATTTCCTTTCACTCTCAACTCCCTTTCATGCCATTCCAAACGCAGCTTGGTATTTGTGTATAAATACAACTTTTCAAACAAAAAGGCCAATTTTGCAAACACAGGCAATAAAGGGGACTTATAAGTAATTAGCATTTTCATATATATATATATATATATACCTCAAGAGATGGCACGTTTCCAACAGAATCAGTCTTTGTCTTCCCATGCAACCAAGCTTCTCTGTAACAACAAAAACATGGAAAGAATATATCCCATTACTGAAAGCCATGTAGTAAAACATAAAGGGAGAAAAAGAAACCCATCTTTTACTGCCTTAATTATCTATACACACTTTTACATATTTTGCTGATTGAAATAAAGTTGAAACCACCCAATTGAAACCCCATTGTCCATGGTTATATATTATATATAAATATAGGAGCATTCAAGGAAGTTTCAAAGGGCATATATCGCTTTGGCACCAGATTTCTAATTATGGGTCTACCAAAGGCTTAGCTTTGACACTAAGTTTCTCAATTGTAGGGCCCATATAATAGCCTAATGTCTGAACCCCACAAAATCCTAAGGAAAGAGATATCTCTATTTTTAAGGTGGATTTTGGCAAATATGAAACTCCTGTCTCTTTGAATGGTATATATGTAGGAGAGTGTGTGTGTGTGTGTGGGTTCCTTTTTTACTCCCTTTTCACCCACTAGAAGAGAGTATATTATTACCCCATCATGGAGATTGGATGCTCATGGTTTGTGGACAGACAGAACAAAGCAAACTGAAATGATTTATTCTTTTTGTGATTTTTTGCGCCTAACCATGTTTGCATGTGAGGTTGAGAGAGAAAGAGAATGAAAAGAACAAAGAGAGAGAAATCATAATGTGAATAAGACATGCATGAATTGCTCGGCTTTTTATTAGTATTTTTGCACCATGACTGCCGGAGAAACATACAATGGAATAATATTAAATTAAGCAAAAAAGTGAAACATAAAAAAACATTGGTTTCAACTTGATCATAGTTTTATAACATTCACTTGTTAACAGGAAAATAACTATGTTGCCAGCATCACTCCAAACAACACATCAGTTATGCATTCAGACCTCGGTAAAACTGAAATTTTCCTTCAATAGCATTTCGACAAAGATCCTTCTACGTTATACTTATATTAATCAAACCCAACATAAAAAAAACCTTTTAAGGGAATGTATATATAGAATTAAAATTTGTATATCTACACACAAAAAAATAAATAAAAATTGGATAAGTGTTTTTACCTGGAAGAGTTACCCCAAAGACCATGATAATCCTTATCTTGATTAACACTTGATCTTCCCTGCTTAATGGATACATCAGACGTTCGAGAAGATTTCATATCAAACATTAAGTCATCAGAAGTATCTCCAGACGACCCATTATCATACACATCCGATTGCCCTAGTTCATGATCAAAGAGGGAAACAAAAACCAAGTCAGATAAAACGACAGTGAATCATAAAAAATGCTAACTTTCACGCGGCTTAATCTTCGGACAATGTTTGATGAAACAAGAATAGATACCAACCTGATGAAGCCGCAGCTCTATCTGTAGTTTTCACCGTCCGGTACATCTGGATTTAAATTTTGCATCATAAACATTAGATAGTGTAGTATTAATATAAAGTAACTTAGAAAAACACGATAAAAAAAAAACCCTGTTGAAAAAAATCATAATATTACTAAGTACTTATTGTTATCATTTTACTAGTGTGTAACACAGCAAACTGAGAGGAAGATTAGCGGAAACCGAAGAAGTTTGGCTGAAGAATAAGAAATGCTTAGGAAGTTGCAAGTTGTTAGTATTAAATTAATAGGAAGAAGAGTACAAGTTGTAACACAGAAGCATTTATGGTTAAGGCAATATGAATATATGCATGGAAGCATGTGACTAACCAGGGTTAAAGCTGGCATGGTAAAAAAAACCCACATCTGAGGAACGGATCATTGAGAAATGATGGTGTTGGGTATATACGTACTTGCTTATGATTTATTTTTATTTATTTTTTTCCCTTTTTAAATGAAATTTATACACATTATATTTCTTTAATGGCATGGACTGAACTATGAGCTTGTCTGATCTCGGCTTGGCTGCGAGTCATTTTGGATTCATAGAGGCTTTGTCCTACTTGTTTCAGAAATCGATAAGTACCTCACACTTTCTCTCTCTTATTTTATTTTCTCTTTTTCCCCTTTAACTCGGCTGGTTCATTCTTCCAAAGCAAAAAGCTGTTTATTAGGTTGCAGAAGCAGAAGCAGAGGCAGCAGATCTAATAGAAAAAGAAGCGCTAAGAATTTGTGAGACCCTTTGTAAGGAAACCATTGGAATTTGAAATATGTATTCACGACTTAACTGCTTCCTGTAATGTAAATGTAGGCTCTGGATTTTAAACACATATATGCATAGTACGTTCTTACAACCACCATTAAAACCCCAATCAGAACCGTACCAACTTCAAGCTGACTCAAGAACTCCATAACAAAAAATTAATAAAGAAAAGAAAACACTGACCTTCAATATTATTTAATATGATTATTTTATTAATCGCTACACTACACACGTATTAAGGTGTTACAAACAGGTGCAATCAATTAACGGGTTTAATAGATTACCTGTAAATGAGACTTGACATGTGCTAAAGTGAGATCCTTCACATCCATTAGCTCAAGAACTGATTTGGGTGTAGCCCCTAATGAAAATCAGTAAAAAAGAATGATTAATTCCGAGAACCAAGTTTTTGTTTCCATTTTGTGTTGTTGGATTAACTTCCAGAAAGGGTGTAAGAAGAAAATTAAGCAAAAAGAAGGGAAAAAAAAATGAAGCATACTTTCGTGGCCACCTAAGAGTTCAACGGCATGGACAAAGCGAGCGTGAAGGGTGGAAGTCCAACGCATCCTGGGTGCTCTCATGCTACGCTTAGCAGGGAAGCGTGACAAGAACCTTGATCTCATAAGGGCCTGGGAGTGGAAAGGGGTGGAAGAAGTGTTTGTGGTGGAAATAATAGAAGAAGGGGTGGTGGTGGAAGGTTCTAGAGGGAGGTGATGGTGGTGGTGGTGATGCTGAGTGAATGGTATAGGAGGAGGGTTTTGGTAGACCGGGATTCCTCTGATGGGTCTGAGAAAGCCGAGGTCTTGGCTGAGGCTTTGGTGCTGAGGCTGGAACAGTGGCTGGTGGAAGTAATGGTTGTGGTGAAAGGGTTGGAAGGGGTTGGTGGTGGCATTAGTGGAAGCGTTTTGGAAGTGGTGAATGAGGTTAGAGGAGTTGGAGTTATCCGATGAGGTTTTTGGATTGGAGAGGGAGAGGGCGACGCAAGAGTCTTGTTTGGCCATTGATGATATGGAGTTTCTAGAGTCCAAGGCTCTCTTCCAGAACCCCAAATCCATGTCTTCTTCTGTGCTTCTCCTCCAGGTTGATGTTGGTTTGGCGTTCGGAGGGCTGATTTGTAAGGACAAGTCTGGTTGTGCTGGGAAAAGTTCCATCCAAACAAGCCTTTATGTGTTGCTGCTTTGGCTTCTTCTCTTGTGTGTTCTCTTCCCCTTGCTCAGTTTGGTTTTGTCGTGCAATACTATATATGGTTATATAGTAAGAAAAGTTTGAAGGATTGAAGAGAGTGTGGTTGAGGTGAGGGGAAGAAGGAGGAGCTAAAAGGGTGCTAGGTGAGGGTAATTAATAAGATTTTGTGAAGGTGTGTGGATGGAGTTTGGAGCATTGAATCAATTTGGAGTAGTTGCAGAGCAGAGATTTGAGATTGAGAGAAGAGGGCATGGAGAAATAGAGAGAGAGAGAGAAAGAGAGAGAGGAAGAAATGACAAGGTATGTGAAGTGAATGGCTGTTTCTTTTGTGTAAAGTATATGTGAGAAAATGACACTTAAGGGACTATACTATAGGGGGGTGGTGGGCAAGAGAGAGATAGAGAGAGAAGATTGTTTCTTTTGTGGACGTGGGGGGTAGGGTACTGGGAAGGGGAAAAAAAGAATGGAAAAGGGAAATAATCAAAAAATTCAGATAAAAGAAAAAAAAAAAGAGAAAAGAAAAAGGTAATTAATTAACTTGTAACTTTTATTCCTTTTTACAAATATACTTTTTTATTTTTTTGCTCTTCGGATTAAAAATGGAAAAGGAGGACATTTCTCAAACACCTTTAAGGTGTGTGTGTGCTCATTGTTTTCATCTACAAATCCAACTTTCTAACAAGCACACCCACACACACGTACACTACACAGAACCCAGAACCCCCCCTTTCACTGGACTGAAACCTAGGGCTTGGTTGTTCTTTTCATCTAATCCTTAAAAAAATTAAAATCCTGAAATTTACAGTGACATGATTGCACGCAGATTTCAACATCTTGGGGATTTGTTTTGTTTTGTTAACAGCCCAATTATAAACCACTCATTGAGGTGATGATGAACCCTAATTCTCCGCAAATCACATCATGCATTCTTCTTAGCATAAATTTGGACCCATCCATCCTATTCTTGTCATATTCTTTTTATAATCAACCAAGAAAATCAAAGGTATATTTGTGGGTTGTATCCAAAATGAGGACAAATTAGAAAGTCAGATTTACCCTATATTTTATTTCCGTAAGGACCTTTCTAATGTGGGTAAATTTGTCTTTAAGCATTGCAACCCTTAAGTCATCAAATAGACATCGGAACGTACTACTGAATTATACACACTCCACTCACTCTCGGAGACACGTACCCTAGACCTACAAAAAAAAAAACCACCAAATTAATAAAATTTTAACAATTAATTTTTTATGAAACTCGTAACAGGAAAACGCTAAGAAATTAATTAAATTCCTGGAATAATCCATTATTCCTGGTCCTTCAGAAATGTTAGTCTGGTTGACTCGGAAGAATATATATTAATCTAAAAGTTGGGAAATTACAGATACATATATATATGGTGGGTCATGCGAGTCTATCAAAATTAAATTTTATGGTTACGAGTTTTGGGATTGAAACGGATGGTCCTAATAAGAGTCCATAAGAAAATAAGATGGTCCTATGATACACTCTAGAGATAAACGACGTATGAATAATCTCTGTCTACCAATCAATGTGAGTCACTGTCATGTTTACACAACATTATGTGTGTCATATAGCTTCATCATATTAAACTGTGGTGAATTATAAGCACATAAATAGCAAAATCAACTAGTCAAAGGTGACCAATCACTCTTAATTGGAATTAAGTTTTGTAATGATTTTATATTTGCGTCCTAGAGGAAGGTTTTAGGGTTGCCTCATTTTGGGTCCAATAATGTAAGACATGACATGGTTTTCTATTTGTGCTAGGAATAGGGGTGCAGATGTTTCAATCACCTTTCGATATGCAAACTCTTCATCAACAAAATTCGTTTACTCTTCTTCTCTCACTTACCCTGCTTTTGTACTTAGTTTATATAACAGTCTCTTTTCCTACACAAAAAAGGAAACTATATATATATATATACCTTCATAACATATATTTTTATTATTTACTTACCTATGAAAACTATAATGGATATGTTGCAACATAACATATACCACTTTCTTTTAACATTTTTAATTGGGATTACTCCCTTGTTAAAAATAGGCATAGACCAACGCGTACAAAACATAATTAGGTTAATTTTTATTATAACACACTTTTTTTATGTTTTTTCAATGTTGTGTGTTTCCTACAGATAACATGTCGTTTTAAGGATTTGTTCTATGTGCACTTAGGCTTAGGTAAAAGGTCAAAAAGGTTCATTAATTTTTAGGCTGGTTCATGTTTAGCAATATTTTTGCTATGGTTAAATTTGTACGCTTCTATTTTAGATATAACAATAAAAGTAAAAAAATAAAAATAAAAGGAAAGTCAGCAAAAGATATTATGGCATTCATCTAGCATTAATGAAAGATTAAACATCATCAATCAAACTGCCGGATTAATTTTTTTCTTCTAATTTTAAAGATAGTTAAATCATGAAATAATTTCATAACCAAAGTATTTTAAGTAAAATACTTCATGATTTAAGTATGGTAAGTTATGTAGTTACATAAAAATTATTATGCTTTGTTGATTTAGTTGAGTTATAAAAAATAATATAATATAATTGATTTAAGGTTGGTTTGCTTTCAACAACGTATCGTTGAAGAGGAATAGAATGATATGATATCTGTAGTTTATTTCAAAGGATTTGCAGATATTTGTGATGATTGTTTTGGAGGAAAGGGGATGAAACTCATCTTCTCCTACTAGGAAAGATTTGAAGAGTAAGTGACATCATCATATACTATTTTACTAATTTATCCTTAACTTTTAATTAATGGTTTGTTTGTTATTATAATCCCATTTATATATTTAAATTATAAAATATATTAAATACTTTAATATTTACAAGTTATAAAATAAACTAGTATTTACATCAACTTTAACTATTTTTCATATATTAATATTAATAATGGTCATAATAATAATAAATAATAATAATTTCTTATAATTAGTTTCAATAATAATAATAATAATAATAATAATTACAGTCAAAATCATATAAATTTTATTAATAACTAATAAGTTTTATTATTATTCTTATTCTTAATAATAATAATAATAATAATAATATGAAAGTATTGAGAAATTAAAAACACATGAAAAATAATTAAATAATAATAATTATTATTATTATTATTAATCATGTACATAATTAAAAAAATAATGATAATAATGATACTAAAACTACTACTAATAATAATAATAATAATAATAATAATAATAATAATAATAGTATTAATAATGATAATAATGACAATTGTAATAATAATAACAACAATTAAATCTAATTTTATATTAATTTTAAGTATGAGGGTAAAATTATAATCTAACAATTTTATTTATTAAAACATGTTTTTTTTATCTATCACATTTATAAAATCATTAAGAATTTCTTATAAATATTATTTTCAAATCTTTTCACTTTCATATCTTTATCCCTTGAATCAAATAACCTCACTTTCTTTTCTTTATACCCTCACATTCATTTACTCATTCTTTCTCAATTTCATCCTTAGAATCAAATACACCCTTAATGTTTTACGTTCATAAATTTATTTATATCATTTTATAATAGATATAATTTGTCTATGTATCATGAAATATAATTTGCTTTACTTTTTTCTTTTAATAAATTTTCATGTAATGACATATGATTGATGGGTTTGGAGTGTCATTGTATAACTATGATGTCAAAGTTCATAATGATGTCTACGATGATTTTACTTTGAATAACAAAGCATCGAAAATTGATTTCCATATTTAAAATAAAAAATATAATGTAGAAATATTTTTTAATAAAAAAATATATCACTAAATGTAGAAATATAATTCATTAAAAGTATAATTTTATCAAGTTCTCAATTAATTTATAGATACTAAAGTTATCATATTACTATTAATCGTTTATCTTTTTTAAGATAAAGTTAATCAACCCACACTTTATTTTCTAAATAGAAAAATCAATCCCAAGAAATAATTATGTCTCCTTTTATTGATGTAATATTTTTGGGTTAATTTAATTTAGAGTCTCTATTTGTTAAATTATTTCGTAAATTTAACCAGTTTTAGTTAAACGTCATCTATCAGTTTAACCTGAAGTGATTAGTATTAGTACCAAGTGTCTTAGACAAATAAATATATTTATACCAAGTGTATATAATCATGATCCAAAATTTTACAATTTTAACCAACAATAGGTTGAATCACTTCCAATTCCTTTTTCAAAATAAGTAAATTTTTGTTTTTTATTTAATTTTACTATTTAAAAAAATAGACTATTGTAATAAGAAAGCTCTATTTACTTGTTAAATAAGTTATTTTTCTAAAATCATTTTCATAAAACTTACTTTAAATTTTACCAAACTAATATCATCCTATAATGACGTATATATAATACATATATACACACACATATACTACATATCATTCGTTTTTCTTGGCCTCGAGGGGTTTTCATTGACACGATAGTTAATGAGCATTAATTAATTAAGGAAATAAATATATAGTTAAGTTTAATATGTAGATAATTGAATCCTTAAATTTGGATCAAACAACTGGTAAGATGTTGAATCATTGATTATGTAAGCAAAGTAATGATTGGTCAATAACTAAAAAAAATTGAATAAAAACATTAGGTTGTATTATGATTGGATTTTGATGGAGGGACGAACCTAGAGCAGTTCCTATATATAGGCTTGACTACTTTATGTTGGGTAAATAATTGGTAAATCATGTTTTGGTCTTCTACCATTCTTTCCTAATTGCTTCAATGACCAACATGCTTTCTCAATTAGGTTAAAGCTAAACTCACTTTTTGACCCTAATTATAATACAATTAACACTTCTTCTATTTGATTAATTAATCGGTAATCTGTCTTTCAAATCACTTTCAGTTGAGTAATTAACCTCCAAATTTAATAAAAGGGTGAGGTAAGATTTAAGTTCAACTTCAACCTATGTAAAAGGATATCCTCCATAAAACTCAAACACGACATAGTTTGAGAAATTATTTGGTAAGCATGCCCACATAATGATGAGAAGGTAGAAGTTTATCTAGAGCTTAGGGTTTAATTAATGCTTATTTTATTATTTTGATGCAATTAAGGAGAAGGGGTATTTATTCTAAGAATTTGTCCTACAAATAAAAAAGAGCTATTTTTTTGAGAAAAGAAATGAAATGGTGACAAAGATGTGTAGATTTTGTTATATATATATATAGGTTGTGAGAAAACAAAGTAAAATTTTCTTCTTTTCTTTCCCCTTTTGATGAAAAAAGTAGAATCACTAAGAGTGTGTTGGGCAAATAGAAAGATGATGCAAAAGCATTGGTATGCGTTACCCTTTGCTACGTAACTTTTCTTTTGATATCCCTTCCTTAAGTCATTGCTCAACACCCAACTAATATCTATGCTTGATCACCTTCTTTTTTGGATAAAGCCTTCATAGGCCCCCCCACCTTTCCACCTTTTACATTTCTTCTAAATTCTTATTTCTAAACCTAAATTCAATCAAAATTTACATTCTTTTCATATTTCAACTACTAGTTTACTATTGGTTAATCAATTTTCAAAACCTATAAAAGATTAGCTTGTGTATGTAATTTGACCATTCACCATAATCCATATGTTTAGACAAAATATATATTTTAATAATTGTTTTATATGGTACTAATATCACCTTGAAGAGTCCAAAAAGTAGTGGTTTATTTTTTTTAAAGAAGAATGGGAGTTCGTGTCTCGATTAACGAAAGTAATCTTAGAAAGTTGTGTTTGTTTTTGTATGTTTTTCTGTGCAAGTATGATGGTGATAAATTTGTTGTAGTATTTAGTATTATTGTTGGATAGTTAGGTTGGTGATAGGGTAATTTTGAAAACGTAATTTAGGGTAAAAACAAAAGGATGTTTGAGTACGTAGCGTTGAAGCCCAAATGGGTGATGGCATGGGCTATATTTGTAGGGCTAACAAGGTTTTGGGTAAGCCGCGACTGCGACTTAACTTTATTTAACACGCCTTACGGTAAAAACTAACCAAAAATCCTTCTACACACGTGAATCTCCTCACGCATCTGCATATTTCGCTTTAATAAACCCTAATTTTTTTCTCATTTCCAGTTCCTACTTTCTGTCACACACTTCCACGTATATCTTTGCTTAAACACCAATTTTTATATATCTTCTTTTTCTTATCCTATTTTCTTTTTAAATACATTTTTATTTAGAGTGATTAATTTCCCTTTTATTATCCAAATTTATACACTTTTTTTATACTTTAATATTTTTAGGAGTAATGTTGAAGGTATGAAAAGACATTGAAGATTATGGTGAGCAATGCAACACGTCCTTTTATTAGCACAGGAAGGAAGCACCTATATGAAGGAATATAGGGTCCCTACCTATGATATATATTCTACATATATATTTTAAAAGTCTAACACACACAGTAATCACTGACCTTTGATCCTCGTGTTTCTGTTTAATTATTCATTAGTGAGTTAATTTTGACTATACTAATCTAATTAACACCCACCTCATTTTTGTCATCAACACAATCCTACATTGAGACCAACAAAATATTCCAAACTAATCAATCAATTTCCCGTGGGAAAATGACATCTAATCTTTCTTCAAAACAACATAAAAAAAATGACCAAATCACAGTGTTGATTACCAAGTTCAAGTCAAACAAGGTGAATCCAAAATTTCACATTTTTTCTATCAACCATGGAGCATGCAAATATATATAATAATAATTGAATAATTAGCTTAGTGTCATAGATGAGTTAGTAGTGCTCATTAATATACGATAAAATCGTCTTCCTAGGGTTCCCCGACAACATTGGAAGCACTGTAACACAAACAAATGTATATAGAAACATAGTAATATACTAATTATTTGTAGGTTGTGATATCTGAATTCTTATGTTTTTAATACAAAAATGGTAACGGCGAAGAGCATGGTCCGGGAATACAGCCCTGACATTTCGTTTTCTCAACTTATCAAATTGGTTGTTTCATTAAGGACATGGATTATTATATGTCCCAATTTGTCAACCATATTCCTAGAAAATTAAAATTAGGGTTCGGAGTTTGTGAAGATTGGAGACAAACTATAGTTTTTTGTGTAGCACAATTAATGTTTTAAGAAAAAGATAAGAGTTTAGAACATAAATGTGTTGTGGTTGTGTGTTAATTATTTTGCTAGAGATTTGTGCCTTAGAAGCATCTAAACTTTGTCTCTTGTCAAATGTATATTTTACATTATAAACTAATCCTGGTCGTCCATGTCCCGTGCTCAAGGAGGAATCTTAATTATATATTGTTTGTTCTAATTCAAGTTCTTACCTTAATTAATTGTCAATATAATTCTTCAATTGGATTTATCAATATGTTGCTATCTTTTAAACAATATTACCAGTACGTACATTTATATTATACTTGCTAGTGGAGGTATTATAATATTTTAATAGTGTTGCGAAATCAAGTATGATAAAGCAGAATTATTTTGGTCAATTACTTGTGATGTGGTTCGTTTTAGAAATTGATGCTTTAACGACGTTTTATCTTGAAAATATGTATTAATGGATTAAGAGATGAACATATTTATATATAAAATATTATTTATTTTAACTTTCAAATGTATCTGGAAAACAAATTATCTAATTAAGAATATAATGGTAAAATGACTTGTAATGTTTCTTTATCAGAGAGTTGAAGTCACAACAATATTGATAAGGTTTATGAAGAACGAGAAATTAAAAAGTTATTAAAAGTCATATAAAACCATATTAAATAACTTCTAGTTTGAATTGATTAATTAAATTTGTATTTTATATAAAATTATAAAGCAATGTAAACCTAAAGATATCTCAATTAATCTTCATTTTTTTTTCAGAAAATAAATTAAATCAAATAATCCCTTTGAATGATCGAATTTGATAAATTAAAAGATTCTCAAATTTTGATATGACATTACGCACACTCACTTGCATATAGCTCAATAATATAAAAGAATCTGAAGCTATATAATGATGGTATAGGACCCAAAATTAAAGAACACTATAAACTACCTTTTATCTGGTTGGCGATCGTAAAGCTTCTTCTTCTTTTTCTAATTTTTCTACATTATTATGCCACTGCGTACAAAGTGCAATATATAAAGAATTGAGAAAGAAGTTCAAAGAAGAATTATGTACAAAAATCCCTAAACAAATATTATATCTCCTTATGATTAAGTTATACATTTTAAAGAGTCTAACTTAAAGTTATGGTTTGTCAAATTTTATTAAAACATATTACTAAAATTATTAATAAGTGGGCTTTGTCTAGTAGTAATTAATTATTGGGAACCTAATTATGGTTACACTAACAAATATTATGCAAATTAGTCAACTTTTTCTTAATTTAAATGAAGTGTAAGAATGAATATTAAAAAGGAAAAATATAAGGAGTTATGGAGTTAAAGTGAATTAGTAAAACTCAGTTGGTTCATTTTGTAATCCAACTTAATTGATCATGAGTTGGTGGATTATATTGGTTAATTAACTTAAAGAAATTTTATTCTTTTAACTTATTTTGTATATTTATCGTTATATAATGAAAATAGATTAATTTAATTCATAACTGTACAATTAAAGTTCTGTTAATATGCGAAAATAAAAATGGCAATCTATACTATTGGATAACTAAATTAACTATTAAATCATTTAAACATTTGTTCAATTATAATATTTCAAGTGATTAAATTTTCGATCTACATAACTAGAAATAAAAAATAATTATAATAAAAAATAATAAAAAGTGATACAAATATTAAAAGATTATAATTGATAGGTTATAGCTCAATCCACTTAAATCCAACTCAAATTCATTTAATACATAGATTAAATGAGTTGAGTCCAATTTAATTCATATTAAAAAAAAATAATCTTTTGCTACTTAACCCGGTTCGAGAATGAATCTGATTAATTTACGAATTTGATTTCATTTTGACACTTCTGATAATGAAGTGAAACAAAAAATAAAAATTATTTAAATTGTTGAAAATATTTATTATTATTATTATTATCATTATTTATATTAACATTCCAAATTAATAATGATGACAAAATAATACTTTCCTCGAAAGATTAGAGTATAGATACTTGTTTGAATAGAGTTTTAATGATTTTTTTAATAATTAATTAAAGAGCGTGTTGAAGTGTAGACAACGATCACTCGTTCACACAGATCAAATTTGTATGAAATTAAATTTGGTTAAGGATTGTATTTTAACCTAGTAAATTTTAATTATTTTAAATAATGATTGCTTAGTACAGTTATTTCCTACTTTATGGTTTGTATTGTATTGATTCATTGATTCTCAATGGATCGTCCACTAGTATAATTGTTTATTTGTTTATTATTTTTATTTATATTTATCTTGGCTTTGTCGGGGATTAGGTGAAAATAAATGGAAGAAAAAGGAAAAAGAGTGGAAATAAGATAATTTGTATTAAAAAGAGGGGATAGATTTGGGTGAAAAATTTATACTAAGTGCAATTGATGTGATTGAAAAGAATTATTATTATTTATTTCATTAATATTATATTAATTATTTATTTTATTGTAAGAAATAAAAACATTCAATAGTGTATTGATAATTTTAAGTGTACTTTTTAAATTGATATATAGTGTTATTATTTTATTTAGGATTAAATATGATTTAGGTTCCTTAGTTTTTGGTAAATATTGAAATTAGTTTCATTTTGAGATGTTGAATCAATTTAGTTCCTCATTTTTAAAATCTAGGTGAATTTAATCTTGATGTTTTAAATGTGTTTATATGTGTTTGAAACGTCAAATAAATTTACAAAAATTTGGTTAAAATGATTAAATACACTTATTTAGAGAACTAAATTAGTCCAAAGTTTCTAAGATAGACTATTTCCAAATTTCATTCACATTTTAGGGATCAAAAACATATTTAACCATTCTATTTAAGTCTACGTCACAATTGGAGATAGTAATAGGGCATAACGCATACGAGTTTCATTATCTCATCTATTCTCATTAGGAGAAAAATTCATCCCAAATCCAAACTCTATAAGATCAATATTTTGTCTCTTTCTCATTCTTATCGGATAACAGGCATATACTCGTATTCACTTTTTTACAGTGTTAATATTAATTAATAATATCTTATAAAATAATACAAAATTACAATAAATAAAATATAATATTATCAAATACTCCATATTAGAAGGGTGTTTATTTTTTCAATATCAAATATTTAGAAATAAATTTTAATTATATATATTTTAAATTAGAATACAAAATAAGATTTCATGAGAACTAAAACATTTAATAAATTTTCAAAAGTTAGTGAAACCTAGTTGATAATTTAAAAATATTTTAAAAAAATTATAAAAGGAAAACAAATATTCAAATTGAAATATATTTTAAATGTTTGTTTATCTTTTTAAATTATAATGATCAAAATCACACAAAAACAAATATTAAACTAATAATAATAGAATTTTAATATAGAACTTTTATCTTTTGAACTTCAATATATGTTGAACGGTGATAAAAAAGATTCATGACAATTACATTAAATTATTATATTATAGTAAATAAAATTTTGTTTATACAATTATAGTGATAGATTACACATACGATAATGAGTTATAAAATAAAAATAGTTATATTTTAAATGTTTGTTTAACTTTTTAAATTATAATGATCAAAATCACACAAAAATAAATATTAAACTAATAATAATAGTATTTTAATATAGAACTTTTATCTTTTGAACTCCAATATATGTTGAATGGTGATAAAAAAGATTCATGACAATTACATTAAATTATTATATTATAGTAAATAAAATTTATTTAAACAATTATAGTGATAGATTACACATACTATAATGAGTTGTAAAATAAAAATAGTTATATAAAAAATATTAAAATAGTATTTTATATAATAAAAATAAACAACAAATAAAAATATTAAAAATATGATCAAATGTGTGTTTTAAAAACAAACAGAAACAATTAAATGAAATCGCATAAAGAAAAATAAATTTATAATTAAAAGTATGATAAAAGCCAAAAAAAATATCTTGGAGATGGAAGAAAAATTTTCAAATAATAACCTAGTCAATTGTTGATAGATCATAAAAATATCTTTAAAGGTTTATGCTATTTAACATTTAAATTAAAAATGATAAACATTCTAATATAAAAAAAAAGAACATATACAATAAATAAATATATTAAAAAATAGTAAAATATTTAAATGCGAGAGATAAAAAATGTTTAATCATCTATAATCATTTAATTCATGAATCAAGTGTTAAAGTTTTGTTCCCAAAATTGTCAGGAATTCTCAAAACTTACTCGTAAGCTAACGATTGGCGCATGAGTTTATATGGGCCCACTTTGAATTATTCTTGGGTCCATTCCAAAATATGATTTTTGTTTGTATGAAAATTTTGTAGAATTTTCTAAAGTACTTTGTAGTTTTAATATTATACTGCAACATTTTTATTCATATTGTAATAATATTAAATAATTTTATTATACTGTTTGAAATCTTTCTAAGAAATTGACTCTCCAAAATATTTTATTTAATTTTAAGAGTTTTTTCATATGTTAATGTTGTACTCCTCAATTTTGGGCCTGACTTTTTATTAATGATTATAATATTAAACAATTTTATTGTATTGTATATTCTGTTTGGCCAATTAACTTGGATGGTCATGTGCTATTTTGAATAACTGATTATTTTTTTTTCCTTTGGTGTTTTATTCTTAATTTGTACATTAATTAATAATATTCTGCAAGCTCACACTGATTTATTGAAAAATTGTAATATCAGTTACTGTAGGAACAATTATATAAAATATGTGTAATTTATATGGTATAATTATGTTTGATATTGTACTGTAAAAAATTGTGTTTTAATATTGTATTCATAGTCATTATACCTTATTGATATATTGTTATTAATGTGATTTATGAATGATACGGATATTTTGGTTTTACTTACGACATTTTTGCTGTGGTACACTGTATTGGTGGTAGGATATTTTGACATGAGTTTATACATTTCTTGTTACATTTCGTAATTTGGAATCTCTTAGGTGAAATTATAGTGAACAAGAAATTTTATCTTTCAGGATGTCATGTTTTGTTTTTTTTTCCCTCACTTTTATATATTTGTCAGAAACTAAATAAGATAGGATGGAATTTCTAAATTATATTTGGCATTTTTTTTAATACTCATTATAATTTATATGAGATGAGATGATTTGTTATTCTGTTCATAAATCGAGAAAGTTTAAATAAAATGTTAAACAAATTACTTAATAGGTTTCGTTGAGAACTATCACATAGAATTGATAAATAAAAGTAAGGACAAGTCATGGCTTATTTGAGTAGAATTTCTTAAGAAAATCAATTTATTCTTCCTCTTGGATTTTGTTTAAACATGAACATTTCGCTCTGCAATTCTAACAGGTCTGAGTCCAAATCTTGAACCACTATGGGCCAAAGTTAAATAGAGTTAGTGTGAGTCAATGTTCATCTAAGTAGGGACAATCCCATGTTCAGTTAAGTTGGGTTGTCTCAAATGGTTTTAGTCCGATCAAGACCAGATCAAGTCATGCCTTAGTCAAATTGAGTCGTCTTGGCCTAGGTTTAGATGAGTCTACCCTGGTCTAGGTCAGGTCAAGTCGACCAAGGTCCATGGCTAGCCAAATTGGTCTAGGCTTAGTCGAGTTGGGTTGGTCAAGGCGGTCAAGTTAAGTTGACCTGAGCATAGGTCGAGCCGAGTTGATTTGAGTCCAAATCAACTCAATTTGGGTCCAAATCAAGTTGAGTCAGGATAGTACCACATTTAGTCGTGTTGAGTTAGGTCTATGCCTAGTCAAGGTTTGGTTAAGCCAAGTTTAGATCGAGACACCGAATCAAGGACATGTCAAACTAAGTTGAGTTGATCCTGTGTTATATCGAGCTGAATCTACTCATATTTAAGTCGAGCCGAATAAACTTAAATTTAATCGTTCCAAACCAAAAGAAAAAAACAAAATAAGAATTTGAGAGTAAGAAAACTTTTAAATTCTTACTTTTTAAGTGAAATTTGCAATTCTTTAATTTTTAGTAATCCAATTACTTTAATGAAATTTAATTTTTTTTTAATTTCTTATCCAAACAACATATATTATCATAAAGCATTTTTAATTCTTTGAAAAAATAATTACCATATTAAATATATTATTTAAACACAAGGTACTAATAATAAAAGAGATAATTGAAGATCTCTCAATCTTTAATAACATGTCAATCCCTAACATGGATTTAGTTAAGAGAACTAGAGTCATGAACTTGTAAGTTTAATGTTGCTGGAACAGTGTTTTATGAGAGATGAGAGTAGTCGAATGTAGTATAGCTAGGTGACAAATTACACCATTGAAAAGTCTACTACATAGAGCAGCATGTGAAGACTTTTTGTAAGGCATGTTGGTGAAAAGTTTTGGTGTTTAAGGTTCTGAAAAATCATTGTTTCTTCTTATTCAATAATAATGGTGTTAAAGTACTTTTGTATGAAAAATAATTATGTTTTTTTATGAATAATTTTGAATAAAAAGCAGTCTTAAATGAAAATAACTTTATCACAAGTTTTCAATTAATCTAAGTGATACCAAAATAGAAGAGGTGATGATTAATTGAATTAATTTTAATGGAATAGTCCAATTAACTCGTTAATGGTGTTGGATGGGATTCTTGAATTTTAGACATAAAAAATCATTTAATTTATTGTGATGAATGAAAATGTATGACCCAAAACATTAAGAACTATTTGATCAAGTACTATTTATTATTCGTAAAATTTGTAAATTTAGATCTTGAGAAAAGAACCAATTTAACGATGCTCAATGAGTCAAATTTCTACGATCCTTGAGAAATTGTGCCTAATTTGACCCACCTATAACCTTGACCCAAGAGGCTAAACTATCTCTTCAAAATTGAACTATTATTATTAGGTAAACTTGAGTCTATTATGTTCTAAATTTTAATAAATTTAATATCATATTCAATTTAAAATGTCGAAGATTATAAATATAATTTACAATATCATGTTTTTTCGGATAGATCAACGGAAAGATATAACATCAATGAAACATGAATTCAACTCTAACTCATATAAAAATGATTGACATCACTCTCAACCCAAAATCTTAAGATGATGAGTTTATGGATCTTCATCCTTATATAATCAGTGGCGGAGCATTGTTGGAGCAGGCGGGGGCCACGACTCCCTCAACTTTTTCAATTTTTTTAACCTTTTTAATTTTTTTAAAATTATATAAGTTTAAAATTTGTTAAAATATTTATGTTTTTAAATTATATACATATATATATAAATATATATATATTTAAATTAGATAATAGTATATTGAAAAGTTAATGAAAATAAAATTAGGTATTTTTTATTTCTTTTATAGCATATAGCATTTAATATTAATAAATAATAAAATAAAAAATCAAATATAATAAAGAAAAAAATTTATTAAGATAATTTTTATTTTCTATTTCCATTCTCTTTTTAGTTTTTCACATGTTGTATTTATCTCTTACACCTACCCAAATTCTTTTTGTTACGTTACAAAAAAAAAAATTTCTCATGTCTCACTTTGTAGTGAATTGATTGTCATAATTTTTGTTAGTAATTATGTTTTTCAATTATTGATTATATTATGATAAATTACTTTTTAGTCTTAAACTTATTTTTTAAATAGGTATATTGATGAATAAATTTATTTTTTAGAATTGATAAAATATGAGTGAAGATAAAAACATGACAATATGGTTGCTCATCGCATAACAATGAAATGAAATGCGACTTTTGAATCGATATGTGTATATTAGAAAAATGGGAAATGATTATTTTGCAGATAATATGATTATTTATATTGAAAAAAAAAATAGCTGAAAAATTTAGTTATGATTGAATTATTTGATAAGTTCAAGAATATGAAAAAATAATGGACAATTCGTTAGATAGTGTAGTTTGTTTTATAGTTATAATTATACTAAAGTATTATTCATTTCCATTGAATGAGTGACAGTAATGTTAAATATGTAAATTTTAAATATATTATTTTGGCTTTCCCAAAAATTTTGGTAAAGATCCGCAATTTTGGTCAAGATCAACCACTCTATATGATGCTTAACTTTATCATTTTTACTCAATGTACTCACACTTAATTTTCAACAATCTTTCCCTCAAATATTTCGTTTAACTTTCTCATTATTATTCAATGTGAGACATAAACTCACAATTTCCCGAATCCAACATCTTGACATGAAAACAAAAAACAAAACTTCCCACATAAAACCACCAGCAAAAAAAGAAGAATTAGAAACCAAACCAAGACTCACCAAGGTTTACACCAACAATATGCAGATAACTGAATTTGATGATGTGACAGTGTTGCTTAAAGCTTTAGCTTAACGATCAGAAATTTCCCAGTAATGCAGAAAAACAGATTAATTATGAGATTGTTACTTGGAATAGAGTGTTTGTGTATTAAGCACAGTAGTTTTTATGACTTGGCAACAAGCTTATTGTTATGTGAGTGAATCACGGAAAACATGTTAGCGTTAATTAATCCATGTGTTTCTCTTGACAAGGATTACAATAAGTTTATGGTTACAGTGAAGAATTCCTTTTCAGTAAATCCTAATCAACAGTGACGTTCAAATCTCACTCAGTAAGAAAGCAAACATGCATCATCGTCTTCATTTGACAGCTTGCAACTATTGTTCTCAATCAATTACTCATGTCATCACTCATGCTTATATATATTCTACCTATTACACTAAAAGCCATGTCACATTCATGTCATTGTTCCTTTCTACCATGTCAGTGTGCTTTGCCTTTCACTAACAAAACCAGAATGCCATGATTCGGAGACAACAATTGCAATCAGTAATTTCAAACAGAGGCAAACATTGAAGGAACTGTAACACATGAAAAGAACAAGTTCTTTTCTTTTCTTGTTTAAATTTCAGAATATACAATATTGAAAAAAGAAAACAAATCGAAATAGACATGGTTGTTAATTTTTATTAACAGGATAGTTGAATTCACAATTTCTCTTACTCTCCTTTTGACCTTTTTCACTCTTCTTTTAATAATTGTTAGTTGTTAATTTTTGTTAATAGAGAAGTTGAACTTGTAATCTCTTTCACTCTCATTTTGATAATTATTAGTTGTTAGCTTTTGTTAGTGGTAGAGTTAAAGTTATATGATAACCGCTAACGAATCACCCACTAATTTCTTATTCCACTTATCTTATTAATTAGACACCACTTTTACACTAAAATCTTAAGGCAATAGTGTTATGGGTCTTTATTCTTATATAGTGTTTAACTTTGTCTTTTCTATCCAATGTGGAACTTTGACTCACACTTGAACTATTTCCAACATTATCCCACTTACAAAATGAATATACTTCGGTGTGAGGGGATTTGTTGGAAGCTGTTATTAGTATTGTATGGAAAGATTTCACTTAAAGGTATGAAGTTAAAATTTTGAATACATGTGAAGAATTTGAGAACATCTTTACAAGTTATATGATAACACCGTCGTAATTGAATGGATCTATCACATTGGTGTTGAAAATTATTGAGAATGAGTAAAGAATGTGAGAGTTGGTGGTTAGAAAACACTGAAATGTGTGGTTGATTATTTGGATTTGCCTTATTGGTGTTACCGACATGAGGGATTATTATATGGGTCATATATTTTGATGGAAACGAGAAATGTTTAGGTCTATACGAAAAATGGGTCACAAAAGTCAAAGACACTGCGTAGCAATGTTAGAACCACACAAAAGGTTACAAACTCAAGTGAGGATGTCAATGTCAATCAATTAGCATGGGCACGGGCACGGTCTGTGATAATTTTACTCCAAATCCCCATGCCATACACTGTTATGCATGTTTCATGGGAAAAATAAAAACCAAAACCAAAATCGTAAATCGTAAATATCAATATTTTATTTTTGTATCGTTAAAATAATGGTCGGATCAGTTGGTTCTATATGCAATGGATCAAATAATAAAAATGTCTAGATCATTCTAATTTAAATTTCTTTTAAATTATATATCTTTTTATAACTCTATCACATTCAATTTAGGTTAATTTTTTAAATTTATTTATATCTTTATAATACGAAAATAAGTAAAATATTTATTTTTTATCTTTTGTAAGCTAAGCTAGATGATTAGAGTTATGGTTTTAAATAACTTTTCTTTCCCTTACACATATTCTTCTCATGAAGAGGGGGAAATCATGTAAGCTTCAAAAAAAACTCTTCTCTTCGATTTTTTTGTCTATAGTGAATGAAAAATAAATTTTCACTGGTTTCAAACAATGAGCATGAAGGAAGTAACTGGGATAACAGGTAGGGGTCGTTCTGCAGCAGGGTACACACAATCCACGTAATTTCCCTAAAAACAAAAGCATCGATTTAGTGCATGGTTAGAAAGAATGAAAATTTGGAAAGTGGTTTTTGAGTTAAGATACAACGCCCAATGCTTAAAGCAGGTTTGTTTTTGTTTGGTTTTACTTTTCCCTGTCTACCAAGTAATTAATGAGAGCATCATAAAAATTTGTGTTTGTTGAGTTGAGACTTAAAGCATTAAAGGGTGAAATTACGGAAACGAAAAAGAAAATATAATGAGATGACCCTACTACGCGTTTCATGTGTCGATTTTTAGTCGACACGATTGTAACAGTTGCGATTCTGATTACAGATGATAAAGGAATCTTTAAGGAACTTAGGATATTACAGGTAGAAAAATTGTCTCACCCATATCTCTGCGTTTTCCTTTTATATCTTCATTCCTTGCACTTAATTATTAATGAGTGGAATATTTGTCAGAAATTAAACGACCATTTATTGTAGAAAATATATGAAGTGGAGATGCATTTTGTTTTGTTTAGTGATTGGTGAGGGAGAAAAGAAAAAGGTTAAAACATGCAGGTAGTATATATTTTGAGAATATATATAGAAAAGATTTATTGATTGGGCAACAGAAGGGATAAAATCTGAATCATATATATAGAAAATGTGTGTTTTTGTTTTAGATAAATTGAAAGGTGATGAGGATATAATATTGTATGGTAGATGGAAGGGATGAGTTGAATAATATTGTGTGGAAAGTTTGATGAAATGATTTATGCGTTGGAAACATAGCAGAACCCATGAATGAGAATTTTTCTTGGGTTGAACCCCACACATTAAAGACTTCAAAAGGAGTAAAGGGTTCTTTTTCCATTTGCGTCGTAGCTATAAGCACATAGGCATATAGGATATATCCGAGTTTCTTTCCACAAGAAAAAAAAGATGGAACATTTTGAATGCATGTTTTGTGACAAAGAGGAGCAATGGATGATAAGGTTCCCCACATATGTAGTTAGAGTAGAGACTGAAAGATAATATGCGAGATTTTGACAAGAACCCATTAACATAAATTTTGGCTTTGTTCCCTGTCTCAATCTTACATTTTTCTTGCTTCACTTCACTTTCTATAAATTCACACATTTATTCTCTTTAGGAAAAGTTATACACAACATGGCCCTACCAGGTTTCTTTACCTATTCAATCAAACTGGAAAATTGGTGGATTTGTCATGCAAGTCAAGTTACACACCCTCTTGATTCGACTAATTATTTCTTTCTTTTCATCCACACATAATAATATTATTATACTCCTCCTTCCTTCAGTTTCCAACTTGGGGAGGCCAGATACCTACAAGTCCCACAACACAAATTTAAAGATCTTATAACTAGTAGAATTTTTTTCACTAATATATTGAAAATATTGATTATTTCTTATCGATGAGTTGTTTATATAAAAGTCCTGATATTACTTTCGACTTCAAACTTTACTTTAAAGTTAAAAATTGAATTTTAGGTCTAATTAAACTTTATAAAATTAGTTTATAAGGTTATATTTGAACTCATTTATATATTGTAAATTTATCTTATTTATAGTTGATGATGTAAAATCTCTAACACACACCTTCATGATGAGGTATATTCATCTTAAACGTGAGACTAAACATTAATAAGTGGTCAAATAGTGGTTCAATAGTGGGTAGAATAATAAATCCAACAAACAACAAGTTTCGCTGAGATAGACTCTAACCCATGACTCGTATTTCATGTTAAGAAGTGAATTTTAAGACTAACTCAACCTTACAAAATATACTTATAAAATGAGGTTTACAACTACTTATATATTATAAATTGATCTTATATATAGTCAATGTGAGATCTCCACTTAATATTTATGGATCTTGTTTTTTCTTATATATCACTCTGTTGGAAAAAACACATCACCACTTAAGAATATTGTTGTCTTTACCCCCAAGAATCACCCTACTAACAAAGAAATAAGATAAAAACAAGAAGAATAATATTATGTGAAAATTTGTACGACACATGGACTACCCTACCCTCCCATGCTCTTTGGGTCCAAGTCCACCCACGTTCTCCAAAGCAAGAATTAAACCTAAACCTCACAACACTCTACTACAAGAATATAAGAAAAGTCAAATACAAACTTAAAGTATGTTTGACTAGAACAAGAAACATCATGAACTTAAAGTCCATTATATAGTCACTAATACTCACCTCCTTGGTAATTCTAGACGATGTGAGACTTTTCATGTTATTTCCATCGACCCAACAAACTCAGCCTTCATTCTCATATTTGAATTTCTTACTAAAACTTCTATGTCTGACACTAAAAATATCACGTAATAATGAATATCTGACACCTTAATATGTATTATAATTTTGTTTGGTTGTTTTCTTAAGAGAAACAAAAAATGTAGGAAAAGGTAGAACAAAGCAATTAGCAAGGCGTGTGGGGAGAAGTCGAAAGAAGGGTGCAAGGAAGGAAAAGGAATAAAAAGGGTAGAGTACATCATATCATAGGGTTGAGTGAAACCTTTTTCGTGTATGGTGTATTGTGTAAAAGGAATCTGAAGAAATAATCAAACTAAAAGTGTGATTGAGATGGATCATGCTAATACAGGTCCAGAATAAAATGATGAAAATCATTCCTCTTTTTATACCTTCTATTTCTGAGAAACAAACTCTTTAACAACACCTTCTTGTTGGTTCGATAACTTTAGTGATGCAGACCTCAATGTGGAGGTCATAATTTCCCATGCCAAGGAGAAGATAAAAAACTATATTTAAAAGAAAAAATTATGAGTAAATTTTCTGTTTTATTAAAAGAAAATTAGCTTTTCAGATTGAATAATTAATGTTTTCTGCACAGCCAAAACTAACCTATATACACATATCATGAGAGACTCAAGAAAACATTAGTGTAATAATTGAAAATTATTAGCAGAGAATTATTCATATTGTTGAGTGAGGGGTTTTGCAAATCATGTTTTAAAAGAAAATTAAATGGTGATTAGAGAAATGTGAAAGGAAAATAAAAAAGGAGATGTTGTTTATGTTTTGTTGAATAAAAAACTTTAAAGTAATGTTGAATTGGTAGTTTAAAGGGACGTGCATAAAATTTAGTGCAAAATAATGCATGATTGGTAATCAGAAGCAGAAATAATTGAGTATTTCAATGACTGGAAGTGGTGTTAATCATATCACTTCATATTTCTTCATTAACTTGTGTTCGAACTTTCTTCCTTTGTGACTGTGACACACTAAATCAAGTTTCCATTTTAATATTTGAAATAAGAACTGCATTATAGTATGATCCTTTATCTTTTCTAAGAATTCTATAAAAGTTGTGTAGTTGTATGAATGAATCTATTGCAACTTGCAATGTCAGAAACTTATTCACTCATTCCAAAGATGGCCCCAGATCATGGACCCCTAAAAATATTTACACACAAGAGTTTAACGACAGATTTTTCTTTAAGAAGTTGCCGTTGTTTTCCTCTTAATTATTTTCTTGTGCAGAGAGAATTAAATGATAATCTTTAGATCAAAATAAATTTTCCAAATGAAACTTCTTATATGCATTCATCGTTCGTAAAAAGATGTGAGTTCTGCATATTTTTAAAATAAAGTTACATATTAGTTCAATTTGTTTTTATATACCTTGGCGTATAACAATACAGTTTTCTTAGCGTAGAACACTTTTTTCATCTTTATATATAAATTGAATTAAGAATGTTTTTAGTTTTAAATTTAAACATAAAATAGAAATTCGTTTTTGTCGTTTTTGTCATAAACTTGGTACATTTTTATATTCAAAATCTTAAAAATAAATAGATATAGTCATTTTAATTTAATGATTTTAACTTACTTTTAAGTGTTAAATGGTGTTTCGATTTATAATTTAAATTTTTTATAACATTTGAGATATTTCAACTCTCATGTTAATTTAGAACATCGCTTAGTAAAAAAAACTTTAAAAAGATTATATTTATTTAATTTAAAAGTTTAAAAATGCATAAAAATTTGGGACAATAATAAATTATAATTTTGTATTTAAGTTAAAGAACTAAAAATATATTTAATTTAATAAATTATTGTATCCAGTAATAAGATAAAATAAGGTATATCTGAAATGAAAATGTTGTTTTTGACCTTGCACTGAATCTCAAAATGTTTGACATGTTCCTTGAGTGATAGAACTGGTCCATGATATTTTAAAAAATGTAGATGGTTACTGGCATCCATTACATTGGCGTGTGTGTGGTATCAGAATATTCAAAAGTAAAGTATGAGGTGAACATAATTTATCGAATACTGAAACAATATATTATACCAGATTCCATAACAATATCTTCAAGCATATATTTATGCGTTTAGAAGAAATGAAAGAGAACCATTGTCATCTTTTAGCTGCATTTTTAATAAATTTGATTTTTTTAAAGATTTTTGGTGTTGTACCTTTATCACATTTTTTAAATATATTAATTTTGATATTTTAAAGTAAATTAATATATTAAAGACATAATAACAAATCACATCAAATACATTTTTATCATATTATTATGCATGTGTGGAGATTTAAAATCCATCAATAAAAATTCGTTTGCAGGCGGATTTTGAATGTTAGATGTTTAGGATTCTTAGTAAGCAAGAAGTTTATGAGATTTTTGCTTCACCTTTTCTTTTCAATTATAGTTCTTTAGAGTACAATATTGAAGTGAAGCTATCTTGATTTTAATACATATAGATGAGTTTAGATTAATATATATTATGGTTTTTTTAGTTCATACATAGCATTAACTTTATGAAAATAACTTTTATAATTAAAAATGGTAAAAATGGAAAATATATATTGAATTGATGTGAACAAATTTTAAAGTAGTTATCATAATAAAGTGGAGATCTTTCAAAGATGTTTTTTCCTTTATCTTTGACGACCAAAAGATGCTTTCTGCCTGCCTTCACAATTCAACCTCATAAAAAAATTGGTAAATGCAAAATTATAAACAATGAAAATCGAATCCATCCAAAAAAGATAAGAAGTATAAAGCGTGAACAAACAATGTTAAGTTTTCTGAGTCATTCTATTTTGGGCCAACACGAGTTCATGTCAAGTCTACGAAGAAGCCCGCTTTGTTGAAACGTAAACTACTTCAGTTTCATCTTCCACCTCCATAAATCTCTTCGTATACCTTAATCTACTTAATCTGTAATGGACCCAAAACCGCTTCAAATCCAACCCCAAATTGCTTCAAAAAAAAAAAACCACGGCTAAAGCTTCTGCACCACATCAAATTTCACTTTCCAAGCCATCAAAACTATTTTTCGTAAGAGGAGGAGTGATTGATTTCATAAAAATAAAAATTCAACAATTGTTTATTGTGTTTCGGAAAATAAATTCCGAAAATAATATAATAAATGATAAAGTGTGGGAAGAAAATAATAGGTTGCAGGAAATAATTCCTAAAAACTACGATATCAAATACTAAATATATTTTTGGTTCTCTTAATTTTGTGAAAATTAAAATTAGTATTTTTTTGAAATTTTGACCCAACTCCAACTTTAAAAATGTATGCATTTAATCCCTTTAACCATTTGAGTTGTTTATATAATTTGACACATTTTCATTTCAATATTAATTAAGAAGTTATCATGAAACGTGTTTGAAACGTTAAATAAACTTAACAAAATTAGGTTATGAAGACTAAATCCACGCATTTCAAAGTTGGGGGACTAAATTGAGTCAAAATTTTGAAAAGAGACTAATTCCAATTTTTACCAAAAGTTGAGAGACTAAAAATATATTCAACCCTTAAAAATATGAGGTTATGAACAGGGCAATTTCTCTTTGCACCTTATAAAAAAAATCATTTTTATCTTTTCTATATTTTATAATTTGAAAGTATTTTTTGCTTTTAAATTATGTAATTGATTTTTTCTTAAATAAATTTTAACTTTTTTTATTATATAATCTAAATTTATTTTCTTAAAGAAAAAATAACTTCTAGGTAAATTTTGAAATCATTTTCAGCTTTTAATATTTTATAATTCGAAAATTATTTTTTAATTTTATATGATATCATTTTAAGATGATTTTTTATTTCGGACTATATAATTTATAAATGGTAAAATCAAAAATTTCTTATATAAGGTGCAGGAAGAAATATATGATGGTGCAGGAAGAAGCTGCTGAATAAAGTTAAACTGGGTCCAATGTATTGTCTTCCTTTGGATCTTAAATTTAGTCATAAGTTTTGAACGAAAAAGAAAAAGGCTGGTCAAAAGTTTCGGCCACTTCAATCAGATGATGCATGTATTCCTCCTAGTCAAAACAAGGTTTTTGTCTCAGTGGAGAGATAAAACTAAATATGAAAAGGTATTTTTGTCTTGCTTTATTTTTCCTTTAAAGTAAAACAAAATAATTCCAATAATTAAGAATTCAAATTATAAAGTTGAACATTTGTGTAGAAGATTTAAAGTTATAATTGTGTATTGAATTGACATTTTGTATTAGAGATTAATTATATATTTTCATCAAGTGTGTAAAATTTTAATAATTTTGATTGTGGTTGGTGTCGAGGAACCAAATTGAATAAATTTAATTTAAAGTTAGTGTCATGATTGAAATGGTATGAAAAACACTAGAATCCAGAAATAGGTTGTTGGCTATTGTTATGTTTATATGGTTTTTTTACACTTAACCCTTGACCATCGAATGAGTGGTTCTAGTGATGTTCAAACGTAACATTCAATGTATGGGCTCTCTATATATAAATTACTTATTTGGTATAATATAGATGTGTGAACGTGAACATGACATTAAGTTACAAATTGGAGCATCATAATGTGATAATGTTTTAGGCTGTTCTCATCCTCATGTTTATATATTTTATTACAAAGAACTATCTTGATTATAAAACTAAAATTGCTCTGTTCAAAGCACTCCGAATAATATTTTTCTTTGATTCACAATTAATTTTTGGTAATGGTAATTTTTTTTTATTGCCAATGACTTTTGACGATTGTAGTCATACCTAGAATAATTTTGTGTGATGATTTGTAATAACTTACAATGAGGAATTATAAGTAATAACTATTATCACTGAACTTGGTAAGAAAGTAAATGATGTTGTGTTAACAGTAGTTTTAGATCGACGTGGAAAATTTTACATTATTTATTTTCTTTTAGAGATTTAAGATATATTTTTATATATATAAGGAAAAAATTAAGTTAACAGTCGAGGGACTAAATATCTAAAGTAAGTGGTTAATGTACATGCTACGTTAGATATCAATGTTTCTTTTTCGGCAGTAAAAACTCTTACCGAATAAATACAGATGCGTATGTTTGTAACTAAGAACTATAGTCTGAGGTGTTAAAAAGACTGATAAGCTAATTCAAATTATGTGAATAAATAGGAAGAAGTGTACTAACTAATTCTCAATCAAATTCTCTCCAAAATAAAAATCTCACACAAACCATTACCTTCTTGAATACTCCTGTCTAATGAACATTCTTAAAAGGGCATCTAAAGACAAAATATAAGAGATTTAAATAATGGAACTAAAAGGAGCCGCAATATTAGAATTTGGATTTGGTTTTTAATACATCATGATTTATAGTTTGGAGATTATTTATGCGTATATAAGACTTGTAAATTCGAACATAACCTAAGAATTACTGATTTATCATCAATTGAAATCAGCTAAGCAATATACACGAATTAAAGAAATCTCTGGATCTCACAAAATAGTAATCTACGAACATAAAGCTAAAGGATATAAAACATAGTTTGCTAAATATTTTTAATCACTTAAAAGTAATTATTATTTGTTTTAATATATATTAGTTTGAATACTTTACTTTAGTTTTCTTAACTAGACTACAATCCTTGATAACATGCAAGATAATATTGTTCACATTTGAATAAACATTACTCGAACAAAATACCAAAATAGAACGAAGAAAACCTACAAATATCTTAAAACAAATGTATTGCTCGAACACTTTTATTGCAGTTGTGAATCCGTGGCTATGGAACAGCTAGATACAAATATAACAAAAACCCTTTTTAGAAAATATGGTAATAGTTTTTTTACAGAAAAATAAGTTTGATTTTAGACAAAATTAGTATTTCTGGAAGTTAATCACTGTTTAAGGATCAACTAACAAATATTCCAGTAAAGCAATGGTTACAGGTTCGAAGGTTAAATATGTAAAAGTACTGATCAAAAGAAGAAGAAAAAAAACCATTGTTACTTATAATAATGCTATCTTATTTGATGTGAATAGTCTGAGAAACATGTGACCTCTGCCATAATAGAGCTACCTACCCACGACAACTTACTCCAATGGCGTGTTACTAAACCAAAAAGTACATTCATCATTTAATACGAAGGCCAGATAACTTTTCACTAGCGGTTCATCTTGACAGCTAGGCTAAGGAAAATTAGCAGTTATATAATCCACTAAATGTTTCATGATAATTAACTAGAAATGTGCTAAAGAATAGTAAATTACATGAAATAGATGATCATCATTAGTTACAAAAAAGCAACTGCCGATCAAAATTTGATCAGCACAACAAATAATGGACGAAGTGTAAGGTAGTATTGAGAGAAAATGAGAAATTTCCTTGAACTTTATTCAAGTAGTTCTAGGTACAAAGGACCTATTGCTACAAAAAGAATGGATTAACATCAGAAGGGGAAGCAGCTGATAGAAATTAATGAGAAAACAATGGAGACCACGTTCCTAACAAGACCTAAACAACAGGTAAGAAAAATACAAATTTACAGGAAATAAATGTCGCTAACCCGATTTCTAAGTCCTAACTTTGCAAGTCAGGTTCACCAACCAAAGTTGGAAAAACACCTCGGCGCGAGAACCCAAAGGATCACCACCCGTGCAGATTCCAAATGTTGGCCTGCACAAAGAATGTAATTTCATATCCTAATACGTTAATATCTTGCCGCTGCTTCCTCCCTTAATCAATCATTTTTGGATTTAGTGTATTGTTAGAAAGCCCATAAGCTAAATGAAGTTAGCAAATTCAGACTCTTGATCGCGTTTCACAATCATTTCGAGCCAACTTGAAACATCAATTCAATCTGCTCTCTAAGCCTAAAAAAGAAGGGCCTCGGACTTTAAGGCGCTTTGGCTCAATCTCAACGGAAGGCGGTTCCCTAAATGTCTGTTGCTGCAAGAACCTATCTTTCCGGTGTTGGTGGTGATCTCGTTGCATATTTATTTCCTCGTTCCCAAACTTCTTATATCTTATCGAAATGGGGATGCCATTACCCCTTGCAAATCTGTCCCTGGAGGAGACTTCAACACGACTTTTATGGCTAACAGGGTGACTGTGTTTGTAACTTAACTCCTGAGTTCTGAAATCCATTGGTTGATCACTCCTTCCTTCAGGAAGCACTTTCTTCAGTCGTTTTAGTCCCTGCTCATAGATTACAATATCATCATGGCCCATTCATATAGCAAAATCTGATAATCCATTTAAGAAAGATGAAACATTGGGAACGTAAGCTGAGCGCTGAGTGATAAAATAGCAATGGTATACATGAAGCGCTAAATAAATATTTGACAAATACCTGCTGCTCAGTCTGCTTTGAAGACGTGACATCATTCATATTTCTCCTCTCTGCTTTCAGAGAAGAAGGGCGCTTTACCCTAAATATCTCTGAATCAGAATCACTCTCGTCCGCGATGGGCTTTGTATCAACTCTCTGAAAACCACTCTGTGGTTTAATCGAGCTTTCACGGCACACAGCAGGGGATAACGAAGATTCACACGCACTGTTGGGAATTCTTTCACCAAAACCCTCAAAATCAATACTACCTCCTAAATTGATATTAGTATGCCCTTCAGCCTGTTAGCGGAATAAATAATTAACAGAAAGTTTAGTTCCAGAATCGATAATAACCATTCAATAATCTCAATGGAATAATATGCAAGGTCAATATTCAAAAACCATATTCAGATGACTTACATTTTTGGGAGTAGAGAAGCTCTCGAGGGATTCAGAAATAGTGGATGTGGCTGAAGAAAAGGAAACGTCAGACACCATGGGTATTTGATTTTCAGAGCAATGTACAAAGACAGATTGATTCTGTGTACTGTATTCTTGAATATTTGTTGAGTGCTCTGGAGTTGTATAAAATTCAACAACAGAATCAAGTTTTAGCTCACAATAAGGAATGTATCCATTTGCCTCGGCTCTCTGAAACATGTTTGACAAAGGATACGCATACATGTTTTGGCCACTATTGATTTGTTTCCTTATCTCATGTGATATCCCATCTTCCTGCTCAAACATCTTGGCTGCCGCTTCCATATCCATAATATCCTCCCTCAAATTAAGTGTGTGTTTGCTCCCACAGGTGAAGTCAAGAGAATCAACATCTGAATTCTCAAATTTCAAAAACATAAAAAATGAGAATATTGTACCACTAAAATGCATGTAAAAATCAAGTAAAGAATTCATTGTGTCAATTTATTCTTTAGTCCAGAAACAAGATAATATTGTTTTTCCTATTGTAATCCCGTAGGATATTAAAGTAACAAATTGAAATCCATGAGATTACCATATATTGTAAATGATATTAAGCAAATCATGGGATCAAATAAACCAAACATACATAGCATATTAGTAAATGACAATGAGCAAAGCTTACCGTGACGTAGGCATACAGGATGTATATGACAGTTGCAATCAAGATAAGCTACGTAACAGTCACGTTTGCAAAGGCTACAGAGAATTGTGCCATGGGAATGAGAAAAGACGCTTATACAAGCCCTTGATTTCGTTAGAAACCATCGCGCGCAATGCTGGAATCGCATCAAGTTAACAAATGAAATCTTAATGCTATTATGAGAAAGAGAGTCTGAAGAGGGAAAATCCGAATCTTCAAGTTCCAAGCATGTACGGAGAAGCATTGCTTCTTTGCATAGAAGTTCTTCATGGGGCAGTAAAGGAACCCTGTTAAGAAGTGCATATCTTCTGCTAGCAATAGCCCCTAAGGGAAACCAATCACCAATTGCAAAATTCACTGCTTCTCCACAATTGAAACCTACAATTGTAACCAATATTACATGGATTAGTTTTTAATTTATTTATTTCACAAGCACTGAATAGGTGGGAGTAGAAGGTGCGATATCATTCCTGGAACTACAAAATAGAAATGAGCAAATCTAACCATGACTGAAACCAGCATGATATGCTCTAGGGAAGGTTATTATAAACTCCCCAGGCTTTTGAACAGCCTTGTAGACAGGAACTTCATGCTCTAACAAAATATTCGGTGGAAATAGAGTTGTTTTCCCCAGGAGAACATCAAATGCACCATCTTCCCCATCACTTGATAAAATGTCATTAGTGTACACATGTTCTCTCACCACCCTTTCAAATTCCAAAGCTGCGTGACCTGGAATACCGTACCATGTTTTGGATGCGCCACAGTGATGATAATTAATGCTGTCATAACAATGTAACATATTAATATCATTAAATAATCAACTAAAGAAGAAAGCCTTCAGTTATTATGATAATGTTATTATGAACTTATTCTGAAAATAAGCAACATTTACCTGTACAAATAATGATCTTCCACATGCCAAGCAAACATGCTGAACAGCATTCCAATGTACAACATGGGCTCGGTTACTCCCTGAAATGAAAATCCAATAGGAAGTCATGTAAAAAGTATATTAAAAAAAAGATTTAACCGTTAAAAGAAACTATCATACCGGAATTAATGTTTCCAAGAGCCGTAAACTTGATTTGGGCAACCTTGAAAGTTTCTGAGATCATACAGAAAGAATTATTGAATAAGTTATTTTGTCACAGATATTCTACTCTTCTATAAAGAGAGAAAAGGTTATCCAAACAAATAGTGATACACCCATAAAATTAGCACCTTCAAATTCCATTTGCTGTTCCCAAGCTGATCAATGGGAGAAGATGAAAAGGCACTGCCATCAACATCACATGCATATTCCACAGTTTCCATCTTCCCACAACCAATTTCATTCCAAAATTCTTTTTCCAAGTATGTGGCAGGAAGGCATCCAGCACTGCAATATCTTCTAGCAAATACCTTGTTTGCCATTTTCTCAAAATCACGAAATGTATAATTTCTGTTTAAATGACAATTTATTAATAAAAAAGGCAATAACGCAATTATAAATTACATAATGCAAATATTAACAAATCAGTAGGGAAACCGACCTTCCACTCATAAAAAACGTGACTTTGTCTTCAGAATCCCATTCAGCAAGGCGAAGAGGCTGCACTCTAGTTGTAAACTTGAATCCTGCTTTCTCCTTCATTAATACAACCCCAGCAGGTACTGAAGCGCTCAAAGGAGAAATAATCTTGCATATACCTGGAATTTGTCACAAGATTCCAACAGAAACAGTTGGGTCATATCTATAACTCAATTGGCTTCATCAATCCCCTCCCCAATATAAAATATAATAGGAGGCTACTTCATTTCATCATGCTGAACCTATTTACTATCAAATTCCAAATAACCAATGACAATCCTCTGATTTACACCAAAAGTTTCAGAAAAATACAAATATAGAATACTTCAGGAAATTAATACAACTAGTGAGTATGAGGCTGATGACAAAAAATTGAGAGAAAAATCATTTAATTGATGTTTCCACGCCATAACCATTAGTCAGACTTCGACATTCCATTTTGTTTAGAATCTTTTTAAGTAGGCACAGAGAAAATTATCATCTTCATTCATTGATTTTGTATCGTCCTCATTCAATGATTTTATCTTTTACATCACTAATGATCAATACCCTCTTAACAAACTCAAAAGCAGGATATAAAGAAGGGCAAGCACTGTAAAGCCCTGCCGTGTCATGAGTTTGTCAAAGCCACATACTGTTCACTACTATATAATATTAATCCAAAATAATCAAGTAAATACACACAAGAAGAAACAAAATATCCAACAGACCAAAACTCAATACCATATTTAGAAGCTTCTGGAGCTATCTTTTGCAAATAAATCAAAGGATCCTCAAATTCCTCCTTTGTTGGGGAATACACAGGACACTCTGGAATTGTTTCAGTCCAGTCCAGGTCATTTGTATCAAACTTATCCACCTTTCGTTTGGAAAAGACATCAGCATTGCCATGCAATCTCATGCCACATGATGCTGAATCCCTTAAAGCATCTCCTCCACTTCTGTTCATCATGTTAGCAATATTTGTTTGGGTGGCAGTGACAGATTGTGCACGCTGAAGCCTTTTACGCTTCAAAAATTCTAACCCATTCCTAACTTCCTTAGATAAAGTCACTCTTCTTTCCACCTGTATTTCAAACATTTCACATTCAGGATTTTAACTGTAATGCTAGAGTAAAATGCACACATTAAAACAAAATTAAGTCACAATAATATGAAAATAGATGGATAGTAATAAAAAAATAACAGACTGAAATATGTGTTATGTTAGCATAACTGGATCGTTCAACTAAGGTGACAAAAGGTCATGCAAAGGATCGCCCCGTAAATCTTCAAATGATCTAAACGGGTGCCAATCCAGCTTGAAACGAAGGAGTGAACGACTAAAGTTTGAACTCAAGCAAGCTAAAGAAATCCCAGGGCCGAAATTAATTCGAATTTCTACGGTATATTACCATTGTGGAGTCAATAACTAGAAGAGGGGTCGTTCGTTATGAGGCAACTAAAGTCGGGAACATTATTGAACAGGGTCATTCTGAGTCAAACATAAATCACCTCATTCTGAAAAGTATCCGCTAAGAAGGGAAAAATTGAGAAAAAATACCTTGTCCCAATTTAGAACCACCCAAAGCAAAGAGTCAACAAAAACAATCTTACAGAAATATTCAACAAATGCATGCGCTGAAATTTGAATAGTTTACTCCTCTCAACATCACTATTTCCACCTTAGGATAAACCAATAAAAAAAAAGTAGCTCTAATCACATAAATTCCAACTCTAAAAGGGAAAGAAAAATATAAGCCAAGAAAATTATTAATCCTCGGTTAAACTTAATCTTCTAAAATATTGTTCCAGAAACTGGTGAACAAAGAAAAAGAGAAGAACCGTGTTGCTCTTTTTTCTATTCTACCACTGATCTTCAAAGAAGAATCATGGTTTACTTATTAGAGAAAAAACACCCACTCTTACAAAATGCACCTTAAGCATCCCTCAAGAACATCAATTGTATATCACACTTTGAAGCCTAAACATGAAAAACAAAAAACGAAGGGAAAAGAAAAATATCACAAGGCGTGATTCGAAAAATTCATTATTCAAGCATACAAAACAACAGAAATCACATTTAAATTGTAAAATATTGTAACAATGTCCGAGATCTGAACGAAGAGCAGAAGAATATACATTATCTGGAGAGTTCCAAGCATTAGCGAATCAAAAACCAAATAAAAAGCCAATACAAAAAAAAATTCTGAACAAAACACGATTAACCTACCATTTCATTACGAAGTCGCTCCCTGTAGGCCTCCGTCTTCGTTAACTTGAGCAGAGAATAGCCGGGAAAAGCAATCACGATAAAAATCCGAATCTAAACCCTAAACAACGATCCAGAATGATGCAGATTAAGCGCGAGCCTCAAAGAACAACCAGGCTCGCCACATTCTCGAAGAACGACGAATAGAACGCTAAAACCGCGTCACAGAGAGATCCAACGCCTCGTAGAAGCAATAAAAGCAAATTGCGAGAGAATGCCGACGCGAGAATAAGAAGACCGAAATCAGCTTCCTCTGGAGACGCCGAAAAAGGGACGCCGAAAACAAAAGCGGTTTTCCGGCGAACGGGAGAAGTTTTCCGGCTGGACCAGAAAACGGAGAGAAATAGTGGATGATGAAAGAGAGGGAGCGAATGCTTAGAAAACCGAAAAAGGGTAAGGAAGGGATAATTTATAGTTTTATACTCTAAACCAATTATCTCTTTATTAGTTCAGGAAACCGCATAAAAAATATACTTTAATTATTGATTTTATTATTAAATAATAATTAAATTAAAGAAAGTTTGGGAAGTGGTAGTGTGGTTGTTATTAGGTGGTTCAACGAAAACAAAACGTGCCGTCCAAATTGGTAGACGCGTTTTGGTGTAAACGCGATTGAATGTTTCCCGTTCCGTGTATTGACGGAATCGCCGTTACTGTTAAGTGAGATTTATTTATTGGCGGGTACAGAATTGAAGAGCCGGTGATTACTACACTGTCGAGAAGGGTAATTTGGTAATTGTGTGAGGACGGTATTATCGATGAGGTCTAGTTCCTGCAGCGGTCAGATAAAAAGAAAGAGGCAGGAAGAAGGAATGATCACGTGAGATAAGATAGAAGTCAATTGTATATCGAACTTTGACATCGAACCGTTGATTTTCTTCGTCGTTTCCTTGCAACCGTCCAAAGTACGTGAACGCTATCGAATCAGAAAGCTCCAGGGGCATGTGTACTTTCTCTGTTCAACGGCCGGCTTATACAGGATAACTCTCACCTACCTTACAGTTAGTTAAGCCTTAGGAGATGAATTGACTGGTTTGTCCTTGTTCAGTTAAGTCCCGTTGTCACAAGAAGAAAGGTGTTTCAGGGTTTTTCCATTGGATAGGAAATGACTCTGCTAAATAAGTCTAATAGGGTAATTGTCACCTGACATGATAAAAAGGATAAAATGTGATATTAATGTAAGCAGAACATACACATGACATGTAAATAAGGGCGGGTTTTATGAACTTTGTATATTTAAATGGAATAGTATTCCATCCAACTCAGAGCAAATGGTCTCTTTCATTTGAAATTTTTATATTTGGTATCAAAATTATTTAACTCAAACATTTTCATACAATATATACAAAATATTTACTATTCCTTATATGAACAAATTAGTCAACTTTAATAATAGCATTCTTTTTAAGAAATTATTTTTAAAGTAGAATTTTGGGTTTGTAATTTTAAGATGAATGAGTTGAGAAATGGTACAGATAATAGAATCTACATCATGAATTTAAAAAACGGCCAAAATAATAACAATTAAAGCAGGTACATAATTTTGAATTTTGTACATATTGATTAGAATGATGTGATATAACTATGTTATGATTTTTAAATATTAAAAAAAACATAGTCTCACTTCTAATTATGAATACTTATTTATCATGTAAAATATGTAAAATATGTAAAATATGGATATAAGGATTAGTTTGCAATTTTATTTAAAATTTAATAAATGACAAATTAATATGTAGTGAATGATGTAAGAATAATTTTTAGAGTAGTTGAATATATTTAATGTAAAATATTAAGTTTTAATTAATAGTAGTGACATGAAGCAGTGTAACCAAATTTGTTCAGAAATTCTCTCTCTTTCTCATTGGTACGTTATTTTGAACTTTTTTGTTAGGAGAGGTTGGGCTAATGATTAGAATTTTACACAGTCAGCGAAAATGAAACTTGGAAGATACACCGTACTAACCAACCAACCAAGTGTAAAAATGGTTTGGGTTTATAGTGTAATTGACAAAGAAAAAACAGACTAAAAAGAAAATTAATAAATTTACTAAATTTACCAACAGGAAATGACAAAAGATGTCTTTTATTAATAATTAAAGTGAGTGGCACGCAATAAATGCGGCAATGGGCACACGAAACCTGTTATTATTATTGACTGTGGGAGGCGAAGCTTCCCTGCTTTGCGTGTAAGCTCAGGTTGCGGATACCCGCTTAAAATAGCTGTGTCTGGTGTTGAAAGCAGAGGGGTATTTTGGTAAAGTTGATGAGCCAGTTGGGTTTTCGTTGGAAGAGTAAGGGTAAAGATTCTGTTTCTGGAAAGTTCTTGAATTGACTAAAATGCCTAAGGAAGAGCGCGAATTCACTTAAATACCTAATGTGCACACTTTGTGCTGTGACTTGTAAAACAAAAAATAATGTCCTTTTCTTGGGGACCACACCACAACCAACCACATCACAAGTAAAAAAAAAATTGTGTGGAGGGGTTAATTTATTGCTTGTATCAGATAAATGGAGTATATGCTAATTAAAGTTACCAACATATACATATTATTATTAAATAATAAAATAAAATAAAAAATAAAAAGAAGCATTGGATATGGATTTGAATCCATATCTGTGATATGATGGGATGGGACCAGAGAGGAATTGGATTGGATAGGAGATAATTGAGGAGAGGCAGAGGAGTTATGATGCCACATTTATAAAGGGTAGCTACAAAAGTTTAATGAGGTAGCTAGCACAAGATGATGATGATGAAGGGTTTAAGAAGGGGTAACTTTGGAGGTGTCTATTTCCAAAGCACCCGCGATATTGGAAGTTAAATCACCCAAAATGGGTTGAAACTTGAACCGCAATCTCATTGGAGAATTTCAGTGAGATGGACCAACTTCAACTTCCTCATAAAATAAAGACAGAAAAAGAGCCAAAATTAGGAAAAGGATTATCTATACCAAAAGACCCCACCCCTTTCTTATCTACAACATATATATAAAAAATGGAGCATATCTTCATCATTGACATGGTTAGATAAACAAATAGAATAAATAAAAAATAACGAAATGATTAGAAGCAGACACTAGCGATGTGATGGAAAATTTGGATTAGGAGATGATGGTGTGTGACTGCAATATTTGAGCATTAAGAGGCACATGGATTATTGAGCAAGGTAACCGTTGTTGTATTGTTGTATATTATTTTGAGGTTGTAGAGGAATATCTTGTGCACGCAAAAAAGATACGAAAATACGTGATGGTTTGATGAGGATGGTTGTACCCGGAAGCATTCCTTAATTACGAAGCAGATTTGACAGAAAAGAAAGAAGGTCTTATTAACAAACAACAACTCATCCATTTCCCACGCAACGTTCTTCTTTTTCTTACCAATTCTCTTGAAATGCAGCCAAAGATTGAGGCCCAAACATAATCTAAGAATCAATCATTGTGATCCTCTCTATGGGGCTATGTCACATTCTCAAAGCTCCATTGCTTAAGGTATCGTTAATATTTTAATATTTAACATGAAGAAGAGAATAACTCGTTTGGGAAACAACTCATTCCTGCATCTTATCACTAATAAATACATACTTTTTTATTTCAATATTTCAAAGTCTATTACGACCCTTTACTACCTACTATTCCCGGTCACACTCAAACAAACTAAACTACTCATTATTTAAATTAGTTTAATTTGGTTATTTAGTAGCTTCCATTTGAGTTGACTCTAAAAACTTTGAGTTCCATTTTTAGTTATTTCCATTAATAACATATTAACTATCTGTTTTTTGATGAAATGTCTATCTTTGCTTAGATCTAAAATGTACTTTCGATTTCTTCTGAATTTTGATCCACCACATGAAAAGGAAATGAGTTAACAAATCAACAACAACCAAACCATCAATTATTAAACCTAATATTTATATTGGAATCTAGTTGGTAGCGGTAGGTTTACTGTGGAAGAAAATTTCAGTGACGTATGTACACCAAATAATAATGATAGGTTTGGTTCTAGAACATTGTTTTTAAACACCACATATGAAATCACCAACGATCACTATTTCGAATTAAGTCAAACATCATCACTGTAAAATACCCACTAAGTCATTTTCTTTTTAAAGTAAAAAATATAAATACGAAATATATATTCAACAGTAGTACTAAATTTAATCAGCAATAATTAATATTATATAAAGTAAAAAATTAAAATTATTTGGCATTATTTCTTTAAGACTAAAAAAGACATCACAATGTAATAATATATCAGTTTCGTTTTATAAAGAAAAACAATAAATTGATCAAAATACTTTGTCGAATCTTATATTTATTCGAAAAACTCAATTAGCTTATCATATTTTTATTAATATCAATTGAGTTCTTACTTTTTAAAATATGTTATAATTAAATATTTTTTGTTAATATTGATAATATTAAATATCTGATATGTGCCAATTTGTAATTTTTTTTATTTATTGTATTTTACTTCTTAATTTAAAAAAATAATATCACATCTCAAATTAAGATTGTGTCATATGTCAAGTCTTGTGTGAATCTCAATTCAATTTAGTTTCAATCTTTTTAAAAAATAAATACAACATTTAATTTTTAAATGTTATATTTATATTTTATTTAAATTGTGTTTTAAATGTATTTGTGTTAATAATTTATTACATCCTATTTTAATATTATTTTTTATTTAAATTTATATTTAAAATATTTGTGTAACAATATTTATCAATAATTTCTATACAAATGTTAAAATTGATTAAAATAAAAGTTTTATAAATTTAAATGTAAAATTTTAAAACAATTTTATAACAATTTAAGACAAATATATTTAAAATTGTTTAAAAAAATAAATAAATTTTGATATAAAATATAAATTTGAAATAGACTTAATGTTATAATAAATATTTAATAAATATATTAATTTTAATAAAAAATTCATTAAAATATCTATATAAAAGTTAAATTTGTCCAAGATAACCAACTTGTTCAATTTTTTTTTGAAAAAATAAGACTTAAATAAATCAAAACAAGATTAAATTGAGAATAGACATTGACGTCACATAACATTAATTTAAATGTTTTAAAGGATTTAAAAAATTTTAAAAAAAAATACAAATTAACACGTAACAAATGTTTAACATTATTTCATTACCAAAAATAACTTAATTGTTACACATTAAAAAAAATATAACGAAAAGATTAATAAATTACTCCTGTAATTGATTGATAGTTTATATATAACATATTTATATACAATTAGAACGTGATCAATTTAGTTTTTAGTTTTCTAATTTTTGGTATAAAAATTTGAATATCTTTATAATATGTTTGGATCATGTAATTTAAAATAGTAATTCATATTTAGTGATTTTTTTATAGTAAAATATATTATTTGAAAGATAAAACAAAAAAAATATATAATTTTTAAATTTTTAAAAAGTGTTTCAAATAATTAAAAATATGATATCTGAAATGTATTAAAAAAATAAAATTCTACTACTAATCATTTTTTTCTTTATATATGCACTGAAAAAATTATTTTATAAATATTATTTGGATATTATAATTTTATGTAAAATTAAATTTTAATATTTTATATTTTTAAATATTTAAAAAAATTATCTTAAAAAAATAATTATTTTATTCAATCAAGAAAATTAAAACATAAAATATTTTAATTATTCTATCCAAAAAATATTTAAAAAATAAAAATAGTTGAATTCCGAATACATTTTACTTTTTTTGGAGTTATGATAATATTTTATCCAAAGACAATCTTGAATTAGAAATAATCATGATATTAATTTTCCGGTTGTGTGGATATAAGAAAAAATTTCAATTAAGTTACATTAAATTTTAAATTAAAATATTATATGCACCCAATTCTTTTTCTTTTAAAAAATGTTACTTTAGTTAACTTCTTTTCCAAGTCAAATATCTCCTTACTTGAATAATCTCTCTTCTCTAATCATAAGGTCCCAATGGTTTTTAAGGAATAAAAGGATGTTTTAGGAGAAACACCCTTATGCAACAATAAGTGTTGAGAGGGAAGGAGTATAAGTTTTGCCACGGTTACAAAGGTTTTGGTATTGATGAAGAAATTCCAAGAATATTTTTTTATTAAAAACAACAACAACAACAAAAATCAATGTTAAATACTAATAAAAGTAAAGACATTAAGTTTGACATCCCACAAAGAGAAATCCTAATAATCTTACGAAATTAACAGTGTAGATTAGTTTATTTTCGAGGGAAATTAATTTCTCGTTCAATAATATAGAAAACACAGAAGTAAAATAAAACAAAAACAATAAAGGCACATGGAACCTTCCCATTAAAAAAAAACAGATAAAAAAAAGGGAAAAGATAAGAGTTTGGGAGGGCTTTGTGGTCTGAAAAGAACCTGTGAAACTCCCACTTGTGCACAGAACAACGAGGCATAATTCTTGGAATAGAGTTCGGAAGGTTTTATAGAAAGAAGTGACACGTGCCCTGTTCTGAGATTGGAGAACAAAAACACCGTACGAGAAACACACAGGTTTCCTTTGTAGGAAAGTTCTGCATGTGGTTAATCAATAACAACTACATGGTTCACAAATTCTATGTTAATATGGCTAAGTCATTTTGTTTTCTTACATAACCAAACCCTTCCCAAAAAATCATAACATAGGAAAATATGTGTTCAAACTTTCTTTCTTCACTATTTATATATATGTGTAGCCTTAGTCCATGAATGAAAAGGCATGTAGTAGGATATTGTTCCAAAAAGCAAAGCTTGCAAATCAGCAACAAACATGGTTGTGCTGCTTAAAATAGAGGCACCATTATTGGTGTCTATGAATATAGTACATAAGGATATAGAATGATGAGGATAATATAAAATTTTTGCTGTTTTTTTTTCTCTTAAGAAAAGTTTTTGGATAATTTTTTTTTTCATCAAGTGCCCTGATTTGTACACTTATGAAGGGATGTTACTAGTAATGCCCATGTGGCCTAACATTTTTGTTTGTTTAAACAACATCAAGAAAAGTAAGACAATAATATAAAAAGAGACAGATAGAAAGACTATAATATCTTTAGGTCTGTGTATATATGGATAAATTTATAGAAATTGAATTTTTGTGACTCTGATTAATTTGAACGAGTAGATTATGACAATATAATTTTTTGGTCAAAGAAAAGAACGAAGAATTGGAGAATTGGCCAAAGAAATGCTAAAGTTGAATTTTCCCTTTGAGATGTGGAAGACTCTGATCTAGGGTAATTTTCAAAAGTCAACTATTTGATGTTTATGTAATAACCAAGTGTCATAAATTTATATAAAAATCCTCAGAAGAATATTCTCTAATAAAAAGGATTGAGCATTTGATGGCGCTAATTTTGTATTGCCAAATAACCGTCATGTGCAAGTCTATTCTAAATGCAATGATTTAAAAAAAAAAACTTGTGAGTTCAAGAAATTCAATTTATTTAACATTGTTTAAAATAAAATAAAAAATGTCGTGCTTTAATACTTTTTAAGAAATAATGAAAACATGGAATTGATTTTATGAATCCACATTAAAAAAAACATCAATGCTCTGATTAGAAATAAAAAGGTAGGAATCATTCTTAAAGTGAGAAGTGCAGACACTATCTCCTGGGATATCAAATCTATATACATGCAGTTATGAAAAAAAAAATCACACGAACCAGTATTTATGGGTAAAATTTGTAATTATTTATAGATAAAATTTGTAATTCATATTAAATGAATATGTATGAATAAGGAGAATATATATTTAATCATTTTTTTTTTATGGTTTGGATAGTATCATGCTAATGTAGTGCATACCAAGTCATCATTGTTAATAAATTTTGTTTGAATACCCTTTTTTAAAAATTAACAAATAAAAATAAAACTATTAATGATTAAAAAATAGTTTAAAATTTGATTTTAAATATTTATATTTTTTATTAAACGAATGAAATTAGTTTTTTTTTTTCATTTATATTTAGTACTATTAAAATTTATTTATTTAAAAAAATTATTTGTATTAATAAACTATTCCAGAATTTATTTAGTTACTCATTGTTAATAAATTTATTTCATGATTTTTTTTACAAAATTTTTTCCATAACTTCAATATAAAGTTTAGTAATATTTATAATTAATTTTATTGAAATAACTATTTTTTAATTGTATATTTTATTTTTATTTCTATAACAAAAAAAAACATAGGTGCCTATAGCCCTCTGTTTCAATTATTAATATTTAAAAAAAAAATCTTATATAATGTATATAATTCATTTATTTTATTTTATCATTTATAATGTTTAAAATCACAATGAAAAGCTAATATCTACTATACCTTGTCATAAAGTTAAAACAGTATATATATATTGAAATAAATATATAAAGTAATTCAACATGACAAATAATATATATTTTGATTTATTCATACATTCAACATTGGAGTTTTGTTAAAATAAACTAGTATCGCAAATGTGAAAACACATACCCCATACCACCTTTGATTTTGTTAGTTAGTTGGTTACACACTCAGAATTATATATTTACCAATAATGTTTTCTTTTTCTCTTTTTCGAATTCAGATGAAATAATTAATACAAATTCTTATTTCAAACAAGTAATTTATTAAATAAAAAAAAGTAATATCTTTTTTTTAAGTTATTATTAAATTTAATAAAACTTGTAAATAAACAGTGAAAACATGTGCATGATATCCAAGTACAAGGTTTTGAAATGGAAGCAGAATTTGACTTCTTTATATTGGATTCACAAACAGGAAAACAGAGACCGAGACAAATTCCAAAACCACAGACACGGATAAAGCTAGCTACCCACTCTGACTTAAAAGTACCAATTTAGTTTACTCATTCCCACATCCCACATCGGATGAAAACTATGGGTTTTAAAAAAACTTTGCGCATTAACTTGAAAAAAAAAATCTCATTTCACACCACTTTCTCAGTCCCCATTTCATGTACATTCGTTGACCAAATCTTTGAATTCTCACTTCGCACCAACTTTTTATAGAGCCTTCGCTAATCCACGTTAGTATTAGTATTTCGTTAAATTTGAAATTTTTGATTCATTAAATGCAGCTCATAGCATAGGGGAAAAACCCACAAAGAATGTGTGTGAAGTAGGAACATGGTCACATATTTTGAAGGGAATTTACTAGGGAAGGTGTGTTTTGATTTGATTTTTTTATGGCTATGGAAGTAGGATTTGTTTTATGGCAGAAGGTAGCACCACGTATTTGGGGTAGCTAAAAAGAAAAGAAAAAGTTGAGGTGAACTTTAACATAAATTTGTGGGTGCACAAGGTAACCAAGTTTTGTGTCCACATTTGGTTGAGAATAGCCTATGATTCACAGCCACATATGCAGAAAAAGGAAAAACTAAAGAAAAAGAGGTGCTCCTTTGTCTGCGCAATCACTGTTCACAAAGCACTTTTACTTAACCCCACTTGTTTTATTCCCTCGAATCATAATATATGTTCTGAAATGTTCACAGTGACAACTTCAATGGCCCAGTATCTATCTCTATATATCTATGGTTTTGGTTTTGTGGGGTTTATTTTCTCACCAAATCACCTTCTCTAAGCTTAATTCTATAGGGTTCAATGAATGGAATAAAGTTAAATGACATTAAGTTGATCTAACAGTTTGAGTTAGATGTACCTAATTTATTTGCCTGAATTTTGAGTTCCTATTTCCTACCTAAAGGTACCATGCAATGGAACAATGCAAGGAATCCCCTGGGGTCTGTGTTGTGGTTCACATTAATATTCTAGCGGTGTGGTAGATTTCTTGATGTGATGTTGAATCATCCTTCCTCTTCCACCCTTTCAACCATTTTCTTCATTCCTCTACACATCACCAACACCTTTTTCTTATTGTTTTCTAGTCATTTTCTTCAATTTTGTAATTTTTAAAAAAGTTGTAACAGATGAGATTAGACTTTTAGCTTCTAGTACATCAAAATTCAACTTTTGTTTTTTTTTCTTTTAAGATTAGAGTTGGTTTAAAAGTAATTTCAATAATATATAATAAAAATTAAATTTTAATAAAAATATTAATATATTATTTATATAAAAAATTAAATGGTCTTAATTTGGATAAAGATAGAATTGTTTCATTTAAAAAATTATTGAGACTAAATTAAATTAAAATAATAAATATTAAGACTAAATTCAATATAAGATACTAACTATATGTATTTCAACGTAAATAAATTTTTTTAAAATTAAAAATTAAAAAGTAAAGATAAAAAATTTGAAAAAAAAATACAAAGCGACACATAACATAAATTTTTCTTATCCTATTAACTATTTAATCATAGTTAGAAAAAAAATCAAATTAAATAAAATTAACAAAATTTTTAACTTAATTGAAAAATAAAGTTTCGAAAAACATTGAAAAATAGAAACTAAAGTGATATTTAAGGCTTAAATACTTTTTTTCTTCAACTATCTGTGACGTCCCATTTTAATAGATTAAACTACTAAATAAAATATCACACAGTTATAATAAAGAGAAGCACTCAGATGAACAAAACGATAGAGAATGGTAACTGTTACAGTCATCCGGAATTACTTAAAAGAGGCCATAGGCATGTAACCATGCCATAAGAAAACACCGTCTAAAGAAAACCAACAGTTTTGCAAAAGGAGTCGCCCACTAGGCAACCATTACAAAAGGCCGTATGGCCAGGGAACTACTCCTAAAACACCCGGACACGAAAGTCTAAGCTGCACCGCTGCTTCGCTCAGATCCATCCCGATCACTCCTCCCATCTGCTC
>Ga0214543_1000803_pt1 | contig 56828 bp, 22 predicted proteins | sample CNSS2metaG_FD_160094 | JGI IMG/M metagenome (GOLD analysis project Ga0214543, IMG submission 160094) | Root nodule microbial communities from cowpea collected in UCLA plant growth center, Los Angeles, California, USA - CNSS2 | ecosystem: Host-associated > Plants > Roots > Nodule | place: USA...
TATATATATATATATATATATATATATATATATATATATATATATATATATATATATATATTATAATAGTATAAAAAATTACACTTTCATGCTACAATATTGTTAATATAGTATATTTCTTGTCCTGTTTTGGTTAAAAGATAATAGGATAAAATAATTTATTAGAAAATAGAATAAAATAATTTATTAGAAAATATGATAAAGTAATTTATTTCCCACTCTTTCGCCACCTATTTATATTACAACTACAATCATTATCAACACATTTATCATAATCAACTTTTGTGGTTTTAGGCTTAATTATTCTTGGTATTCACTTTAGTTGGAAAGTTTCAAATTGGTGTTCGTTTAAGTTTTTGTTTCAATTAAGTCATAAAATTTCAATTAAGTTTTTTTTAACAAAAATGTTAATGGCATTAACAAAATGTCACATGTCAATATAATAATTTTTTAAATTTTATTTTATTTTTTTAAAACAAAAAATCTTTTTTGCAAAAGTTTTTTTGTCCACATCAAGTCCTTGGTATGACACGTGCTATTGTTACTGTCACGTAACATGACAATGTCAAATGTCAATATGAGTTTCAAGTGTTATTGTTTTATTTTAACTTAGTTCCTATATGTTTATTTTTCATTCAATTTAGTTTCACTTTGTTTCAAAATGAAGCAATATTATCTCTTTCCAAATTTATATCAAATTTAATATTTGTATAATTTGAGACCAAATTGACATATGTCATTGTTCTATCACATGACACTTATAATATCACGTGTCACATTAAAGACTTGACAGGTGGACAACAAAAAATTTTGTAAAGAAAAAAAAAACACATATTAACACGTGACATGTTATTAACGTTTGTAATTTTTTTTAAAAGACATAATTTAAACATCATTTCAAAAGTTAGAACACAACTAAAACAAAAATAGACCAAACAAATAATTAAACTTTATTGTCATCAACACGGTAACTGCTACTATTTTCATAATTATTATTGTCACTATTTTCACCATCATTATTATTACTAAGATGAACAACAAATATATAAAATAAATTTATATTTATTAAAAATAGTAAAATAAATAGAAAAAAGAACAACAAATATTTTTTAATAAAAAACAACAACTATTAGAATAATTATATAGAAACCATATAAAAATAATTGTTAGTTTTTAAAAAATAAATAACTAATTACATTATAAAAAGTAAATTAAAAATAAGTAACTGTGAATAGGAAATCTTCTCTGTATAGTTATAGATTGTGCTTTTCTATCTTATATGTATAACCTCTATCATTATCTTCACTATTATCACAACAAACACCACTACATTATCATGACCATGCCTTCAAGATTATCATGACAATCACCACCATTTCTATTATTGTTATCAGGAATTTTGTCAATATTTTCACCTTCGTCAAGATCATTGGTGTTGTTTAATAAAGCAATATTACCATTATTTTGCAATTATTATTTTCATGTTATTATTACTTCATCTCCTAAGTATACTTAATTTTAGTTTTACCTATAATAATTTAATTACTAGATAAAAAAATCTTTTTCAATCATTTCAAACTTCTACCCCTTATTTTATTTGTATGGTTTATTTTTTTATTTAAATTTGTATGCTTGATTTAGCTAATTGTTTCTCTCTTTCAATCGATCTTTAATTTTATATTAAAATAATTTTCAAATGAATATATTAATAATTTTAAATAACATTATAGCATATAATAATTTTGTTTATTTAATTATAAATATTCTTTTAATTCACTGATCTCAAATAAGTTTTTATTAAAGTTTGTAATACAAAGAAAAAAAAAAGTAAAAAACTATTATGAAAATAAAGAGTTAGTCTGAATGTTGTGGCTACAACTGAATAAAATTCTTCGGTGTAAATTTGACTTAGATAATTGTGTTCGAAAAAGGTTTGTGATTTTATTCTTTTCAAAGTTGCATGAATGAACTTGTAATTTTATCACTGTAAAAGTTGTATTTAGAAAATTTGTAACTTTTTTTTATGAAAGTTACACTTTGAATAATAAAATGCTTTTATTGAATATTAATTTTGATTGTAGTTTAATTTTTTTCACAATAATGTTATTATTGGCTTAACAAATTTTCCTAGAAGATAATATTAAATTCAATATCGTCCATTCTATTGATGACTCCCATAATGTACGAGCATATTATATACATATAAATTTATTACTTTTTTTTTTATTTTCTTTATATTTAGAAAACCCCATTGGTCATTCTACGTTTTTAAAAGGTTGAATTTGATCCTATTTTTGTAAAAAAAAAAAAAAAAATCAATGATATCCTTTTCGTCTAAATCAACGTGCTGACAAAAAGAATGTGCTGAAATTACGTTCGAATCAAACGTACCCTCTTCCATGCTGGAATCACCTTGATTTGGACAGAAAACTAACGTTGATTTGTTAAGACATTAGGCACTAAATTAAATCCTTTTAAAATAAAGAGATAGTTAAGAAAATTAATTTTGAGCCTAATATAACTTCACAAATATACGTTTTTACGCTGGAATTAGCCTGGTTTAGACAGCAAAACTATCAGTTTCAAAGTTTAACCCCGTCTTACAAAATAAATTTAAATATATAATTATGATATAATATTAAAAAATAAATTTTAAATCTAATTCTCAATTTTATTAAATATATAAGATTTTAAAAAGAAATAAAAATATGTAATGTTGTAAGATATAATTTCCTATGCTTTCCCTTCAACGTAGGGGCACCCTAGATAGTTAAAATAGTTAAAAAAACGCTGAAAACCAAGCATTCTAATTATAAGGTCAATGCTGCTTCTGGTGAATTTTGTTCTGATATAGAACGTTGATTTTGCAGTATCCAAAAATTTATTAGAATACTACCGTAACTCAGCAAAAACATCATTTTGTAATAAACATAAAATGTATGACAGGAATTTAAAACCTTGAAACAATATATTTGTAAGTCTTTTTCTATATATTGTTTTCAAATTCATTCTTATTCAATATGTGATCAAACTTATATTTTAAATCCTAACACCAACAACTTACCATGATCCGCAAGTTTGGTTATACTTATAGTAAGAACTTCTACAACAGGACAAAAGGGGACAAAGTTCTCTCTGTCTCACTCCTCTTGAACAAGAGAAAAAAACATTTGGCCTACTATTAATCAAACGCAGAAAGGTTTTAGCAGATTTCAATGTTACATAAATGTAATTGCAGAATTTATCGTTGAAACCAAAAGGTTTGACTACTTGACTGAAAGCATGTGTTTGAAGCTTCAAGGTGAACTAGAAATAAGACAGAATTTCAGTACATAAATAAATGTTATAAGTCAATTTCATAACAAAAGCATGTAAGATGGCCACATTATTTTTTCCTAAAGTATTGCTGAGAGTCCAAAATAAATCAGAAAGGAACTTCCATATGACACTAAGCAGCACATCGAGTTGTTACATAAACAACAATAAGTTTGATTCAGATAGAAAAGATAGCTAAATTTTTCGCAAACTCTTGTTTTTAAATTCCAGATTTGGTAATATGGAATTAAAAACCGTTAGTAATTAAAACCACCATATTAGAATTGAAATCCAGATTTATCAATGTTGAGTTAAAAAGTGCAGGACTGCATCACTGATGGGTCTTTACACTTTGATAAATCTTTCGAAGAGACTTACAAGGAAGATACAATACACCTGGTTCAACCTCACAAAATCAATTTGTAAAATAAAATTGTATCTACTTGTATATTTTAGATTAGTTTCATTGTTAGTCCATGTGAGATTTCCAACATATTCTCTTATCTGTACGTGAAACTAAACACTAACGTAGTTTGAAAGTGACCTGACAGCAAGTGGAGCAATAGGTCCAACAAACATCGAATCTTCATCGAATCTTAAGAACCACACACATTCACACCAATGATGTCTCAAAAGTGGTGGTAAAGCAACCTCCTCCACCAAGTTTTGTCCCTCGAGAAAGTTTCCTGAGAAGCTGAGGTATAATCTATTTCAATTTGAGTCTATAATTCCTGACTGTGAAGAGACTGAGTAATAAAATCTGTCATATTGAAATTGTATTGCATCTACAATCTTATCTGTTCTTAAAAACAATCTTCAAAGCTTTAAGTTTGTTGGACAGAATGATATAGGGCATTTCAAAACAGGCATGTTCTGAATGAGAGACAAAACACTAATCTTCTGCAATTCACTTTCTAAGGGATTCAAAAGAAGAAAAATGAACAATTTCAAAAACAAGAATAGGAATGGTATGAATGGTTTCTGGTGAATGTACAACTAATTGCGATAACTGATTTCTACAGTCATCCTTGCAAATGGATCTTACTGATCTCCTTTTCTCTCTGAATACAAGACATTTATAACTAATTTATGCTAAGTTAGTTAATTTAATCATCTATTATCTTTATTTTGTTTGTAACGGTGATATATTTTTAAATTACCCTTAAATAGTTGGTCTAGACCTATATCTAAAAATATACATTTTTTAATGTTCACATCTTTTTTCCAGTTTTACTTTTTAAATAAATAAATTTTACATTAAAATTATTTTACCATTCAAATGATGGTTATCTTTTTAAATTTAATGACTTTCTCAATTTGATATTTTTTTAAATTTAATAATTTTTTAATTAAAAAGTTACCTACAAAATAAATAAAAAATTTTTATAATAAAATTATAAAAAATATTTACATTTAATTATAATAAAAATGTTATTATTAATTTTATTATTTTTTACTATCATAACAAAAATATACATAGCAATGCTATGTGTTTTCCTGGTGTATATAAAATGAATAATTATACAATTTTACTTTTTAAAACAAAAATCTTCACTTCTCCCAACTTTATACAAAATTTTAGTTAAGGATACTTTAGTAGAAAAAAAATAATTCAGACTCTTACAAAAAGGATAAAGAAATTTAAAATAACGAGTAATATTAGTTATTATATTTATTTATGTGATGTTTTATAATAATATTATTATAGTTATTAAATACGACTGAAAACACAAGTATTAAGCTAACACCCACATGTATGTTTATATTTTTTTTATGATAAATAAAAATAATAAAATTATTATTATTGTCATAAAATAAAAATATTTTTTGTAAATTTATTATAAGTAGTTTTATGTGTTTTGTAATAAAATTATTAAGTTTGAAAAACATATCAAATAAAAAATATTGTTAAATTTAAAGAAACGCTAAGTTGGTAATAAAAAATTTATTTAAAAAATAAATATAACATAAAAATATGAGTATCCTTTATATAGATAATAATTGTAAAATTAAAATAATTTTGTAAATTTATTGTTTGTAGTTTTTATTTATTTTGTAATAAAATAGTCAAGTTTATAAAGATGGCCAAATATACATTTACAGACATTGTCATTCAAAAAATAAAATTGATAAAATAGTTATTTTAATTTGAAAAAAATATATTTATTTAAAAGGTAAAATTAGAAAACAAATGTGAACACTAAAATAAAGAATTTGCTTTATATACAAGTATATATATATAATTATTGAATTTAAAATTATTAATGTACGTTTATTTAACACATATGTTTATATATATATATATATATATATATATATATATATATATATATATATATATATATATATATATATATTTAAGTAGTTATTCGATTCTAAAATTCATGATCTTTTCAATTTTGTATTCTCTAAGATCTCTTTGTGGTAGTTTCGTAAAAGTTTTTTTTTATTTGAAATGTATGTTAATAAATGGATGTGATTTTAAACTATCTTTGAATTACAATAATGTTATATTTAACTTAAAACTTTAGAACAATATATTTACGATTTTTCTTTTATATTTTGTTGATTTTTCTCTTTTTTATTCATTTTTATTTTTTTTAATTCACTTTTATTTAATGTAAGATTTTAATTTCATCTTAAATTCTTAATAGACGGTTTAATCTTTATGTATAGAATCAAATGGTTAAAATTTAAATTTTGCATGGCTGATTAAATTAAGGTGAGTAAATTTTTATATTTTGTTGTGTTTTTTGTTTTTATTTGACTTAGTTATTAATGACTAAATTATTTCTACTTTTTCTTGAAGATATGAGGCTAAGTTTCACTTTTAACCACAACAAAATTTGGGAACATTTTCTTCTACATCCCAAACATAAAATAAGCAAACAATCTTTATTAGTTAAAATAAGTTAAACATAAAATTTATCTCTGAATGGTTTTTTTCTTAAAACAAAAATTACTTCAATGACAACAAATTATCATGGATTGGAGTTTTCAAAATGCAATCTAATTCTAATCGAATAAAATATTGAGTGTAAAATTCAAATTTATTTTCACTATATCACACATCGATTTAGATTTTTTAAATCTAATTTAAATTGAATTGAATTGATATTATATTCATATTTTCAATCACATTAAATCCAATGTGGACTATTCTAATTGATCTAATATAGAATCAACTCAACGTAGTTTGATATAGTCATGGACTAATGTAAATTTAATGTATCCATCGAACATGAACACAATTTAACTTTGCTCAATTTGGAGCTAGACTAACTCAATTTGACTTGGATCTTAACTTATTCAGTTTGACTTGAGTTTGTCTTGATTAGGCTAGGCTCAACCTTGTCTTGATTGGGTGACGTCAGACTTGGTCTGAATTGGATAAGGGCAACCTTGGTCGTAATGGGGCAAACCCAAGCTGAATCTAAGCTCAAATCAGATGAATTTGGTTTCGTTCGACTCGAGTGAATATGAAATTACCTAAACTTGGCTTAATCTGGATCCATATCAGTTCATCTTGACACGAGTCAAGGTCGATTTGGCTCTACCTAGACTTGAATTGATTAAGTTCGACTTTGTTCCAAACCAACTTAATTTGACCTACACTCAAATCACTTGGTTTGACATTAACCTAGATAGATTCAACATGATCTTGCATGAGCTCAACTTAATTCTACCTTATTCAAGTTTGATCGCACTTAACATTTTGTAATTTAAAATGACATAGTTATACTTTAGTTTTGAATTTTCAAATCCAAAAAATATATTCAATCTATATACAATCCAAATCCAATTAAATAAATTAAATTTAAAAATTAAAAATATAAATTTGTTTAAAATTTAATTTAGATGATTATGAATTAGATTTGATAATTTAATTCTTTTTCTCACATCAGGAATCTATATACAAATTTTTCCTATGGTCGATTGAATAAAAAAGAAATTATTTTTTGTGATTCCAAAATTGTACACTTCAACGACCATGTGTTACACTGTGTTGGAAGTTTTTGGAAGTTTCTAGGATTCAAGTTAGAGATTTAGATTTTGATTAGGCATTTAAAAAGTGTGGGATTTGTGGATATTGGTAGGTAAAATTTACAAGAGATACAATTTTATTTATAATATATTTTATAATGTAATGTTATTTATAATATATTTTATAATATAATTTTATGTTAAAATCGAATTTATATTTTAAATAAGCATGTACTATCTTTTCTGAGTCGTGTCTTTACTCTACAGGACTATATTCAACAAATATGCATTTACATTATTAGACAATAATATTTTGTTGCAAGACCTTTACACAAAAAAATCACAACCATGATTGAAAGTTAGGAACTTTTGACAATGAAATGAGAAGCAATGTTGTGGAGCACATGAGAAGGGTCCCACAAAATAATGACCTACAATCCTAGCAACATGATTTATCACTGGCCCCACGAATTCAAGCTCTGGGACACTGCCCTATACTGGGGTACCAATTTTGATTTAGAAGGACAGTTTCCTTCAAACTCATGAAGTCTGGGCAACCAGAGAATGATGTGTGGTCATAGTTTGTACACTTAAGACTCTCGTCCCTAACCCCAACCGACAGCCAAAGAACCAACTTAAGAGACAACCAATATGCCAAATACTAATATTTCTTCCCTAATTTATACTTCATGTTTTAGTTTTCTAAAACTGTTTTAAATTATGCTTCTTGAAATATAATTTTGGAGAGGAGAAAGAAAATATGGAAGTGACAATATGGATGAAAAATAAATTTGTATACCGGACATTGGTGAAATTGCTTTTCAATGTTGATTAAAAACGTTCAGATTAATCAGTCATTAATATGAATATTTTACTTTTTTTTTTTAAATTATGGCCATGGATGAATATTTGTAATGTCTTTATTTTTAATTACTATAATATTTCTATTTTATTTGATATAATTTAAAACATTACTTCACTATATTTTTTTTTGTTTTATTATTATATAAAAGACAATAGACGAAATTAATTCTTGATAGTATACAATTTTTTAAATATTTAATAAATATTTAAGGGAGATAAATTTGATATATGTTTCATGTTAGAGAAGGAAACAAGAACATAACCAATCAAATAAAAAAAATAAAGTAGATGAAAATGATTCTCCATTATTTTATTCATAAAAATTCAACTACACTTTTCATTTTATAAAAGTCATTCTTTCTAAAAAGTTTTCTTTGGTTTCTATCCACTTTTTATCTCATCTTTCATCTATTTGACAATCAGAGACTATTAATAATTTTATGATTGAAATGTTTACATCTCTGACCGATCGAAATCTAAAACAGTAATAAGTTTACCTTTTGTCCTATTTTTGAGTTAGTTTAGCATTTTGAGGCACATATGGTTCTAGGATCCATGCATGTGACTCAAATTAGTTCAAAGTGAATCTTTTGTTTAGTTATAATCGTTATGATATGCTTAGATATGTGACATGATTTTGTGCAAGTAGTTAGAACATCATATGAAAACTATAACTCTATAAGAAACTTTGAGTTAGGGTTTTTTCTACATCAGGTAAGGGAAGCTAGTTTAGATTTAAATATTATTGCTATGTGATGGGATTGAGTTGAGTTATTGTGAAATCTGATGTTTTGTCATGTTGAAATCTAATTAAGTTGATTGAGTAAGTTGTATAAGTATGTGTTTTAAGCTAGTTTATTACTTATGGTAATTTTGATTGGTTATGTGACCCAGCTAGATTTGTTAGAGGCATAAGTAGAACTATAATATGTGTGTTTTCATCTAAAAAACGAGTGGAATGCCAAGAAAGATTGGTTAGGAGTACGACATTGAGCAAGAATGCAAAACTTGCATTTGGACGAGCTCATCAAGAATGGTGATAGGCGATACACTCACTAGGCGAAGTAAGGGAATGGTTGAGCAAAAAAAAAATGTCAAAAACCTGAGATCAAGGTGTGTGTTTGATCACTAGGTGAGAAAAACTTTGGATGGACGACTTTTTGAGGGACTTAGCCCTAATGCTCTCTCATTGAACGAGCATACACTTCATTAAGCAAAAATTCTATGTGGAAAACAAAGAGTTCCAGGGATATATTTTTGTTGGACAAGAAATGTAGTCATTGGGCGAGGCTTAGTCCAGTGTGGATTTGCTAAGCTAGACATGCATTCATTGAGTGAAAATATATACTATAACCTTGTAAAAATAGTCTTAAATTCAAGTATTATGTGGTGTTATTTGGTATTAATTATGTGTGATGTGAATGTAGTTAGTTCTAGGGTGAGAATACTACTATGTGGTGATGTGAAAAGTGTATTGATGATGGAGTCCATAATGAGATTATTTTGACTCTGCTAGTATTGGACTCATACAAAAATATTTCGTTGTTTGAGTCAAATGAGGTTTCGGAGCTTCAATAAGAGGTTGGATTTGGTAGATATAGAATTTACCATGTTAGAATCTTTGGTCAGGATGTGACCTGACTATGATATAGTTATAACTCCTAAGAGACAGGAGTGAGTGAGTCTTGACTATGACTATGATGTTATAATTCGGTTTGATTTGAGGAGCACTTCGCAATGGTCTCAGTTCCAACCTCTGTGTCAAAAAGGTGAGAAATTTAAATGTGAAGCAGGGAGAACAAGTTGTTTGAGAGTGGAGAAGGTCAGAGAGAAAGGGTAGAATAGTGGCTGGGAAGTGGAGAAAAGTTGAGAGAAAAAGGGTGGTGAGGAAGCTAAAGGGGGTTTGGGAGAGGGAGCTGGCTTTTGCCTTTTTCTTTTTACCGAAGCATAGATAATAATAAAAAAAAATTGGGGGTGTTACACTCTCTTCCTTACACCTATTTTAGACACAAACTCATTATTTCTGCTCATATCTCTCATAAAAAAATTAATTTTCTCTTGTCTCATTTGATAATAAAATACTAAGTTAATAGTTAACATTCTTTTTTTATCTCACGAGTCTTCTGTATATTCATTTTTCATGAATATAGAAAAAATAATGTACAATGTGTTTTTCTTATAACCGATTCTTAATTGTGACTTTTATCATATATTTTTATTTTAGTAATTATATCTCTCAATTTTTTATTAAATTATGATAAATTATTTTTTAGTCTTAAACTTAAAAAAAATAGGTATATTGCATAATAAAATAGAAGATTAATTTTTTACTGACAGTATGGTTATTTACATTGAAAAAGAAAAAAAAAAAACTAAAAATTTTAGTTATAATTCAATTATAGATGAATTCAAGAATTTGAAAAATAAAGTGCAATCCTTTATATATGTGTGATTTATGTTATAGTTATAGACTAATTATACTAAATTATGTATTCATTTTTATTTAATTATTGACAATAATTAAATATATAAATTTTCAATGTATTATTTTGACTCTCCAAAAATATTGATCAAGATCCCAACACAAATGTTCAAAAAATACAAAAACATTTCTAACTAAACAAAAAAGCAACTTTAAACACTTTAAATTTAAATAAAGAAAGGTAATACTTATTATTAAAAAAAAATCAAACTTTTAATGAAATGAGATATATTTAGGGATGTCAAAAAAATTCACACTCGCGAATATCCACATATAAAACCCGCTACGAGTATGAAATTGATATTGTAAATGGATACCCACGATAACGAATATGAGTATTTTTTATACCCGCATATTAATGGGACGAGTTCGGATATCATAGTATATGTACTTGTGGATACCCATACCCGCTATACTCTAATTTAAATTAAAAAAATTAATTAAATCTTATTAAAATATTAACACATTGATTTTGAATGACTTTTTTTTATCAATTGGTTTTAAAAAAATCCTCATTTCTTTATCTTTGTAAACTGTCATTCAACACTAATTAAATGGATTATTTGGATTTTAGTTAAAATTTATGAATGTTATGTATTGTATTTGAATTTATGGTTAAAATATGTTGTTGAATATTTTACTTTTTTTTAAATATTTGTGGATATTAAAAAAATATGTAGGTACACATTAGGAATACCCGCACACATATAAGAATAAATATTTATCCAACAAATAGAAAACAAAGAAACTACTACCCGTAACTTATCCGCTCTCTTAACTTCCCATGTATTCAAAGTTTTTCCTTATTCTCGATACTTAAATCAATTAGTTTATTCGTCCAATGATTTTTTATTAAAAGAATAAAGAAATCTTGACTTTTTTTCTTAACGAAATCTCCAAACACTTTCTCTAATTTTTCTCTAAAAATCCAAGCAACCACAAGTGGAAAAAGAAAACCATTTCATTAGTTCACTTTCAATACTCTTGTAAAATATGTTTAGGACATATCCTTCCCCAGCGCCTGATGATATAAAAGAAAATAAGTGTGGTAGAGCATATAGTTTTGTAACAAGGGTTGGTTTGTGAATGGTGGTTGGAAACGTTGAACTGTCACCATAAAGAACTTGCATTTGCCGATACTATTAATGTTTCTGCTCTGGAAGTTGTGCCCATACATACTAACCAGGCTCGGCATAAAAAATTTATTAGACATGTTTTGAATTTTGAACATGGTTTGAATATGTTACCATGTTTATCTTGCTTAGTTTATGATAAGTTCTATATTACAAAAAACAATTTAACAAACCTTATTTTATATATAATTATTTAATAAATTATTATAATAATATAATATTTTTAAAGTTGTTATACTAATTCAGATATTTATATTATTATAATTAGTTGTTCTGTTTTATTTTAAGATATTAAATTATATTAAAAAACCTCTAAAAACGAGTAAATGAAACTATTCACTTTTCATCTTAACCTTTTATTTTATTCTATATTCAAGCTGCACAACTATATATATTTTTATTTATTATACATTTATTTATAAAATTAAGTGATATTTTAAAGAATTAAATTTTAAATTATAAAAAATGAATTCAAATATAAATGAATATTATAAACATAATTTTAATTTTATTAAGTACGTTCAAATATATATAATTTTAATATTAATATAAATAAAAATAAAAATAATTATAATATAAATTATTTTAATATATATATATATATATATATATATATATATATATATATTTTGGCTTAGAGGTTTATACCATATCACTTTCTAATGTTAGATTATAAAGTTGAGTTAAACTTAAAATTCATTTTTTAACATGATATTAATGTTTGTTGGGTTTACTCTGTCACACACTATTGATATTTATTGCACAACTCATTAATATTTAGCCTCATGTTTGAAATGTATATATCTTAGTTTAAAGGAATGGATTGGAGATTTCATATTAACTAAAGATAAGACAAATTTATAATATATAAGTGGGTACACCTCACATTACAATCTAGTTTTGTAAGATTGAGATAAACTTAAAATCTACTTGGTAATCACTATATAAAAAAGTTAGAACTAAAAAGAAATAAAATCTTCTTGTGATATATGATCTATTTCGGGGGATAAATTTTAAAAGATAAATTTAAAGACTTATCAATAATATAAGAAGGTTTTACCTATCTACTACCAGAGAAAACTTTTGAAAATAACAGCAAAGTTGAAGAAAAAAAGTGCTTTTGAAATTAAAGAATGAAACAAAAAGTAATTTTGAGATTGCTGAAAGGACTTATGAATTTGTCCTTTACGACTTGTTTTCAAACAGGAAACCGTGATTGAAGTTCATGTCCTATTTACGAACTGGATATTTCTTTATTTTCACTACCGTTTGGATCCCGTGATCCTGTGTAAAATAAATGAAGGTGGTAACTATCTTATTATTGTGTTTGAAATTGATAGTTGCTACCACTTAAATATGAGTAAGATATGTGGGAAAATAAGTTTGTAATTATACTTCAATTACAATGAGATATAATGAAATATGATTGAAAATGTAATTGATTATGTCTTTTAATAATAATTACATTAAAATTTATTCATAAATCTTATTTTTATTTTCATTTGACACTCTTTTAGACGCCATTTGTAAGCATGCATGGCTTGCCTTTGTCAATTTTGAATATAAATTATCAATCCAATTTCACTTATTAAAATAATTTAATTCACCTTTATTTTTTTTATATTTTTACTGTTCAAATTGAACTTCTTTTATAATTCATTATATATAATTAAAATTTTAAATTAATTTATTTCAATATTCTACTACATTACGTAAGTAAATCACTTCAAAAATATATATTAGTGAAATTTATTTTATATTCATTCTGAATAAAATAATATCTAAAACAAATCAGTGATTTATTTTATAATAAAATTACTTATTTCAACAACGCAAATCATATTTATTATAAATTTTTTATTCAGTTTTTTACTTCTATTGAAGTAATATAATCTTTTTTACTTTTTTCTTCTTCTTTCCCTTTCTCTTATTTTCCATCCCAAATTCCCTCCGAACAAAGGTAACAAAAAAATTAATCACTAACGGTAGTTCGGGCTTTCCAAAACCGACAGAACGGTGAACCAATTCCACAAAAGATTCAAAAAGTGAAAAAAAAAAAACAAAACAAAGACAACAAAAAAAAATAAAAAAAAAAAAAAAAAAAAAACAGAGCATGGACCACACAATGAAGAGAAAAAGAAAAACAGGAACTGAAGAAGTAATAAAAAGAAAATTAACAGCAATTTATAATATTGTACACAACAACTTTAATTTATATAACAACGTTTATTGCATGTCCTGACCTTATCCTCTATCATCTCGGCATTAAACAAGGCTGGAACAATGACTGAATAGCAATCTGACGTGTGTAAAATGGCAAAACAAAAATTTTCAGACACAAGAAACTAGAATATCATGCTGCAGATCTAACGGTGCGTTTTATTTTCTCCTAAGTTATCTGAAAAAATTATCCTTATCAGGGTCCCTTTTCTTTCTCTGGCGACTTTCACAGAGTGAAGTTTTCTCTTCATTCTTCTCTACCGACAACACCAGAAACCAGTGATGAGGAGCTGAAGGAAGAAGGAGAGAGAAAAATGGGAAGCACTCTGTTGCTCAAAGATAAATTGGTTTCTTTCATAAAGAGATTTGCTTTCTCCATTTTCTATCTTATGCTTCCTGCAACTCTGCTTTGTACATACCTTTACCTTCTCTCACTTACTCATCATTCCACAACCACCACCGCCGCCGCCGCAACCACCTACCATCCTTCTTTTTCTTCCCTTCATCCTTCTCTGCCTCCATCATCTTCTTCTTTTTCTTCAGGTATGGGCATGAACTTCATTCTGTTAAAACTACAGAATTGCTTGTGGTTTTGTTTTGTTTATTTGATTTTGTCTTTCATCCCCTACCTAAATTGCACCAACATTATGGTTTTTTATTGTCACTCTATTCTGTTGCTTTAGGGGATGCTATTGTATTAAGAAGAAACAATTTTTTAATAGTTTTGAGTATTATTCTAGTTAGGCTAAGCACATAAAAAAACTTTTTTTTTTCATATACCCACAAACTCTTCTTTAATCAGAATTCAACGTTGATTGAAAGGGAGAAAAAGAAAATAATATTAAAACATCGGACTTTTATATTTTATTTGTTGATATGGTTTAATTATTAATTAATGTACTATTATTTTACTTTTTTAAAAAATTAATGATTCATACTAAATTAAGTCTAAGTCAGAAAATAAATTATCAGAATTAAAAAAGAATTAAAAATGAGAGTCAAAATATAATTTTTTTAAAAAGATTTTTAAAGTGTCATATAAGAAGAGAAGAGTTTATTACGAAGACTTATTATGACCATGCCGTGTTTTTGTTATTGTTACATTATATTATGATTTTCATTTTTTACTTTTATTTTTTACTTCCTAACAATTTAACGAAGATTGTTGATTTTTAAAAGAAAATATATATATTGATACATTAATCATTAGTTCATAATAAAAGATATAGTAAAAAAATGAGAATGATACTGTTATTTTCTTTAAATAAGTAAATGACATCTTTAGAACAGGGAGGATTTTCATTTTAATTTTCTCATAATTGTAATTAGTCAGTTGGACTAGTGAGATGGTAGTTTACTATACTTTATTTTGTTTCATGTCTGGTTTTGGCAGAAAAGGACAAAGTTTACCGTGACGCATGTGACTACTCTAATGGTGAATGGGTTGATGACAGAAGTGGTCCTTTATACAATGTAACAACATGTGGCACAATCAAAGAGAGTGAGAAATGCATCTCTAATGGAAGACCAGACACGGGCTATCTGTATTGGAGATGGCAGCCCAAAGAGTGCAATCTTCCGAGGTTTGAACCTCTCACTTTTCTCCAACTGGTAGAGAACAAACACATAGCATTTGTAGGAGACTCTCTGGCTAGGAACCAACTCGAGTCTCTTCTATGCATGCTAGCCACTGTTTCAACCCCAAACCTTGTCTACAAAAGTCCCAACGACAACAAGTTTCGTCGTTGGCACTTCCCATCTCACAATGCAAACTTCTCCTTGTATTGGTCACCTTTTCTTGTGCAAGGGGTTGAAAGATCAAACGAAGGGCCTTATTACAACACCATGCATTTGGATCATGTTAATGAGAGATGGGCAAGGGACTTAGAGTGGTTTGACATGATTGTAGTCTCATTCGGGCATTGGTTTTTGCTTCCCTCTGTTTACTACGAGGGTGGTTCGGTTATTGGAAGCTTAAATTGTCCTGATCTTAATCATACCCAGATGGATTTTTACGTTCCGTTGAGGAAGGTTCTGAGGACTATTCTGAGTAGCATAATTGAGAGAAAGTGTGAGATTGATGTGATTGTGAAGACATTTTCACCTGCTCATTTTGAAGGTGATTGGGATAAGGCTGGAACATGTTTGAAGACTGAGCCTTATAAGAAGGGGGAGAAGGAAGTTGAAGGCATGGATGCTGAGATCAGAAAGATGGAGATTGAAGAAGTGGAGAATGCAAAGGCTAAAGCTAGTGGATTTGGAGGGTTTAGATTAGATATTGTTGATGTAACTAGATTGGCGTTGTTGAGACCTGATGGTCACCCTGGTCCTTATATGAACCCTTTCCCTTTTGCTAATGGTGTTCCTGAACGTGTGCAAAATGACTGTGTTCATTGGTGCTTGCCAGGGCCTATAGACACATGGAATGAGATTTTTCTACAGATCATCAAGAAGTGGGACAAAAGGTGATTGAATGAGGTATTAATATTCTTCGATATATTATACAGATTTTATACTTCTAATGATTTCACCATGCGGATGTTTATTGATCCTGTTTTTTTTGTTTTTTTTTTTTTTTTTCTTTCTTTAATAAATGACGAATATATTTACGTTATATTATGTATCTTGATTCGGGTGTAGGGACCAAACTCCTACTAAAAATCACTCCAATTTTACTCTTTTCTCCTCAATTCCTCCTCTTCAAGTAATCTGCCAAGACTTCTTTACCACACAATCTTCTGCCTAGCTCGATCGGTTGAATAGACGATCGAGGTACCTGTTTAAAAGGCTCCAATTAGGGATGACAACGGGTCGGGTCGAACACGGATAGTGTCTACCCGCAACCCGACCCGTAAAAAAAAAATTCGCCTGTTACCCACCCATTTACTCGTTGGGTATCCGTTTAAAAAATACCTGTGGATATTTTCAAAAACCCGTGAGTACCCGTGGATACCCGATACCCGCAAATATTTTAAAAAAATTATTTTATAAATTGTTTAATATAGAATTATAAAAATAAAATATAAAATTAAATTAAATTTTAATTATAATTAAATTTGACATAATAAAATATACTGCTAATTTTAATTTGAATTAAATTTAACTTAATAAAATATAAATTAAATTTTAATTTTAATTTTTTTACGGGTAACGGGTACCCGCAGGTACGGATAGTATGATATCCGTACCTGACCCGTTTATAAGCGCGTATTAAAATACCCGCTACCTGCGAGTAATAAATATCTGCGGGTATTAACTATCTATCACGGATTTTATCCGCGAATATCTGTGGGCACGTGTATTTTTGCCATCCCTAGCTCCGATGCTTAAGTCAGTGTGGGAACCGATCGGTCGATAAGTATAGCTTTTGTAATAAATGCGAATTAAAGATCCTCACCAACCTACCTCTGGGCCCTATTTATAGTTTTCGGTGTGGGCCTGTAATTAGGACTCCTTAATCACGACCCAATGATCCCTTAATCTTGATTACTGACTTGTTTAATTTTAATTAATCTGGCTGACTGGTCCAGGTTTTCTGTTTGGCCGATCGACCGATAGTCGCTTAGCCCAGCGGGTTATCTTCTGAGTTAACAACTTCAAGTGATATGTGCTTAATCTGTGTGGTCGATCGATAGTCCTCTTCGTGGATTCACACGTGATTTGTCTGTGTGACCGATTGACCGATGGTCCTCTAAGGGGTAACACTTGATTTACCTGTGGGGTCGATCGACCAATGGTCATCTATGAGGTAACGCATGATTTATTTGTGGGATTGATCGACCGATGGTCCTTTATGAGGTAACACGTGATTTATTTGTGGGGCCGATCGACCGATGGTCCTTTATGAGGTAACACGTGATTTATCTGTGGGGCCGATCGACCGATGGTCCTCTATGGGTTCACATGTAGTTTATTTGAGTGAACGATCGACCGATGGTCCTGTTTCATATACAAGCCCTCCTAGCCTTGTTCGATGGACCGACGGGTTGTGCGTTGCCGATGGTCCTATGGGACATACAGTACATATGTATACAAGTAATTGTCTTTAAGAAAAAAACAGATTTAAGATAAAATATGTTGGTAATTACAAAAATATCTCAATAACTAAAAATTATCACAATTTAGGGTAAAATTTATTAATATTCACGATCAAAATTCATCTATAGTTATTCATTTATAACTACCGACAGTTTAAAATCTTTTTTGATAATATTTTATTGATAATTACTGACAAAATTAATAATTATATTTAAGAAAAATTGAACCAATTTTTGAATTGGAAAACCATAGTTATACTTAAAAAAAGTTGTCCATTCTTATAAAATTGCAAACAATACTGCTTAAGAAGAATGAAATCATAACAATATTGTAGCAGATCATAGCAATCATATACATAATATATGTTTTTACACACTATGAATCAATTTTCTTTTTCTGAATTATAAAGAAACCAAAGGTTACCCGTTGTTTCCGAGCTAGAACATATTGGAAATGTTTAAATAATATCAACAATATATATTAAAATGATGGCAGGAAATGTTAAATGACAAACTTAAATTCCACTGTTTTTATGATTGAGATGTATGTTAAAAAATATTTCATACGAATCTACGTATTTAAGGTTAGAGGTTTGCACAGTTAAAAATAAATAAAAAAATCCATCAGAAAGTTAGTAATTAATTCAAGAGAAATAGTACTTTGACACCTTGTTAAAATACATACATATGACAATCTTTTTAATAATACAATAATACATATTAAAATTTTAAATTACAAAATAATATAAATATAACTAAAATATTATTACATTGAATTATAATATAAGTGTATTTTGTTTTGTGGCATCAAAACATTATCACTCTAAACTTAAATTTCCTACAAACAAATATCAGTGTAAAGTCAGTTAGGTCCACTTTGGTTTGTTCTTTCTACACCTTTCTTTTTCTTTCTGCACCTCATAAAATCCAAAAATCTCAATTGTATCTTATTAAAACTATAATAAAAAGGTGAAATTATCTCTGCATTTCGTTCTTTTACTTAATTTTGAATTGTGTGGTTTAAAAGAAATTTCTAAATTCAGAAAGAAATAATGTATAATCCAAAATTTATTAAATAAATAATTGAAATGTGTATTCCAAATTTATCTTCTAAATTGCGCAATATAAATTACATTAAAAAAAAATTACATTAACTCCATCAAAGCCAAACAAATTTTCAGAACAAAAGTGAGAGTTTTGCTGTCAAATTCTACTCCTTTATTTTTAGGATAATGATACTTTAATCATTTTTTTTGACTCACTTTTAATCTACCACTTTATTCACCATTAGATCATCACATCACATCACTTAAAAGAATCAAAATAGATAATCTAATGGTGATTGAAGGAATGAGTTAAAAATGGATAAAAAAGGATGGGTTAAACTATCTTTATCCTTATTTTTATGCAATTCCTTAAATATCTCCAAAATTTGATGTAAGTCACCTCCAAAACTAGCAAACTCCATTAGAAAAGAATTCCACAAAAGGCAACTCCTTGAAAAACCCAGAAAGAAAACTTTTGCCACAAAAAGGTAATTCCAAGTAGAAAATAGTTTAAAATTTGTAAGTTTTAGCCTTGTGTAGAAAGAAACAGTCCACAGAATGTACCAAATGATCCTATGCTAAATGAGAAATTCAAATATTTAGTCTATTTTTCTTTTTTTCTGCATGCTGTTGAGAGACTGAGATAACTTACATAAATGGAAAATATTGGTTGTATATATACTTATATACAAATATTGCATTATATATATGCAATATTTAATAATATATTCTTTATCTGTACATTACATTTATTAAAAATTAGGTTAAAATATATTTTGATCTCAATTTTTGTCAAATTTTTTTAAATAAGTCATAATTTTGGTTTTGTATTCAAACAGGTCTCAATTTTCGTTAATTTTGTTCAATTGGATCATTTTTTGCTAACACCGTTTAAATCAATAACAACCATGAACAATGACTATCACATGTCACTTCGTGGTTTTTTTAAATTTTTTTATTTTTATTTTTATTTCTTTTTATTTCTTTTAATTTTTTTTATAAAAATTTAATTTTTTTAAATGTACACGTGTCAACCTAGTAGCATGTCATGTGTCACTTCATGGTTTTTTTGAATTTTTTTTTAAATGTCCACATGTCAATCCATTAGCATGCCACATGTCAAAGTCAATGTTCTATATTCAATTTGGTCCCTTGTTATTTTTGTTCAATTTAGTTCTAATTTTTGTTAACATTAACCAATTTGGTATATCGAAGATCTGACCAAATTTAATTTTTATATCAAAGTTATAATGATGTGAATTTTAATATATTATAAAAATATTTAATAAAAAATGTAAATTTTAATATAAAAAATAAATTTGGTTTCAATTTGGAGAGGGACCAAATTGGTTAATGTTAACAAAAATTGGGACTAAATTGAACAAAAATAACAAATATAGGGACTAAATTGAATATAGAACATTGACTTTGACACGTGGACATTTAATTTTTTTTTTTTAAAAAAAAACCATGAAATCACATGTGACACACTATTGAGTTGACACATGTACATTTAAAAAAATAAAATAAAAATTCAAAAAAATTTAAAAAAACCATAAAGTGACACGTGGCAGTCAATGTTCATGGCCATTAATGATTTAAACGGTGTTAGTAAAAAAGATCCAATTGAACAAAATTGACGAAAATTGGGACCTATTTGAACACGAAACTAAAATTAGGACTCATTTGAAAAAACTTGACTAAAATTAGGACAAAAAGGTATTTTAACCTAAATGCGTGGTGACAACCTATACATTTTTAGTCTATCATTTAATATATATATATATATTGCAAAATTCTAGAAAATGGTATTTTAGAAGTGATAGTAGTTTAAAAATAGTGAGACTCGATTATTTTAATATTAAAATATTTTAGTTTAAATAGAATCGTTATAAACAAGTTTCATTGTTTTAAAACACACCATCTCTCTAGAAATCACTCCTCTAGAGTTCTCTAATTTCTCTTTAAGAGTTCTATCTTTCTGGTCGTCTAATTGGAGAACCGAGACCGTATGATTGATCCTCTCAGTGAGCTCTTCAATTTGGACCGATTAGTTTCTCCGTTCGCATAGAGCATCTTGTGGAGTTAGAGACATTTGACGTTTATAAAGTTGTTTAAGCAGGATACCAGGTAAGAGAAGCTAATTTCTCTGTCTTAATTCGTAAACTTATTAAAATGCATATTTTATGTTTAATTTGTGATTGATTGATGTATATGATATGCATGATTGCTTGTGATGTTGAAAACTATGAATATGTGTGTTTTTCTTGTTAGTTGAGAATAACTGGTGGTTTAAATGTGTTGCATTTAATTGGTATGAATAATTACGTAGAATTGATGTTTGATAATTGAATGATCTCTACAATGGTTTTGGAGTGGAATGGACTAGCTGAAGATGCATAAAACGGATCAGATCAGTTTCTATATAATTTTGCAAAGTTGCACACTCACTCGGCGAGTAGTACTCACTAGGCGAGTGAGCTGATCTACAAAATTATGCAGAACATTGATTTGCAGAATTATGTAGATTCACAAACTCGCTTGGTGAATTTCCAAGTCAGGAACTTCCAGACTTGGGCCAGTGGTTGGGCGAGTGCTACTCGTTGGGCAAGCATGGGCAGTGGTTGAGTGTAGTGGCGGATCTTGACCAAAATTGTTGGGAGAGCCAAAATAATATACTTAAAATTTATATATTTAACATTATTGTCACTAATTCAATAAAAATGGATAGATAATTTAGTATAGCTATAACTATAAAAGAAACTACACATATCTAAAGGATTGTCCATTCTTTTTTCATATTCTTGGACTTATCAAATAATTCAATCATAATTAAATTTTTCAGCTATTTTTTTTTCAATATATATAACCATATTATCTACAAAATATTCATTTTTCATTTTACTAATGTGCATATCGATTCAAAAGTCATTACAAACATTTCATTTCATTGTTATGCGATGACCAACGATATTGTCCTGTTTTGATCTTCACTTTTCTTTTCTTTTATCAATTTTAAAAAATGAATTTTTGCTTTTTTTTCCATCAATATACCTATTTAAGAAACAAGTTTAAGACTAAAAAATTATTTATCATAATCTAATAAAAACTTTAGAGATAACAAAAAATTATGATAATCAAGTCCACTTAAAAATTGTCTATAAAAACTCAAATAATACATTACTTACTCTTCTATATTCATAAAAAATAATATACAAAATGTCATAAGATAAAAAATAGTGCTAAATATTAAACAAGTATTTCAATACCAAGAGAGACAAGAGAAAATTATTTTTTTTTCTTTAAAAATGGAAGAAAGGATATAAAAAATGAGGGCAAAAATAATGAGTTTCTATCTAACTTTTTTTTTCTTCGATAACAAAAGAAATTAGGTGAGGGTGAGAGATGAGTACAACGTATGAAAAACTCAAAAGATAATGAGAAGAAAAAATGAAAATTATCTTAATAATTTTTTTCTTTATTATATTTGATTTTATATTTTATTATTTATTAACATTAAATATTGTACTTTATAAAAGAAATAAAAAGTACCTAATTTAATTTTCATTAATTTTTCAATATAATACTATCTAATTTAAAAAGATACATATAATTAAAAAAATTAAAAAGATACATAATTTAACAAATATTAAACACATATAATTTTAAAAAATTGAAAAAATAAAAAAAAAAATAGAAAAGTTTGGGGTCCATGGACCCCGCTTGCTCCATAAGAGCTCCACCGCTGGTTGGGCGAGTGCTACTCGTTGTGCGAGTATGTCATGACCTGCAACTTGCATTCTTAAGTGATTTTGAATGGTATTTTTGTGGTTATAGAAGTTAATTGGGATAATGATTGATTTAGATATGATTAATATATGCAATGTAATATGAGATTGTTTATATGAGATTGAGATGTGTTAAAACTAATTCAAGGAGAATTAGTTATGAATTGTGGTAGTGTATGCATTGAGGTAGAGATTGTCTTGACAGTTATCCTTACGCTCTAATAACCATTTAAATTCTCAAGTAGAGATGAATGAGGTATGTGGTGAGAGGAGTAGGAGGTCCTAGCTTATGGGTTTTTCCTTGACCATAGGTGTTAACAAACTGACTTTGTATGTAGTAGAGTTTTCACTCTTAACACTATTAGAAATACTGTAATTACCAATGGCAATAATCCGTCTGCAACGTCACAAAGTTACCACCCTCACTCAATGCTTCACTCACACCAAGAAATCTTCCAAAGAATGATATAATATCAAAATTAATTTGCAAAAGAAACAACAACACCAAATAGAAACAAGCAGTAGCAACAACACCAAATATGTGAGCACAAATCTGTAACCCTCCTTCTTAACAGAAACAACAATACCATAATTCATAACAACATAATGGAATGGCGAAAAGAAGAGAAAAAAATTCGTACTCACCAACAGCCTCACCGTCAACGTCGCGGCGACATGAAGATGGCAGTGGCGGTAGTGTAATTGAATCCTCATTGGAGACGGCGTGAGCAGTGGTGGCAGCAGTGACACCGTTGTTCTGGGCTCTCCAACGGCTGCGGGTGGCGTCGGGAGTGGGTCGCGGCCACTTTGGTTCGAATTAGGTTCGCGTCCTGGGCTCTCCAACGGTTGCGGGTGGCATCGGCAACGGGTCGCGGCGACAACGGTTCGAATTAGGTTCGCGTTCTGGCCTCTCCAACGATGCGGGTGTCGGTAGCGGCAGGTCACGACGATATTAGTTCAAATTTCGTTCGAAGGTTTGCAGCACCAGTGGGGAAAAATTTTGGGAAAACTGATTCAGGGGGGAAGCTGAGATGCTGATCTTTTTTAATCGACCAACATATCGACGACCTAATCTGTCGGTAAAGGTCAAAAGGATTTACTAACGGCATTACCGACGAATTATTTGTTTGCCATGATTTAATGACGCACTACCGATGGATATATCTGTCGGTAAATTCAACTACATTATCCGTCGGTAAATCCGTCGATAATGACAAATTTGTGACAGACAAAAGTCCGTCGGTAATGATTTGCCGGTAAAGAACAATTTTCTTGTAGTGTAATTTGTCGCTATGCAGAGCATGAGATGTCACTACAAGTGCAAAACTGATTGGATCCAACCTCAATGCATGTATCTGGATTAGTTGAGGTATTTTATAAATATATGTATGTGAATATTTGCTTGTCTATAGTTGTTATATATATATATATATATATATATATATATATATATATATATATATATCAATATTATATGGTTTGAAAAAATTCTTTAAAAGTCATTAGCTTATCCTTCTTCTATGTTTTTGTCTTGTGTTGTTTGTTTTCCTTTTGCGATGATCACCTATTTGGTGGGAGAAGTGGTGGTTGCAGTTTTAGAGTCACATCTAGAGGTTAAGGAGTCATCTTTTAGGTCGGAAGGAGGTGTTAGTGGAAAGCTGTTGTAAGTGGTTAGCTTGTGTTTAGAGTTAGAAATGTTTGGTATGTATAATTGATATATTTATATAATCCGATCAATTATAAGATTGTATTAATATACTCTATACATTTGTTGATCTGTTTTGAATACTAAGGTGAAATATCCTATTTTATTAGTATTAAGCTTATAAATTTATAATTTACATATATAACGAGAAATGATGAAACTATTCCTCGAACTATAAAAATCTAACTTTTTTGAATTAAAATAAAAATTTTAATAAAAAAAAATATTAAGTTAATTTTATTTAATCATTTAATACATTAACAGTTAAACATTTTAATAAAATTAACGTATCAATTTTAGCTACAATTTTAATTTAACTAATCATATAAAATTTAGTTATTTCTACAACAATCGTAATTTTAAAAAATTAGGATGTCTAGATCTCAAAGGCATTTCCTACTAAAGTAATTCTAAAATAGTTATTTTTCATTTAAGAAAGATGAATGACAGAGATAACAATAAGGATTTTGAGTCTTTGTCAAAGTTTGTCAAAGTAATTCTTCTCTCTCCGCTTCTACATCTCCAGGTATATATACATTGCTGCATAATTTTATCTTGTTAAAACTACATTTGTACCATTTTTGGTTTCTACTCAGGCAATTTAAGTCACTATATTTTGTTTTTCTAATGGCAGTAGATGAGAAGCTATGTGATTACTCCAATGGCAAATGGGTTCGTACGAAAAGAGACCCTTTGTACAATGGTACCACCTGTGTTAAAATTCATAAAACCCAGAACTGTTTATCCAATGGAAGGCCTGATCCGGGGTTCCTTCACTGGAGATGGAAGCCAAGTGAGTGCGATCTTCCAAGGTTTGATCCAAACACTTTTCTCGATCTCATAAGCAACAAGCATGTGGCCTTTGTCGGGGATTCATTGTCCAGGAACCACCTAGACTCACTTCTTTGCATGTTGTCTACTGTTTCAAACCCAGAAAGTGTTCGCCACAAAGGTTCTCATTGGTGGCTGTTTCGTTCTCACAACGCAATCTTGTCCCGCTATTGGTCTCCGTTTCTTGTTGAAAGAAAAATCCCAGGACCACTTTATAACACCGTGTATTTGGATCGTGTTAATACGAGGTGGGCATTTTAGCTTGTGGTAGGCATTGTTAATCGCAATTCCACTTTGTGTCTATGTTTTCTCTTGGTCCTTACATTTTTGTGCAGATGTGAAAGGGCAAGACATTCATAACTGGAATCCTGAATCTTTTGCCAACTTTTGAAAATATTTGTATTCTCCTCCACCTTCACATTGTAGAATTTTGATCCCTTTTATTCAAGGATTTTCAGGCATACTTTTGAATTCAATGAAAACTGGTAGAGTTTCAGAGGATAAATCCAAGTATGGTACTAAAAGTATTAGAAGTTCGTAACACCTCATTTATATATTGTGAATTGGTTTTATCTCTAATCGATGTTAAATTTTCAAAAAAAACTCAATGGAATAAACATAGTATCTAAAACCGGAAGAATTTATTACACATTTGTATGGACTAAATCTAGAGGTTCCAAGACACAGTAGGGAAATTTTTAAAAGATATTACTACAGAGAAAGAATTCGGTAGTTCATTCTTAATAAGTTACATTAGTATTCGTTATCACTTAATTTTTCTGGAAGACGAGGTGATAGCATTAGAAAAGATTAAAAAAAATCTATTGAGCAAATCTGTTAAAGATACTAGTGATTATTGACAAATTAAATTTCCACTCCACTTTAATTAATTTGCTAGAATTAAGTGAAATTAAACCTTGATCGTAAAATTAACTAAGTAACGAGAAAATAGGAAACATATGCAAAAGTTAATTAAGTTAACTAATAATTGAGATTTAAATTGTAAAATTGTAATATCATGCTATCTTACATGGTATTTATGAGTTAGATTTCACTCATAATTTTATTTTAACATACGAGGATCGGTATAATAATCCAATAAAATCATAAAATCATTGCTTTTTTGAGGGTTAAGTATGTTTTTAGTTCTTACTTTGATTCAAAATTGGAATTCGTTTATGTTCGAAACTTTGATACATTTGTTCCTAAATTTTAAAAATGAATGAATATAGTCTTTTTAGCCCAATTACGTTAACTTTTTTTGAGGTGTCGAACACATTTTTCAACAGATATTGAAACGGGAATGTATCAAATGGTGTAACTTTAATAGTAACATGAAACACGTTCGACACGTACAACAATGTTAACATAAGTGGATTAAAAGGACTATATTTATTTATTGTTAAAGTTTAGGAACCAAAATGTATCGAAGTTTCAGACACATATAAATTTCAATTTTGGATCAAACTTCACAGACTAAAAACATACTTAATTATTTTCTTAAATTCATTTTGTACCACTTTTTCACCTTCTTGAGTAAGTGAATTCAACTTAAATAACTTAACTAAAAGTTAAAGTAATTAAAAATTTGCAATATTAGGTGTGTTGTCAATCACATAGTCTAATTATCAATTAATATAATTAAAATTTATTTTTCAATTAAAAATTTAATACAATTAAAATTTTCCTCTTGTTCTGCCAAAGTTTTGTATACACACCAAAATAAATTTTCTATTTATTAAATCCTGTATAAATAAATTTGCTATTTATTAATTCTTGGATAAAGAAACTATTAATGCTCTTTAACAATACAATGTTTCTTAAGAAGATGATGTGATTGTCATTCCACTACTAGAAGAGAGGATGTTTCTATTAATGTACTTCATGGAAAAGATAAAACTAATAAAGATCCTTTTTATTATTTTTTTTTTTTTTTTTATAATTTGAATGATTTATATTAAATGAATTAAGTTTAACAAAATATTGAAAAATGATTAATTTTGTAAATTTAAATTTGAGTTTTTCAAAACTCAAATTAATTGTCTATAATGATATGATGTCATTGATAGCATGAGAGGTAGTTAATTGAACTAAAAAATATACTAAACACTTGATTTTGTTGTGATGATGCGAGTAAATGAATTGTTGAGTATATTCATTAGATTGAATGAATGAGAAATAAAAATGTATTCTTTGAACGAATGGTAAACATGTATAATTCTTTGAAGATTTTGTTTTTTAATAGCTTATGAGTATTGTTTTTTCACCTATGATGATAGTGTGTTGTAGAAAAGCAAATGACGATGACAGTGTCAACAAAAATAAACTCTGAAGAGTTAAGAAAGAAAAATTATTTTTTATTATAATATATATATATATATATATATATATATATATATATATATATATATATATATATATAATTTTATATCCCTTATGAAGAGAAAGTAATATTTCTGGTTCTAATGTGTGTGTGAGTTATTTTCATCTACAGTAACATTAAATTATTGGAGAAATTACAAATGATGTTTATGAGAGTTGGTTTTTCAATATTTAAAGTGTAAAAGTCTTGAAAGTAGGTGAACGACTAAAGTATCCAACATCTTTCCACAAATCATCCAATAAGTTACGCTTAATTATATATATTTATATCCCTTACCAAAAAGTTCAACACGCTACTGTTTTGGCCTTTTCTTTTCGTAGCACTCACAATAATCAAATTCTTTAAAACTGAACTGCCAAGATGCTCCGAGAGAAGGTAACAATGCTTTAAAACAAAAAAGGAAATTGCATTATGGACAAAGAAAACAAAAATATAACCAATTATTTTGACTGTTTTTTTGTAAAACTTAGACAAGAAAAAATTTAGAACAAACAATAAAACATTTTTTTTTCTGCAAACTACAATCAGTAGAATGTGTAAGTTAAAAAAATATATATATAAATTTTTAAAATTCATAGAAAACTGTATTTAATTAAGTTTTGAATAATAACTTATAAAAATAAGTATTTGTAATTAATTTTTTATTAAAAAAATCCATTTTATTAAGTGCTGACAAATATCTTTTAATTTTAGTGGAATATTCTACCATTTAAATTTTGCCATAAAAGAATGATGTTATCATTATTTGTGTGATCAAATTAAGTAGAATGAAACATTTGCTCTATTCCAAATATAAATATAGATAAGATTAGTTCAACTAATTTGTCTATCAATAAATTTGATAGTAATTCCATTAAAGTAGCATTGACACAAATTTGTAGTAAGATTAGAAACAAAAAAGGAAAACAGAAAAAGCACTGAATTGATAGGTGAGTTCAAAGAGCTAGAAAATAAAAAGTGAATTAAAGACTAGGAAACAAAATCAATAATCACATCTTTCTAAAATAAATGTATCATATTCTTAAAACTTCAGAAAAAAAAAATGGACTTTTACAAATTAATTAAACTTGTAATTATTTGATAAATTTGTTTAAATTTTTTATTTTTACTTTTAAAAGATTTTATGGAAAATTTTCCAAATATATCCATTTGCATTGGAAAAGTCTGATCCTATGACAATTTCAAAACATTAGTTAGTAAGGCAGAGAAATCATAGAGAGATCTTTCTACGTGTTTGTATAACCAAATACCCCATGAAACCTGCTTCTCTCAGTCTCTATCCTCCTTTTGACTTTCACTTCACATGATCACTGCAACAAACAAAAACTACACTGTTTTTCTTCGTTCTTCTCTGCTGAAAACACCAGAAGGAGAAGGGGAAAAGCATAAAGCAAGAAGAAAGGGTTTGAACATGGGAACTATCGACTTATTCAACAGAGACAAATCCCTTTTCCTCATGAAGAAGCTTCTTCCATGGACTCTCTGTGTCCTCCTTCCCGTTTCATTCTTTTACCCTTTACCCTTTTCTCCATCTCCTAATCCTCATCTTCCTCTTTCCACCAACAACACCATCACGTACCCTTCTTCTCTTTCTGCTTCTGCTTCTGCTTCTCCACCTTCTTCTGCAGGTATTTCCATGCACACTTTCTTCTTAATCATAAGATTGTAAAGTTCTCGCCTTTTCTTGTTGTATATGTCATATATTCATTCAAATTTTCGTCTTTCGGTCTAACTATGTATATGTATGTGTAGTAAGTTACATAAAAATAGTTAGACTGGCACCAAGTTTAGGACATGTTTGTTTCTGTTTTTAATTTCTGGTTTTGCTTTTAATTCAGAAAACTGTTATCCTGTTTTGAATTACTTTTTCCGTTTTCATAGGTTTGCATAGAAAAAATCAAGAATAACAAGGGAAAGTTTAAAAATTTAGTGATAAAACTCAATTGATGAGTTAATGGGTGGGAAAAAAAGAAGCACCATGGAACTTGACTCTAATTAAAATTATGTGTTTGTGCATTGAATTGTGACATGTGTTACAAGACTTTATTGTTCTTCATTGCAGAAAGGGAAAAAGCTAATGAGACAAGATGTGACTATTTCAATGGTGAATGGGTGAGTGACAGTAGGGGTCCTTTGTACAATGATACAACATGTGGTACTATCAAAGAGGGAAGGAACTGCATAACACATGGAAGGACTGACATGGAATATCTAAAATGGAGATGGAAACCAGTTGAGTGCAATCTTCCAAGGTTTGAGCCTCAAACTTTTCTCCAACTAATTAAGAACAAGCATGTAGCTTTTGTGGGGGATTCTATGGCAAGGAACCAATTAGAGTCCCTTCTTTGCATGTTAGCCACTGCTTCAATTCCTAAACTTGTCTACAGCAATAAAACTGGAAAGGAAAACCAGTTCAGCAGGTGGCACTTTCCCTCATTCAAAGCAACAATTTCCTTGTATTGGTCCCCTTTTCTTGTGCATGGCATTGAAAAATCAAGCACTGACCCTAATAACAACTTGTACTTGGATCATGTGGATGAGAGATGGGCAAGGGACATGGATGAAATGGACTTGATTGTGTTATCATTTGGGCACTGGTTTTTGATTCCAGCAGTGTACCATGAGGGAGATTCAGTCTTAGGTTGTCATTACTGTCCTGGTCTTAATCACACAGAGATTGGTTTCTATGATGTGTTGAGAAAAGCCCTGAGGACCACCTTTAACAGCATTGTTGATAGAGGAACTAGAGGCAGAGGAATTGATGTGATTGTGACAACATTTACACCACACCATTTTGAAGGAGAGTGGGATAAGGCTGGTGCTTGTCCAAAGACTAAGCCTTATAGGAATGAGGAGAAGCAACTTGAAGGAATGAATGCTGAGATGAGAAAGATTGAGATTGAAGAAGTGGAAGAAGCCAAGGCAAAAGCCAGAAAAAGGTTAAGGTTGGAGGCATTGGATGTGACCAAGTTAGCATTTTTGAGACCAGATGGGCATCCAGGTCCTTATATGAACCCTTCACCATTTGTTAATGGGAATGCAAGGCATGTGCAGAATGATTGTGTTCATTGGTGCTTGCCTGGACCTATAGACACATGGAATGAGATTCTTCTGGAGATGATGAAGAACTGGGAAAATCAATTAAGGAGTCAAGACTGAGATATTTCTTATATCTTGGAATTTGAATTCTCTGGTAAATTTTTGTGTTGGTTTCGGTCTTCAAAATATACTGATGATCACTTATCACTGATGTTTTGAAATATGTTAGAAACTTTTTTAATATACTTTTCAAAGTTCACTAGAAGAATAACACAAAAAAACTCATCTGGAATGGTATCTTGTTGGTTGATTATATTTTGGTTTTTCCATCACAGGTGATGGAAATTGCATTGGATGACAGCAAGGGAGGATTGAATTTTGTTTATTCTTTTCTTTCAAAATGGATAGGGAAATGTCACAAACACTATATAACAATTTTTTTCTTTAAATTCTGAATAACTTAACACTCTGATTTCTGATGCAGAAAATTTGATGCATCCTCTCTGTCTCTCTCTCAGTGTGACTAACTATAATATTCATCAAACTTATTCATATCTAAAGAGAAAAAGATGATTTTTCTTATGATTAAAGAAAAATGTCTTAAATATATCTATTGGAATATTATTTTCTCAAATAGATTTATTGGAAAAAAAATTTAAACTCAATATTCTAAATCACTTTTCCAATTTTTAATTATTTTTGTTCTTTCTCTCCATTTTAGAAGACGAAAAAAAAAGTAGAAAACTCTACAGAAATCCATCTTGAAAAATAATGTTTCAGTGGATCTATTTAAGAAAATTTTCTGTAGTATTATTTTTGAGAAAATAAAATATAAAGCTACTAATTTTTATTTTGATATTAATTTTAGTTACTATCGATTTAGTAATACTTATGATGATAATCTTTTAAGAATAGGATTACTTTTGACTTAACTATACTAATTTTAATAAATATTAAAAATAAATTAAATTAGTATATACTCATAAGTTAATATTTTAAATGTTTTTTATTTTTTTGATTGGAGAGAAATAATGTCTCTGAACCATGAGGTGTTAATGGATACGTATATTTTTTAGTGTTGATAATTGAGTAATATAATAAAATTATAAAAGGTTTAAAGTTAAATAAAATATATAACAACATTAATAATAGTAATAATAATTTATCACTGACTCTCACAATTTCATTTTTGTAACTTGATTGATTAAAAACACATTTGGTTTAATAGAAGTTGCAGAAAACGAAAAGTCAACCTACTGATTCAAATTCATTTGGAATCTTCCATTAACTTCTCCACCACTTTTATTGGTTACTAGTTTTTATAAAGACGTAATCAAATTAAGGCAGCTTCTTCCGTCATTTCCACGTATAAAAAATTATTTTTTTCCCCTTTTGAATTATGTAATTTAGAAATTAGAAATAATTTTTGGACTATACAATTTGAAAGTGAAAAATAATTTATAGATTATGCAATTCAGAATTTAAATGATTTCTGAAAGTTATTTTTCCTTTTTAAACCTTTTTCGATTTTTGAAAGTTAAAAGTATCTTTTAGATTGAGTAGTTTAATTTTTTTTTTCAGATTATAAAATCTATAAAAATTTTGGATCATATAATTTGAAAGTAACTTTTTACTTTAAAATTGTATAATGAAAGAAACAAAATGAAAATTTTCTTTATATAAAAGTGTAGAAAGAAATATATGGAAGTACAGGTCCAAATTAATAACTGTTTATAGGCTTTTGCTTTCTTCACCCTATCATTTTCTCGTTGCACCCAATCATTTTCTAAAATGCCGTTTTTACGCTTGTGGTTTTTATTTGTCTCTAGAAGGAGACAATAATGGTTGCACTGTGTGGCCGGTTGGTGTAACAACATTTATTTCCTATGTTTTGATGTTGTGGTTGAGTAGTGGTAGTCATTTGAAGAGTGAGGCAAGGCATAACAGGTAATGTTGAGGTTTGTAGTGTTTTTTCGTGGAGCATTTTTGTTGCAACATCGATTGAGTTTACCGGAAATCAAAATCTAAAGCATCTTTCCGGAAAATTTCATCCGAAATAGGTGGGGAGGTGGGAGATTTATTCCGGAATGTTGCTTCCAGAATATTATTTCCAATGGTAGCTAGAGGAAGTATTAAAATGCAAAATTAGACATATCTCAGGTTTTCACAGATGTCTATTATATTCCTGAGTTAAAAAGTAATTTACTTAGTATAGACTAATTATAAGAAAAAGGTTGACTATTCAAATTTCTGGTGACATATGCGAAGTTCAACACTCCATCAGAGGATTGATTATGCATACAAATGAGTGGAAATAGTATGTTCAAACAACCAGCATGCTTGCACACAACGTCAAAAAATTAGGTTTATTTGTGGCACTACAGTTTGGACATCTCATATAAGGACCTGAATATACTGGCCTGTAGGAAGAAGGTGGTTTGGACTGCCAAAATTGGATTTTCAGAGCAGAACATGTCCTATATGTCTCAGAGGAAAACAAACCAGAAATTCTCTTTCCTGTCACAACACGTGGAGCGCATCCAGATCACTTCAATTAATTTACTCAGATTAGTCAAACACACCGAGATATTTTTCAATTTTGTTGATGACTTTATTTATAGAATAATAATATTTTAACTTACTTTTAACTTATCACTTTTATATTTTTAGATCATTTATTTTGATTTTTTATAATAAAATATGGTGTGATTATCTAAAAATAATAAAAATGATAGATTAAAAATGAGTCAAAAAAGTAGGTTAAAGTATTATTATTATTACTCGTAAGACATGGGTATATCTTTTACCTAAGAAATCAAAAGTTTTTGACATGTTTAAAACGTTTAAAATTAGAATTGAAAAGGAGACGGGCATGCATAATAGAACAGGTCGTGGAGGAGAATTTTTGTAAAAAAGGATACGCATGTAATTTGTTATTTTTACACCGATTCAAATATTTTCATAGAAATTATTGAACTTTATACGGTTTAATAATATATAATTATTTATATTTAAATAAAAAAAATATTAAAGTATGATGTAATAAAATAAAAATAATTATTTGAATTTTTTTATTAGTATTATTTTTTATTATCAATTTTAAATAAAGTTCAATCGAAAATATAAATTTAAATAAATTTAATCTTGTTAAAAATATTTGTATACCATTTATATAAAAATTAAATTTGGTTCTAATTTGGAGAGAGACAAAATTACTTCATTGTTTACAAAAATTGAGATTAGATTGAGACAAAATTAATAAAAGAACAAAATTGAAAAGGAAAAAATGACACTTAGCGTAATAGTGGCACGTGACACTCCCACTCTCACATTACATTATCAATGTCACATGGTGCGATATCAGTTTGACATGTGATAATTTTTTTATTTTTTAAAATAATTATAAAAGAACCACAAACTAACATGTGATATCTCTTTAACAGTGTTAGTACATAGTAATGGAAAAGATTTGACTGCATTAAACTTTATTAAAATAAGAACCAAATTGAGATAAATAAAAATAAAGGAATCAAATTAATATTTTCTTATAAAATGGAGACCAAAAATATAATTTAACCTTAAATAAATCTAACATAGATTTCAGTGATGACAAAAGCAAAAGTTCATGAAATGTGATAATTTCTTTACCACACATTCTTTTTTTCTTTTTTTTAGATGAAAATTCATCATATTTTCAAAGTTGTGATTCACCGGACAAAGATAAATATATACCTCCATTTCAATGATAAAAATACATATATGCCTCCATTTCATTTACATCTATTAATTTTTTTTTCTTTTTCTTGTTATATGATATATTAAAATCGTAACTTTTGTTTTTTCTCTAAACATATATTAGTTGTTAATCAATATTTTGAGCATAGATAAATCATTTTCCGCAATTAGTGTGCTAAAAAAGTTGTAGGTTGTGATGCTACTCTAATCATACAATATAAACCTTTTGGAACAAAAATATTAGTGTGATGATGATAAATTAACAAGTGATAATCTGCACTCTTGGCTTTTCATCATCTCCAGCAAGATCTCATTCCACGAATCTATAGGTCCTGGCAAGCACCAATGAACACAATCATTCTGCACATGCCCAGGACCAAATGGAAAATGATTCATATAAGCTCCTGGATGCCCATCTGGTCTCAACCATGATAATTTTGTTACATCAAGTGCCTCCAAACTAAACCCTCCAAACCCTTTCGCTTTTACCTTAGCATTTTCCACTTCTTCCATCTCAATCCTTCTTATCTCTTCATCCACTTCTCCAACTTTCATCTCCTTCATGTAAGGTCTGGTCTTTGAACAAGTACCCTCCTTATCCCAATCACCATCAAAATGGGAAGGTGAGAATGTTCTCACAATCACATTAACACCATTTCCTTTACCACCTTTCTTCTCTATTATGCTACTAAGAGTAGCCCTCAGAGCCTTTCTTAGTGGACCATAAAATCCAATATCAGTGTACCCAAGACCTTCACAGTTTAAGCAACCTAAAACCTTACCACCCTCATAGAAAACTGAAGGAACCAAAAACCAATTTCCAACTGATAGCACAATCAAGTCCATTTCATGCACATCCTTTGCCCACTTCTCGTTACGATCCAAATGGACTATGTTATGAAGTGGCCCTGTGTTTGATCTTTGAACTCCTTGCACAAGAAATGGGGACCAATAGAGGGACACGCTTGCATTGTGAGAAGCAAAGTACCACCGCCGAGACCCTTTGTGGTGGACACGTTTGGGTGCTGAAACGGTGGATAACAAGCAAAGAAGGGACTCTATTTGGTTCCTAGCCAGAGAGTCCCCAACAAAAGCAAGATGCTTGTTGACAATGAGTTGAAGAAAAGTGTTGGGCTCAAACCTTGGAAGATGACATTGATTTGGTTTCCATCTCCAGTAAAGGTAGCTAGAGTCTTGCCTCCCATTGATGATGCAATTCTGGCTTTCTTTGATTGTCGCACAGGTTGTGCCATTATACAAAGGGTCTCTCTTGTCGCGGACCCATCTGCCATTAGAGTAGTCACATGGAGTATCACAAACATAGCCCTTCTCTGCCAAGATTACAAAACAAGAATGAACTAATATATTTGCACTACCTTGTTGCTAATTTAGAAGACAAAAACAAAGTTGCAATAATATGGTTTAATAAAACAAAATCATGCATGCATACATATATATATATATATATATACCTGCAGAAGGGAGAAGAGGAGTGGAGGTAGAAGAAGGAGGAGAAAGCTTAGTTGGTGGAGATGAAGGAAGAGAAAAAGGGTAAAAGTAAAGAGAGAGTAGAATTATAGGTAGCAGAGGTATGGGGAGTAAAATATGGAGTGTACAAGGAAGTAGTCTCTTGATGAGGGATTGATCTTTGATTGAGTTTGCACCTCTCATGTTGAAAGCATTCCTTATTGCGTATCCTTTCTGCTTTATTTTATGCTGCTCCTACTTTGGTGTGGACCACCAGGATTTTCAACTTTCACCAACCATGGTCAAAACTTCATCTTACTGAATGAATGCACATAAATAATTTATGCACCCTCAAATTGAACATTGAAGTGTGGACCATATAGTGCACAAGGTTCTATTTTGTGTTGAAATTCCTGCATTGAGAAGAACGAGGATAACAATAAATCTGGGGGGTCCTGATAGAGAAATACTAGAATTTCCTCTGATATAATATATATATATATATATATATATATATATATATATATATATTGGATTGCTATAGAAATATTGTGAATGCAGTAAATGAAAAGGCATACAAAAAATATTAAACTTTTATGTAATACATATATTTTCAGCGTCTTTTTGTGTATAGCTGCATTGTGATGGAAAATATATGAAAGCACCAAAACAGATCTGTTAGCTGGCCTTGAGGTGATCCACGCAGTAAATTAATAAAATTATCAAAGTAACGTGGTTGATACGATCATCAAACAAACATAAAAATTAATCTTTTGACTTCTTAATTGAAAAAAAAACTTTGTAATATATTCTTCCCAAGTCAAAAATGATTTTCAAAATTGTAGAATTCAAAAATGAAAAAAAAAACTTTTTGATTATACAATAAAGAAGTGAATAATTATTTCTCAATTGTAGGCCATGTAAATTATACAAAACATCTTAACAGAAAACTATGTATTACTGATTTTCAATGCAACTTGAAAGATTTTGAAGTCACTGCGTTGAACAAAACGAAAACCTCATGAAAAAAAAAAAAATAAATGATAAAGGTTATACAATTCTCTCTAGATTCAGCGTTACCATGACTTGATTCAAAACTGCGAAAACAATGCAAAACCTACAAAACCAGCAATTACAATTTCAAAACTATTGTCATCATTCATTATCATCTTTGAACAAAAATCAATGCAAAGACAGAAGAAACCTTGGTACGCACCACCTTTCAGAGTTTTTCCATCGTATCACATTTCAATTTACATAGCTCTAACTACAGATTCGACTATATCGCGGTGGACACCTTGACGGAACCACCGTGAGCCACGACCTGGTCCCTGAGGGCCGGGAAGGGTGTAACGGAGAGTGGCTCGCTTCGAACCCAGGGAGGAGACCCCACCAGGGTCGGGCTAAAATTGAAAGAGGAATGGGAGATGAACACCAGAGGGGGACATGTCTTGCGGAGAGAAATTATTTTTAGGTTATTATTTTTATATTATACAGTTTTAAAATAAAATAAAAACAATTTATTGAATTAAATATGTTTTTCTAAATTATTTGTTAAAATGTATTTTATCTTTAAATTTAATATATTATTATCTTCTTTTTTAATTTTATAAAAATTATGTAACATTATTTTTAGCAAATATTATAAAAATGTGATAGAATTTTACACTGAATTTATGTACTGTTTGTTAAAATATATGTTTTATAACTTTCATAAATTAAAAAAAGAAATAAATATATATTTAATTTAAAAACAAAACATAATTCTCAAAAAATAAAATCATGAATATAAAATTCATATTTTATTTAGACTTTGTCTATTTGTCTAATCTAAAAAATAATTCATCAATATAAAATTCAGATATTTTACTTTTATATTACACACTTTAAAAGTGATAAAATTGAAATTTTGATATTTATAATATGAAGGACAAAAATATGAAAATATATATATAAAAAAACAATTAGCCCAACAAACGGCCCTATAGGCCCAGAAAGATCGCACGCCAGAGGGACTTCATTAATTACAGGTAAGCCTCCCATGACAATAAATGTTAACAACGACATAGGGAACAATTCTTTAACTTTCCTTTTTATCATAAAAATGTCTAAGAAAAATATATAAAATTGGATATAAAAGAAATAGTTCTAACAATATTTTTTTTTTAAATTTAATTTCTTTCTCTATTTTGTTTGAACGTGTGTTTAGGAATTTTAATAACCATTTTTAAATAACAGAAAAACAGGTAAACAATTGACCTGTAGAAAAGTTCGAAAAGAGAAGAAAAGAAATATGTATCCATAAATTTATTAACCATTTTTAATGTTCCTATTTTGACTTGATCATTAGAAATAAACAAAATTTATATATAAAATTGAATTAATATTTAGAAATAGTTCAATCGGGCAAAGTATAGTTACTTAAAGAAACTGAATTAAACTACATTAAAACTAATTTGGGTGAATTAAACTAAGTTAAATTATTGTTATCTTTTTTTAATGACTTAAGTAGTTAAGTTTATAAGCAATTTAATTAAAACATATATAAAAGAGAAATTCACTTTAATGCTTTTTAAATAATTTGTCTATTTTTTTTAAGAAAATGCACTTCAAATACAATTACTTTTAAAAATTTAGATATACACCCTCATTTAAAAGTATGAATTAGCCTCTCTCTCCTTAGAAGAAAACCATTAAAAAACATGAGTCCATGACGGTGTGTATAATTTAACTTTCCTAAAAAAAAAAGTATGTGTCCTTTTTTAGTAGGACCCCTTGACCTTGGTCCTTGGTAAAGTTCTTCCTGTCTAGACGATTATATCCTTGCAACACATAAATTTGTATTCTTTCACACACCCTCTTCAAAATAAAGTTAAAAAGCATAAACAAATTCATGGTCAAGAAGAAAAGTTGTTCTAAGGAGAATATATGAAAAAACAATTACTTAAATAGTATAACGATATATTAACAAGAGTCAATAATCACTGTTTTCCTTTATTTACACAACAATGGTAGGGAATGAGGACAAGATTGGAATAGCAATATTCTAAGATCATTATTAGAATCCAAGACAATTAGAGACATCATGAGATCCAACTATGTTTTTTATTATTATTTTCTCTGATGAATTGTATGAAGCCCAAGAACCTGCTTCTCTGTCTTCAACTCTCAACTTTCTCTGAGAATTGATTCATTTCAGCTAAGAACAGTAGAAAGAGAAGAAGAAAGGTTAGCAGAAACAAGGGATAGGCTTTGAAGATGGGAATCACAAGCCCATTCAAAGACCAATCCTTGTCCATAACCAAGAGACTTCTTCCATGGACCCTTTATGCTCTTCTTCCCATAGCTCTGCTTCGCTTATACTTCTACCCTCTACCCTTCCCTGCATCTCCAGAAACTGAGCTTCCCAGCTCCACCCCAATCACCATCATCTCCCACTCTTCTCTTTCTGCTTCTGCACCTTCTTCTCCAGGTACTTGTGTGTTTAATTTCATTTTGTCAAACCTATGTAGTTGCTAGCTTGTCTTGATTTATGATGGACAAAACTTGAATGAAGTTCTTTACAATATGTGAGTACTGTTATTCAAGTTTTGTATTTTGTGTAATGAAGATTTGCATTAAGTGTGAACATAGATTATTGAAATGAAACTTTAATTCTGATTGGACAACAAGGTGAAAACATGAATGGGATTGAATCTAAGTTTCATGGAACTGTAATTGGCAACTTGGGATGTTGGATTTGTTGATTCATTAGATTTGGTTACATGTTCTTTATTGGCAGAAAAGGAGAAAACTTATGAGACCCCATGTGATTTCTTTGATGGCAAATGGATCCGTGACAAGAGAGGTCCTTTGTACAACGGTACAACTTGTGGTACAATCAAAGAAGGCCAGAATTGCATAGCACATGGAAGACCTGACTCTGGCTATCTTTACTGGAGATGGAAACCAAGTCAATGCAAACTTCCAAGGTTTGAGCCTCAAACTTTTCTCCAACTTATTAAGAACAAGCATGTAGCTTTTGTGGGGGACTCTATGGCAAGGAACCAATTAGAGTCCCTTCTTTGCATGTTGGCCACTGCTTCAACCCCTAACCTTGTCTACCGGAATGGTGAGGATAACAAATTTCGGAAGTGGCATTTTCCTTCTCACAATGTGAGTGTCTCATTGTACTGGTCCCCATTTCTTGTGCAAGGTGTTGAAAAGTCAAACACAGGGCCAAATCATAATAAGTTGTATTTGGATCATGTTGATGAGAGGTGGGCAAGGGATATGGATCAAATGGACCTGATTGTGTTGTCAATTGGGCACTGGTTTTTGCACCCTGCAGTGTACTATGAGGGGAGTTCAGTCCTAGGTTGTCATTACTGTCCTGGCCTAAACCACACTGAAATTGGGTTTTATGATGTGTTAAGAAAAGCCCTAAGGACTACCCTCAATAGCATAATTGATAGGAGAGGAAGTAAGGGCTATGGAACTGATATAATTGTGACAACATTTTCACCTGCACATTTTGAAGGTGAATGGGATAAGGCTGGTGCTTGTCCAAAGACAAAGCCTTATAGAAAAGGGGAGAAGCAAGTTGAAGGGATGGATTCTGATATGAGAAGGATTGAGATTGAAGAAGTGGAAGATGCCAAGACAAAAGCTAATAACTTTGGAGGGGTTATTAGGTTGGAGGCATTGGATGTAACAAAATTAGCACTATTGAGACCAGATGGCCACCCTGGTCCCTATATGTATCCCTTTCCATTTGCTAATGGGCATCAAGAGCGTGTGCAGAATGATTGTGTTCACTGGTGCTTGCCAGGGCCTATTGACACATGGAATGAGATTTTTCTGGAGTTTATGAAGAAGTGGGGGGAAGAACCTAGGATTGAAGAGTGAGGTATTCTTCATGTCTTGTCAAATTCATATTGGTTTAATTGCTCATTTGATCATTATATTTACAGAAGCTTTCTTGTCTAGTTCCTATACTCAACAACATTCAGTTTTTACACGTTGTTTTGAATCCCTACTCATACCATAACAGATCAAAAGTATATGTTTCAGAACATAGGAACTAGAAGGAAAATTTTTATAATTACAAAGACTACATGAGTAATTAAGTCATGCTTATGTTTTACAACACTTGGTGGATATTGCATTGAAAAGGATCATTTTTTATTCTGGTAGAATAGAAAGAGAGCAACTTTTTGAGAGGGTGGGAACACAGTTTCATTGGGAGATTATTGGTTGCTGTTTTTCTTGCTGGGGCTGCATAATGGAAAAGGAAATAGATAGAATAGTAGTACATGTTGTATTGATGAGGGAGGATGGAGTGGAAAATTATAGGTACGATGAACAATGATGTTTCTGGAATGTGCTAAAAATTGTAGGGTAAGAGTTTAAGCCATTTGGACATGCTATGATTTGGGGTACAAAAGTGTTTAGACGTGTATTTGTGGAGGAATTCATAACACATGTGCAAGTCTTTTTCTGTTTGGTCTGTTTGGTAGCCATCAATTTTGTCTGGTGGGGTATTTCAATTCGGAAGTTTCCTTTTGCTTTGATTTCTTCCGTTGTGTTGTTTTCCTCAGTTCCTTGGAAAATGTTTAGCAAGTTAAACGCTTTGAAAATGACCATGATCCTTGATTATGGCGTAATAAAATGCACCGGTTATGCAGAAACATGCTCAAAAAGTCAATTTGAGACTGCATGATTATTTGAATGCATGATTGCAAAAACGTTTCCACCTAACCACATTTAATTGACACTCGTTGTGGTTGGGAAATATAATGAAGGAAAGTTAACGAAGTTAAGACACCATTTAAGACGTTATTTAATGTATACTTTTTATTCTTAGTTAAAATGCTCTTGGATTTTAGTTATAGAACCTATTCTCATTGAACATAATGGTGGTGAAGTGTAATTTGTATCATGGTTTGGTGTCATTCTCTATGCTTTCTATTTTTTTTTTTAATAAATTTGTATGTGATTACCATTGATAGATTTTGGAATGAAAATATAATGAAAATGTCCACGTTTATAGTAATGTCTAACAATTTTATTTGAAACATAATGGTTCGAATAAGCTAATTAGTGGCTTATTTGATTAGTTTATCAACATAAAAAATGTTTGGTAAATTATTTCGATCAAATTTATTATAGAAATTTCTATTTTACAAGTTATTTGCTAGTTTTTAGTTTCTAAGGTTGAGATCGATGCATAATCTTTATATTTAGTTCATGAACCTAAAAGTTACTTGTTTTACTCATTCTTTAATATACTTTTTCTTTTTATCATCTCAAATTATAAGAACTAAAATGAGTTGTAAACATACAATTAAAGGGTTTAAAACAAGCTAATAAATGTATGTTTAAGAATTAAAACGAGTAGTTTCTAGTTACAAAATGAACGAACTAAATAAGAAATTAAGGATGAATTTTTAAGATTAAAAAAAAGGTTATTCATCTATATTTTTTAGAGTTTGAAAAGAAAACTCCAATTTATGTTTGTTTATAATCATATATTTTTTAAAATAAAAAGAAAAAGAAACATTTGGGCTTATCCAATAATTATTTATAGATTCTGGTTTTAACAAGTTCACACATTTCGGGGGAAGAAACACAACGTAATATGGTCTTAAAAGCCATTCATGCTTGTATTATTTTGACAAACAACGTGGTTTTTTTAATGTCTCAACATTGTTGGCACCTTTGACAACTTGTCAATAATGTTTTTCTTAAACTTGAATTTATATGACTTTTCCTCCTAATTTCACCACCATTAAACCAAACAAAGTGTTCAATTAAATAAGTGTCAACCAAGTCCGCAAATTCATTAAGTTATATATGGCTAAAACAAGCCAATAGATAATGATTTGCTAGCTTTTTACTTTAATTCATTGGTTTCATTTCATCCAAGTTTGTTAAATATGTATAAGTTATGAGAAGGAAAAATATGCATAAAAGGTTTTTTATGTAAAACAACTAAAATATAATTTCGAGATTGATCTATTTGAAATTTGTTTAATATATAAAGTACAATATCTTATAATATAACGAAAAAAATAAAATCTAACATATCATCATAATACACGAATATTTAATAATAATACAAGAGAATCAAATATATGATATCTCCAATAATAAAATTAAAATTAGGAGATATATGATATCTCTAACACTCCTTCTCAAAATGGGGAACATGAAGCTTATGAAGACCTAACTTGAAAGTAACAAAGCTGAGAACTTTGAGATTTTTTTATTGTTGATAATTGTTATACAAGAACAAGTGGATCGTTTTCTCTAAGATGAATAAATAAAGGGTGAGGATAAACATGTCAAAGTGAGTCAACCCGGTTCACCACGAGCCGGGTTGAAAATGAGTGAATCCAACCCGACTCACTTTATGGTGAGCTAGAAATTTTGCAACCCGGCTCAACCCACCACAAGTTGGTGGGTTAAGTAGGTTGACTCACCAACCCTTTTTTTATCACAATGTTCTGCCACATGATACTAATTCTTATACAAGACTTATTGGACAATTGCTCAACCTCACCAACATATGACTGAACATTTGGTTTAGTGTGTTGAGTCAATGTTATAGATTCCAACCATCGATCACTACCAATCTACTCAACGAATATTAAAGTACATTAAATCAACACCAAGGCAAGGGTTTTTTTTTTCTTTCTCTAACTTTGCTCTTCAACTCAAAGGATTCAATGACTTTGATTATCATGTCCTAATACTCAAATACTCAATATTGCATTTTTTTTTTCTGGGATACTCTCTTGTCTCTTAGAAGTCAAAGAAATAAGTAATTGTATCTCAATAACCATCAAAAGAATGAGTATTGTTCTTGCTAGACCAAGATGTACCTAGAAGCACACAAGTCTTCTTACTAGACCAAGGTGTATCAAGAAACTGAAGTGTCCACTTTAATGCTAATGTCGATGTGTCTTCTATCGATGGAGACCGTATGATCTTGCCAGGGAAGCTTACAAAGATACTTCGACGTTCAAGTCAGTTATTGCAAGTAAAATAGTAAGATTGTAATAAGTCATTCTACTAACATTCAATATTATGGTCAAACCATCTCCCTTTTTGACTTTTCTCACATGTCTTGCTTAAGTCCTTCCACCACCTAGATGTATATTGTTTTCTAATGTCACCATTTAAGCCTCTCCAAGATCCATATTTAGATTTAAGGATATCCTTCCATAATCCTTACTCTCCTATACCTAATCTCCATTTCCATTTAGCTAATAAGGCTTTATTGAACATTTCAATGTCTTTTATTCCAACAACCCCTTATTGTTTATGTTTACATAAGTTTTCATGTCTTACCCAAACTATCTTTATACCTTCATGTTGTAGAAAGAAAAGTAATAAAGAGGTAAGGTAGTAATAACTGATTTTATTAAGCATATATGTCCTGCAAATGAAAGAAACTTTCCATTCCATCTTGACAATTTATTTCTAATTTTACTAATCACAAGTTGTCAAAAGGATTGTATACTCGGGCCACCTCCTAAGGTCATTCCCAATTATTAAAATGGTATTTCCATTGTGTTACAATTCAAAGCATATGAGAATCTCAATAAAACATTTTTATCCACACCCAATGCTCCTATTTTAATTTTATGGAAGTTAACCCTAAGACTTGAAGTCATCTCAAAGAATCTAAGCATATTCTTTTTTGGCCAAAATATTTTGAAGATTTGCTTTACACAAAAAGAAAGTGTCATCAACAAGTTGTAGTAGATTAACATTGACACTAATTTTTCCTACTTTGATTCATGTGTACAATTGTTTTCTAGCAATCTGATTTACCATTCCCAATAGTCCTTGTACCACATTTAAAAATAGAAAAGGTATTATAGGGTCATCTTGTCTCAACCCTCTTGTAGGGTTAAATTGTTTAGTTAGACTTCCATTTATTAATATTGAGATGGTAGATGACTTTAAGCACTCCATAATCCATCTAATCAAGCGGTTACACAAACCTAATCTACTTATCATGTAATAATGAAAATCCCAACTTATAGAATCATGTGCCTTTTCATAGTCCATCTTAATTACTACCCCACTTTTCCTTTTTTCATTTTATCTCTTCCATTACCTCATTAGCAACTAGGTCACTATCCAATAACCCTATTTTAGAAATGAATGCAGATTGTGATGCATCAATTACCTTAGGTAGAACTTTCTTCATTTGTATTATATGATCTTGGATATTATCTCATATATGCATCCTACTAATGAAATACGTCTGTACTTATTCGGCCCAATTGGATTATCCGATTTAGGCACTAAAGTGATGAAGATACATTACTAAATAGGGACGTGAGCACGAAGAGATCACATTTGTTTGTTTTGATAGTTGAGAAGTTCCTAATTGGTTTTGTGCTTGTGTCGAGATGTCTTTATTATTTGGCAAGCCGATGTTTCCTCGACCTCCTTATGTATGCTATTGGAATGTCTTCATCATTTGGTAGGTCAAGGTGTCCTCAACCTCCCTATGTACAAGTATCGTACCTTGACCACCACTAACTACAAACTACATCGCAACTTTCATATTCACACATTATTTTCAATTACTCTCTATTGCAATAGCCAATCTGTTAGACACATAGCTTCAAACTTCTCCTTCCATGAATGGATAAAATACATTGATATTGATTGTTTATGTGGTTTATAATAAACTCCAAACATACTTGTTTTCATTTTTTTCTTACAAAAATAACTTACCCATTTGGAGATATTTTTACTAAACTTTTGGATTATAATATCAATTGGAAATTCCACGTCAATCGAAAATAAAACTAGTTAAATAAAAGTATGTGAGAGTAAATTTTACTTTACACGTTAGTTTTATAAAAATAAGTTAAATTTAAATTTGTTTTCTATTAACCTCTTTTCTCCATTGTTTGTATGCTAGGAGTTTTAAATATGTTAAGAGTTTTAAATACACTCTCGAGCTTTGAAGGGAATTTAAAGCCTCGTGATTTTTTGCATTTCATATTTTCCAAAGAGTGTGGGTTGTGTTAATATATCCTTTTCTTGGTCAACTTCTTGGTCTCCATTTTTTTTCATTATAAAAGTTGACAATCTCATTCGCAACATACTATCGCGATACCATAACTTGTTCCAACTCTTTAAATTGGAGTCTGAAATATTCAAAAACTGGAAATATTTGATCATATGCTGAAAGGGCTTCTAAGAATTCACATTCGAACCATGAAATATACCGTCATTCTTTAAGATGCTTAAACCGTATATAACTTTTTTATAGTGTGATATTGAACCTAAAAGTTATGAATCATATTTCATCAAAAGTGCCTCCATCTTTGATGTAGACAGAGTCTGCGAGTCTCTAATGCTATGATGGGTTGGAATGATTTAGAAGAAAAAAAAACACACACACACACACACCTAATTATCAAGTCCAATAATCTCGTCATGACCTAATTATATCTATTTTTCATTTTACACTAAGTTATATCTAGGATTCATTTTTTTTTTTCAATTTATCCATTAAATGATTTTTTTTTTAAATTTAGTCATTTTCTTTATTTGAATATTTTTTGGAAACTTAACAATTTTTAAAATTAACTAAATAAAAAAGACCTATAAAATAAATATAAGTTAAATTTATCTACCATCAAATTTAAAAATCATTTATATATATTTTTATAATTATAATTTTATTCTTTTTATGATCATAAAAGAAAGTGAACTACATGTATATCTACTAGTTTTAATAATAAAAAAATTTTATCAGTCAAAATCTCAAATTGTTATCAGAGATATAATTGGAAAAATAATAAATTAAAAAAAAAAGTGAATCCAAAATTTGTTTTTCAATTGATACCAATAGGGACAGAGCAGTAATTATAGGTTTGTTTTTGTCCACTTTATTCCTGACTTCACTTGACCCCTCTTTATGAAGTGATAGGTTTAAGAATCTTAATAACTCTTCTATCTCTCTAACACTGAGTGAAACACAGAACCACCACCACCCAAACACACCCTTTTCTAACTAACTTCGAAGTTCTAATTCCGCCATGGCAGTTCCATCGTCACTGTTTTCCCTCTCATTCCCCTTCGACCCTCAAATCCAAATTCAAAACCTCTCTTTCTCTCTCTCTCTGCCTTCGCACTTCTCTCTCTTCTCCTCCACCAAACCCCGTTTCCCCGCTTTCAAACTCTCCTCTTCCCACTCTTCCTCCTCCCCTCTCACCACCACCTTCCTCACCGACGACGACCTCCGCCGCCTCAGCTCCCTCGAATCCTTCCTCTACCGCCGCGAACTCCCCTCCGGCTCCCTCTCCGTCCGCCTCATGCGCCCCCACGAGACCCGTTCCACCGTTCTCCTCCTCGCCCACTCCTTCGCCGAGTCCTTGCTCATTCCCGCCGCTTACGTCAACCTCCTCGCTTTCCTCATCAACCAGTACCTCCTCCAACGCCTGACGCTCCTGCCCAACACCGCCACGCTCGTCGCTTTCTACACTCAAACACCATCGCCACCTACTGCTGATTCTAAAGAAGACGAGGAAGAACCACTACAAGAAGACGAAGGAGCGCCCTTGGCTGGAACTGTCGAGATCTGTTTCAACAAAAGAGGCGCCAATGCTTCCGTTCCCACGCCCACCCCTCCGAGGGATTCGCCCTACATTTGTAACATGGCCGTGGAAAAGTCTCTCAGGAGGTATCTGCACTCTTACAATTACTTAAAACATGTTTATCTTTCTATATATTGTCACTTTATATTGTTCGAACTGAAGCATTTCTATTCATTCAAGAAATTGAGTCTTGAGTTGGAAGGTTCAATAGGGTGGAAACTTGAATTGGAGCTTGTGTTTTTGATTCATGTTGTGGAACAAATGTGTCTATAAATAGTATAAAAGACTTAACTGGTTCTTGCCAATAATGAAAAGTTCTTGATATGGGCTTTATTCTCAAACTATGTGAAAATTGTGAATGTCTCCCTCTAGTGTAATCTAATTATAAAGAAAGATGTCTTGGTTATGAATAACTTAATGAAATTGTGAAACTATGAGACGAGGTGATTCTTATTGAGGAAGTTAATTGTGTGTTGTCTCTCCATTCTAGTTAGGCAGGAGATAAATGTACTTTTTATATTTTATATGCAATTTTTGCTTCTTTCACAAGGCAATTTGAGTAGGGAAAACCCGCAATTAGGTTTAAATAATTAAGCATTTCGGCTACCTTCTTTACCATGAAAGATTTGCAATATTATATTTAAATATTTAATTTACATCTGTTGACTACGGCCAGAGATTGACATCATCCTGGCAATTGCAGCTGTATTCTTGTTTCCAAGCATAATTCGGCAAGTATACAATGCCATTATCAATTTTAAAATTTTGTGGTCTACCTTTCGTCAATGAATGCATGACTGTTGCAAAGCCTCTACTAGTTGCTTTGAGCATCAGAGTTCATTGTCAAATTATCCAATCTGGCATATATTGTTAATCCTAAATTCCCATGTCTTAGCTAACATTTTAAAACTTTGACTGTTAAACTACCTGAATGTAACTAACCTTCTGAGTGTATGTTTCTGATTCTATTCAGGAGGGGCATTGGCTGGCATCTTCTAAAGGCAAGTGAGGAATTAATTTCTCAGATGAGTTCCTCAAAAGAGGTTTACTTGCATTGCAGAATGATTGATGAAGCTCCATTTAAAATGTACACAAAAGCAGATTACAAAGTTGTAAAGACAGATAGTATTTTAGTCCTGCTGATGTTGCAGAGACGCAAGCACTTGATGTGCAAGGAACTCCCTCTTTCAAGTATGACTTCAGAATCAGATCTGTCAGAGTATGATGAACAAAAGACTATATGAATGTGTATATGGGTTGCAAAATATTTGTCAAGGTAATGTTGTCTTTGTCTCATTTTCCTTGAAAGCTTGTGTCTGTATATGGTGTGTGTTTCCACACAACCTTATACTCAAATACATGTTCTAAGGTAAAGTTTCTTAGTTGTAATTTTGGAATATCTGTTTCAGCATTGATAGCAAGATGGACATGGTGGTTTTAAGTTTGACTGGAGAATAGAGATTGGTATCATGCATCCTTACTTATTTCTCTTATCTTTAGGACAGGGACTGAATGTTACAGGTAAAGTACAGCATACTGTTTTCTAAAGTTTTTATTTCCTTGTCTGGCTTAGACAGTCACGTAATAATGGATAAGATTGTGAAGCTGGTAATGGTAACATAACATGTGATAAAATATACCAAGTCAGTACATGGTTCTTTATTGAAGAACCAGACATTAGATGCATAAAAATTACAAATCTTTATTAACTGTGTTTCTTCAATATAATTAAAACAACAATTTATATGTGTATGGCCATTCTTGGAATTTGAAGGTGACATATGGAACAAGTTGAACCATACCAATCGTATGCCCAAATAAAATATTAATGTTAGAAAGTTGGGTAACATTTTCTGGGAAAGTGGTTTATTTTGTTGAGTTCTCTTACGCACTTGTGTCATGTGACCAAAAGGGGTGCGAGTGACATGAGCGCACGAGTGGTGGTGGAGAAGAGAAAATGGAAATGCTCTTTCTGCCTTGCCCATGAAGGATTGAATTCCTCATCTCCTAAAATCAGCCAAGTTATTATGCTTTGTACTGATCACATTAATCTGTTTGGCGTATATCTGAATGGAAGAACTGTTGGAGTTCACTTTTTATTATCATCAAGAAATCATCATAATTCTGGTGTCTAAACTGTGATTTCACTAGATCATTCTCAAAGTATGCATAACCATACCCAAGCCTTTTGAATTTGTATAGATAATCGTTAGGAGTTCTTTTACACATTCTGCCATTGACGGTCTCTCATTACTCTCAGTTCGAACACATCTTGATGCCAGATTGGCAAACATGACTATAGACTGAATGGTGTAAGAATTTCGAGCCATCTCTGGATCTATCACCTTACGAAGCTTCTTGCGGTCATTCAGTATGTTCCTCACCTGCATAGGAATGATAATGAATTAAAGTCTTCCAGTTTTCTGAATCTAGTGATTCTCAATGATAAGGCTCTATATAACAGAACAATAAAAACAGGGATATTAACTAGGATTCCAAGGTTTTCTCTCTAGAAAAGTAGAACAGCATGGAAAGAAAATCTAGAAACATTTACCGACAGGGTCCCAAATGCCAAGGGAACAGGCAACCTGTCCCAAGTCACTCAAAAAATTTCATAAACCTCTCATATCTCCTCTTCCTCACGTTTATTTCACATTCTTGTCAAGAGTTTCTTCTTTTTCTCTGCATGGTATGCTGTTCCTTCCCCTCTTCATTTCCCCTTTCCTCTTCATGCGTCCCAGTTTGTTTCCGAGGTTCATTCCTTTCTGTTAAGGACACACAGCCCATGTTGTTTCTTATTCGTACTTTAAACTTAGGCTATGCGTCCCAGTTTGTTCCCGAGGTTCATTTCGCTACTAGTAGTGTTCAAATATACTTGGTAGTGGTTGTTGGATGAATCTACAATTCTTGAACATGTATGTGAATGTGTGACTGGGGGTGGGGGTATTTCAAGTGAAAATACTATCTTGTTAAGAAGGGAGCTAAGATTGAGCATTGAATGTCCCATCCCCATGGATGGTGAACATTAGAAGTTTTCTAAAACTAAAGTCAGATCACTCTTACGATAACTATTTCTCTCACTTTATACACACAACTATTTCTATTAAGAAAGTTACTTTTTTGAGAGAGGGGCAAACCTGAGGCGTACAGTACAACCGTTCATAGATAATCAAGACTACAAGGTTTTTATGACATGTATTTTAATATTGACTATTTTTGTGACTCACATTAAACAAGAGTTCTCACTTGATTTGTTTTTTTAATGCATCAATGACAACAACCTAGCCTTTTCCCACCTATCAGTGGCATTAATCAAACAGTTCTATGATGTGTTTTGATCATGTCCATAGAAAACTATTGATCATTGCATCTTCTTTAAGGTTTTGCTTGTAGTTTCTCTCTGTCTTCCTCTGCCTCCTATGATTGAACTATCCCCTATCTGATGTACTCTCGTCACTAAGGCTTTCTACCAATACCACCTTTTTTTTATTTTTCTCAAGTGCATTATTATTACTATTATTTTAAAAAATAATAGCGCCTGGTAACCTTTTAATGAAATATAAAAAATATAGCAGTAAGTTTCGGGGGCTTATATGTTGCTTTTACATTCATAAGGATCGATGCTGAAAGTGTGTGAGCACATGTGTTGGTACATGTCCTACCTGTAGTACAAGGTTTTGATCGTTGGGACCTTGGTTTAGATCCACTGCCCGGCGTCCAGTCAAAAGCTCCAAAAGAACAACACCAAAAGCATAAACATCACTTTGTAGAGTGAGTTTTCCAGTCTGTTGTCAAATGAAATATTTAATAATGTTAGTGTAAGAACACGTATTTAGCATTCCACGGCCACTAGATATAAGATTGCAAGATAGCATTCTGGGATAGACACATCTGATTTGAGAATTAAAACTGTTTATTCTTATGCTGCATTCTTAGATGGAGTGAATGATTTACTAGGCAATATAATTTAGGTAATAATATTTGGTTGTAAGTATCTCAGGCTGAATTGAATCATGCTAATTTATGGTAATAATTCCGTTAGCAGCATCGAAAAGCCGCGTTCTATAACTGTTATGAGAAAATGCAAAGGTTGTCATATAAGAATTTGGGAATTTAGGTAAAGACAGAAAAACAATTTTAAGAACTTGTAAAGACACCGCTATGAAAGTCCTCCAGGCTGGAAATGTTGATCAGGACTGAGGGCACAAATTTCTTTGGGTGGTATGAGTTTAGCTCACGAAACCACTTGATCTAAAAGCATGGGCTGTTATAAAAACGCCTCTTCCTATGGCTAGACAACCGTTAAAATTAAGATGACTTATTAAGTCTCATGTTGGGCTTCTGGTTATAACAAAAAATTCTCTAAATCATTTAATAGTAAATAACCTAATAAGCCATATAAGAAAGCTGAAGACTTCTTTGGGCCTTAGGCTTCTAATGCAAATTAAAATTTCAAGGGTTATACTGTTTTTCTTCCTATGTTGAATTTGCTGACATAATTTGCATGGGTAATTTATTTTTTGGTGGCCTACTGCTAATAGGTAACTAGTATGTACTGCTTTGGTGTTGTTCAACCATTGATATACCTGCTCAGGATTAAGATCTCCATATTCACATATGGTTGAATAAGTATGCATGAGATGAAAGGCAGTTGAAAATTTGGGTATATTGTGCAAATGACCTACTTTGTAGCAATAGCAATAGTATCTTGTGCACATTATACTGGAATAATTGCACAATAAATTACATTTACCCTTGCTGCAAAGCAAAATTTCGTTTTACCTTAAGGGGCGGAAAATTGAAAAAATGAAGTAGTTTTTTTCTTAAAAATCTTGATGGTATAGACGCATACCGATGTATACTCAGGATCAAAATAGCCAAAGGTACCAAGTACTCTGGCAGTCACATGTGTTTCTTGTCCTTCTGGCATTAACTTGGCGAGACCAAAATCAGATATCTACGAAAGATGTAAATTTTATCTCTGTAAATATGTTTGTGAGAATGAAATGTTGAAGACACTATAGGGAGTCTATTTACCTTTGCTTCAAAGTTGTCATCTAAGAGAATATTGGTCGATTTGAAATCCCTATGAACAATTGGAATTCCAACATCAGAACTTGAATGAAGATAAGCAAGCCCTTTTGCAGCTCCCAGTGCAACTTGGAGTCTTCGAGGCCAATCCATGTTTCTTTCCCCAATTCCTAAAATTAGATGTTAATTAATAAAATCTCGAGTTAAAAATCATGCCAATAGTGTATACATTTTGGGTACATAACAAACCATTCAAATGATCTTGCAGGTTTCCATTACGCATATATTCATATACTAGGAATCTATGCTTTCCATCAGCACAGTAGCCTATCAAAGAAACAAGATTTGGGTGGTCAAGTCTGCTTAAGATGTCAACTTCGACTCGGAACTCACGCTCCCCCTCTGCTGCTTTAATTGCTGGCAACTCCATTTTCTTGATTGCTACAACCTTCAGAAGGAGACTTGTATTATTAGTATGTATTCATCTGTATCAAATTCACTGGTTTTGAGCATTTTATAAGAAACATGGTTTCTGTATGGAAGCTATAACCGACATAACAAAGTGCTGTGAACTATGATGAATTCGAGTTCTAAGGGCAATAAACTTCTGTGTAGAGTGTGTTACCTCTCCCGACCGCAATGTGCCTCGGTAGACTTTGCCGAATCCTCCTTTTCCAAGCAGATTCTCATCACTGAATGAACATGTTGCCTCTTCCATCTCCTTGAGTGTGAAAACAGATGATCCATGTAGCCTTTTTGTAGGTCGTGGTGTCTGATCTTCAAGTTGCCAAAGCTGTGCAGGTTTGTAAACCCCTGAATATAAAAGTTTTTAAGTATTACTGTTTGGTTATGCAATAAAAACAGTACTAAATTACAGGCTTAAACCATGAGGGAAAAACATAATAAAGAGCCATTACAGGGATCTGTGTGCTCTTGAGATTTGCTTCTCCGGCGCTTGTTCCAGGCTGAGACCAAACCAAATGGCATGATTGATTGCTCTATCTTATCTGTTCTGTGTTTGAGAAATGAATTGAAAATACAATTGCATATAAATGTTACACACACAGGTGGTTCTGTGAAGAACCTTGAAGTAAACTACTGAGTAATTAGTGAGTCTAGAATAGCTGGCATGTGCCTGAGAAAGCTATATTCCCATATAAACAGCAGTTTGATAGAATGGAAAAGCTGTATGTATGGGGAGTACGTGTGGATGAAGTGAAGCTAGATTAGAATAGTTGATTGAACATCTTCCAACAACAGCAGAAGGAGAGAGACAAAAAGATGTGCTTTAAGGCAAAGAGAGAACTGATAAAAGTAGGTATGGCTTACCTATGGTTGAGATGTGATAGTAAGGGTGGGCCGGGCTTGCTTTGATGGTGAAATGGAAACTGATGCCTCATTCACCAAGTTCTTCATGTTACCGTTTGCATTTTGAAAATCAGTGGCGGTTGCAATGCCCCTTTCACTTGTTCTCTTCATTGCAAAATTTGTTATCTTGTTTCCAAATCTTTCTCTCATATGGTGTAACCGTCATTGTTGTTATTAAAGCGTGTCATCATCATCATTTGAATTAGCTTTTCTTTGGCACCAATAATAATCCATGACCATCTATGTGGGTACCAAAGCCATTAAATACGTTTTGTCGGCTATCATTCATAGCCTGAAAATATGTGGAAAGGAGGATTTGATCATTTTCAGGTGAGGACAAATAAGAACAAGTAAGGTCATGTAATTCTAATTGTTATTTTTCATTAACAGATGAAATTATTTATTTATTATTTAAATTTAAATGCATTTAGCTGTTCATTTTAGAATAATTGGATTCGAGTACAATTGGGTGGATGATTCTGGGAGTTCCATGGCAAGTATCAGATCAAAGTTCTAATCTCAATCTGATCACAGTATAAAGCAAAATAACAGTATTTTAGATTTTACTGTGATCATTGCATATAAAAACCATAAAATTTTTGACTTCAAAGGAGTAGTAAGTTGAGTTTTACCTTTTGACCTGGGGATTACTGAAATTGACAAGCTTGAATTTGAAATCGCATATATAAATTAAAAACTAATAATTAGAAGTCAATATATTTATTTATTAGATGTTATAAAAGAAATATTTTCACGTAAGAAAATGCATGCACGTCAAATCACCACATTATTTTTTTTCCCACTGAAACTCAGATAAATGATTTAAGTATTTATTTTATTGATTAAGAAAACCCAATATATTTAATTACAATTTTTAACAACAATTAAGGTGTGTATCATTAATCAATTGATTGGATTAATCAACAAATATATTTAATATTAAATAATCACAATTTTTTTTAATTCCATGCAATTAATGTGTGCATATTTCCTGATTCTATTAACTAACTATCAGTTAACATATCAAGTCAAAAATAAATATTGATTTTATAATTTGATTTTTTTTATCTATAAAATAGGGTTTTGTCACATGGTATCAGCACATAATTTTCTCTCACTGATATGCCAATGAATTATTTAAAACAAAGCCGTATATTTAATTATATTCTTTTATAATGATTAGGTTTCTATAATATGTATCCTGATTGATTGAATTAATCTATAAATATATTCGATCTTGAATAGTTTTTAAGTTTTTGTATTTCGTATAATTAAGGTGTGCATATTTTCTAATTTATTAATCAATCAATAAATAATCGATCTTGATTTTATCGTTTTGAATACAAATTTTAGGATGTTTTTATAATTTAGTTTTTCCAAAAGTGGGTGGAATTGAACCTGATTCATTTAATTCATGGGTTAAACGGTTCGAGCCGGATTGAAGATGGATTGACTCACTTAATCTATCAATAATTTTTTTTTTGTTATAATTATTTACTACTTCCAATTATATAGGTTTACAATTTAGTAACTTTAAATATTATATTGTTATTTAATAATATTTGAATAGCTTGAATGTTTGATTAATTTGTTAGTTAAGTTATATACATTGATAATTTAATCTTTAATTATTATCTTTATAATCATATTTCGATAATTAGGTAACAATTTTGATTTCACTATTATAAATTAAGTCAATTTACTTTCATTGTAATGCAATAAATATATAAAATAAATTACAAAAGAAAAAAATTGTAAGTGAGTTAACTCACTAACCCACCAATTCATGATAAGTTGAGTCGGGTTACAAAATTTTTGGCTTACCAAAAAGTGAATTGAGTTAAACTGATTTTTTTTAGCTCAATCTTTGATGAATTAACCCAGCTAAATTAATTCACTTCGATATCTCTAATTATTCGGTTAAATCTGTCATTATTGAAGATTATTTATTTACTAAATTAAAATCAGATTAAAGCATTATACATAAAAACAAACATAATTATCACAATTGCTAAATCAACCCATGCTTCACATAGCATTATAAATTATTTATTATCAAAACGAAAAAGGTTTTGTTTAAAGTTATTATCAATTAAGGCTGTCTTTCAGGTAGATAGGATTTCTACAAAACTTAGAATTAGTCTAATATTCTACTCAATCTTTCATCAAGGATAAACAATTTTTTTCTCTTCAGACCCTCCTCGTGAATAGAGATGGCAAATAAACTCGTCCCCATTTTGACGGAAAATCCCCACATTGACTGAGTATAAGTATGGGTATGGAGAATCCTCGACTTTTTCAATTGGGTATGGGATATGAGGATCTACATATCCTCGCCATAATATTCATCCCTGATTTCACAATTAATTAAGTAATCATATATATATATATATATATATATATATATATATATATTTTTTTTTTTTTTTTCTAATTATTTGGTTTGTCATGAAACTCATTCGCATCTCCATTATATTTTTCATTTTAACATTTTGTAATTATGTTAAAAGGATGTATGTCAATTAAAAAAAATTTATGTCTCACATTTGAATATTTATATTATTTTTTAATATTTTTATTTATTATATATTTTCCTTTCATATGAGAAATTTTAATACTCTCAATTTATGTATTTAATAGTACAAAAATTTCGTTTACTAGGTAATATAAAAAAAATTCTTTACTTATCATTATTAGTTTTTTTTTTTTCATTTGAAAAACTTTTTTGTTTTGCTAAAACAATTTTTGGTATTTTTGTATATATGTTGATTTTTGAAAAGTTTTCTTA
>Ga0214543_1000806_pt1 | contig 56742 bp, 35 predicted proteins | sample CNSS2metaG_FD_160094 | JGI IMG/M metagenome (GOLD analysis project Ga0214543, IMG submission 160094) | Root nodule microbial communities from cowpea collected in UCLA plant growth center, Los Angeles, California, USA - CNSS2 | ecosystem: Host-associated > Plants > Roots > Nodule | place: USA...
ATCTTTGTTTATCTTAATCCCCTATATTTTTTATTTTATTTGACTAACTCATTTGTATAGTTTTATAAGAACTAATTTGTTAAAAATCAATTCCGTGTTCGTTGGGAGACGACTTTGGGTTACTTTACCATTACTATTTTGTTGACTACTTTCTTAACAATACTAAAGTTGTTATAAGATAAGTAGTATTAATTTGATCGCGTCAACAACAGCGTTATCAAATAGCTGCCCAACTATGTTGACTCCTTTGTATTCACAAATCCTAGAGATTAGGAGACAATATGGTATAGGATATTGTGGATACCTTTTGGCTTTCAGCATAGTATCAAGAATTAAGCTTGACCATTTGATGGGAACACGATTTAAAATTCCATACATTATCATAAGTTTGGCCTTTGAGCATTGAGCATGATTTGTTCCCCTAGGACAGAGAATCCAAACAATCAAATAGTGGATGAGACTTTCATCCATCTTAAGACCACCAGCTAATAATTGTATCCCAACATCTTGCGTAGGGTTGCATAGGAAGGATTGGTAAGCTAGAATTCGATTGAATCCATCAAAACCATTTAGGATAGGCTTAACATCATCATTTATGGGAAACTTTGCCACACTTTCCTAAATATTGTTGTCAAGGATGATGTCAACACCTTTGATCCTTGTGTAGGCAATTTCATCTTTGATTTTTAGATTGTAGTAAAACACTCTCACAAGATTAGGATAAAATGATCCTGGCATTTCTACAAAATTCTTAATGCCTTGGAAATTGAAGAGAGATGGAAATTCAAAACCAGGAGCTGTGAACTAGTGGGTACTGATGAACTTGGGAGAAATGATTACCTTGTTTTTCCAGATTTGTACAATATCGACTCACCTTTCTTCGTTTGAAATCCAACCTTCAATGAAAGTAGTTCGTGGAGAAGGTTGATTAGAACGTGGAGCACCACTTCGGTGGGTGGGAATCTTTCTGCGGGATGGTTCTGCCATTGAGAACAACACTGAATTTTGAGAGTGAGAGATAGAAGAGTATTGGACATAATTTAGGGTTCAAAAAGGGGCAAATCAAGAACTGAGATTTTTTGTAGGTGAACAGTTAAAATTGGGGGTGAGAATTTATAGACAAAAGTTTCCCAATGGTGAAATTTAAGAAATAAAGATAAATCTAGCCGTTACAATGGCTAGTTTTTGAAAACATTTTGCCCAACGTTGCGAGATAATCAATTATCCTTGGTGATAATTGATTATTGTTTCAAAGTTTGAATCCCTGAAAAATTTGGATAAGCAGATTACCGATTATTTTAAGTGATAATCGATTATTCCAGAACAAGTTGTAGTAATTTAGACAAGGGTCGAGATAATTGATTATCTTCCTTGATAATCGATTATTCCAGTAGGAATTTGAACTTTAGTCAGAGAGTGGATAATCGATTATCTTAAGTGATAATCGATTATTTAGCATTGTTTTTCAAAAAATAAAAAAAATTTAAGTTTTGCAGTTTTTAAGATACTTCTAGTATTCCCAAATCTCTCCAAAGTTCATAAAATCTATCTTTGGCTAAAGGTTTTATAAAAATATAAGCTAATTGATGCTTAGTGTCCACATATTCTACCACACAATTTTCTTTATTTATGTGATCCCTTAAAAAATGATGTCTAATTTCTGTATGCTTTGTTCTTGAGTGCATTATAGGATTTTTGGTTAAATTTATGGCAGTTGCATTACCACACTTTAGAGGTATATGATTTAAACAAATATTATAATCTTCTAATTATTGTTTCATTCATAGAATTTGTGCACAACAATTGCTTGCAGCAATGTATTTAGCCTGAGTAGTTGATAGAGCCACACAGGCTTGTTTCTTAGAGTGCCAATAAACTAATGAACATCCTAAAAGATGACAAGTACCACTGGTACTCTTTCTATCAATTTTACAACCATCATAGTCAACATCAGAATAACCTATTAAGGTAGGGGAGGCTCTTGATGGATACCAAAGTCCAAAACAAACAGTTCCTTTTAAATATTTTAAAATTCTTTTTACAGTAGTAAGATGTGATTCTTTTGGATTAGCCTGAAATCTAGCACACACACACACACACACATATACAACTTGAATTATATCAGGCCTACTTGCAGTAAGATATAGCAAAGAACATATCATACCTCTAATCATAGTTTGATTAACTTCCACACCTGATTCATCTTTGTCTAAATAACAAGATGTTCCCATAGGAGTACTTGTTTTCCTTAGTAGTATCCTTTCCAAATTTCTTAAATACCTCTTTACAGTACTTGGACTGTGATATGAAAATTCCATTTTCTTGCTTAATTTTCAATCCCAGAAAGAATGTCAATTCTCCCATCATTGACATTTCAAACTCTCCCTGCATTAAAATTGCAAATCCTTCACACAAAGAATTATCAGTAGATCCAAAAATTATGTCATCTACGTAAATTTGAACCAGCAGAATATGCTCTCCTATTCTTTTGATAAGCAAAGTTAAATTAGTTTTACTTCTCTCAAAATCATTTTCTAACAAAAATGTGCTTAATCGTTCATACCAAGATCTGGGTGCTTGTTTCGGTCCATAAAGTACTTTCTTTAATTTATAAATATGATTAGGAAATTTATAATCCTCAAAACTAGGAGGTTGCGCAAAATACACATCTTCTTTTATAAATCCATTTAGAAAATCACTTTTAACATCCATTTGATAAAGTTTAAATTTCATTAGAGAAGCATAGGCAAGGAGTAAATGTATAGCCTCTAACCTTGCAATTAGAGCATATGTCTCAACATAATCTATACCTTCTTCTTGTATATATCATTTTGCTACAAGTCTGGCTTGTTCTTAGTGATGTTCCCATCTTCATCCAGCTTGTTTCTAAACACTCACTTTGTTCTTATTACTTGATGTGATTCATCTCTATGAATCAGTTCCTAAACCTCATTCCTTTCAAATTGATTCAGCTCTTCTTGCATTACAATGCACCCTTGATCATCTTAAAGAGCTTCTTCTACATTCTTTAGTTCTACCTGTGAAACAAAAGATATTATCATACAAAAATTTGACATATTCTTAGATATTACTCCCTTTGATATATCACCAATGATGTTGTCGAGAGATAATCCTCTTGGTGAATTTCATCTTTTGATGGTGACTTTCATCTTTTAGTTTTTAGTAGTTGTCATTTATTTCAACGTGTTGAGTTTAGGATTGTTAAGGTGCACTTAAAATCTTGTAAACTATGTTTGATACAGTTGAAATCTTCTAGCTATGGTTGCTAGAAGAAAACTGGATGTAGATTCGTGTAGAATCGAACTAGTATAAAAATTTGTGTTTCATGATGATCGAGGTCGTACTCGACCAAATAAAACATGTAAATACTCGGTAGTTCAACCAAATTCGTCTCTTAGTGACCAACCTCTCATTCAAAGCCTTCCAGAATTGTAATTCAACACAAAGGGGGGTTGGTAGATTCACAATGTTAATCAACATATTAAATTAAATGCAATAGTGATTAAAAACATATTGACATCCTTGATTCAAACACAATTTCACTTATCATAGGCCACTAAATTAACACTTCTGCATTCTCTCAATCCACTAGACAATAACCCACTAAGCGAAAGTTACAATCTAACTTCATTATGCAATTAAGCAATGCACACATCTATGAATTCATGACAGCCAACCTACAAACATTAAGCATGAACATAACCTAACCCAAACATATGCAATTAATCTATAAATTAAGCATAAACAGATAGACCACATGCATTCCCCGAATTCAAGAAAAAGACATGGTAGATTTCACAAAACAAGTACAACCTCAAAGCTTCATTGCATTTTTCATCAAGGAGTCAATACACGAATTTAGCAAGACATGGAAATGGAGCAATTAAACACTTCAAAACGGAATTCACCAAAACAGAACATCAAACCCTAACTTGGGTATTAAAAAGCAAAAGAGAATTCTAAAGCTTTAATGGAACAAAAATGGCACCAACCAAAGCTTAGACACGTGAAAAATAGAGAATGGAGAAGATGAAGTGTGGCTGCCACCAAAGGAGACCTAAATTTTTCGTGGTCACATCACTATAGACCAACACATTTACAACAATGTCATTCTGCCACTCAAAATTACAAAAATGCCACAATAGGTTGAAAATGATGGCCTAATGACGTGGACAGGCTGACTGACATGGCGCAGATGTGGCAATGATGTGGAAATCATGTGGCAAATATCTCTTGACCTTATGATAAATGTACAAGCTCCAAAATTTGATCCTCAAAATACCTAAAAAAATTAGAAATAATAATTAGACCAATTAATGCCCAATTACTCAAAATTTGGAATAATGACACAATGAAGCGCAGTTGAGGAAAATGCACTAATAAAAGACAATTAAGCACTAAACAACTCTCAAGAATTGCATAAAAAGGCAATGGAATAAGGAAAAAAATGACTCATCACATGACATTGTCTCTATCTTGATAATTATTGAGATCTTTTAATTGTGCATTATCCATCCTTTGTTAGTTGATTAAAGAAGATTTTGAAAGTGAAAAGGGATAATTTTTTTGACACAATCAATTCATCCGCCTCTTGTTTGTGAATATTAGTCACATCTATTTTAACACTATCAACAACTATCAAACCTATATAGCATATAAAATGTTACACCAACAGAACTATTGGTGTCAAACTATTAACCAAAAAGAAAACTTCTAAATCTACAAACAATCACTTAATACAATGAAATATTTTTCTCTAGAATAAAACATATGGTCAACATCAATTTACACAATATAGAAATAACCATTCAAAATATGTAATTTTAGAATTAATATAGAAAATCTTCTTTGTTTACTCATGAGTGTATGCCTCAAAAATTCATCAAGATTTTGTTATCTTAATACTTTTATTTTAATTCATAACAATCATTTAACTCAAATACAAAACATAATTTCACGAAATATAGGCAAACTATACTTATTATGAAAAAGCATACACAAATACATAGAGGTAAAAAAGTTAAACCACATATACCTTTCTCTATGAATTAAACCCAAATTAGCTAACTTATTAGCACAATGATTTTCCTCACAAAAAATTTCATGTGGTGAAAAATGATTGATGGACTTTACGATTTCAACATAGTTGAAATGTCAAAGTTCATATTCATGTCTAACATGATCTTTTTTGGAAATACAAAACATGTAATATCCTGGCCGGATATTACTAATTTAATTATTCATCTTACTCAAAAACGCGGGAAAAATTTTCACCTTTATTAATCGCGCCAAATGAAAACAAATTCCAAAACCAATATTCAATTAAAAGCATACAACTCCAAGTTCATATTCCATGAAAACGAATGAGATAAATACAAGTCTTTTAAAAAAATCCTTATGTAAGCCCTCTCTCTGGCTCTACTCTTCAAAAGCTTCACCTACAATATCCTCTACTCTTGTGTAACAAGTTACACGATCATCGCCAAACACAAACAAATAGAGTGAGCTCAAAATAAAAGAAATAACGATAATATAAAAGAAAACAACCCCACAAACCTTGATTTACTAACTTAATCCGACGACCCTCTCGAAAAGTACCATCTTTCGTCACTAGCCCCCCCTTACGGTCGTCACCATGAGCATCCAGATGTTATACCCTCTAATGATTCCTTTAGTTGATACTTGTTGCCACGAGTGTCTACTCGCCCCTCTGACTACACGCCACCACCCATAGTCCATATGTGGGAATGATCTTGTTACGGACTACAATCCGCAACACCAAGTGGAGTTTCCTAATACGAACCACAGTTTGTATTTGTCCCAAGACTACCAAACTCATCGGCTAACACCGAAGAGGGCAATCTTTCGCGACTCATCTGTACGAGCCATGATCTCGCACACTCCCACTGAACTTCCACAACCACCAAGCTACAACCTTAAGTGGTCACATGTTACCCATGTACAAGTTACACTCGTAATTGGCTACAGTTGCGACTAAGTGCAAAGCACTCGAGTATGGTGGTGTCTCATGGTGATCAAAGGATTCAAACTCAATGTTAATTGGAATTGATTCCTTTGTAAGATTAAGGTATAAACACAAGGGGGAATTGATTATTTTCCAATTTCATTCCTGAGCAATGTGATACCCAATAAAATGGTGTTCGATGATTCAAAGAGATAAATCGACAATGACGTATCAAGTATGGATCAAGAGGAAAGGCGATGGCAAAGTGTCATGCGATCTAGAGTTATCTGGCAAGGACTCAATGTAAACATGAGAATGACTACAAGTGTTAGTGGATCGCTAAGAAGAATTTGGTGAGTTAAACCACTCAAGTGAAGTATTGACTAAGATCGGAATGGCGTCGTATGAGGCATTGGATGGGAAGAGAGGCAAAATTTCGTGGTGCGGGTATCAAGATGGGGAGTTGGTTACTATTGGACTGGGTTGTTACAACATACAACGGAGAAGGTTAGTTTTATTCAGGAATGGATGTACATGACACGGAATAGACATAAGTGATATGCAAATAAGAGGAGCGGTTCGTTGGCGGTTTAAGCCGGTAGAGTCGTGATACTTAGAGTACCTCAACTATGGGCAGTTGAAGAGCGATCAATCCATAAAGTTGACTAGGAAGTCCATCAGGCAGTATTGGATTAATCGGAGGGTTAGTTCGGTCGTATATGAGATCGTCATACCATCGAACCGAGCAAACTTGCACAAAGTGTTTCAAGTCCCACAAATAAGGAAATACATTGCAAGTCCCACTCATGTACTATAAGGGGATGATGTTTAGATCAAGATGAGGTTCAGATCAGGGAAGATCTGACTTTTGACGTGAGGCTAGTGAGAATATTGTATTCTCAAGTCATGAAAGTGAGAGGGAAGGAGATCCAGATAGTGAAGGCAATCATAGCTAAGTTAATTAATTTGGAGGGAGAAGACAAGGAATAGTATTAGCTCAAGTGATTGCAAGTCATGTATATTACATTAGGGTGTTAATTTAATTGTTTTATTATTTTAATAATATGTTGGACCATGGGGCATAATAATATAATCCTTGATGCATGGGAATTATCATGAAACATGAATTGGTTGATTGGTTGTGCATTGGCTTGGCAATTGTGTGGTTGTATGTTCAAACCTTGACTTATGTGAAATAGATTCATTTTTGCCAATTCCTTTTTAGTCATGAATGAGAAGGGTGAAACCCTAGCCGCTGAGGAGCAAATGGAGGGGTTGAGAAACCATCATGGAATAACAATTGATGACCATTAATCTTATTTTAATGTAATTTTGTTTTATCCATTAAGGTAATTAAAATCACACCCAAAACACATACATAAGACTCAAACCCAAGTCCTTTCATAGTAACCAAGTACTCTCAACCACTTAAGCTAGTATTATTCCTTGTCTTCTCTCTCCACATTAATTAACTTAGGGATTCCCGCCCTCCCATTTATTAAATAAATATTTATTTATTTAATTTTCTCTGATCTTACAAAACACATTTTAAAAAACCATTTCACATTTTTAAAACATTGTAAAATATTTCACTAGAAACTCCTAATTATATCTTTAAACTATAGTTAAACAAATAACCACACATAAAAGAAACACATTAAACCCACTATCCCTAGGTCATCCTAAAACCACACAACTCTAAGACCATAATGTAACACTCTCACAAAAGATAACAAAACATATAATATAACCCGATAGAGGACATGTACAAAATATATAGTATTTCAAAATACAAGCTTTTACATAAAAACAACCTTTTAGATATCTAAATATACACCAAATAAAAGTATAGAAATGCAATCTTCTACATAAATAAATCCACAAATAAAACTTTAATCTTCTTCAAATGTTACTCATGCACCTTTACCTATATCTCTTTGTGTACATAGTATAATCATCATAGGTCACAATAAAAAAAGTACGGGTAATAGTAAGATATTGAAATAAACTTTTAAATAAAAAAAAAAAAAAAAAAAAAGAAATATATATATATATATATATTAACATGTATTTTAATTAACAAGACACAACTGTAAACATCAAATTTTGTTTGAGTAAATAAAATTTATTTCCAAAAAATTCAAAAAATAAGTACGAGCACCTAGACCAATCTCTTAATGGCCATGATATTTCATGATCTTAAAAAAAACTTTTTGTACGAAAAAAGGGTGTTGCATCGACACCATGAACCCTATACCTCTTCTCATTATAAAAACATAATTTGTAAGAGTAGAGGAACACATTGTTTTAACCTAGAAAATCCTAAGGGAAGGAGGCATGGTTTTTATCCAAATTCTATCTTCCTCCTCCACCCATTTTTACAAAAAATTCACAACCTTTGGAAAAGAGAAAAAAAATAGAGAAAATGTATTAGTATAATTTATTGCTTGTCTTGGTAAAATTTTGATTCCTACTTCATTCATTGTTCGATCAAGATGAAATTCTGACAAGTTCATAACATATGGTTTTTTATTTTGATCATTGGAAACTTTAAGCAAATGTTTGTGATTATAGAAATCGGTCTTACATTATTGTTCTATTTTAGGTTTCTCTTTATTTGTTCTTCATATTTGAAAGCATTATTGCTTTGATGTATTGGCTAGTTGTAGGTACTTCTTTTCACTTTCAGTTTTATTCTTTTGTACTCATATTTGATCTTAGTAGAGCTTGATTGGCTAGCTTATGCTCGTGGATTTTGATTTATCACATTAAGAGAGTTTTCTTATATTAAAATATTGATGCTCTCTTTTGTGGTTATTGTTGTCATTTTCTTTTGATGTCTCTTCTCATAGATTTTTGCAAGTTTTAGAGAATTAATTTTGTTGCATACTTTTGAATTTTTGATTATTTTGTTGTTGGGTTTTTCCATCATAAATAAATATCTTTTTTCTAAAAATTTCCAAAATACTTTTTCACTTTTTTTCTTTTTGGTGTTTATACGATCGCTCATGTCACCTCACACCCTATTTCAAATAATTTAAAAATATCAAAAAATATGGAAATTTCTCAAAAATATGAAAGAAAAATCAAATCAAACACTAAAACAAATTTATTTTTTAGAACTATGTAAATCCTGATTTCCCATTATGAATGAAATACGTAGGAGCGAGTTTAGTCCATGTCGAGCCCAAAAAATTCAAAAAGTATCTTTTTTCATTTAACATTTCTTTTTATTTTTGAGAAAATAAACACTTATAAAACCACACACATTTTTTATATTTAATTAAAGGTACTGTCTCCGAACGGACATTGTCATGTGCTAATACCTTCCCTAAATATAATCGACTCTGAGCCAAAAATTTGGTTTTTGCAGATCACACTTTATCTTCACAATTTTTCTCTAAAAGAAACTATAGTGGTAACTCCAAACTTTATTTTTAAAATTTATCTATTTGTATGTCATCCCTTCACGATTTCCATTGCTATAAAAACAATTCACTTTCTTTCAAAACTCAACATAAAATAATTGCACAGACCATACATGGATCTATACATTAAGGGTACTCAAAAAGTGCAATATCAATTTACGCTTTTAAAAGACTCATATTAAGTATGTCCTACTAAAGATTAACACCTAGGGATGGCAACGGTCGGGTTGGATACGGATAGTGCCTACACACAATCCGACCCACTTAAAAAATACACGTGGATTTTTTTAAAAGTCGTGGGTACCCGTGGATACCTACATACCAGCGAATATTTAAAAAAATATATATTATAAATTTTTTAAATAAAATTATAAAAATATAATATAATATAATATAAATTAAATTTTAATTAAATTTAACCTAATAAAATAAAATTTTAATTTTAATTAATTTTAATTTAATAAAATATAAATTAAATTTTAATTTTAATTTTTTGCGAGTAACGAGTATCCACGGGTACGAATAGAATGATACCCACACCCGACCCGTTTATAAACGGGTATTAAACCGACCCGTTTATAAACGGGTATTAAAGTACCCGCTACCCACAGGTAATAAATACTCACGCGTACTAATTACTTGCCGTGAATTCTATCTATAAATACCCACCAAAACAAGTATTTTTGCCCTCCCTACTAACACCTGGTCTAATACCAAAGACTTAGATTTACAAACAACTCTAAGAGAAAGGATCAAGGTAAGTTCATTACAACCCAAGTTGCATAACTACACATGTCGCTACATGGAATAACTCTTTCCTTAGCTTTCCACCACCTGATATCTTAATCTATGTGACTTAGATCATTAGTAAAGTAAGGGGATCTTTGTTACGACATAGGTTTCAATACTTAATACACAAATCAAACAATAATTTATATATCATCGAAATATGTGACCACATCTTCATACAAGCCTTATCATTCTCAATAATTGTTTCCACACAACATATTTTACTTATAAAAAATAAAAAATCAGTTAAATGTACAAACTAATATTCATTTACATTTATAATATACACATAAATACAGTCCATCAAGTAGACAAGAAGAGAAAAAGAAACAATAAAAGAATCAATTTTTTAGCTTGAGAAAAAATGGGCTTGCTTAAGCAAAAATATGCTCATTTGAGCAAATATTAGGTAGATCTAAAGGTTGATTTGTAGTGTTATTTTCAATTGAGCAAAAAATCCCTCATTTGAGAAAAAATAGGGTTAAGAAAGCAATGTTTGAATCCTATTATACTTTTGCTTGAGTAAAAATATAAGAAAAATTAGCCTTAGCAACAAGATCAATAAATTTCAAAGATACTCTTAAAACCACTTAAATAATACAATTTCTAAACAATTCGAATGGTCAATAAAAATCGTGACTTGTTCAAACATCATCCTTCACTCATACAAACAACCTTGGTTTGTCAACTCAAAGTATGCATATTTATACTAACACTAAATTCATGATCTATCATAAGGGAGGTTATAGAAATTTATTCTACTTGTCTAAACCATAGTCAAAAACCCCATTAAAGGAAAATCTATACTTAACATGCATAATTTAGTAACTAGATCAACTCATCAATAATAACATCCAATTAAGAACATTTTAAACAGTCATTTATCAAACCAAACCAACAACACTTAATGATGATTCATTATTTTCCCTTATTCCATTGTCTTTTCATGCACATCTTGATGGTTGTTTAGTGTTTAACTGTCTATTGTTGGTGTATTTTCATCTATTGGGCTTCATTGGACCATTATTTCAAATTTTGATTAATTTGGCATTATTTGCTCTAATTTTCATTTATAATTATTTTTAGGTATTTTGTGTGTAGCAGTTTTGGAGCTTGGACATTAATCTTAAGATGAAGAGAGAGTTGCCACGTCATTCACACATCATTACCAAGTCCATGCCATGTCATTTAGCTTGTCCATGCCATAGTGACATTTTTGTATTTTTGCAGCCCTGAGCGACATTTTTGTAAATATGAGTGGTAGAATTGAGAGAACCACATTTTTAGGGCTTTAGAAGGGTTTTGGAGACTCTTCTTCTTCCCCATTCTGATTTTACATTTTGGACAACACCCATTGTTGGATTTTGGCATTTTCCTCTTCTTTCCACACATTGGAGTTATTAGGTCCACGATTTCTGCACATTACCTCTTTTAATTTGCGTTTTATGTCTTCTCTTCTTCAATTTAATCATGCATTTCTATTTTGGATTAAGTTTTAATTTCAATTCCATAAGCAACTAATTCTATGCATTGATTCCTTCTAGAGAATGAAATGAAACCTTGAGATTAGTGTTTTGATCAGTTGGGTTTTGTTATTTCTGCGTTCTAAGTTTGTGTTTGTTTTTAATGAAGAAATCATTATGTTTATGCTTAATTTGCAGAGTGGGTAATTCGTTTTTTTTTTGTGTTCATGCTTAATGAACTGTGACAGATTCATGAACGTGTGTACTACTTAATTGCATACTAAACTCATTGTTATTCTTCGCTTAGTTGCTTAATTGCAAGTTTCATGAGAGCTAACAAAACCAATTTCATTTGTAATCTTTGATTGATGATGTTTCATTCGAATCAAGGAATCAATGTCGTCTTTACTATTATTTTATCAAATTTGCAATTACGTTTTAATTGTGTGTTGAATCTGCGAAACCTCCCCCCTCCCTCCCACCCTCCTTTTGTTATGTTTGCATATGGAATCTTTGAATGAAAGTATTGGTCACTAGGAGGTGACTTTGGGTTGATTCCTAAGTATTGCATTTACATTATTTAATTTGGTCGGGTAGGACCTCGATCACTTATGTTCAAACATTCAAACAAATTTTCAGCCAACCACAATCCCTGCATTGAAACCAAAACCTAGTGACCAAGTCCTTCACATTTAGGTCATCTATCCAATAGTTGATCAAAATTATAAATAATTTTCCTTACTTAATTTTTTTTTATATCAACTTCAAAATCCAAACAATAACCTTGTGTTTGGATGAAACATTTCAACAATTTTGAGAAATTAAAATGTTTGAATTGCTTGCAATAATTCCCTTCATTCTAAATAACTTGTTTGGATAAAAAAATTAAAATACCTTACATTTTAATTTCTTGTGAGATAAAATTTCATTTTATCAATACTTATTTTAGGCTTAATTATGTTTTAAGTTCATGATAAATTTGGAAACAGGTCGGTCAGACTTGTCAGGTCAACAGGTTAGTCGGGTCGTTGGCTCTGCGGGTCATTACGCTTGCCCAACACCTCTAGGTCATCTGGCCTGCCAAACCCGTGTGGATTGTCGAGCTCGCTTGTCCTGCTTGGGCCATCGGACTCACTAACCCGTCTTGGTTGTCAGGTTGGTTCAGCCCGTCTCTGTCTTCGAGCCCACCCGACTCGTCTGGGTCGTCAATCTTATTTGGGTCGTCGGATCTGGCTCACCCGTTTATGTCGTAGGGCCAGTCCGATCCATTAGGGCCGTTGGGCTAGCCCAACACATCTTGGTCGTCAGGCCTACTTGGACAATGCGTGTTGTCGTGCTTCACCAAATTGTTTGAGTTGTCAAACCCGCCCGACCCATATGTGTGATTGAGTGACCCCCATCCGTCTAGGTCGTCAGATCCGCCTAACCCGTTTGGGTCGTCAGACCCGCCTAACCCGTTTAGGTTGTCGGACCCGCCTAATCTGTTTGGGTTGTCGAGCTCGCTCAATCCGTTTAGGTCGTCGGGCCCGCTCAACCCATTTGGGTCGTCGGGCCCGCTCAACCCGTCTGGGTCATCGGGCCTGCTCGACCCGTTTATGTCGTCAGGTCGATTCGATCCATCTAGATCGTCTGGTCAGTCCAACCTAGAGTGACGAGTCCAAACATAACAAAATTTTAGTATATATTAGAGGATCACTTTTTTCAATTAACCATACTAATATTGATGACAAGATTAAAGAAAAAAAAAAGAAAGAACAAATAATGTTTATAGTGAATAAGAAGTTACTGTGTTTAAAAATATGATCAGAAAGAAATATTCTTTGGTCTTTTAACTTCTCCAAAATGTGAACAAATTCTAAAAGAGATGAAATATAAAGGAAGAAAAATATATAGAATGAAGAGAAAGATCTTAAAAAAATGACAGGTTAAAAGAAAAGAAAATAAACTCGGTGAAGACAAACGAGAACATTACAATTACTTAAAATATTAAGCAAAAAAACTCAAAAATATTTTCTTAAATATGGAAAAATTACTTCAACACAGGATGAAAGAAAAAAATTAGAGCATCACACTTACTTAAAATCTTAAACAAAATTACTTATACATGTAAAAGTTAGTTATGGTGTTAATTTAATATTTATACAACAAAAAGCATTCGATTAGATCAAAATAATAAACTTAACTAATTAGACTAGTATCTTTATTAATGGAAATGACATGATTGTTAAAAATTTCCTAAAATTGAAATTAAATTGAGACAAATAGAAAGAAAAATAAAAAGAAGGGGATTGATTTAATATTTCTCTACATAAATTCGAACCAATAAAATAATTTAACTTAAAATTTATAAAATACATCTATCATATTATGTGTAAAAAAGAAGAAGCAAATAAAATATTGAATGTTCTAACTTAAAAACCTAATGGCAACATTTCACTTTTTTCTTAAAGTTTCACATGTAATGGAACATAAATGTAATGTTTGGTGCTTTTTCCGAATGACATCATCGTTTTGTTGGTTTATATCACCTTACGTTGTGCCACCAAAGTGGGGGCACAATTATATGCAAATATCTTCCAATATTCAATTTCCCATCACAATTTTTCCTCCAATAAATTGTATTAAACGTTTCACATTATTTATATGGTTTACATGGGCAATGCAGAACATTATCATTGTCATCCATCTTTGAGAACATTTGAGTTTATGAGAATTAAATATGGAAAAGGAAAAGACATTGAAGACTAACCACTAAAAGAGAAACGACAACCACTTCAATGAAAAGTCATAGAACTTGGATGCACACATGTTTAGGTAGTTCTAGCAACCGACCCAATGTGCTTTGTGTGGTTTGAAATGAGAGGTTTAGGATAAACAAATCAATAAATGGGTGTTGGAATAGGTAGGTACATTATGTCTACGTGGACAAAAAAAATCCATAAAATTATTTTTGCTTTTTTTTATTAATCTAATATCTACTATAAATCTAAATAATTTATATTAGAGCTAAATTCAGATGAATGTATATTTTTAATATATATATATATATATATATATATATATATATATATATATATATATGAGTTTAAATTTTTATGAACCGAAATTCAAATTCATATATTCTAAAAAAAGCATAAATATTTGTAAATTAATTTGATATTGATTTTATAACCGTATTTAAACAAAAAAAAAAAGAGTAAATGTTAATTCAAAATAATTTGAAATTATAGATAATAAATAAGCTTAACAAACACCGAGCTTCATTTAATGTGATGATAGATACATGATATAATGAAAAAAAGAGTACTATAAGAGAGATCAAATATTAATATTTTGTTATTTAAGTATAAATTTTCTAAATTGAAAAAAAAATCAACTATTCAAACATGATTTAAGAAAAATCATCAAATCTAAAAATACCTTATTTTTACATTCTTTGACTTGTCTCTAGATTTATGAAAAATATATGATAAAGATATTATATATCTTCTATTTTTATTTATATATTGAGAGATATTATATATTTGATTTTCTTTTATTATTATCAAATATTCTGTTTTATTAGGTTTTACTTTTCTCGTTCTATGATGAGACATTATACTCTATATATTGATCAAACTTCTAATAAAGCAATAAGCAAGTTCTCTTTGAGTTGTTTTCATCAATGTGCATATTTTTCCTTCTCATGGCCTATACATATCTAACATGATATCAGATTTAAATCACCTTCCTCATTTTCTCCTTTCTTGTTGATTTCCTGCCATGCTGAAAAATTTCTTTTTGATTCTTCAACAAGAACGTGAATTTAAGGTTACTTTTTATTCTACTTCTCAAGACTCTATTGTCAATCTTGCCTTTCACGAGGGATATGGTAAACATTTTTATGGCAGTTTCTCTGGCAATCATGGACGGGTGGTCGCAATCCCAAATTACAACTCCTAATTAAATCAACCCTTAAGCACAAAAATTTTATTAAATACCCAAAAATAAAACATTAAATGAGGACAAAAATACACACTCATTACATAAATAGAAACATTTTATGTTACTAACAATTAACTTGATCTTGATTGATAATAACAACTACTATAATACTAATTATAATGAGATATTTTGGAATATGTTGCACAAGTTTCCTTTTGTACATTGGAGAGAAGAATAAAATCAAAGAATTCCAAATTGAGCAATCTTTGATTCAAGAAAGGAAGGAAAAGAACGGGAAGTTTCGGAAAAAGTAATTCAAAGACTTCAAGAATCAAATTAAAGAATTTATCATGTCATTCCTTATAAAGAATAATCACGAAGATGTTGATCAAGTTAAGGAAATTCAAAATCCTCTATGTCTATATTTAAACAACTATAAAAAGGATGATAAGTTGATCATGAAAAGAAAAAGATGTGCTACAATATACATTCATGTGAAAAACAGTTATCAAAAGCAAGATTGAAATAATATTGAGTGCATAGAGTCAAAATTAGAGAAAAGAATCTTGTGTGAAATACAACTCGTGCTTAACCATTGTAATATTTTTCACTTTGTGAAATTTATCCTGTGTGTTAAAATTGTGCTCTCTTTCTTTTAGAGTGTTTTTCTCATCTTTGTTTAAGAGATCCTAATCTTAGGGGAAGATTAAAAAGGTTATAGTGAGAGAGGTTGATACTCGTAATACCTAGAGGTTGTACTCATTGTAATCAAGTGTTTTTAATATTGAAATATCTTAAGCATTGTGCTTGAGAGAGAATTGGACATAACCCAAGAGTTAGGGATGAACCAATATAAAAAAAAAATTATGCTTGATCTATTTGCTATTTTATTTCATATTGAACAACGTGCAAAAAGAGCCTAAGATCAATTCAATCCCAATTCCTTTTAGAGTCATCTCTACCAACACAACTAAACCTTGTCTCAACTAAATTTTCATTCAAACAAAAGAGTTTCCCTCGAGGAAGACAATTTTCACTTGACCAAAAATATTTTTACTCAAGTTAAAGAAAGTAGATTTTTTTTTCTTTTCTTTTTCTCTTCTTTTTGCTTGTTTTTTTTTATTTGTTTGATGCTTTAATTAATTTAAACATGAATGTTAATTATGTATGTAATGAAGTATTGGCTATATGTATTTATGTGATGAGTTTCATATGATGACTTGAAAATATAATTATCTCTAGGGATAAAATACTATATATTGAGATGTTTAGATTGTGTATTGAATTGGGGATCATGAAAGAGATATTCTGACTCTACTTTTTTTTTTTATCGGCAAATATTAGTTGTTAGTATTTTGTTAGGGGGGGGGGAGTTAAACCCACAATTGATGGAAAAATTAATCTAAGATACAAAATATAGTATATTCAAGTATGTGATTAGAAAGAATTGTGTACCCGGTATGAATGAAGGATCCATCTGTTTGTCGTTCTTGAAACGCATGTGAGACGATACTACTCTCTTTCTAGTAAGGCATGCCAAAATAGTGAATGCTCAAACAAAGAACGTATATTACTATTTATCTTATTTCTCTATTTAAAACAGATTAATAGGGGTATCGATTTTATATTCTTACCAGTAGAGATCAGAGACCTCTCAACAAGTTACTAAATAGTTAAGTTCATCACAAATCGTTCACTGAATAGTCCAACCCAGACCATTCATCAAAAACACAATATGTATTATCCATAAACTAATAAATGTGCAATATAATTGATATTAACAGATAACATAATTTATTGATTAATGGTAATCCATAATAACTATATAATAAAATTATATAAATATAACATTTTTCGACTTGGATAACATTAATAAATTAATTAATTATATCAATTATAACACAAGCACAAATACTAATTAAGAAATATAAACATGAATCACAAAGATATAATCTGATAGGGATATACACATGCCATATGCTTATATCCCATAAATAATGGATAGCAAAAAATACAAAACATAATAAATATGTCATCTCAAACATGGTTCATGCATTTTTATATGCGAAAAGAGATGTAATAAAAATGACGTTATTAGTAAAATTTACATCTCATGAAAACCATAATAATATAAAGTGTAAATTGAAGACTCTCACTAACCCAATACATCAAAAGACTTAACACACCCATACGAGTTACATGATTTTGAAAAACTCCAATAGCTAAGTCTTTAGTCAATGGATCTGCTAGCATATTTTCTGTAGTAGTATGCTCAATCCGAGCTTGAAAATCAAAGCTTTCTCTCTAACAAATAGAAAATTTATATCAAAATGCTTTGAGCAATTAGAACTTTTGTTGTTTTGAGAGCAATGCATAGCAACAATATTGTCACAATATATCATAAGTGGCCTAGAAATACTTTCAACAATTTGAAAGCTAGAGCTCAATTTTTTAAGCCACACAACTTAACAAGTAGCTTCATAACAAGCAACATACTTTTCCTCCATGGTAGAAGTAGCTAGAAGAGTTTGTTTAACACTCTTCCAAGAAATAGCTTCTCCTGCTATCATAAAATCAAAGCCGAAAATAGATTTTCGGTCATCAAGACAACCAACAAAATCAGAATCAGAATAATCAATGACCTGGAGTTGATCAGACTTTTTATAAGTCAATATGTGATACTTGATTCCCTAGAAATATTTGAAGACTATTTTAACGACTTTCCAATGACCCAAACTTGGGTCACTCAAGTATCTCCTTAAAGAATTAACAATAAAAGCAATATCGAGGTAAGTACAGACTTGAGCATACATTAAACTACCAATAGTAGAAGCATATGAGACATTTTCCATTTAAAATCTTTCATTACTATTTTTTAGAATTTAGAGAGTTTGTCACCTTTTTGAACAGGTGCAACACATGGGGAGCAAGAATGAATGTTAAATCGTTTGAGGACTTTATCAATATATTCTCTAAGACAATCCAAGAATGTCATGTGATCTGTCACGAAAAATCTGAATGCCTATAACAATAGAGGCATCACCAAGGTCCATCATATCAAAGTAACTATTTAACATGAATTTTGTCTCAATCTAAATTTCAACACTGCTTCTAGCAAGAAAAATATCATCAATGAGAGTATGTAGATATCTATCAAATAATTTGCGTGCAAAATTAGATTGCGTGCCAAAATTAGATTATGTACAAAATTAAATTATGTACATAATTAATTTGCATACAAAGTTTAATTGTTCAAAATTTCTCCAAGTAAATGCATTAATCTAAGACAGTTTTCTTGAAGAAAAAAAAATGACCATGATCAAATTTCAAATACATTATTTAGAAGTTTGTCTCAGCCACAAATAAACTTTTACAATCTGCAAATCAAATGCTCTCAACCATATTTATATTTATATTTTGTGTTTTTGTTTTTCCAAACTTTTAGAAAGTATAACTTTTTTTTTTCTAATAGAAGAAACATATATCAAAGTTATTAGCCAAACCTGAACTAAAATTATTCATAATTATGAAACATAAATATTACTTTATATTTATTATATATTCTTTTAATAAAATATAGTAATTGATATTTGTCATGTTTCAATGCTAAGTTTTTAATTAATATATCGTTTGTTCTTATCAGAAAGCGATATACACTTAAATTCAGCACATGTACCAAATACTAAAAGTTTTTTTTTTTAAATTACATATTTTATGAAATGTAAAAGGTTTTGATCAATTTTCATTCTAAAAATTATTCTTAAAATATTTGATTAAAATCCACTTTGAAGAAAGAAATATGAATTATAATAGAAATAATGTAATATCCCATTTAAATAATAACCTTAATTAAATGAAATATCACACAGAATAATATAAGAAGCAAAGGCATGGAGTATAACGTCACTCCTTATAAATATCCAAGGTACTTAAAATGAAATACTGAGACACACCACGATGCTCATACAAAACAGAGTACAAGGATCGAGAATATTCAAAATAATTGCCCAAGAGGCAGATAAATACATGGGTTACAGTCCTAAAAGAAATTTGGACAACGAAATCCAACCCAAAGCTAAGCAGTAGAGTCTCTATCACCTTGACGACCATGAGGAGTTCTCAGATATGCTCACATCAATAAATTGATGATCATCGCAAGAAGAGAAAACCACACATAGAACATACAAATAAGCAGAAAGGGTAGGCTAGAGTAGAAAAACGTTTTATCATACAATTGCATACGATTTCATAGTCAAAGATACATACACCGACCAATCATGTGATGACTCACAAACAATACACTAAGACTCAAGACATGACTTATCCAGATACATATAATTAGTCGGATTCACAGGATGCTTGCACTTGTGGTGGCCTCTACTGCTCTGTAGAGCCAATTGCCAATGGGTTTCACCCTACCACTTACAAGGTTAGCCTTCAAATATCTAAGGCCTCCTGCTACTCTCACCACTTGAGTCAGTACGCTCTACGTGAGACTATTTGACTCTTTAAAGTGTCAGGATGCAATCTTTATTTGAATCCTTACTGAATTATATAACGAGGCACCACCACGAACTTCATGGAATTACGTCCTAAGTATGAGGCACCACTATGAGCTCTCACTAACAAGGGTCATGGAATTACGTCCTGACCAATGAGGCACCACCACGCAACCATCATGGAATTACGTCCTAACCACACCAGAATCATGTTTCTCCAACCAACACAAAGTCATTATACATACCAATTCCATGTTAACATTTATAACCAATCATCCCATTCATGTTACATGCCAAGATCATTCCATATTGATCAATGCCAGCCCATAAACCATCCAATACATGCAAAAATCACTCATTCCATGCTTTAACATAATAAATCCAACCAAACATGTGACAAACATCCAAGAACAGAGAAGCAAAAAAAACCTAGCACACTCTCGCCCAGTCCTTGCTTGGGCTGAAAGGCCTCGCTTAGGCGAGAGGTTTCCCTCGCTCAAGTGAGCTCCCTGTGCCTAGGCGAGACCTCAAGGAGTGGGAATAGTGGCTTTCTACACCTCGCTCAAAACGAAGACTCGTCGCCTAAGCGACAGCTCGAGCAGAAAACCTGGGCAAGCCTCTATTAGTCTCGCCTAGGTTAGACATGCTCGCTTGGGCGAGAAAACTAGTGCTCACCACTGTTCACTCGTGCAACAACCAAACATTCGAGACCTAAACGACATTTATTAATCTTCCAAACAATCACAACAACACCCAAGCATTTTAAACACGAAAACGAAGTTATAGCAGGTAGATATGACTTGAAAACATGAAACCCTAACTTCCCTTACCTGGAAAGAGCTAGCAGAATACTTTGACATTTAAGCGAATGAGTACGACAACTCCCGAAGCAGATTCGTGAGCTGAAAAAAAGCGGAACATTTTTTAAAACGAGTTTACTACGAAACCCTAACTAGAAATATGAAAATATGACTAGAGAGGATAAGTATGAGCTGGAGAATAACTTACATGGAGTAGGAAAACGAGGTTGAGCTACTTGACCAAGATTGAGAACAAACCCTAGCAGAGCACGACTCTTGTTCTAAGAGAGGGAAAGAGAAGGGTTTTCTGAAAAAATGAAGTGAATGAAGGTGTTAGGACAATTTAGGGTCTTTGGCACCCTATGGATCAGCTTTAGACCCAACTGATTAGGGTAGGCATTTTTAAGGACAGAATTATAAGAATCATAAGTGGGCCTTACACATCAAACTAATTTATAAATATCCAAATTATTTTTATTTTAAAAATATGAAATGAGATTATAAAAAATTAAAATAAGAAATAGAAAATATAGATTTTTAGTTTAAATTTAACTATTTATAATTGATTTGATTTGGAATAATTCGTACTCACTCTTACCAGGATACTTGGACTTGCCTAATTAAAACTTGATTCTGTCAAGAAAAATAACAAATAATTAAGTTTCAAAGTTTATCGTTCAAATAAAAAAAAAAAAAAACATGTAGGTTTTTTATGTTGTCATACCAAATATAATTCAGAAAACTGATTTATATAGTACTAATTTTATTGAAATAAGATATTATGAATAAAAGAGAATAGGTGGATAGTAATATGTGTTTTTGAATAAAAAATTAGGTGCAACTTAATTTATTTTAAGTGAAATACATATAGAGAAAAAAATATAAATATTTTATATATATATATATATATATATATATATATATATATATATATATATTAATCAATGCCAAAATGTTAGTGTCATGGGACATTTGGATTTGGATTGAAATTAATCTGGTAGGATTCATAACCTACCCCTTACTGGTGAGCACTTCTTCACAATTATCTCTGCTTCCAATTTATAAATTTTTCATTCCTTACAATATTTTTCAATTTTTATATATATATATATATATATATATATATATATATATATATATATATATATATTACTTAATTGATTTACGTAATCATAAAACTTTTTTTACTTGTTTTTAACTTTTCAAAACAATTTTTTTTATTAAATTTAATATAAGTTGTGAGATGAACGATAACCTTGTGAATGGTTTGTATTAAACACACATATGTAATAAAATTTAAAACACTTAATATATATTCAACATCAATATATCATCAACCATTATTAGCAAAAAAAACTTTAATATATGCAATGAAACCTAAAACACTTAATATATATATTCAACATCAACATCTTCAAACATTATCAATCAAAACAACTCTAACATATGTAATGAAACATAAAACACTTAATATACATTCAACATCAACATTATCATGAAAACAACTTCATTTAAGACTTCATATTGTTATTCAAGTCCAACAGACAATCCATGTCTACCCTAAATTCAACACATTATTGCTCAAAAGTTTGGAAAAGTTAAAATAATACATAGATTAACTTATCCTTAAATTATGTAAACTTTTTTTCTTGTTTTTCTCCTCGTATGAAAGGACTGACGGATCTTCAACCAATATTTTGGGTGTCAAAATGTTAGTTGAATTACTCTTTTGGTCCATTTTTTTTTAAGATGTCAAGTTGGTTCTCTAGTTTTTTTTAGTCTCAACTTAGTCCATTTTTTTAAAAAATTGATGTAATTGGTTCTTATCAAAATTCACATTAGGATTATGTCAATTACACCAACAAAACAAACCATCTTTAATTTTGATGATGAAAAAAATCTTCATCTAATTCAAGAAATTTAACGAAAAAAGAACCAAATTGCAACATTTTTTTAAAATTCGTGACCAAATTGAGATTAAAAAAGACTGGATGACCAACTTGATATTTTTGAACAAAAATATTAATAAAAAAAGTAATTCCAAAATTTTTATATAAACTAGTAAAACATTGTATTTACTTTTATTATGATAATAAAAAATAATAAAATTATAATTATTTTCATTTATAATGATTAAGTTTTAAAAAACAGTCAAATCCAAACAATGGTTAAATTGAACAAATGATTATTTAAAAGATAATATGAATAAAATAATTATTTTTATTTTAAAAAATGTTTAAAAGGTAAAATTGAAAAGTAAATGTGTAAAAAAAATCCTTATATATACATTATATAAAATATATTAAAAATATTAAATTTTTTAAAAAAAATATATATATATATATACATATATATATATATATATTTAAAATTACATATTAAATAATATAGATATAAAAAAATTGAGGGGCCATAACCCCTTTTTGTCATATGAAAGGTTGTTCACTAATGTATGAAAGTTGTGCGTCCTTCTTAATAAGTTCATTAAAAGGAGCAACGAGAATAGAGAATCCCTTCACAAATGTTTTATAAAAGTTAGTTAACCCATGAAAACTTTAGAGTTATACATATTTAGAGGTGGATCATTCTTGGATAGCCTTTATTTTCTCAAGTTCTACATGAACATTGTAACATCCCGTCAGGATATTACGAATTTTAATAAAATAAAGAAAAAATAAATAATTACACTGCATTTAATAGTACCTCATTTCCCGAAAATGCGGGAAATTAAATCTTTTATTAACGCTACAATGGGTTGCATCGCATCCATCATCCGATGTATTGCCTGCGCAATATCATCAGCCCCAGCATTATTCCTCTTCCGCCTATTTGCCATAGCCTGAGCACGCCACATATCACTGTTCACATCAAACAACTTTGGATAAGACTTATACCAAAAATTAGTTAACAAACAACAAACAAAATGATCTCATAAAAACCACACGGTAAGCTCACTCCCCATAGACCCCAAAAATCTTTTGAAAACCATTGCTCTGATACCAAATGTAACATCCCGTCAGGATATTACGAATTTTAATAAAATAAAGAAGAAATAAATAATTACACTGCATTTAATAGTACCTCATTTCCCAAAAACGCGAGAAACTAAATCTTTTATTAACGTGCAATAAAAGAAATAATACATAGTGGATGAAACTAAACGTAATAATAAAGCCTCTCATCACAGTTTACAAAATATTTCAAAACAAAATAATATAAAACTCCCAGGCTTTTTCCCCACTCCGCGGCTAAGCCTCACCAGCTCCACCTACAACATCATATGCTCACATGTACCGCGTACACGATCATCGTCAAACACAAGCAGATAGGGTGAGTTAAAAAGATGACAAAATGAATATATAAATTAATCATATATATATATATATAGAAAATTCATCAAAAGGAAACCCTTTCTTCTATCCCGCATGGCCACGACCATGTATCATATCATTTCACTACAAAGAAACCTCCTCTTCCTCATTCACATGGCCACCACCATGTAATATCCTTACACATCAGAGAAACTTGTTCCCTTCCTACCACATGGCCACAACCATGTAATACAAATGCACATCAAGGAAACACGTTCCATTCCTTTCACATGGCCACTACCATGCTAGCAGTATCCTACATCTTCTATTGAGTACCTCAAGGCGCCTTGCTGCCACACCTATCGGCCACAACCAATAGAGCACGTGCGGGGACCATGCTATGGATCACACACCGTAATGCCAGGTGGAGTTCCCAAATACGAACATAGTCCGTAACGTCCCAAGACTACCAAACTCGTCAACAATTCACTGAGGAGGGCAATCCATCTGGACCCATCCATACTGGCCACAACCAGCACAATCACACCGGCAACACTCGCCAACCCGAGCCACAACTCAAGAGTTCCTCGTGTTCATCCGCTATCCCGCGCCATAACTCAAAGGAAGTCATTTCGGGCCACAACCCATAGAATGCCACGTGCTTAACCCCTATCCTAAGCCACAACTCAAGGATACATTCCAGGCCACAACCCATGGAACACCAGCAAGCCCACCAATGAGGTATCTTAGAAGCCTTGTAGACCACGCCTCACAATTTCCATCTCACCCCTTTAATACAGTAGTGACACTTGCCTTGAACGCACAATAGTACCCTCGCTCCCTTAAGTTAAAAGCCTTCGTTCAACCACTCCAGCTTATCTCGCTTAAGCTAGACCCACTAGCTTGAGCGAGTCTCTAGAACCTCTACAGCCCACGAAGTCTCGTTTAAGCGAGCTCCTTCTCGCTTGGGCGAGACCCTCACTTGCCCATGATTAAAATGCGTCGTCTAGGCGACGAGTTCAACTAAACAACGAAACCATCCCTCTAACTCTCGCTTAGGCGAGGGACTCTTGCCTGATAGAGATGCCTCCCAAAAACACCCTACAACATACTTGAATTCTCGCCTGAGCGAGGCACACTCGCCTAGGCGAGATGGCCTGTCGCTTAGAACCAGATTCCCTCACTTGAGCGAGATGCTCGTGTAACAACATGATTTGCGTCTTTGTAACCTCGCCTGAGCGAGAAATACAGACCCCAAATCTATTTACGCACGCACACCAGAAACCATGACCAATTCAACACCTTAATTCATACCAAAGCAGTTCACATCAATTTCATCAACCATATGAACATAATTTAGATACATTTCAGACCCCCAACACCCACATGTGCACAAAAGTCACATACTCAGTACATAATTCCATCATAATCACACATTTAGGTAAGAATGCCAATAGAACGGTGCTCAAATACCCAAACCCCAAATTCCCTTCATGTGGAACATGAAATTCATGGCAAAACAGTATCACAATGATGCAATATGACAAAAGTATACAATTACGGGTTCAACTCCCCTAACCTGGATCCTTTTGCTTAGTAGTGGATTACTTGAAAGCTTCCAAAAACACCAATGACCACCCTTCTTTGCTTATCCCTCAATTCAGTCCCAAAACCTCACACTCAACCTCGCCAAATCACTATAACTCGTGCTCTCTTTCTGGGAAAAATTCTAGCTTGCCAAAAACCGTCAATTTCACTCCAAGTTGACCTTTTATATGATGCTTTAATGTGGTTTAATAAAAAAAAACGAAAACTAGTTTTTATTTCTATTCAAGGCCCATTACTTGATGGTTTTTCAGCCCCCTACCCCTTCTGCTAGGGTCTTCTCCACCTTTTCATATTCAAGCCACACCATTTATTAACAAAAAAAGAGTCAAATTTGGGTTCACTATGGTTTGAACCCATCCATGCTCATTATCAACTCAAGGCACAACCACTCAAACAAATTTATCTTTTGTGATAATTCACCTAATTCTATAATCATGTTATCTCTCAACAAGATTATACTTATCATTAAAATTAATAATAATCAAACAATACAAAATGACTTACATAGGACTCAACCCAAGTCCTCTCACACATATAAAGTACTCTCAACCAATTAAGCTAGTACTTTTTTCACATTACACCAATCATTATTTAATGTCATAAAGGCTCCTCTACCTGCATTTATTAATTAATTATTTATTTAATTAATTAATTTTCTCGGTTCTTACAAACATCATCCATTCCAATCTTGAATGTAAAACATATTAGAACCAAATGAAAATAAACTCTATTAGATGAAGCAATTTTAATGATAACAAATGTTATTTTTCATATAACATGAGTATAGTCATTCAAAGAATATATGTTGCAAGCTCACTAATCAAACGATGAGTTCGATACACTGATCAAACAATATTATGTTGGGAAACAATATCAAAACATTAATCAGACGATACAATGGTTTATCATAGTTTATTGATTCAACATAAATACTTTGAATAGTTTTACGTTTGCTATTGCAATTGAAATTGAAACTCGTTACATCTAACAAGACTATTAAATCTTGAATCGATAAGATGATACATGTTGAAGATCATACTCATGTTGGCTAGATAATTAAATCTTCAACTAATTAGATGATACTATAAAGATTTAGTCATCAAAACTACAATTATTTGACCAAAGAATTAATAAGTACACATTTTTAAATTACTAAATTGGTCATAATTCATCAAGTTGCGATGCTCAAATTATTTCTAGATAATTTAACATTAATTATTGAAAAGACGTTTTAAATTAATTATCCTTCAAATAAAAAATTTCCTTAAATGTTAAGCCATTTTTATTTTTATATATAGAAATATTTTATATATTTTGATATGTGAATTATATTACTTTGATCTTAATTTGATACTATTGCTAATTAGATATTACATAATTTCTTGCACAAGTTTCCTTTAACAGATATTTTCTAAAAATTGAAAAGGAGATAAAAATCAAAGTTTTCAAATCAAGTTCTTGTTGGCTCAAAGAATGAAAGGAAAAGATTAAAGGGTCAACAAAGATATTTGAAACTTTAAATAAAGATCTAAAGATCATTTTGAAGAGATTATCTAAGACTTTCCATATGAAGAGTTATATGATAAGACACCAACAAAAGTTAATAGAGAATCAAATCCAGCAAAATTCTAACGATTATCTTCTCAATAACTATAATCAACACATTCGTTTGATGGGTTTCTTATTGTCTAGCATTGGTTATTTTTTCTTTGTCTAGTTTGTGTAAAACATTTTTTATTCATTTGTGACTTAAATACGTTATGTTTTAAGTTATCAAATCACTTTAATATATATTTTCACTACATTATAGATTTTGTTATCATCAAAACCTAATCATTTATCATTTGATGAAGAATTGGATGTAATTTTCTATTTACAAACAAACTAGTATAAGAAAACAACTTAATTCATTCATAGTTTCAATTCTACTAGCCAAAATTGCTTCAGACTGCAAGAAGTTACGATTTGAGTAATTTTTTCAGTAGCGTGGGTATTTGCTTTTGACTATTGCTTGAATATGATCATTAAAGTCTAATATAACTTTTTTTGATGGAATTTCAATTTCTACTAAACCATCATTTGGTTCACACAATTTACCATCTCCAAGTTTGACTTTCCAATCTAAAATTTTTAATTTGTGTTATTGGTGTCTAACCTCGAAGATTGGATTTTGTTATGTAATTCATTTACATATAATTTATTATATGTAGAAACTAACCTCATATTAGATTCTATTATGCAATTCATTCTCAATATCATAAATGTATAGTTGTACAAACTTTGACATTACACTAACTAGTGGTAAATGACTTCTAATTCTATGCTATGATTGACCATATATTTTTTATATTTGGTGGACCTCGTCCATTATTAATAGACTTATCTATCTTTTCTCCATGGGAGAAAAATGCTAACACCATGTTATATTTTCTAATATTTTACTAGTAGTTCTTACTTATACTGAATTAATATCAGTAAGAAGTTGGTTCAGAACAGAAGGAGGTTCTTTTAATAATGATAGTTCAACTTTCTCATTACTACTACATTATTGAAACTTTAGATTAATAGATTGTTTCCTTATCCTTTCATGATACCACATATTAATTTTGTAATGCTCACATTTAAATAGGGTCACCTATATCTTCGTAATGTTTAAATATATAAAATATGTATTTAGTAAGGATTAAATATAACTTTACTAGTATTTGTTCATTATCGGAACTTGAATTTGTGTGCACTAACATATCTAATCACATATCAGTATAAAATTGTTAATAATATCTTAATATGTGGTCAAATGGTAACCAATTAATGCATATATATGTCATTTTGCAATTGTATAACAAATATTAAATAACACTTTTTGGTTGGCTAATGAATGCTGAAGTATTATATTTATCGTATCCATTTTGGTCTGATGGATCAAAGGGATTGATGCGTCTTTTTTCATATGATAATTGTTTTGTGACTTATGCTTGATTAAAAAAAATCATTGAAATATATACAAAATGCAGAGAAAATAGCATAATACATATAAAACTTGTGGAAACACAATAATTATTATTATTAGGAAAATTACAAAAAGTTATATAGAGAGGGAATAATAAGAGGACACTTGTCACAATAGAACATGGGGTGTAGAAAGAGAATAATTTATGTGAATCAAGATAATGAAGAACATGTTCACAAAAAGAGAAGAAGAGTAACAAGGAATTCAAACAACACATGGCTAAAATAATTTTTTTTTCTAATTTATATTTCTAATAACTACTTTTTTAAATTTAAATAATTACTCAAAAAATTTATTTTTCAAGTAACTATTATTTTAAATTCAAATGATTAGTCATAATAAAAAACTATTTATAAAATAAAAATATATATAAAAATTATTTTTTTATGATTATTTTTATAACAATTATTTTATAATTTATGAATATTCTTATTTCAGAAAAATATAAACATTTTATAGTTTAATAAAAAAATTTAATAAAAAAAAGGTGAAGAGGAAGAAAAAGAAAAGCCTATTTGTGCACGTATTATTTTCTTACTTATCAAAAAGAGTAATCGCACTCAGAAGGCAAAAGGGTCGTTTCTTTTGGGTCTTCTGCATCTCAAAGCCCGTTTAAAGAAATATGCATTAATCCAATCACAAAATTCAAATTCAAACTCAAGTCTTTCCCTCGCTCTTTCCATTCAACTCCACTCCATCACCTCCACACCACAGTCGCCGTCTCCATTATGTCGTTCTTCACCGTCGCCGATTCCGACACTCCCCCCTCACTCACCTCAACACCGTCGAAAACGCCGTCGTCGAAGGTGAAGAGTCGGCAGAGCCAGGCATAGTCGAAGTCGGGGTTCGAGGCGTACAACCGGCTACAGGCCGCGGCTGTGGCATTCAGCGAGACGATGTCGATCCCGGAGATCGTGGCGGTCGGAGGACAGTCCGACGGGAAGAGCTCGCTCTTGGAGGCGCTCCTCGGGTTTCGGTTCAACGTGCGTGAGGTCGTGATGGGCACGCGCAGACCCCTCATACTCCAGATGGTTCACGACGCCTCCGCTCTCGAACCTTGTGAAAGATAAAAAATCAATAGCAGAAAAAATAGTATAATCCAGCAACACCTGGTTTAGTATTGGTATTCAAAAACACAAGAAGTTTCAGTACAGAAATAATGCAATAGCAACAAAAAAAAATTCCCAAATATTCATAAACAGACCAAAAAACATAAGAGAGAATTTTCTATAATCCATCCATATGCCCTACGTTATTATCCGTAATTATATACTAGTATTTCCCCACACATATTTTGTTAGTCTTTTGTTTGGTATTTTGGATCTTGTGTCCCTGCTCCCTTTCCAGCCCTATGTCTCACTTGCCATGTAGCCTTGACTAAGTGTTTCTCCAGCTGTATTCTCACCTTTCTTCATTGACTTTATTACAATTTCTCTTCCATTAAAGTCAACCTTGCCCTTAAGGTTGAAAGTCGGAAAAGCCTCCACAAACACAGATTGATCTTCCCATGTAGCCTCCTCTTTTGGAAGACCTTCCCACTGAACCAAGAGTTGTGGAACCTGCTGATGCCCCCTTATAATAACTCTAGACTTTAAAATTGCGCAGGGTGGAATGATAGGAGAGAACTCTTTGTCAGATATTGGTAAAGGCACGTAGGGTGCAGTATGATCTCCGTGACAGAGTTTCAATTGGGATGTATGAAATATGGGATGGATGCGAGTAGTAGATGGCAATTGAAGTTTATAAGCAACCTTGCCAATTCTTTCAGTAATATTAAATGGCCCAAAGTACCTTAAGCCCAACTTTTGATTTTTCCTTAGAGCCAAAGAGTGTTGTCTGTATGGTTGTAGCTTCACCAAAAAAGAATCACCTATCTGGAATTCCAATTTACGTGGCTTTTGATCAGCGTACTTACTTTGTATTTGTTGAGCTCTATGCAAATTCCTCTTCAATTTCTCTAGGATTGCATCCCGAGTCAATAGTTGGTCCCTAACAGAAATGGGATATGTCATATCAGCAGTGTATTTAACAATAGATGGTGGATCTCTCCCACACACTATCTTGAAAGGTTTCATTCCAACACTTGTATGATAAGCGATGTTGTACCAATATTCCGCCCACGGTAGTAATTTTGACCAATCTTTCAGGGCATCAAACGTAAAACATCACAAATACATCTCAACACATTTATTGAGTACCTCAAATTGTCCATCACTTTGAGGATGGTAAGTTGTGGACATATTCAATGTAGTATCACTGATCTTCCAGAGATGTCGCCAAAATTGACTAATGAAAACTTTGTCTCGATCGGAGACTATGAATTTTGGAATTCCATGTAATGTGACCACCATTTTCATAAATGCTTCTGCCATTTGTATACTGGAATAATATGCTTTTAGAGGGGTAAAATGTGCATATTTTGATAGCCTATCCACAACTACATAAATCATTATGTATCCTTGGGAAGAGGGTAAACCTGTAATGAAATCCATAGCTAAATCCTCCCAGATTTGGCTTGGAATAAGGAGAGGCTGCAATAGACCAGCTGGTAAGGTGGTGGCTGCTTTAGCCTGTTGACATATTAAGCATTGTTGCACGAATTTTCTAACATCACCATGCATGCTTGGCCAAGAAAACTGTGTTGCAATTCGAACTAAGGTCCTTGTGTAACCAGCATGACCGCCTATAAGAGTTTTATAAAACTCTTGAAGAATTTGCTGGATTAAGGCATGCTTTGCAAGCAATACTAGCCTTTATTTCCAGAATAACAATTCACCTTGAACATTGTAATGAGGCTTGACAGGTTGATTGTCTTTACAGGACAATAGTACAACATACAATTCAGGATCAGTCCGTTGGGCCTCTTGAATAGCAGAAAGTAAGTGAGGAATTGGTTGAGACCAAGCCATATAAAATGATTGAGATAGGGAATCGACTGCTAAGTTTTCGTTCCCCGGCTTGTATTCAATTGTGAAGTCATACCCTAGCAACTTATGAAGCCATTATTGTTGTTCCGGGGTCTGAAGGGTTTGATTTGTCAAACTTCTCAAACTTTTCTGGTATGTTCTAATTATAAATCTATGGCCCAACAAATAATGTCGGAATTTAGCTATGGCCTCTGTAATAGCATAAAATTCCCTAGAGTAAGCAGATTGTTTCTGCATGTGTATAGTCATTTTCTTTGAAAACAACGCAATTGGATGTTGGTTCTGTCCCAACACTGCACCCACACCAATTCCTGATGCATCTGTCTCTAACGTAAAAGGTTGAGAAAAATCTGGTAGAGACAACACAGGAGCAGTTGTGATAGCATTTTTTAACTGGTTGAATGCAATTGTGGCTCTGTCTCTCCAAGAAAAATTGTCCTTTTTAAGCAAATCAGTCAAAGGACTTGCTAATGTAGCATAGCACTTTATAAACCGTCTATAGTAACCAGTTAGTCCCAAAAAACCCCTCAATTGCTTCAAATTAGTGGGAGTGGGCCAATCTATGACAACTTGAACCTTATTAGCATCCATTTGAATCCCTGCTCCAGACACTGTGTGACCAAGATATTCAATTTGTTGTTGACTAAAGGAGCATTTGCTAAGCTTAGCATACAATTGATGGTGCTTAAGCAACTTGAGAACAACTTCAAGGTGGTGCAGATGAGCCTTCCATGAGGAGCTATAAACCAGAATGTCATAAAAAAAACCAAAATAGATTTTCGTAACATGCTTTGGAACACCGTATTCATTAAGCTTTGGAAGGTGGCTGGGGCGTTAGTGAGCCCAAATGGCATAACAAGCCATTCATAATGCCCTTTGTGCGTTCTAAAGGTTGTTTTGTGTCTATCATTTTCCTTCACCAGGATTTGATGATAGTCGGACCGTAAATCCAATTTGGAAATATATAATGCTCCATGTAACTCATCAATAAGTTCATCAACCGTTGGAATAGGGAAACTATCCTTTACCGTTATGGCATTCAGGGCTCTATAATCAGTACAAAAACGCTAGGTTCTATCTTTCTTTTTTACCAAGATGATGGGACAAGAAAAAGAACTTGAACTAGGCACAATAATGCCCTCGTGCAACATATCTTGAACCATATTTCGATTTGTTGTTTCTGACTCAAAGGATAGCGGTAGGGCTTGACCTTAATGGGATCTGCGCCATGTAGCAGAGGAATGGAATGATTGTGAGATCTGGTGGGTGGTAACCCCGATGGTACAGAAAACACATCTTGATATGTCTGAAGCAAAAGATCAATCTCTGGTTCAATATTTGTAGGCAAGTCCAGCCAATAATCTTGATAACAGGGAACAGTGTTAAATTGTAAGGAGTATAATTTTGCAATAGCATGAGTGTGCTGTAATCTTCTCATGTGATGAAATTGAACTGGACTAGGAAGTTTGTTAGAGTCGCCCTGTAGTGTGATAATTTGTTGCCTAACAAGAACTTCAATGTTAATGTGCTATAGTCAGAAATATGTGCTTTGAGAGTGGCAAGCCAAGCTGCCCCCAACACCAAATTTGCTCCTGAAACAGGAAATAAAAACACAGGCAAAAGAATTGAATGGCCTTGGACTTTGACTTCCAGATCCGTGATAACACCTTCCACCATTAAAGCACTACCATTTCCAACCACAACCTTAAATTTCTGAATAGGTTCAATGGGTAATTTAAGGTAGTGGGCTAACCGAGGCTGTAAAAAATTGTCGGAATTGCCACTGTCGATCAAGATTTGAATCCGCATGCCCTGGGTCGACCCTTGGAACCTCATGGTACCCAAACCGGCAGATCCTTTCAAATCATTAAAAGATAGATGAGGGTCATCTTGACTATTCAAGCCCTTATCAATTTCATTATCCTGGGGAGGGTTAATGAGATCTTTATCATCATCCATTTGCAATAACAAATGTTGTTTGTTAGGGCATCGATGTGAAGGGATGAATTTATCATCGCAGGTGAAACATAATCCTTTATCTCTTCTAAGTTGCATTTCAACTAGAGACATTTTCTTAACATTGAAATTGCGGGAAGTATTGGTGGATGACATAGTCAGGGGTCTAGGAAGTAATGGAGGTAGAGATGATGACTTAAGGGACTGGGTTGAGTCATGTTTGTGGCTTGTGTTTTAGGGTAATAGTTGTACTGGTACTGTTTGGGTTTAGGAACAGAGGAATATTTCTCCTTGATTAATTTAACAAAGGAAAACATAACGCATCAAGGTGGTAGGTTCTTGAGCCAACACATCCCTACGAATTTCCACTTTTAATCCACCAACGAAACAATCCAGAAGAGCTTCAGTTGTAACCCCTTGCACCTGGTTATCTAGAGATGTGAATTTGACATAATAGTCTTGGACTGAACTTTCCTGAGTAAGCTTAAACAAATTAGATCTCGGGCATTCATAAGGAGAAGGTCCAAATTCCCGTTCTAAGGCTCGAGTAAACGCAACCCAGGTTGGGAAAAAGTTGGATGTAGACATCATTTGGAACCATGGCACAACATCTTTTTCCATATGCACTGTAGCTATTGTTAAACGTTGCTCATCTGACGTATTATAGTAATTAAAGAATTGCTTCGCTAGAAAAATCTAGTGAAGCACATCAGAACCATCAAATCTAGGAAAGTCCAATTTAACATTGCGAACCTGAAAGGAAGGGCGCGACGAATTTTAGACCCAGATTGCAGATTTGCAAAGGATTGGAGTACTGAGTCCAATATAGTTTCCACCGTTTCGAATCGAGTATTATCATCACTTCGTTGATTGGTCATTGTCTCCAGCAATCGTTTAATGTACCGATTGGTAGCAGCTACCACATCATTAAGGGTTTTCACATCAATAGAGAGGTCCTTGAGGCGAGAAACCTCCACTGTGAGTTCTTTTAGACGAGTATTCTCCGCCATGACTCAATGAAAGCACCAATTGAAAGATAAAAAATCAATAGTAGCAAAATTAGTATAATCCAGCAACACCTCGTTTAGTATTGGTATTCAAAAACACAAGAAGTTCCAATACAGAAACAACGCAACAACAACAAAAACAGAATTCCCAAATGTTCATGTACAGAAGAAAAAACATAAGAGAGAATTTTCTATAATCCATCCATACCCCCACATTATTATTCGTAACTATATACTAGTATTTCCCCACACATATTTTGGTAGCTTTTTATTCGGTATTTTGGATCTTGTGCCCTTGCTCCCTTTCCAGCCTTCTGCCCCCACTTGCCGCATGGCCTTGACTAACCGTTTCTCCAACTGTATTCTCACCCTTCTTCAATGGCTTTATTACACCTCGATGCGGCTTCCAGGTTTTCAATTTTCCCGTTCTCTTTTAGTGAATTGAATGTCGCAGAGTGGATCTTCTTTCAGGAATCCAAGTTTGGTAGAGATATTGTTTGGTTCCGTTGGGTTTCTGAATTTTGAATGTTTCTTTCCTCATTGGGCTTGTATTTGCTGCATGACATTGGGTGTATTATAGCAATATACTTATACTTATTTGTATTAAAGTTGGGAGAGGTTAAAGTATTTTTACTCTAGAAGCAACATATATTTTCTTCTCGATTCACGGTTTGAAACGAGCATATTTCTATTGGAATTTCAAAGAATACTTTTGTAATTTTCATCCAAATATGTACTAAGTTCTCGAAATTCTATCTATTGGTGGATTTGGTTTAGAAAGGAAACTTTCTTGCCCGAAATTGGAAATTCGAACAATTTGTTGAGAGGAATGGAATATACTGTTGTCATGGTCCATTAATTAAGGTGTAGAACCGATGGAGGCAAATGTGTTTTTGTCATATGAATGGGTAAATTGCGGATGACATACAATGGAAAGACCTATGCTTTTAGTTTCTCTAAAATTGGGGTTGAATATCTCTCAAATTTAAGATAAAATAAATTTAGTTCCTCAAATTTGAATAAAATACTTCTTTACTATGAACATCTTTTCAGATTTGATGAACTAAAGTTTCTTTTTTGTTAAATTTAGGAGATTAAAATCTGATTTACTCCAAATTTCACGAACTAAAGACATAATAAAACGGTTTAATTATGTCTTTGGTCTCCATTTTGGAGTCAAAATCTCAAAATGGTACCCAAATCTTTAAAAATCTCAAATTGGTCCCTTTTTTGTTAAAACGTCTCAAGTTTGCCCTTTTTGTTAAGTCAAGGTTGACGCTGTTAAATGGGGTGCCACGTGTCAGTTCTTCGATTTTTATTTTTATTTTTAATTTTTTTTGAATTTTTTTTGAAAATAAAAAATTTGCCACGTGTCAAGCTGTCGTCGTGCCACGTGGTAGTGACAGAGTGATGTGGCAGTGATAGTGACACCTGTCAGTATTATGCCAGGTGTCATTTCCTTAGTCTCAATTTGGTCTCGGTATTCTAATTTTTGTCTCAATTTAGTCCCTATTTTTGTAAAAATAATTCAATTTCGTCTCTCTCCAAATTAAAACAAAAATTAAGTTTATATAAATGTTATACAAATATTTTTATTAAATTTGATATTTTTATTCAAATTGATATTTTTATTATATATTTTTAACATAGCTAAGTTTATTTAAAATTGTGTTTCACATTCAACTTTAATTAAAATTGTTTTCAAATTTTAAATTTATATGGCTTTTATTGTTACATGAACTAGTTAATTTATGAATTTTTTTTTCTATTAACATTATTTTCTATTAACAACTTTAAAACAATTTTAAATAAAGTTCAATGTAAAATATTAATTAAATGAACTTAATTTGGTTAAAAATATTTACTTGAAATATCAATTTTGATGGAAATATTTGTGTAGATTTATATAGAAATTAAATTTGATTTCAATTTGGAGAGGGACAAAATTGTTACTTTTTACAAAAATTGGGACTAAATTGAGACAAAAATTAAAATAAAGGGACCAAATTGAGACCACCTGACATAATACTGACACGTGTCATTGCCATTGTCACATCACTCTGTCACTGTCACGTGGCACGATGACAGCTTGACACGTGGCAATTTATGATTTTTTTAAAAAAATTCAAAAATAAAAAAAAATCATAAAAAAATTAAAAAAAAATCAAAAATTTGAGGAACTGACATGTAACACTCTCTCTAATGACGTCAATCTTGACTTAACAAAAAGGGCAAACTTGAGACGTTTCAACAAAAAAGGGATCAATTTAAAACTTTTAAAAATTTGGGTATCATTTTGAGATTTTGCCTCTAAAATGAGAACTAAAGACATAATTAAACCTAATAAAACATATACTAGAAACTAGTGAATCCTATTTCATGTTTATCTCCTTCATCTTAAGGAGTAAATGGAATTAAAGTTTTGTGTCGTTCAATGGTAACATCCAACAAATGTAAGGGAGATGTTTGTTTCACCGCATTTTAATTTTAATAATGCATTCCATTTTATTCTTTCTCATTCTATCAATCCAAGCATAATCTAAGTTAACCAATTTGATTCCTAACTTCAACAATTATCAGTCATTTTAGTCAATAAAACTAAAAAAAAAAAAGCATTGCAGCATGTTGCATTTCAATCTATTTGTCTGCTAAACACTCACAAAGGTAGGTTTTGGTGAAAAAAATAGAATGAAATATATCAAGAGTTTTGTATAATGTGTGGTGTATTGTTAAAAGTGATAAGATTTTAATTTCATTAAAAGTAGAAAACTAAAAAGAAAAAAATTAAAATGGGTTCTTCTATTTTGTATTGTTTATATGCCGCCAAGCTAGGTTCGGGTTGATTGGTTTAAGCTTTGACTCTTTGAAAAGGCCTAACTTAATTTGGTTGAGATTAAATTAAAATTAGTTAGGTGTTTGGTTCATAGTTTGACCATTTGGCAACATTGGTTTTGAATTTACATTTCTTTTTGTTTTGCCAATATGTTTTATTCTCGAGTATTGGAAACACAGGAGGAGGATTCAGAAGAGTATGGAAGTCCCATAGTTTTGGCATCTGCGATTGTTGACGTTATAAAGTCCAGAACTGAGGCACTTTTGAAGAAAACAAAGGCAGCAGTTTCTCCAAAGGCAATTGTAATGAGAGCCGAGTATGCACATTGTGCTAACCTTACTATTATTGACACACCTGGGTTTGCTCTTAAGGTGAGTTCTTGAAATTCTTGGCCTGTGAGAAGTGAAGGTTTGACATTTATGCTCGCTGAATTGTATTTAAGAAAATGATATTTCAACAAAACTTTTTGACTCATTTTTTACAATATTGACGTGGCAAGGGATTTTAATTTTTTTATTGCAAATGCATTAATGAGACAAACCCTTACACGTGCGGGAACATTTCTTAGGCAAAGTGAAAGAGAGAGAGAATGAAATACAAAGAAAGAAGGAAGTGGTGGAAAGGAAGAACCATTGCAGAGAGAGAGAAGTGAAACATTGCAGACATACAAAGAGAGGAAGTGCTGGAAAGTGTGAAGCATTGCACCGTGTGTGTGGGTTAGCGAAGATAGCGGCTACTGGAAGTCCTTGACGACAACCATCTCATCGTCCTCATCGTAGCATTGAATCGTTGTTGTGAGTCCATTACACATATTTCCCCCTGCGTATTCGTCGAAAGGTGTTCCTAAAAAACCCTTATTTTGCCTGTTTTATTTTTCGGAACAGAGGACCCAAAATTTGAACATGCAAAAGTTTGTTTATTGCTTTTGTATGTCATTTCATATTTGAATAGGTTGTTGAGTAAATTAGGTGTTTGTGGCAGTTTCAAATTGTTATATTTGTCATGTCATCCATAAGTGGGGAGCAAGGACTACATGTGTGAGGAGTCAAGTTACAAATTGTGGAGCGAAGTTGCAGATTTTACAAGAATTGAAATATGATTTTGTGATAACAGAATGCAGTCACTTACACAAATTTTGCACCATACAAGGTCCATTTAATAAACACTGAATATTCACTGTTGTGGGTGTTTGTGGCTCTTTCAAATTGTTCAATTCATCAAATCTTCCAATTTGAGGACTAAAGCGTTAACGTGTAGGGAGTACTGGTGGAAAATGTGGACTGCACTTGCAGGTTGTAAAGAAATATAATTGCGGTAATTTGATCATACCATGCAATCACAAAAACACTGAATATTGACCATGGTTGATAATTGTGGTTTTTTAAAATTATCAAAATCCACATGTCATCCGTAAGTGGGGAGTCAAGCATTAATATGTGGGGATTGAAGTTGGATATTATGTTTCGAGGTTGCAGATTTTTTTAAAATATGGTATTGGGTTCACACTATTCACTCACTTAAACAAATTTTCCATCTTTCAATCTCAATTGACTGACGTGGGTGCTTTCATACTTGACAATTGCTAAAATACCCATATCATATGTAAGTGAGGAGTCAAGCATTAATATTTGGAGAGTTAAGTAGGACAGGTTGCAGATTTTTTGAAAACTAATTTAAATATCATATTGGAGTCACACAATTCATCCGCTTAAAAAAAATTTCTATCATCCAATCTCCATTCACTGACGTTGGTGCTTTCTTACTTCACAATTGACAAAATACTCAAGTCATACTTAAGTGGGGAGTCAAACTTTAATATGTGGGGAGTTAAGTTGAACATTAAGTTTCGAGGTTGCAGATTTTAATAAAACTAATTTAAATATCATATTGGGATCACACAAATCACCGACTTAAACAAATTTTCCGTCATCCAATTTTCATTCACTAACGTGGGTGCTTTCTTACTTCACAATTGACAAAATATTGAGGTCCTACGTAAGTGGGGAGTCAGAAATTAATATGTGGGGAGTTAAGTTGAACATTATGTTTCAAGGTTGCAGATTTTTATAAAACTAATTTAAATATCATATTAGGATCACACAATTCACCGACTTAAGTAAATTTTTCATCATCCAATTTCCATTCACTGACGTAGGTGCTTTCTTACTTCACAATTGACTAAATATTCAAGTCATATGTAAGTGGGGAGTCAAAAATTAATATGTGGGGAATTAAGTTGAACATTATGTTTCAAGGTTGCGGATTTTTATAAAACTAATTTAAATATCGTATTCAGATCACACAATTCATCAACTTAAACAAATTTTCCATCATCCAATTTCCATTCACTGACGTGGATGCTTTCTTACTTCACAATTGACAAAATACTCAAGTCATACGTAAGTGGGGAGTCAAACTTTAATATGTGGGGAGTTAAGTTGAACATTATGTTTCGAGGTTGCAGATTTTTATAAAACTAATTTAAATATCGTATTGGGATCACATAATTCACCGACTTAAACAAATTTTCTATCATCCAATTTCCATTCACTGACGTAGGTGTTTTCTTACTTCACAATTGACAAAATACTCAAGTCATACGTAAGTGGAGAGTCAAGCATTAATATGTGGGGAGTTAAGTTGAACATTATGTTTCGAGGTTGCAGATTTTTATAAAACTAATTTAAATATCATATTGAGATCACACAATTCACCGACTTAAACAAATTTTCATTCACTGACGTGGATGTTTTTTACTTGACAATTTCCAAAATACTCAAGTCATACTTAAGTGGGGAATCAAGAATAAATATGTGGGAAGTTAAATTGGACATTATGTTTTGAGGTTACAGATTTTTTTAAAGTAAGTTAAATATTGTATTGGGATCACACAATTCACCCACTTTAAGAAATTTTTTATCATCCAATTTCCATTCATTGACGTGGTGCTTGTCTTACTTGACTGTTGCCAAAATGTTGAACTCTTCCGTAATTGGGGAGTCAAGCTTCAATATATAGAGAGTGTTGTTGTAAATTCTGGACTACACTTGCATCTTAAAAATATATTTTAATATGGTATTGGGATCACACAATTAACTCACTTTAACAAATTTTTCATCATCTAATTTCCATTTACTAACATTGATGCTTGTCTTACTTGACAATTTTCAAAATTATCAACTCAACCCATAAGTAGGGAGTCAACCATTAATATGTGGGGAGCAGTGTTGCAAATTCCTAATTGCTCTTGCAGGTGGTTAAAAAATTAAAATATTGTAACACACATTGCATTGTCCTTCATACAATTTCAATAATCGAAATACTGCATATCCACCATAGTCTGTACTTATGTTGCTTGAAAATTGTCAAAATCCTCAACTCATCAGCAAGTGGGAGTTAAGAATTATTATGTGGGGACTAGTGTTGTAAATTCTAGACTGCAATTGCATCTTTTAAAAAAAATTCAATATGATTTTTTGATCACACAATGCATTCACTTACACACATTTTACATCATACAATTTTCATAACCTGAACATGTATATTGACTAACGTGGGTGCTTTTGGTCCTTCAAAATTATAAATTACGTCAAAGCTTAAATAAGTGAGGACTCAAGCATTAAAATGTGGGGAGTATTGTTGCAATTTCTACACTACAGTTGCAGATTTATAAAAACTGTCAACATATAAATGAACAACAGAGTTCCAAATTAATATTTAGCAAAACTTCAACAACACCTATGTCCTTCATGTGTGCACCAATTACAAAAAATCAGGGGATCTACCATATGTTTTTACTCAACAAAACAAATAACTTTACCAAAATATCACACTCTGGTCAAATTAATTGAGACTACTACAAGAACCCAAATACGGATATCCCCAAATGTGCTTTCTTCATATATTCCAAAGAGCCACAACTCTAGAAAATCACCGTAGTCTCCGCAAACCCACACAGACCGCTGGAAAATCACAGCGAAGTCACAATGCAGCGGTCTCGATGAATGTTATTGAATGAGAATAGTGGAAGTGGCCTCCCTGTAGACTATCAAATGGTTGTCGGGGAGCACTTCAGGTGGCCGTTGTCTCCTGTTACCCATAGAGAGGGCTGCAATGCTTCTTCCTTTGCAGTAATTCCTTCTCTCTCCACCACTTCCTTCTTTCTTAGTATTTCATTCTCTCTCTTTCACTGAGAATTTAGTATATATTTTAATGTGATCCATGTAGTCGATTTCACGCAATGTGATAAGACTTTTGTGGTGGTATTTCTTTGGTTAAGGAGTTAATGAATCACACTACTCATCAAGTTATGACAGGAAAGGAAAATAAACTGTTAGTATGTAATCAACAATCGATGTATATCTTGAGGTTGATGATATTGCCATTAGGCTGCATAAGCATGGATTTAAATTGTGATTGCAGTTGTGGTTGCATTGTGGAATGCAGTCAGCCGTAACGGCCACTTGATGTGGTTGTAGTAGTAGTGGCAGCCACTGAGATGTTTCATCCTTCATCACACCATAGTTTGATGTATATAATGGTTACATAGTACGCTGTATTTTTAGAGACTGGTTTTAATGATCAGCTTTCCAATGCTTGCAGGAATTTGGTGACCGGTGGGAAGTGGATCGCTATTTGAGTGCTAGTGGTTACCTTGGGGATAGCACTCACCCCTTTTTTGTGGCACTTCCAGAGGATAGGGGTAATGTTTCAAATGATGAGTTCCGGAAGCAGATTTCTCAGGTGGATTCAGAGGTTCTTCGTCATCTGCGTGAGGGTGTAAAGGGAGGTTTCGATGAAGAAAAATTCAAATCTTATATTGGCTTTACTAGAGCAACGCTGCAGTGAAGTGACTTCTGAACTTGCTAGAATGGATTCGAAAATACAGGCCACCTCAGATGTTTCCCATCTCAGGAAATTTGCAATGATGAACGTGGCATTGGGGTTTGGCCTGGTGTCATTGCCTCTGTAAATCCTCCCAATGCTACTCTTCGTCTTTATGGAGGAGCTGCATTTGAGAGGGTGATGCATGAATTTCGCTGTGCAGCATATTCCATAGAATGCCCCTCAGTGTCGAGGGAGAAGGTGATTTACTTTTCATAAACGTGTGAGGAATATATTCCTTTATCATTCAATTTTCAACTTCGAATTCTTAGGTATCTTTTATAACAGGTTGCAATTATATTACTCGCCCACGCTGGTCGAGGTGGGGGAAGAGCAAGAACAGAGGCTGCTGCAGAGATTGCTCGAGCGGCTGCTAAATCATGGCTATCTCCTCTTCTTGACACTGCTTGTGACCAACTTGCTTTTGTCTTGGGAAGTTTATTTGATTTGGCTTTAGAAAGAAACTGTATTCAAGATTTAGAATGTAAGTGAAGAACCTTGGTTATTAGGTTCTGTCTTCATTACTTAAATGTTACAATTTTCTTCGATAACTGTTCCTTTTTCTGTTCTAAATCATGGCATCATGTCATTCTTCGATAGTTAGCTATTTTAGTCTAAGAAATGTAACGGGTTATTTAATGGGACTGCAATTCATTAGGTCCAATTGAAGGTGGGTTTTTGTTGGTAGACCAGCTGTATATAAATAGAGGGATGTCATGTCAACTCAGAAAACTTAGGCCTCTGGGATGGGAGGGCCTTGAAGTTCTGCAGGTTAGACAGTGTATTGAGGGAGAAATCCTATATTCTTTCTTGTTGGAAGTCCCATATGCACTAGGAAGGAATAAGTTCAAATTATAATGTATAAGTGCAATGCAATTCTTTTTTTACAGGCTAGTTTTGTGAGATTGATTAAGCATAAACTCATTAAGATTTGTAGTCAGATACCGGTTTCTATCAGAGGTTATGATTTCTTCAGCTTAAAGATTCTTACAAAATGCCATTGGGAGGAGTTGAAACACTAATTTTATTTGTTTAGGAAGTTGAATATTTCTTGTCCTTCGAGAACTGAAATGATACAACAATTACAGAGTGTTACGCTATCTTCTTTTTCACCATGTTCCTATGGTTAATAATTCATTTTCATTTTATGTCAATTTCATGGAATTAGAAATTGAAAATTTTCTTGTCCTCCGAGAACTGAAATGATACAACAATAAAAAAGTATTGTGCTATCTCCTTTCACTATGTTCCTATGGTAATAATTCATTTTCATTTTATGTCAATTTCATGGAATTATTTTTATTATCTCGTGTATATTTTGAGAATGCTCTTGTTCAATTTTATCTTCTAGATTTGTGTATATGCTTCCCTGTAACTGATTAGAAAATCTCTGATTGGTGCTTATGTTGCGTGAAGGTGAGATTAAGTTCAGCTTACGCAGATATCTGTATATCAGCTGCTCAGCATTTTGCACGTATTCGTGAAGTTCTTGTTGAGAGAGGCGTGACATCAACATTAAATTCTGGATTTCTAACCCCTTGGTAAGCTTCTGTCTTGTTTGAAATCGGTTTGTGCTTACCCAAATGCGGAACTTAACTAGTTTGGTATCATAAAGAGCAAAAGCGAAATTAGGAAGCAGAAGAACAAATTCAAATCGAAGAAAGATCTCTAAACTCAAGTTGAAGAAAGATCTCTGAACTCAAAAATCTTTGAATAACTTAATTTCCAATAAGGTAATGTTAAATATTATTATGAACTTTGATATCTCAATTATGCTGATACTTTAAAGTTCATCTATTATTTGTCCATTACATGAAAATTAGTTAAAATAAATTAAAAATAAAAGAATACAAAATACATAAGAGACCACAAAAAGTCTATGATAAGAAATTATACTTCACAAAACATAAACATGTACTTATTTTGGAAAAAAAACTCTAAATAAGTATATGGTGCTAATACATCAAATCATTTATATTGCTCTTAAAATGTAAAAATCAAATTAACTAACTTATTAACATAATGATTACCTTGAAAAACATAAGAAACCTTAATCTTTATATGTTGAATAAATGAACAAGCATCTACACTATCTCCCTTTATGAGCCTAATGTACCACTCATTGATCCACAAAACCTTGATAAACCAAAGTAGAATTATTCTCCAACCGAAAGCCCTCCCTTCATGCATGCTTCAAAGCATAAATAACCTCCAAAAACTCAATATAAAGTGAAGTTTTACCTTAAAACATTGAAAAATTATAAACATGTCTCCTCTGTGTCCTAAAAAAATTAAAGCACACGTAGCCAAACTAGAACAATCTTGAGTTGCACCATCAATATTCACGTTAAGTCAGTAAGCATACGGGACTTGTCAGATAATTTCCTTAAACGAAACTGCTTTGTTCTCCCGAGTACGAATATTGAAAATTTTCAGTACTAAAAGAACAGAAACAAAGTTACTCACATGCTTATTAGATTTATTCCCTACCATTCATACAACCTCTTTAATTTGAAAAATAGTATAAGTAAATACAACAAAAATGAGTTTACTTCCGAGTCAACTCAAAAGCTATGAGTAGAAACATAAACTCGTAGAGTTAAAAAGTTAACTCACAAGTTTAATAACCATGATTTCATACTATTATAAGAAATAACATTTCAAACATCATAGCATAATAAAATCATGTACCTAAAGAAAACATTAATAATATAATACATAAATGTTCTTCATTATGAGTATACGTCACTTCCAAGTTTTCACTTTCCATAGTTTACCATATCAGAATAAATCAACTAAAAATTGTAGAACTTACAAATTATCAATACATACATAAATAAATTTTGTGAAACTAACCTTCACAATTTTGTCCAAGAAACAAGATAAAAGGAATTGGTCCTACCAATGAACAAACATCACAATACATGTGTGCTCTACTAGAGTTTATATACTTTCAAAGTTTAGTATTTGAATCAGAAAAACCACTTTGAAGAAATGTACCAAATTAATAAACAAAACCTATGATCACATTGCTAAGAAAGAATCTAAGGAAAAACTTATTCTAATTGTATTGTCTATTGTAATATCTAAACAAAAAGTATTGAGTCTAATAATAATAATAATATAAGAAGTTGTATAATAAAAGTTTGAAGTCTAATTTATTGTATGAAAATGATAGATTAATAGACACATTAGATCTTAAAGGAATAATGTACAACAATTTTTGTTTCCTAATTTACCTTCTAAGCTATCATATGATAACCATATCATGTCTTCAAAAAATGTAATGAAGATATCTTAAAAAAAAAAAATCAAATTCAACGTTAGCATTTATTTTTAACAAATGACTTCAAAGATGGCCATAATTACACCAAAAAGACTAATTAAAAATTATAAAAATATTAAACTAGTAATTCAATATAATATTTAAAGTGAGACAAACAACTTAAATAGATTAATAGTCACAATATTGGATGATGTAAGTGAGATGATGAACCAACTACACTAGCAAATCAAACTTATTTTGATGTTAAACTCCTCTTATCTTGTAACCTTAAACTTCTAAAAAAAAAAAATTAAAACCAAACATTATTAATATACACGTCAACAATAGTCATTGATTTTAAAACCATCAAATTAAGTTAGTGTGGTCCTTAACTAATTTTAAAGACAAATAAGTGGATTTAATGAGCTTTAAAAAGCACCCAAATCCCTACACTCAATACTAATAGAGGCCCTTGTGGAAATGGAGGTGATGAACACATCTTTAACTATTTTTATAGAATGAAAAACTACGATCAAATTGGTTATGAACACATCTACCAAACCAAAATATCAAATTGGTTATTACGATCCCCAAACAAATTCATTCAAATACATTTATAATTCATTTTTTTATCTATAAAGTCAATTTCTCTAAAATAAAATGCATTTTAAAAGCATGAATTTGCCCAAATCTTTTGAAATTTCATAATTATTGATGTATTAGATTGGGGGGTTAAATATGTTTTTGGTCCCTTAACTTTTAGTGAATTTTGGAATTAGTCTATCTCGAAATTTTGAACCAATTTAGTCCTTCATCTTTCAAAATACGTGGATTTAGTCCTTTTAATCAAATTTTGTTATGTTTATTTGACATTTCAAGCACGTTTTATGATAGTATTTGATTTAACATTAAAGCAAAAATGTGTCAAACAATATAAACAACTCATATACAATCATGAAATACGTATGACACATCAAATAAACCTAACAAAATTTGATTAAAAGGACTAAATTCACATATTTCGAAAAGATGAATGACTAAATTGGTCTAAAGTTTCGAAATGGACTAATTCCAAAATTCACTGAAAGTTAAGAGACCAAAAACATATTTAACCCTCGATTGAGAGACACTCTATTACACCAACATATGTGATTGCTTAGATCTATGTTATTGCTCGTCATGAACTAATATAAATAATACATTTTAAAACTATTTTGCATAGTTAATTCTACAACTTTGTTTGAATCATATTTATACATTTTTTTGAAATATCAAAATCACATACTTAAAATTGTAACATGGATATAAAATGACACTGTTAGCACCCTATTTTGCAGTGTTTTACCTTTCTAAAAGTTTTCTTTTAGTTTAAATAGATGTGTGTTAGTCTTTGGTTAATTAGTTTGTGTTGAGTGTTTAGAAAAATAGAGTTTTCAAATAAATGTGAAAAAAGGTTGATTTTAAGAGTTTTCTTTTATTGCATTTAGTTTGTCTTTTTAAAATTTTCCTTTTTAATAATTTTGTTTGCTAGGATTGGGGCTGAAGCGGTTTTGGGTGTAGAGCAGAAACGAATTGTCTCATCGCACGCTGCAGTCCAACTCTGAGGAGAACTCTCGTGCTTTCCTTATTGAACCCCGGACGTTCGATTTCCCACTGTCGTTACAATTTCTTGCTATCAATTTACTATTGATGATGTTAAGATTATGTGACTTTCATTTGTTGCAATTTAATCACCGCAATGGATTTCAATTTTAAGATTGTTTTCTCTTGTTTTAAGATTATGCACCAATTCACTTCTCAGCTCTGAATTTTAATTTCCTGCAGTTAGTATTTTAGGATTCATGCATTCTTGTTTAATTTTGCATTGCTTAGCTCATCTGAGAGGCATTCATAGTGCATATAACAATTTTGCATCAGTCTTAGTATTTTCTTTAGCAGTTTTTTTTTTTTCTGCATGTTATATATGCATGTGCACGCTCATTATACTAGGAAGCCAATTGAATCTGCATTAGTACTGCTCTGCTGCCATGGTCATGTATTGACCATGCTGTCACAGATTAATGTCCTGGTAAAAAAGTGTTTTCATGTGTGTTTGCATCTGCTATGCACACATTGCTTTGAATTTTTGCATCAGCACCTGCATTAAAATTTTGAACCAAAATTCTGCATCTGTGTGGTACCTGAAATACTCATTTTATTGCTGCAAGCTATAATTTCTTTGCTTCTAATTAGTTTCACATTTTGCATCCCCATGGCATTTATGATTCAATTTCTCGTGGTTGCGTAGTACTTTATATTACTAGTTTTCATGCATATCATCTACCTAGTGCATCTGCATTGCATTTGAGTGAAAACAGTCTGAGTGTGCTGCTGCTGTCACATATCAAACTCCACTGTCAAAAATTCTAGAGATCTTAACTCATGCAGTGCATATTTCATTCCAGATTGGCATTATACTTGCATCTGAATTCCTTCATCACCATCTCATATCCATTCATTCATCTTTGTTTTAACCCAATGTAGAACATCTTTCCATTCATACTCCACTACAACATGTGCTGATTTTAAAGTTCTGCATTGAATCCATTAAAAGTGAATATGATTGAGCATTTTGTTGCTGTCTGTCACATGTTGCCTCGCTACTGGTGTTCTGGTTTAGTGCATTGTGACAAGTGTGCTTGCAGCTAAGTCCTTATTCATCTCTGAATTTTGGATTCAAGTGGCAGGTTTTATACACTTTGCAGATTGAGTTCATTACTGCCACATTCTCAGTTCAACTTCTTATTCTAGACTAGGTTTCTACTGCATATTAGTTTCAAGAGCATCCATGCATCCACCTTTCACTACTATGCCTCAATTTAAGCTGATTCTGCTGTCATAGAACAAGTTCTGCTGCTGTATTGTGTTGGAATCACTGTTGTCATAGATCACTTTTGCATTATAATCAAGCATTTGTGTTCCCATTTATAGTTATTCTGCATTTAAAGTGTTGGTGGTTTGTTTGAATAAGTGCCGTTCCAACATGTGATCTCTCCTTGCACTTTTCATTTGCCTCTGCAATTTTGCTGAATACTGGAGCCATTCTTATTTGTAGTTGTATAAGCAGTCATTACCACATTGCATTGCATCTGGCTGGATATTCCCAGGTTTTCAGCTGCTGTTAGGTGTTAGTGAATTTCTTTCCATAGGTTACAATGCACACACATCTGTCACAGTCAAATTTTGCTGCATTACTTATGTGCTTAATCAGATTATGCACTTGCATCTCTGAGCTGTCCATGCACTTATGATGACAACCAATGATGTTCCTAATCATTATGCATGCTTTCAGGTGTGCACTTTGGTCATAATCTTTCTTAAACTTATTAATAAATGATAAACTGAGAGAAACTTGAATAAACTCAGAATAAGAGTTATTCATCGTGTTTCCATTAAAGAAAATTGAAGCAAAATATTTTGGACTTCCGATCTTAAATATTATGTCTACACAATATGACATCAATATAATTCTAAATATTATATTAATTATAAGACTATATTATAAGACGTAGAAATTCAAACTAATTCATTTTCTAAGTCTTTTCCGAAATGCCTTTTTAACCTGAAATATCAAATATTAATAAATCTTTGTTTCCAACCAATTTTTACTATAAAATGTTTTATATTTTTACAAAAATGAATACAGTAAAAGCTTATCTAAATTAATTAGTGAACGAAAACAAATGCAAATTTAATTTTTATATTAATGGATTTTTTAATAAAAAAACCTGAAATAAGGAACCGTGGGCACGTAGAACCCATACTTACGTACAGAGAACACAACACAACCACATGTAACACTGAACTAACTGAATATCAATAACAGTCAAATTGATTACCAACTCACACTATCAATCATAATGCATATCATATTTTCATATATTGCATTTTTATTATAATGTTTGTTAGATAAAAAAATTTATAACAGTTTAATTAATTATAGTGTACCAAAATTAATAACCAATTATTTTTTAGTAGAACTACTTAATCAATTATCTTGAACAAATTAATAATGAAAATAATAACAATGGCTATTTTAATGTAGGCTAATAAAAACCAATATATATTTCTGACTAAAATTAATAATGAATTTTGAAAAAATACATATTAAGATTTTATTTGTTAAGTAATAAACACATTTATAAGACACAACTAATCACTAATCTTATAAATAAATTATTGAGTAATAAAGTATGAGATACACAGTAAACACAACAACCACCATGATCTTACCTGAATAGAAGAGTGAGGAGATTAGGATGAGACAAGTATATCCACTTGGAATGATTGGGTGATAATGCCACGCGCATGAAGTAAGTTGCATGATGAGCCAATCCAAACCCGCGTGCGACCCACGCGCAAAACAAAGGGAAACACTACACAACAACATAATACCAATAATAATGATTATTAGATAATAATTAACTAATTAATTAATTAACGAGTTAATTAAAAAAGGAATGGGCGCGCGAAAGTAACAAATCCAAAATGGTCTCATCCTCCCAAAAGATTCTGGTCACCGTGGTGCCAGTTTCATAGGCACCCACACCGTCGTGCAGCTCCTCAAAGGAGGCTTCACTGTTTCAATAATAGACAATTTTGACAACTCCGTCATGGAGGCGGTCGACCGGTACGCCAAGTGGTGGGTCCTCATCTTTCTCAGAATCTCGAATCCACCCAGGTCTGCACTCTCTTCCTGTTTCACTTCACTCTCTAACTTTCCATATTGCAAATTCGCCTCTTCTTCTCGGCAGGGCGATCTCAGGAACAGGGATGACTTGGAGAAACTTTTCTCCAGAAACACGTACGCTCGATATTGCGTCTTCTAATTTTCCCATTCTGCTCTTTTTTACGCTTTGTTTCGTTTTCAGATAATGTGATAATATACTGAAACAGATTCGATGCCGTGATCCACTTTGCTGGCCTCAAAGCGGTTGCGAAAAGCGTGGCCAAGCCACGTCATTGTTTTGATTTCAATTTGATCGGCACCGTCAATCTCTACGAAGTTATGGCCAAGTATAACTGTAAAAAGGTTTCCACCTCACCCTCCTTTTTTTTTTCCTATTTTTATGGCTGCTGTCACAATTTATTATGAAAATGACATGTTAGATTGAATTTAATTTATATTTATATTTATAGTCTATACAGGTTTGGGCAAAAATAAACGAAAAAGTTAGATAAGTTTCTTCCTAAGGTAGATTCTAGAGTATTATTTATCTGTAAACTAATTTTACTTTTTGTAGAAACTTATTTTGTTTTCTTTTTATTTATTTATTTATTTGGTAAGGGCTTGGTCCATCATTGTCTTTAACTTTCATGTCATTCATGGGAGGGTTTTCTATGCTTTACGTTATGTGTTCCAAAGAAGGAAACAGTATCAGATTCTTGCCTTTTTCTTTTTTTTTTTTTTTTTTTTTTCTTTTGTGATGGTGTAGAATATTACATGACATGATCATGTTTCTGTGTAGATTTATGGCCAACCTGAAAAGATACCGTGCGAGGAGGATTTCAAGTTGCAAGCTATGAATCCCTATGGACGGACCAAGGTAACTTTGTTGGCAGCTTGTGGTTTCTAAGTTATCAATAACGAGTTATTTAATGGAAAAGGAAATAAAAAAGATAAGATGAATTAAACTGTATTTTTGGAATGAGCAGGCATTTTCAAAAACTGATTTTAACTCTGTTTGCCCTCACTTTAATTCATTGAAGCTTTTCCTTGAAGAAATTACACCAGTTTATTTATTTTTTGTACATCATATACACCTATAGAACAAGACATTAGGGAAAAAAGTGTGCAAGTTGGACAAAGTAAATAACATTATAAACATATTTTTCTACCCCTGCAAAATGCTAATCCTCCATTCCTTCTCCTTATTCAAAATAAGATCCGGGACTATATCCATGTGATGGACTTAGCAGATGGTCATATTGCTCCCTTCAGAAAGCTCTTCACATCGGAGAACATAGGTGAATTGTTCTTTTTCTTCCCTTGTAGAAGTTAGAGTTCAAATTCAATCTTATGTGTTGAATGCATAAAAAATATGGAAAATGAAAAGTATTTTTTTAAGATGGCTTTTCTAAAACTGAATTAAACTAAATTAATTTGAATTTATATTAATTTTCTTATTGACTCACCTCTGGGTAATTGTTAAGAAAAAACAAATATCTATGATTATCGTTTTTGTATTTTGAAAAAATAAATAAATTATAGTTATTGAATTTTTAGTGTGCGTGTTGTAGGCAAGAAACAACCAATACATATTTATTTGTAATTCATTGATTCAGTAATAAAGAATAAATTATTCATAAGAATGAAAATAGTGTGAATATAATATTTGAAATAAAAGATAAGTAACTTGTACAACCTAGTTGATTTCAACTGGAGTATATCTGTCTTCGCTGTTATATTTAAATTAAATGGTATGAAGCTATGAATTTTTTATGTTTATTGGAATGACTTAAAACTTGATGTGAACTAAACGACCCCACACTGTTTTGTTTTTCTAAAAAAGTTAAAATGGTCAAAGTTTGACGATTTCGACTAATTAAGTAAAATCGTACCACGATTCAGTTATATTTAGAGATGACAAATAAAATAAATTTATTTTCGTGGGTATTGTTCAAATTTGTTTCCGTTTTGATGGAAAATCTCTGCATTGATTGGGTATGGGTATGGGTATGTGGAATCTTCGACTTTTTCAATTGTGTATGGGGATGATTATGAAGATGTACATATCCTGGCCATCATATCTGTCCCCGTCATATCTCCGTCATCATTTAAATTATTAAAATATTCACAATTAATTAAGTAACCATATATATATATATATATATTAAATTTTTTATTTCTTCTAGTTATTTGGTTTGTCATGAAATTCATTCACATCTCCAATATATTTTTTATCTTATCATAACATTTACGTAATTATGTTAAAATTATGTATGTCAATTAAAACTTTTTTATGTCTCATATTTGAATATTTCTATTATTTTTTAATATTTTTATTTATTGTATATTTTCTTTTCACATGAGTATGTTTAATACTCCCAATTTAAGTGTTTAATAACATAAACCTTTAATTTACTAGGTAATATAAAAAAAAATTACTTATTTTTATTAATTTTTGTTTCATTTGAAAAACTTTTTTGTTTTGCTAAAACAATTATTTCTCAACCATTGATTATATATGTTGATATTTGAAAAGTGTTCTTAGATGTTTAAGGTATTTTTCATCTTATCATACCCTTAATTATACATTTGTTTTTCTTTATGCGATTTCTTTTAATAATTTCTCAAATTGTTTCTAAGACATATATTTGTTAATCTTTTAATATTTTTATTTGTTGTTTATTTTCATCATGTAGAATACTATTTCAGTATATTTTATTTAATTATTTTTTATTTTCTAACTCATTATATCAATTATACTGTAATTTTTCACTATAATTATATAAATAACTTTTATTTACTACAATATCAAAATTTAATATAATTGCCATGAATTTTTTTGATCACCATCCAACATATTTTGGAGTTCAAAAGATACAATATCCATGTTAAAATTTTATTATTATGTTTATTATTTATTATTTGCGTCATTTTGATTAAGTGATGTATTATCATTTTTGTTAGTGTATAAAAGAAGAGATTCATGAGAATTTAAAAAATTGAAGTAAACAAACATTTAAATATATTTTAATTTAAATATTTTTTTCCTTTAAATTTGTTTAAAAATATTTTTTAATTTTATCAACTAGGTTTCATTAATATTTGCAGTTTGCAAATTTAATAAATGTTTTAGTTCTCATGAAAAATTGTTTGGTATTTTAATCTAAAATGTAAACAATTATAATTTATTTCAAAGTATTTGATATCGAAGAAACAATCACCATCCTATTATTGAATATTTAATAATATTATGTTTCCTTTAACGTAATTTTTTATTATTTTATAAAAATTAATTAAAATTTATATTAAAATAGTAAAGAAACGGGTGCGGGTATGAGTACGAGATTATACCCGTTATCCGACGGGGATAAGAATGAGATAAAATTTTGATACCCGTTGGATTTAGATATGAGGATAGGAATTGACTTTTTTTACATAAATGAGTATGAGATAACGAAATCTGTCCCGTCCCACCCCGTTGTCATCCTAATTTTATTATGAAGTGTATTACGATTGTAGAATGTTGTGACAACTTCTGTATTTATAAAATGTCACTACACCCACAACACAAATAAAATCTTGTTGAAATGACTTTACTTTTTATTCATAAAAAGTTAATCTTAATAAAAAAATGTTTCAAATTGTGCTGACTAATTCATAAAAATTTAGTACTGGAATTTTAAAAATGGTTTAGGTCTTTGGGCGGCTGTAACTTATGGAGACGATAATGACCCAACATGAGATATGGACTTGTTACAAATTCTAGAGTGAATGCCAAGTCTTTTTTTTCATTCCCATACCAGTATTATACCCGTGCGTACGCACGGTGGTGTGTTTTTTTTTTTCTTTTAATTTTATATTTATAAAATGAAAAAATATTAATTATCTTCTGTAATTAATATTTTTTCATATATATCATTATACAATATTATTGTTCATACCGATACCAATAATAATAATAATAATAATAATAATAATAATAATAATAATAATAATAATAATAATAATAATAATAATAATAATAATAATAATAATAATAATAATAATGATAATAATAATAATGATAATAATAATAAATATTGTAGTTAGATATTATTAGAATTAGTATAGATCAATATTACTTTAACTTTTGTAGTTATATTTTTTAATGGAGTAATTTAAATTTGGTTACATACAAATTTAGATATTTTTATAACTCAAATAAATTTATATTGTATTTTTTAATGGATTGCTTTAAAATTTCTTAGAAATAATCATAAATATCTTTTTATAAATATCTTTTTAGTTGAATAACAAAATATTATGTTTTTTAATTGCTTACTAATAAATAAATTGATTACAAATATTCTTATGGTTATTTTGATTATGCTATTTATATATTAAAATGTTACATGGTTATCGGTTATTATAATATTTGGACGGATATATTAATTAAAAGTTTAAATATAGTTACAAATGTGAGGAATTGTTCTTTTTTAATATTTCGGGTGTAGAATTACAAATATTGAAAGTAATAGATGGGAAATGATGTTTAAAGAGGAAAGAAACTATTTGGTAAATTTATTTGCGTTCTAAGAGAAAGTCACTAAAAAAAACTGTAATTACCGACGGTCATATTTCGTTCGTAATACCAAAAATCTGTGGGTAATTTATTTTTACTGACGGAAATGCGACGGGCAAAATTCTGTCGGTAAAAGGCCAGTCTGTAATATTTACCAACGGATACTAGTCGTCGGAAATTACCGACAGAATTATTCGTCGATAATTACCGACGGTCAGTATCCGTCGGTAATTTCTGACGACCAGTATCCGTCGGTAAAGGTTATCGAAGGAAGATTCCGTCGGTAAATCCTTCGAAAATGATATCATAAAAAAGTTGTCTTGTGCACATTACCAACGGATATATCTGTCGGTAAATCCTTCGATAAAATTCGCCAAGACTACAGAATCACTTGTAATATATAATTTACCACACCAATTCAACACAAGCAGACCTGCCAATTCAACACAAGCAAACCTGCCAATTCAGTACAGACCTGCATATTTACAATCAACTCATATAGACTACATAAATTCATACATGATATCTAATAAGGAACTTCCAAATTCAATATGAACAATCAAACATAAGTTGTGGTGCAAAGACAATGTCAAATGTACACTAAGTTTAAACATAAATGTCATAAGTCATAAACTCTAATAATCTACATAGTCATCATCACAATCAGCAGGGTCTGCAGGGTCTGGACTTGGGTTGGGCAGCACTTGGTCGGGCTGCTCAGTGCTTGGTTGGACTGTTGTAGGCTGGGCAGGTGCAGGCTGTTGCTGAGACTGTGTTAGGTTGGATACAGCCTGTCGAAGGACTTGTTGGTCAGGAGGCAGAAGTGTCAGGAGTATGTTCTGTAACGACTGAAATTGACCTTTCAATTCTGCATAAGCCTGATCGTTTTCTTGCAATCGTTGATCAGTTGCTTTTAGTTTTTCATCAGTTTCTTGCAGTCGTTGTTTGAGGAAGGTAACTTCTTCAATACTGGAGGTGGATGCAGTAGATTGGGGCTTTATGCCACTGCTTCCACCTGCAAGTTGTCCTGTCCCATATATTCTTCCTTTATTCTTACCCCCGACAACCTCAACCCAACACTTTGTCCTAATCGTATCATCTGCAGCAGGATCATCAATGATATCTTGTGATCCACCAGCACATGAGCCTTGTTCAGATCTGACCTGTGAAAGTCTATTCTCAAATTGTTCCTATATTAAATAAAATAATGAGAAATTAGTTAAATAAGATAAAATTGAAGTTTTCTTATAATAAATTTAAAGTGTTTGCTTACATATGTCCTCCGAGATCTTTCATCAACAAACTGGTCAGTTCCTTTGCGCATATGAGTTTGCTAAAATACCTCATCAATATGAGCAGCTCGTCCTAGCTCCGTGAAATGTCCAAATCCAGTAATCTGGCATGAATCCTTTTTTGTATAGATGAACTTTAACTTCTTCGTCTTTCAAAATACAAGTACATTCGCACTTGATGCATGGACATCGAATCCCTCCCTCAAGAGCATAATATTTATATTGACGAGCCGTCTGGATAAAATCTTCAACTCCTATCACAAAAGATTCCTTCAAGCCTCTCCTACCACTGTAACAACGGTCATAAACCCAACGACGGTGGCTGGGAACTTCGCCCATGTTCTGTGACAAGGCAAAGATAGATAGTGTTACATTTGTGATAGTGAAAGAACATGGGAATTAAGTAATAAACCTATTATTACTTAAGTCCAACATGGAAGGCCATGTAAAACAGTGAGATGTTCCCAAAAGTATCATATTGTGGGAATATA